>Ga0207706_10001076_pt1 | contig 27745 bp, 33 predicted proteins | sample KBSC53metaG_FD_184318 | JGI IMG/M metagenome (GOLD analysis project Ga0207706, IMG submission 184318) | Corn rhizosphere microbial communities from Kellogg Biological Station, Michigan, USA - KBS C5-3 metaG (SPAdes) (version 2) | ecosystem: Host-associated > Plants > Roots > Rhizosphere > Soil ... | reverse complement strand
GATGGTCGGACCGCCGGTGCCGTGGAAGAAATCTTCGCTGACACCCAACCTCGCTTTGTGGGATCAGACCGATGATATCCGCCCTGGGATGGGGCTCGAGGGCGCGGCAACGCTACGTCGCTTCATCGAGCGTGGCGGACTGCTGATCACGTCAGGCAACTCCAGTGTTCTGCCCATCACGCTCGGCTTCAATCCATCGGTCACTCAGTTCACAACCAATCGCTTGAATGCGCGCGGGTCGGTGATACGCGTTCAGCCGGATAAGGCGGCGAGCGCCAGTCCGATTCTATATGGGTACGAGAGCTCGAGCTTCCCGATTTATTTCAGCCAGGCGCCGGTGTTCAACGTGACGCCCCGCGACACGGTACCGGTCGGAGAGAACCGCGATCCCGCCTTTGCGGCACAGCAGGAGAAGATGCGGGCGAGGACGATTCTCAAGTTCCACGAGAAGGCTGATTCGCTGTTGGTGTCGGGGTTGATGGTCGGCGGTGACGAGCTGGCGGGAAAGGCAGCAGTCGTCGACGCGCCCCTCGGACAAGGTCATGTCGTGATGTTTGGGATCAGGCCGATGTGGCGGTGGGAATCACAAGGAAGCTTTGCCCTTCCTTTGAATGCAATTGCAAACTGGGATCGCTTGGCGTTCTAAAGGATTCGCGGACAGGCAGGCAACGCTGTTGGCGGCCTGCGGCAGGAAAGAGTGCGTCGTTATCGCACTCCTTCCTGCCATGAATGCGTCTGTTAGAACGCGGACCTACAGAATCGTCTCGGTGACGTTGAGGTTTCCGACACCATTCGTCGGGGGCCGCGAGCCAGTCGGCGAAGTCGCCTCGCAGAAACCGCCGGCGTCCGTGATCGCGATCTGATACGGGTTCGTGCCGGTTACGAGAGCGTGCCCACTTTCCTGGGTGAAGGTCGCGCCACAGGTGTTATCGCGCAGATAGACGTCCACCGTCGATCCGACGGGGACGAAAACGCTGACGTCTGCATAACTGTGGAACGGTGCGCAGTCATACGGCTTGGTGTACACGTCGGTCGACACGCCGCCCACCGTGTAACCAAAAGTGATGTCGTTGCAAGCGCCGAGACTGATGTTGGAGAAGGTAATCTTCTGTGACAGCTGCCCTCCATGCGCCGCGTAGCTGACGCAGTCACCTGTGTTGGCGAAGCCGCTTCCATCGCTGCGATAAATATTTTGGTAACCTCCATCCTGACACAGGTGCGCAGCGGTCGAGTTGCCGCCGCCGACGGCAAGCGATGGATGGAGTGGTGGGCGTACGCCGACGGGGTCGCCCTGGCACGCAGCCAAGACGCCTGCGAACGCGAGCACTGCGACGCTTGTGAAGCGATGTGCCGGTAAACGCATGGTTCCTCTGGGCAAGTGGGGCGGCTAATATCGCAACACCTGTTTGCGGGAACAAGTAGCGTCGATCGCGCTCAGGACTGGTTCGCGGCGCGGTTTTCAGCGAACTAGTTTAATTAGAGCTTGCTCTTCGGTAGATTTTCGGTGACGCTTCACAGGTCAAACATGTCCCGAGCTGAAATCACCACCCCCGAAATCATCCCTGACGAGAGCGTAGTCGAGCTCTCACTCCGCCCCCAACGTTTGTCCGAGTTCATCGGCCAGGACCGGGTGAAGGAATCACTGCGCATCTACATCGATGCCGCTCTCGCGCGCAGAGAACCGCTGGATCATACGCTTTTCTTCGGTCCTCCCGGACTCGGCAAGACGACTCTCGCTGAGCTCATTGCCAGAGAACTCGGCGTCAACATTCGAAGCACCTCCGGCCCCGCGCTCGAAAAACCCGGCGACCTTGTCGGAACGCTCACGAATCTCCGCGAGGGCGACATCCTTTTCATAGATGAAATTCATCGACTAAAACCGATCATCGAAGAATTCCTCTATCCCGCGATGGAGGACTACAAGATCGACATCCGCCTCTCCGAGGGACCGAAGGCGCAGACGATCACCATGCCGATCGAGAAGTTCACACTCATCGGCGCCACCACGCGTCTCGGCATGCTAACCCCTCCGATGCGCGCGCGGTTTGGCATCGAGATGCGACTCAACTTCTATCCCGCCGGTGATCTTCTCCAGATCGTCCACCGCACCGCCGAGGTGATGCAGGTTGACATAGACGAGGATGGAGCGAAGGAGATCGCCAAGAGATCACGCGGCACTCCGCGAGTGGCCAATCGTCTGCTGCGGCGCATCCGCGACTTCGCCCAGGTGAAGGCCGGCGGACGGATCAATCGCAAAGTCGCCGCTGACGCGCTACAACTCCTCGAGGTCGATCAGTTCGGGCTCGACGACATGGATTCGCGTATTCTCAAGACAATCATCGAGAAGTTCGAAGGCGGGCCAGTCGGAGTGAGCACGATCGCCGCGGCGGTCGGCGAAGACGCAGGAACGCTCGAGGAGGTCTATGAGCCGTTTCTGGTCCAGAACGGTTTTCTCCAGCGCACCCCTCGCGGACGCGTCGCGACTGCGCAAGCTTACAGGCACTTCGGATTCAATCCGCCAAGTGCAACCTCCGGCGCCTCGCCCCAGCAGAATCTTTTTTAGATCGGAGCCGATCGGCTCTGTCGTAGTCGACTCGCCGCTTCAGCCGAGCGAGGTGATTGGAAACCTTCGCGCCCGCGGCTCGTGGCGCGACACGCGGACCCCCGCCGAGCTGAAGAAGTTCAAAGCCCAGCGCCTGGTCGTCGAAACCACGGCATCGGAGTTCACGATGTTCTGGGCCGTCAACTCCAGCCCCCTGTTCAACCCGGTCTGCTTCGGGAAAGTCGATCCCAACGGTGAAGGCAGCAGGATCAGCGCGGGGTTCAAGCTGAACAAGGTGATGCTCCTTCCCATTATCACGACCGTCGCCATGGCTCTCGTATGGCTGATCACCTTCAGGATTTTCAAGCTGGTGATTTCGGCGATCGTTCTGATTCTTGTCGCCTACTTTCTCCTCAGACGCCGGACGTCCGAGCCAATGCGGAGTCTGCTGATCCAGGAGTTGCGCGACGCGGCGACCCTGCAGGTGCGGAAGAGCGAACCCTTCGGCTCGGCGATGAGCACCAACGGTCCCTAGCACGTCGACCTCCGAACGGTTCGGCGGAGACTGGTGCAGTGAGATCTGTGAGGACGCCTCGCCTTCAGGAGGCTGAGCAAACCGTAGCGCTTAGCGCTTCCGTTTTGGGGTCTTGCGGGTTGAGGCCGATTTCGGCGTCGATCCAGAAACGTCCTCGAGCTGCGCAATCACTCTCTTGGGCGCGACTGCGCGAAAGCTTTCGTCGATCCAGCCACGGAAAAGATCGAAGGGCGCCTCTCGCGTTGTGTCGACAGTGGCCGTTACCCAGCCGTGCTTCCCCAAACCGTAATGCGTCGGCTCGGTGAACGATTCATCGAGGGCGTCAGCGCGCGAGCTCGGCAATTTTACCGAAAAACTGACGGTGCCCGCCTCTGCTCGCATGAAAAGAAACGCCTTGCCCCCGACTTTGATCGCTCGCTCGCCCCACGGAAAATCTTCCGTCGTGGCAGGGTAGCCGAGGGCAGTATCGCGCAGTCGTCCCTCAAGACTCCTGGAATCAGGCTTGGGCGGCACGAGCTGCGACTAGAAGCTGGAGTCTCTCCACTCACGCACGACTATCATCGAGCGCGGCACTCTGCTCCATACTTCCCCGATCCCGCGCAGAGCCAGCATCGGCTCCAGCTCCGAATACTCCGGATAGATCGCCAGTGCCTGGTCGAGGAAAAGCCGCGTCGTCTCCACCATCGCGCCATACGCCTCGGACTTCGTGGAGCCCGCAGGCATGTAAGTGCTCACGTTCCGCAGATACGGGCCGTAAGTCAGCGACTGAGCCGCGAAGTCGGAGTGATCGAGCCCCTTGAGCTCGATCGACACACGCGGGCTGCCATGGGTCGACTCCATCAGCGACAAGTCGAGCGCAGGCTGATCGGCGCTGTGGAATTCGAGAATCGGAACAGTGACGCGGCGCGCCTTGAAGAACGAACTACGGCGCAGCATTGCGACGTGGTCCCGCACCACGAATGAAGGATCGAAGCCGACAACCGCGCGTACGCGTGGATCGCGAGACGCGAGCACCAGTGCGGCACCGCCGCCAAAGCTGAACCCGACCGCGGCAATGCGCGAAGCATCGACGTTATCTCTGTCAGAGAATTTGCCGAGCACTACGCCGAGATCGCCGGTCAGAGTTGCAAGGCTGGCGGCGTTTTTCGGCAGCGAAGCTTCATCTGCCCCGTCATCCGTCGCGAGACTCGGAATCGCCGCCACAACGTAGCCGTACGAGGCAAGGTGTTTCCACAGCGCCTTGTTGGCTTCGATGCTCTTCCCCGTTCCACCGGCGAAAACCACCAGCGGGTGCTTACCGGCTTCGACGGGATACCAGCTGCGTACTGGGACCGTGCGGGCACGGCGAGCTGGTTGCTTCGCCTTCGTCATCGAGAGCACAGCGCTCGAGTCCGTCACTTCGACGACGATGGATCCAACACCGTAAGGTCCAGGCTCGATTCCGGGCCATGGCGCCAGGCGGTGTGACATCGGCGGCATGTTCTGCCCGAACGCCGTCTTCGGCATGAAGATGGCTGCGACGGCGAGAGTTACGGCTGCGGCCCGCAGAATCGTCGAACGATGGGGAATCAATCGGCCTCCGGGTGGACCCACTAATACTATCGTAGCGGCCACCAAGGGTCGATAGCGGAGTTCGTCCGGCCGGTATTGTAACAGGGACTGGCCTCTACCAGTCCGTGTTCTAGATTGTGGTTAGAGTCTCCGCGAACGACGAGCGCGGAGAGCAAAGGGAGACAACTGATGAGACGCCCTGCTCGCATCGTCCTTACAGCGTTCGCCGTCGTTGCCGCGCTCAGCGCGGCGTCACCGATCGGGACGCAAACGCTCCTGGCGCAGACCAACTGGCGCGAAGTGCGTCAGCTGAAGATGGGGAGATTCTTCACCCGCATCGATGTCTCCTCGGCGCATACCGTTCGCATCTATGCGCAGCTCGACACGTCGCGGCTGATGGGAGAGCAGCTGTCCCCGGATTCCGTGCATGCGTGGCGCGAAACGCTCTTCAACGATCTCGACAAGCCGAGTCGCATGAGCTACGTGCTGGGGAATGCGGTTCTGGTGCAGCCGTTCAAGGCCGATTCAGTCTCGATTGGATATCTGCTGACGGTCGCTGATACCAACGGCGTCTCGCGCCAGGTGGTGACCGATAAGGACGGCATGGAGGAGTTCCTCGACATGCTCGCCAAGGGTGTTGCCGCCGCGAAAACTCTCACCGACGAAGAACTGAAGCGCGAAGGGCCAGTCGTGCAGAAACCGATTGCGCTGTCGAAATCGGTCAACTACGTCTACCCGCGCACCGCCAAGCTTGCCAACCAGAGCGGCTCGGCGCTGGTGCAATTCATCGTCGACACGACTGGACGAGCAAAGCCGGAGTCGATCGTCTGCGTGGACGCGACGTACAAGGATTTTGCGGACGCCGCGATGTCGGCGGTGCGATTGATGGAGTTCACGCCCGCCGAGCTGGAGGGACACAAGATCGAGCAGCTCGTTCAATACCCGATCGACTTCAAGCTGAACGCGGTGCTGCCGGTGAAGCCGTTCGAGGTGCCACGCCGCGGTCGCGGGCGTTAGTGCTCCCCACAATCGCTGCGCGAATCGTCGGTGTAGTGGTGGCAAATGTCATCGGACTCTCTATGGGTAGCATCTTTGTCTGGTTCGATCGCCGGACGGATTCGCCAATCATGAAAAGGCGGATCAACAAGGGGAGCGACAAGTTCTTCGCTGACGAGACGGAGCGACAGAAGGAGATCGTACTGAGGAATCGGCTGGATTTCGACGATTTCTAGACGTCAGCCAGGACTCGCGCTTCTTACTCCGCCCAGGACAAAAGAATCGTTGTAAGTAGCTCCAGCGAGCGGCTCCCCGGATTACGCTTCAGAACGTACGCGTACTGGAACCAGCCCTGACCGGAGGGACCCACTCCGTGGATATTCACCACGACTGTCCAGAGGTCTCCAGTCCAATCGACGCTCTTCCCTTTCGGAGGCGGGGCTTTTTTTAGCGTCTCAGGAACTCCTCTCACCGGGAATCCAACATTCAAGTATTGCTGGTTTCTTGGCGGACAATCGCTCGCGTGTCCCGCCGCGGATTGTGTCGTTCCGGGCTGCGGTGGTTCCGGAGGCCGAAGCATGCCGCCGCATTTTGGATAAGAGAAAGCCCGTCCTTCACCGATTAACATCCTGGAGAGAATCTCTCTACGACTCCTGGTGATTGCCTGAAAAACCGCGGTGTCTGGAAGCCGGAAAAGCGTGGAGTCGCCCATGCCTGTACCGCCACCGGCAACGTCGTGGAAGATTGTTGGCTCGCCGAAAGGGCGCGCATCAAACCACACTGTATCCACTTTCTCCTTCGCGGACTGGCGTTTGGCCTTCAGGTCTTCAACGACGGCTGCGAACACTTCCGCGTCGGCGCGAATCAGCGGGTTACCCCAGTTCGAGGGGGAGGGTTGCTGGGACGCTGTGCTGCAACTCACAACGACAAGCGGCGGCATGACGTACCGAAAAACCCTACTCGACGACACCTATCAGCACCGCGGTCTCGAGCTCGAGGTCGCCTGACCCGTTGCGTCGCAGCAACCAGCCATACTGCGCGCGACTCCATCCTTTCGGACCAATCGACAGCTCCTCGACCAGAACCGTCCACACATCCCCACGCATTGAGACGCGGTTGCCCTTGAGATCGCGCGCGTTCCTGAGACCGGGCGGCTGACCGCGCACCGGTAGTCCAACGGTCAAATAGTACTCGGGAGTCTTCGGACATCCCGCCCGCACATCGGGGCGTCGCGTTTTCGACCCCCTCGCTGGTGGCGGCTGTGGCGCGCGAACGCCCGCGCACTGCGCGTAGGTCTTGGACACACCCTCGGGGACACCAGCAGCCTTGAGGATCGCTTTCCGACGATCGCGAAGCTCGTCGATTGCCTCCTTATCGGCGCGCCCGAACGTGAGCGTCGGATCGATTCCCTGCACTCCCGCAAATTGCTCCGGATACCCCGATCGCGTGCCGTAAGGCCGAGAATCGTATCGTAGCTTGCCCAGGCGATATGGATATTCGTCGCTGTTTCCATTGAGCTGCGCCCGCACCACCGCCGCAAACACTTCACTGTCGGCGCGGATCAACGTCAGCTCCTCGGCGGGCGTCGATTTGTGCTCGCCGGTGTAGACCGGAGTCGGCGCGGTCTCAGGATCCGGGGAAGAGTGACAGGCGGATATCGCCAGACAATTTGCTATCGCTAAGAGGACGAACATCGAGGTGAGGCCGGATTTCATTTCGGCCCCACCAATGCACAACCCGGGCCTTCCGCGGCCGTCAGCGAATGGCCTGTTGTACTGGAGCGGCAGGCAATAGGCAGATACGGCAAGAGTATTGGACGTTCTGTCATCACCAGCGGCACCTGGTGGTGATATTTTTTGCTCAATACACTCAGGTGGGACTGTGCCGAAAGCGCTGGTTAAACCGCCGAAGAAAAAGAAAGCGAGCAAGGGCGAGGGCTCCGCGCGTTCGCTGACCAGGCGAGCCGCACCGCTCGACATGGACGCCGAGGAATTCCGCGAGCTCGGTCATTCGATGATAGACGCGATCGCTGATTTCTACAAGCAATTGCCGGAGGCTCGCACCGCGTCGGCGCTTCTTCCGGATGCAATGCGCGCCAAGCTCGGTCGTATGGACATGCCGGAGAACGGAACCGACATCGCGCCGGTCATCGAGAAATTCCGCAAGACGTTCTTCGAGCAATCCACCCACAACGGCAGTCCCCGATTCTGGGGCTACATCACTTCTTCGGGCGCCCCCGTCGGAGCGCTGGCAGATCTTCTCGCGTCGGCGGTCAATCCGAATTGCGGCGCCTGGGCGCTGTCGCCGATCGCGACTGAAATCGAGAATGAATGCATCCGCTGGCTGTCACAGTTCATGGGGCTGCCAGGCAAGTGGGATGGCATCGTAGTGAGCGGCGGAAACATGGCCAACATCGTCGCCTTCATAGTCGGCAGAAAGGCGAAGGCGACGTGGGACATTCGCGGAAAGGGGCTGGCGTCTCCCGAGAGCAGGAAGATGGTCGTTTACGGGTCCGGAGAGATGCACACCTGGATCAACAAGGCGGCGGACATCTGTGGGCTCGGCACCGACTCGGTACGGTGGATTCCGTTCGACGATGAGTTCCGGATGCGTCCGGACGCTTTGCGGAGGCAAATCGCTGCCGATCGCGCCGCCGGTCTCACACCAATTATGGTTGTCGGCACGGCGGGCTCCGTTGGAACCGGAGCGATCGACCCGTTGCCAGAGATCGCGAAGATCTGCAAGGAATTCGATCTGTGGTTCCACGTAGATGGCGCCTACGGCGCGCCGGCAGTCGCCCTCGACGACGCCACCTCCGATCTCAAAGGGCTGCGCCTCGCTGATTCGATCGCCATCGATCCGCACAAATGGCTGTACGCGCCGCTCGAGGCCGGCTGCACGCTCGTCCGCAACCGCGAGGATCTGCGCGACGCCTTCGCCTTCAAGCCGTCGTACTACCAGTTCGATGACAACGAAGGCCAGGAAGTGAAGAACTACTTCGAGTACGGCCCGCAGAACTCGCGCGGATTCCGCGCGCTCAAGATCTGGCTCGGCTTCCAGCAAGCGGGGGCGAAAGGCTATCGCCGCATGATCGCGGACGACATCGCCCTCGCAAAGCGGATGCACGAGTGCGTCGAAAGCGAGCAGCTGCTCGAGCAGGGAACGCACTCTCTGAGCATCGCTACCTTCCGATTCGTGCCCGCCGATCTGCGGGAGCGCGCAATGGAATCGGGCGTCGTGATGGATTACCTGAACGAGCTCAACGCCCGCATTGCGACAGCGCTGCGACTGAGCGGAAAGGCGTTCGTCTCCAACGCCCACTTCGGCGAGCGTTACATGCTGCGCGCCTGCATCGTGAACTTCCGGACGACGATGGCCGACGTCGAGATGCTGCCGAAGACCATCGTGCAGATCGGCAGCGAACTCGACGGACGGAGCAGACCGGCGGGTTTAAGGCGGCGCTAGTCCGCGAAAACCGCAATCTGCCCAACCGCGCATCCGGTCAGTTGCTTTCCTCCTCGACGAATGCTTTGAGGCGACCGATCGCCGCATCCCACTCGCTCGAGATCTGGTCGAGGTAACGGCGCGCCTTCTCCAGGCGCTTCGGCTCGAGCTCCCAGATCGTCTCGCGGCCGCGTTGTCTATCTCGCACCAGACCGGCCCTCCCGAGAGTGCGCAGATGCTTGGTGATGGCCTGCCGTGTGACCCCCGTTCCTTTGCTGAGATGGGTCGTCGACAGCGGACCATCGGTGGACAGGCGCGTGAGCAGGCCGACGCGCGTTTCGTCGCCGAGTGCGGCGAAAACGGGCGCGGCCTCGCTCAGCTTTACTGCAGCACTACTACGTCCCCGTGACATACCGTTCGATGTTCTTGAGCTGTCCGCTCCAGCCGTTGTTGTTCATTCTGAACGCCTCGGCGCGGCGGTCGAGCGGGATACCGTCGAATCCGCTCTCCACGATGGTGAGGTTCGTCCCACCGTTCACTTCTTCCAGCATGAACTCGATGAGAGTCATCGGCTCGGCGGAGTAGTCCCTCGTTTTGTCGACGCCGTAAGGATGCCAGCGGTAGGAGAAATAGCTTTCCGGCTGGACCTTCTCGACCACCATCTCGAGCTTGACGTTCTCGTACCCTGGATTGGTGATCCGGCCAAAGATGGTCGCACCCTCCTTGAAGGGTTCTTCGAACTTGACGCGGAACCATTCCCCGAACTGCTGGGAGTCGGCGATCGCGCGCCAGACTTTGGATCGTGGGGCATTGAGGAAGACCTTCTTTTCGATCTTGTCAGTGTCGGTCATCGGCGCTGAATTGAGCGTTTCCGGCATATGCAACCTCCTGGTTGCACGTTATTTAACACTGCTTCTGTGAATATGCAACCCCCCGGTTGCACATTAACTGCGGTTCAGTCTACTCCGCCCACGACACAAGAAACCGCTCTGCCACGCCGAGCCGTCCCGTCGCCGGATCCCGACGGTACAGCTCGACGTACTGCCGGTACTGCTGCCCGCCCGGCCCCACCGAGCTCTCCGTTACGTAGACCGTCCACATCTCCGCAGTAGTGTCCGGAGGCGGCGTCTGAGGCAGTCTCACCTTCTCCAGGATCGGAGATGCGCCCCGATAAGGGAGCCCGACAGTTACGTAACGTTGCACTGACGATGGGCACTTTGGAGGAGGCAGAACATTGATCTGGTCCTTTTCGTACGGATTCAAAGGCGCGACTCGTGAGCGAGGCACTTGCGTGCCCGCTGAATCGGGGGCTGGGTGGGGCCGACTGCCGCCGCAATCCGGATAGTAGAACGGCCTGCCGACTCGCATTCCGAATTGCTTCAGGATCGCCACCCGGCGCATGATGATCTTTTGGAGCCCGCGATGGGACAGCGAATCACTGTCTGCCGCAGCTAACAAATCCACCGCTGGCACTTTGGCGAGGGTCGAATTGTCTCCTGCCGGTCGCTCATCGAATCCAACGAAGGCAGGCTTGCCGGACAATGCGGGTTCTACCGTGTCGGGGAGCTGCGTTTTCACCACGGATTCGAAGATCTCTCCGTCCGCCCGAATGATGTCCGTGTCCCGTTGCACCGTGCACCCGAACAGAACCGCGACACCCAAAGTCAGCGAATAAATTCGATAGGTTTGAATAGCTTTCACAGGAGATTCATGACCGCAGATTCAGGGCCTTTCCTACTCTACCCGGTTTGACCCGCGACGGCTCCCGCACCTCACACTACGACTTCGATCTCCCGGTCGATCTGATCGCGCAGTTTCCGACCGAAGTACGTGGGGAGAGCAGGCTGATGGTCGTGAACCGCTCAACCGGAACGATAGAGCATCGGCAATTTGGCGATCTCGAGCAGCTGATTCCGTCGGGTGACGCGCTCGTCCTCAACACCACCCGCGTCTTCCGCGCCCGCCTGCTAGGCATCCGCGACAACGGCGCCCCTGCGGAAATTCTACTTCTGCGTTCACTCGGCGAAGAAATGTGGGAGGCGATGGTCCACCCCGGGGGAAAGCTCAAGCCCGGGCGAATCGTGAAGATCGCCGACGATTTCGAAGTGGAGGTCCTCTCCACAACCGAGCGGCGGACCCGGGTAGTTCAGTTGTACGCGAAGGGCCGCACAATCGACGACGCAATCGAGAATTATGGTCACATTCCCCTCCCACCGTACATCACTCGCGCCGACAAACCGGAAGACGCCGAGCGATATCAGACCGTCTACGCGAAGGAGAGCGGCTCGGTCGCCGCGCCGACGGCGGGTCTGCATTTCACACCGGATTTGCTGGAGCGCCTCGATTTCAAAGGAGTGAAACGCGCCGACGTCATCCTTCACGTCGGCGCCGGCACCTTCAAGCCGGTCGATACCGAGCATCCCGCGGATCACGTAATGCATGAAGAGTCGTACACGCTCCCGGCGCGCACGGCTCAAGTTCTCAACGAAACGAGAGCAAATGGCGGAAAGATTTGGGCGGTCGGCACCACCAGCGTTCGCACGCTCGAGAGCGCGATCGGCGACGACGGAACGTTCAGCGAGAAATCAGCCGACACCCGCATCTTCATCCGGCCACCCTACGAGTTCCGCGCCGTCGACCGGCTGATCACGAACTTCCACCTGCCGCGGTCGACTCTGGTAATGCTCGTCGCCGCATTCGCGGGCTACGAGCTGACGATGCAGGCGTATCGGGAGGCGATCGCCGAGCGGTACCGGCTTTACTCGTACGGGGATGCGATGCTCGTATACGGCGAAAGTAAAAGCAACTGAACGGCAGAAAGCTCAAAGCGACTAAAGTCTCAAGTCATAAGCTGCCAACACCGGGACGTCCCGACGTAGTGAGCTTACGACTTGAGACTTTGAGTCTTATGGCTTTCTGCCGTTCAGTTGCTCTTTGAGTTATTTCGCGTTGCCTTCAAGCCCGCCTTTTTTGAACCCCATCTGCCACGATCCAGTGAGCTTCGCCCCCCGATGCTCGATGCGAGCCTCGAACGGTCCGCGCGGAGTATCGGTGCTGAGCACCAGCTCGTTGCCCTTCACACTCGCCGACATCGGCAGGCCGCCCTGATCGCCGACCGGCCAGAATAGCGCGGTCAGTTTTCCATCCTGCTCGGAGATTGTGACATCGGCGTCCATCGGCCCACTCGGGTTGGCATTGGCCAGCGTGACGTGATAGCTGCCCAGCGGTTTTGCATTCCAAGGCTCCGCCGCTTCGGCTGCAGCCGAGGGTGCCGGCGCCGCGGTTGAAGCGGCTGCTGCCTGCGCATGCGCGACAACCGGCGCCGCGCCAAGTAATACTGCAAAGACAAAAGAAGCTCTGAATGGACGCATCGTATCCCTCAAGAAAAGTTTGGTCGCCGACCTGAATCCGTCGGCTGGTTCTTCCTCTACGGACTGGCGCAATGCAGGGTTTCGGTGAATGAAAGGCAACTGAACGGCAGAAAGCTCCAAGCGACTAAAGTCTCTAGTCCCAAGCTCACGACGTCGGGGCGCCATTAAGCGGAACGTGGGAAGGGCTGATGCTTCTTTACCACAGAGGGCGGTCTACGCGCAGGTAGCTTGTAGCTTAAGACTTTTCGTCTTACAGCTTTCTGCCGTTCTGTTGCTTTTTTTGTGGTTGGGTTGCCGTTCAGTTGCCTTAATTTCAGAACGATGAGCTTTACCTTCGCAATCGAAGCAACCGATGGCGCTGCACGCGCAGCCGTTTTCACCACGCCTCACGGCGATGTGAAAACGCCGGCGTTCATGCCCGTCGGGACCCTGGCAACGGTGAAATCGCTCGACCCCGACGACCTCGTTCAGATGGGCGCGTCGATGATACTCGGCAATGCATACCATCTGCACCTGCGACCGGGCGATGAGATCGTGCGCGAGATGGGCGGGCTGCATCGCTTCATGCGCTGGGACGGCCCCATCCTCACCGACTCCGGCGGCTTCCAGGTTTTTTCACTGGCGCAGCTGCGCACCCTGAGCGAAGAAGGCGTCGAGTTCCAGTCACATCTCGACGGCTCGCGCCGCTTCTTCACTCCGGAGCTCGTGATGCAGATCGAGCGCAACATCGGCGCCGACGTCATCATGCAATTCGATCACGTCATTCCGGGCCAATCTGACGAGGCAACTGCGCGCGATGCGAGCGAGCGCAGTATCCGCTGGCTGGCACGCTGCCTCGCCGAGTTGAAGCGGCTGGAAGAAACCCAGAGACTAGACGACCTCCCGTCTCCCGCCTCCCGCCTCCCGCTCCGCCAGGCCCTTTTCCCGATCGTGCAAGGCGGCATTCACGCGCATCTGAGGCGTGAGGCCGCAGAACAGATTCGCGCCATGAACGACTGGGCAGGATTCGGGATCGGCGGTCTTTCAGTCGGCGAAGAAAAGGAAGCGATGTACGAGATGATCGAAGTCGTCGACGAGGCGCTGCCGCCGACGCACCCCAGGTACCTGATGGGTGTTGGATTCCCCGAGGATCTGGTCGAAGCGATCAGGCGCGGCGTGGATCTTTTCGATTGCGTTGCGCCGACGCGGATGGGAAGGAACGGCGCTGTGTTCACGCGCGATGGCAGGCTCAACATCAAGCGCACCGAGTACCGGACCGATCCGCGTCCGCTCGATCCGGACTGCGATTGCGCCGCCTGCACCCGGTTCACGAGGGCGTACATCCGGCACTTGTTTGTCTCCGACGAAATACTCGGACTCCGCCTCCTCTCCCTGCACAATGTACATTTCCTGCTGTCGATCGCCCGCCATGCGCGACAGGCAATACTGAGCGGCGATCTCGATTCGTGGGCACGCGACTGGTTGTCGCGCTACCGCGCGTCGTCGCCACTCCCAGTCTGACTCCGCCACACCACTCGATCCAGGCATATGCAAAGCAATCCAATCCTCGGCTCCATTTTCATGTATGGAGCCATCTTCGCGATCTTCTATTTCATTCTCATTCGGCCGCAGTCGGTTCAGCGCAAGAAGCACGACGAGCTGGTGCGAGCTCTCAAGAAGGGAGACGAGATCGTGACCAACGGCGGCCTGGTTGGCGAAGTGCTGTTCATCAAGGAGATGGGCGACGACAAGTCCGCCGGCCTCGAGGATCGGGTGACGATCAAGTCGGGTGACACTCGTGTCATAGTCGAGCGCGGGCGGATCGCAAAGATCAACAGGAAGGAGGGCGCTCGCTCCACACCGGCATCGAACACGGCCAGCGAGGGGTGAGTATCCTCGACATACGGGTGCTGGGTGACCCGGTTCTCCGCAAGCCGACCAAACCCGTCACCGAGTTCACCGACGAGCTCCGCAAGCTGATCGCCGACATGTTCGAGACTATGTACGCCGCCGAGGGAATAGGTCTCGCCGCGCCGCAGGTGGGACGAACCGAGCGGCTGGCGGTGGTCGATGTCGAGGGCGCGAAGTTCGTCCTCGTCAATCCCGAGATTCTCGAGCGGGAAGGCGGAAGCGAAAAGGGGGAAGAGGGATGCCTCTCGATTCCTGACATTTATGGGGATGTCGACCGTGCTCTCACGGTGACGATTCGGGCGACAGACGAGAACGGCAAAGAGTACGAGGCAACAGGGTCCGAGCTACTCGGGCGGTGCTTTCAGCACGAGATCGATCATCTCGACGGCAAGTTGTTCATCGACTACCTGAGCCCGCTCAAGCGCAGGTCGGCGATGTCGAAATGGGAAAAGACGAAGAGCGAGTATCCGGGTTTCATCAGAAAAGTCCGCACTGAGGTAAAGGGCGAGCACCATCACGAGACGGAGATGTAGTGCGGGTAGTCTTCTGGGGAACGCCGGAGTTCGCCGCGCCGGCGCTGCGCGCCCTCATCGGCGAAGGATTCGAGGTCGTCGGGGTCGTCACCCAGCCGGATAAGCCGCAGGGTCGCGCTCGCGAGATAATTCCATCGCCGGTCAAGCAGATCGCGCTCGATGAAGAGATTCCACTTCTTCAGCCGAAGAATGCGCGCGATCCCGATCTGTTCACGCAGCTGACCGAACTTCAGCCGGACATCTCGATCGTAGTCGCCTACGGTCACATCCTGCCGCAGCGGATCATCGACCTCCCGAAGCTGGGGACGCTCAACATCCACGCGTCGCTGCTTCCACAGCTGCGCGGAGCGGCGCCGATACAGGCGGCGATCAAGCTCGGTCATACCGAAACCGGCGTGACGGTGATGCGCGTCGTCCAGGCGCTCGACGCCGGGCCGATGATCCTCCAGGCTGAGACACCGGTCCTCGAGGACGAGACTTACGGAGAGCTGCAGGGAAGGCTGTCGGAGCTCGGCGCGCTCACTCTCATCGAGGCGCTGACGCTGATCTCACTTGGTCAGGCGCAAGAAACTCCGCAGGACGATTCGCGCGCGACCTACGCGCCGAAGGTGGACCGCGAGTCATCCCGCATCAACTGGAGAGACAGCGCGATCGAGATCTCACGACTCATTCGGTCGTCCGATCCGAAACCGGGGGCCTTCACGAGCACGCCCAAAGGTGACGTCAAGATGTTCGGCCCCAAAGTTATGGATGGGATCAAGGGAAAACCCGGCGAGGTTCTGAAGACGACGGGTGAGCTGGTGATCGCATGTGGAATTGACGCCCTGCGCATCACTGAAGTTCAGCCCTCCGGAAAGAGTCGTATGTCGGTTCACGACTGGATTCGCGGCCGGGGGACAGAAGCGGGCGATATCTACGGAGCACAGAGCGCAAAGCCAGCGAAGACCGGACGGGGCCGTTGACCGCGCCACCCGTCAAAGCGCCAATGGAAGCGTTGCCGGTGGTGCACGCTATCACGAACGACGAGATCATGCTTCGCCCCGGCTTCATCAGGAAGGCGATGTCGATCATGCGCGTGCTCGGCGACAAGGGCGCAATTCATATTCGGTCCCAGTTGCTCGATTCGCCCACCCTCTACTCGTTGACTCTCGCTCTGCTCGAGCTGCACGAACAGACCAAATGCTGGTGCATCGTCAACGACCGCGTGGACATCGCCCTTGCTTGTGGCGTCCAGGGAGTACAGCTCACCCACAAGTCGATCTCAGTCCCCGATGTGCAGCGGATCGCGCCGGCGCTCCGAATCGGTGCCAGCGTGCATTCGCCCGATGAGGCGCGCGATGCCCAGCAGGCCGGCGCCGACTGGTGCGTGGCTGGTCATGTGTTTGAGACCCCGTCGCACCCTGGACTGCCGCGGAAAGAAAGCAACTTCATTCCCGATGTCGTCGCGGTGGTGAGCTTCCCAGTGATCGCCATCGGTGGCATCCGGCCCGAGCACGTTCGATCACTGGTCCACCGCGGTGCCCATGGCATAGCGGCCATCCGTGGAATCTGGAACGACGAGAATTCCGAACTAGCTGCAAGCCGCTATCTTTCACAGGTATGAGCTCGGCGAGCAGCTGGGCCCAAACTTCGCCGCGATGGCAGGCCAAACGGCGAAGCTCCGCCTTCGGGACGTCGCTGGAGAGAAATGTCAGTAAGCTCCTTGGTATCTGAACACGCCTCTGGCGAGGTCGTTCTCACCTTGAACGGCGCGCGCCACGCTGCACCCTCCGGGTCGACGGTCGCCGACCTCCTCGCGTCGCTCGAGCTCGACGCGCGCACAGTCGTCATCGAGCGCAACGGAACCATTCTGCGCGATCGCGACTCACTGGCGAAGATTGAGCTTTCACCGGGCGATACGATCGAGATCGTCCACTTTGTGGGTGGAGGCTGAGTGGCGCACGCTGACGTTATTTCCCCCGCAACCCTGAGCGATCCGCAGCCGTTCGCGATTGCCGGCCACGAGTTCCGCTCGCGCCTGATGGTGGGCACCGGCAAGTACGCGTCGAACGAGCAGATGATCGACGCAATCGAAGCGTCGGGCGCCGAGGTCGTCACGGTCGCGGTGCGCAGGGTCGATCTCGATCGGTCGAAGGATGAGGCGATTCTTCATCACCTCGATCCCGACCGCTACTTCCTGCTCGCCAACACTGCCGGCTGCTACAACGCCTCCGAAGCGATTCGCTATGCCCGGCTCGCTCGTGCCGCCGGCTTCAACGAGTGGGTGAAGCTCGAGGTGATCGGTGATCAGCAGACGCTTCTGCCCGACACTGAGGGTCTCCTCGAAGCGACGAAGACTCTCGTCGGCGAAGGCTTCAAGGTGCTCGCCTACACCAACGACGATCTCATTACGGCTCTCAAGCTGGAGGATGCGGGCGCTGTGGCAGTGATGCCGCTCGCTTCGCCGATCGGTTCCGGGCTCGGCATGCTGAATCCTTATGCGATTCGCACCATCAAACAGCGCCTGTCGGTCCCGGTGATCGTAGACGCCGGAGTGGGCACTGCGTCCGACGCGTGCATCGTGATGGAGCAGGGCGTGGATGGAATTCTCATGAACACCGGCATCGCCGCGGCGCAGGACCCGGTGCGGATGGCGGTTGCGATGAGGGCAGCTGTTGAGTCGGGTCGCAATGCCTACCTCGCCGGCCGCATGCCGCGGCGTGAGGTTGCCGTTCCATCGTCGCCCACAACCGGGATGCTCGGCTCGTGAACGCCACCGCTACATCAACTGGTGGAGTAACTGCGGCACGCGCGGTGGCAGCAGAGATCTGCGTCGATCTGCGTCGCGGTGAGTTCCTCGATCAGTCGTTCGAGCGTCGGATCGTACCGCTGGATGCGCGCGATCGACGCTGGACGCGCGAGCTGGTCTACGGAATGTTGCGTCATCGCGGGACCACCGACGCCATTCTCTCCGAGCGCGTGCGCGGCGGCCTCGTCCGTCTCGATCCAGATGTAATCGACCTGCTCCGGCTGGGAGTGTATCAGCTCCTTTACATGGGGAGCGTGCCGGCGTACGCAGCCATCGCGCAGACAGTCGAGCTCGCGAAGCGCAGGCACGGACTCGGCGCCAGCAAACTGGTGAACGCGGTGCTGCGGCGCACCGATCGCGAGCGTGAGCATCTGGATCCGCCGACCCCGACTGATGCCATTGAAGCGCTTGCTCTCAAGTATTCGCATCCGCGCTGGCTTGTTGCCCGCTGGGTGGAGCGCTGGGGGGAGCAGGATGCCGAGCGTTTGCTGACGCTGAATAACGCCGAGGCGCCGGTGGTGATCAGACCATATGGGATCGTGCGCGAACAACTGGAAGCGACGATGGAGGCGGCCGGAGTTCACGTCGCGGAAGCTCCGTACGCCCGCGACAGCATCGCCATCTCCGGCGGTACGACATTCACCGAGCTCGGCGCATTCAAGAAAGGATTGTTCTTCGTGCAGGATCCGGCGGCGACGCTGGTCACCGAATACGCAGCGATCCCCGAAGGCGCATCGGTTGTTGATCTTTGCGCGGCCCCGGGCGGTAAGGCGCTCGAGTTATCGCGCCTGGCCGGCACCGTCGTCGCCAGCGACAGGTCGTTCGGTCGGCTGCAACGGCTGCTGGCAAATCAGCGCCGCCTGGAGAGCACCAACCTGCTGCCATTCGTAGGTGATGCGCGGAATCCGGCGGTGCGTCCGCTCGACGTGGTGCTGATCGATGTCCCGTGCACTGGCACCGGCACTTTCCGCCGTCATCCCGATGCGCGCTGGCGCATGAAGGTATCCGACGTCGCCGTCATGTCGGCGCTACAGAAGCAGATCATCCGCGCGGCAGCTGCGGTCGTGGAGCCTGGCGGACTGTTGGTTTACAGCACGTGCTCGCTCGAGCCGGAGGAGAACGATGAGCAGGTCGACTCCTTCCTCGCCGAGAATCTGAACTTCGTTCTCGAGCCGCCGCCGGAGGGCACGCTCGCACCGGAGCTGATCGACAATGGACGCCTGCGCGTGCTGCCGCACCGTCACGGAACCGATGGAGCGTTCGCCGCGCGCTTGCGCAGGGTCAGCTAAGTGAACTGGCGCGCGCTGCCACGGCGTGCGTTCCCATACCTGATCGCCGCCGCGGGAGGATTTCTGCTCTCCTACGCGGCAGTATTTCTGTTCGCGTTCCCGGCAGAAGTTCTGCCTGACGACGGCATCCTTCCCAACGTCGTCGGCAAAACCTACGAGGACGCCGCGGCGCTGCTGCAGAAAGCCGGATTCTCGGCGCAGCAGGGTGAGTCGCGCTTTCACAAGAGCATCGCCGCCAACATCGTGCTCCAGGAAGATCCGCCCGCTGGCAGCAGGCAGAAGCGTGGCACCAATGTCGTGCTGGCGCTGAGCGCGGGTCAGAAGACCGCCGAAGTCCCGGTGACGACCAACATGTCGCAACAGCAGGCTCGGATCTCGATCGAGAACACGGGGCTCACGCTCGGCAACGTCACTGAGCAGCTCGCCGATCAGCCGCGTGGGCTGGTGATCGCCACGAATCCCGTTGCCGGAACGCAGGTCCAGCTCCCCGGCACGGTCGACATTGTCTTGAGCAAAGGCCCGGCGTCGGTGCAGATGCCGGATCTCTTCGGCCGCAGCGCCGGTGAGGCGCGGTCGATGGTCGAGCAGCTCGGACTGCGTATCGCCGGAGTGTCGCGCGACACCAGCTCGCTGCAGCCCGAGAACACTGTGATCAGACAGCTCCCTTCCGCAGGTCAGACGATCTCCGCCGGTGGTCCGGTCAGTCTCACCATCTCGCACTTCCCACCACCGCCGTCGATTCGGATCGACACGGGCATCAGCGTTCCGCCACCAGCCACCCCGCCAGATCGCGAATGAGCGTTCGGATCGCTCCATCGATTCTGAGCGCTGATCTGTCCCGGCTCGCCGATGAAATCGCGATGCTGGAAGAAGGCGGCGCGGACTGGATTCACATCGATGTTATGGATGGCAGGTTCGTCCCAAACCTCACCTTCGGCGCGAAGGTGATCGAGTCGGTGCGGAAGCTCACGAAGCTGCCGCTCGACGTTCACCTGATGGTCGTCGAGCCGGAGAACTACTTCGACGATTTCGCGGCCGCCGGCGCGAATGGGTTGTCGATTCATACCGAGGTCTCGCCCCATTTGCAGCGCCAGCTGAACCGCATTCGGGAGCTCGGCTGCAGAGCGGGCGCCGTTGTGAATCCGGCGACACCGCTGACTGCCGTGAGAGAAGTTCTCGCCGACATTGATCTCTTGCTTGTAATGACCGTGAACCCTGGGTTTGGGGGGCAACGCTTCATCAAAGGCTCGCTGGACAAGGTTCATCGCGCGCGCCACATGCTGAGCGAGAACGGCAGCACTGCTTTCCTCGAAGTCGATGGCGGCATCGATCGCAAGACAATCAAGGCCGTCTGGGAGGCTGGAGCCGATACCTTTGTCGCCGGCAACGCCATCTTCGCCGCCAAGGATCCGCAGGCGGAGATCGAGGAGCTGCGCAAGCGCTGCACGGTGCAGGCATGACTGGAAGGCAGCAGCTCGCTATTGGTGCGCTCGTGATCGGAATCACTGCCGCCGTCGCTTTCAGCGCGACGCGCTATCTCCGCCACGAGCTGTTCCCCGTCGAGCTCGGCAGCAAAGCGCCGGACTTCAACGCCTTCACCATCGATTCGGCGCCGAAACAAAAAACGATCTCCGACTATCGGGGCAATGTCCTCATGATCAACGTCTGGGCGACGTGGTGTTTGCCCTGCCGCATCGAGATGCCGAGCATCGAGGCGCTGCATAAGGATTACGCTCCGAAGGGGCTCAAGATCGTCGCCATCAGCATCGACGATCCCGGAACCGATTCCACGATTCGGGCGTTCGTCAGGCAGTACGGCCTCACATTCGAAGTCCTCCACGATCCAAAGGGGAAGATCACCGAGGCGTACGACATCACCGGATATCCGGAGACGTTCATCGTCGGCAAGGATGGAGTGATCAGAAAGAAGCTGATGTCCGCCACCGACTGGAATTCACCGGCGGCGAGAGCATTGGTTGATAGGCTTCTCACCGAGCGCACGGAGTGAAAGGCGGGATGAGGGATGGGGGAAGGGGGATGGGGAAGGCGGAGGGTGGAACGCGGTGACGCGGATTCTGGGAATCGAGACATCGTGTGACGAGACTTCGGCTGCGGTTCTCGAGGGATCGGGCGATGATGTCGTCCAGAAATCGCTGGTGATCCTGTCGCAGGATGTCCACCGCGTTTTTGGCGGCGTGGTGCCGGAGATTGCATCGCGGGCGCACCTGACCAGCATCGTTCCCGTCGTCCAGCGCGCGCTCGACGAAGCGGGCACCAGGCTCGAGGAGCTGGACGCAATTGCCGTCACCAATACTCCCGGCCTCGTCGGAGCGTTGCTGGTTGGCGTCAGCTACGGCAAGGCGCTCGCATTTTCCCGGGACATTCCGCTGCTCGGCGTCCATCATATGGAAGGCCATCTCTTCGCCGCTGCGCTCGAGCATCGCGACGCCGTGCCGCCCTTCACCGCGCTGCTCATCTCTGGCGGACACACTCTGTTGCTGGACGTCGAGGCGTGGGGCCAATACAGATTGCTCGGCGCCACTCGCGACGACGCCGCCGGCGAGGCCTTCGACAAAGTCGCCAAGCTGCTTGGCCTTCCCTACCCCGGTGGCCGCTACATCGAACAGCTGGCCGCTACCGGCACCTCGAAAAGATTCACCTTCGCGCGACCCATGGTGCGCAAGAACGCGCTGCCGGACGACGATGATTACTACGCCTTCTCGTTCAGCGGGCTCAAGACGGCCGTGCTGAACGCGGTGCGCGCGTCAACGGACATCGAGGCGGACAAGGCGGACATCGCGCGCGGATTTCAGGATTCTCTGATCGACACACTGGTCGAGAAGACCGCGCGTGCCGCCTCTGCTTTCGGGCGGGAGCGCGTCGTGCTCGGCGGAGGTGTCGCCTGTAATCGCACGCTCGCGTCGGCGATGCGTGCTCGGCTCGAGCCCGGCGGTGTAAAAGTCTTTACTCCAACTCCCCGACTCGCCACCGACAACGCGGCAATGATCGCCCGCGCGGCTTTCTTCCGTTTCGAGAAAGGTGAGCGGTCGGGTCTCGATCTCAACGCCTACGCCAGCAGCCCTATCCCGGGACTGGTCGCAGCCTAGATTCAACAAATGCAAAGAATTTTCGCTTCCGTCGTCCACCAGCCGCTTTCATATCAGGTCGGCCCGCTTCAATTGACGGGTTTCGGTCTGGCGGTTCTGCTCGCATTCGTCATCGCCCAGATCGTCGCTCAACGTGAGCTGGCCCGTCGGGGGCACGACCCTGAACCCCTTGGTGACCTCATCTTCGCGGCGGTCATCGGCGGATTGCTCGGCGGCAAAGTGTACTACGCCATATTGATGCGCGATCCTGGTGCGCTGTTGAGCAGAGCGGGTTTCGTTTTTTGGGGTGGATTGATGGGTGGCATTCTCGTCACCTACTTCGTGATTCGCCGCAAGAAGCTGTCGTTCACACGTATCAGCGATGTCGGTGGGCCGGCTATCGCCGCAGCGTACAGCATCGGCAGATCGGGGTGCTGGGCAGTCGGCGACGATTACGGCCGGCCCTTCAGTGGGTTCGGCGCGGTGAGCTTTCCCAACGGCGCCCCGCCTTCGACGGTCGCCAACATGACCGAGCTCTTCCACATCCCTGCGCCACCGGGATCAGTGCCGAACCAGGTCCTCTCCGTCTATCCGACCCAGCTCTACGAAGTCGCGCTCGGGTTCATCATGTTCCTGATCCTCTGGCGCTTCCGGAATCACAAGCACGCCGAGGGTTGGCTATTCGGACTCTATTGCGTGCTGGCGGGAATCGAACGATTCATCATCGAGTTCGTGCGCGCCAAGGACGACCGGTTCTTCTTCGGAGTTTTCACCGGCGCGCAATTCATCGCCGTGTGCTTCATGATCGGCGGTGCGCTGTGGATGTACAAACGGAGAAATCCTGATGCAGAAGCTCCGGGCATCTACGCCACCCCTCAGGCAGCGTAGAGCACACATCACTCCCGCTTCATTGTTCACCGGAGTGCGGATCACCGGCGCATGGTTGCTTGCTGGTGCATTTCTGACGGTCGCGTCGGCGTGCGCGACGGCCGTCGACACAACCATTGTCGCCCAGCCCGGACAATCCTTCGAGCTCCCGCTCGGGAGAACGGCAACACTCAATGGGACCGCGGTGAAGATCACCTTCACTTCGGTGAAGACAGATTCGCGCTGCCCAACCGATGTCCAGTGCGTATGGGCCGGCGAAGCAAAGATAGAGCTGACGGTTTCGACAGGCGGAACCGCTGAGGCGAAAACGCTAAGTCTCACCCCACCCGACAATGAAACTACGGTCGGGGACACTCGTATTCGGTTTGTAGGGCTCGCCCCCGTGCCGCGACAGGCGGATCGCGACAAACCGCGCGAGTACGTCGCGCAACTCGTCGTCAGCAGAGGCTGAACGAACTCAGCGCTTCATGAAGCGGCTAAACCTGAATGCGGCGGCGCTGATCGAATCCGCGCGAGTGGGGGCAGACTCGCTACGCACCAATCCCACGCGCACCACGCTGTCCACGACAGGCGTCATCATCGGTGTCGCCGCGCTGGTAGCCGCGTTTTCCATCACCGATGGCGTCGATCTTTGGGCGAGGGCGTTGATCGCGCGCGAGAGCAGCGTTCAGGATGTTGCGATAACGCCGAAGACGAGCACCGTCGTCGCTGGTCGCACCATTCAGCTGAGCGGTTACCCCGTTTTGACGACGGAAGACGCGGAACGCGCCAGATATGAAGTGCCGGGCGTGGCGCAGTACGCGCTTACACTCACCGGTAGCGCACCTGTCGAATTTCAGGATCGGCGAGCGGTGGCGCTGCTTACACTGAGCACGGCAAGCCTGGCTGATTTCACATCAATCACACTGCTCGCCGGCAGATTCTTCACTGCCAGCGAAGTTCTCCATTCCGCACCTGTCATCGTGCTCGGACATCGGCTGGCGGAGGAGCTGGCGGGCGGCCGCGACGCACTCTGGCTTCTGGATCACGCCATCAAGGTGCGGGGCCGACGTCTCGAAGTCGTCGGCGTGCTCGCGCCACCCGAGATCGGACCGGAGCCTGATCTGGCAGCATTCGCTCCGCTGCGCGGAGGCGAGTCGCTGCTCGATCCGACCCCTCAACCGCGTCTGCCGACGCTGAGACTCAAGGCGTACAGTATCGAGGGTGTCGATTCGCTGCGAACGCATGCGGTGAACTGGTTGGCGGAGCGCTACGGAACGCGGGTTGAGAAGCTCAATGTCGAAGTCGGTCTCCAGCGTCTCGAGAACACTCGCCAGGCGATGCTGCTGACGAAGCTGCTACTCGGCCTCCTCGCGGGATTGATTCTGGCCGTGGGAGGAATCGGGATCATGAACGTACTGTTGGCGGCGGTCGCCGAGCGAACGAAGGAGATTGGGATTCGCAAAGCAGTCGGCGCGCGGCGCTCCGACATTCAGATGCAGTTCCTCGTCGAGTCGGTGACGGTGACGGGCGCGGGGAGCGCCATCGGCTTTGTCGTCGGAATAATTCTGGCGGAGGGATCGACGGCGCTGTTCAGGATGTGGGCGCACGCGGCAATCTACCCGGTGATGCATCTGGGTACGGCTGTCATCGCGGCGGGCTCTGCGATCGCGGTCGGATTGATCTTCGGAACGTATCCGGCAAGGAGGGCGGCGGAGCTGCCGCCTATTGAAGCGATCGCTCGGGAATAACCTGGAAGCGATCAGCGCCCAGCAGCCCTTTGTCTTAATACCGAGCTGGCGCGCAAAGTCTGTCTCGCCACGAAATCCCGCAGTGATTGTGGAACCAGCTTTGTCCCTACCGACATGGTGACTGGCTGAACCTGCGTGACGTTGACCCAGAGTCCGTCGAAGGTGGCTGCTGGAATGCCGATCGTGAGTGTCGGCGGCGTCGCTGCCTCCGAGTACAAGTCCTCCATCACGATACTGCCGTTTTCGCTGAAGCTCGCAAACGAGCATGAGCCACTGGCGGCGTAGTCGGGCAAAGTAGTGCCGCACGTCTGATTGAGTGACGTGACTTGTGTGCTGAGCGTTCCCGACTGTGATATCCAGCCATTGTTCTGGCCCGCGACGTAGATGGCCTCTGCGGGAAACCCCGCTATGTCCGACACCACTTCGAATTCAGTCGTGCCGACATCACTAACAAGCAACAGCAGCTTGTCGGGAGGAGCGTTTGCGGCGTGGCTTTGCCACATGATGGTGGTTACCAGAAACACTGGTGGCGTGCAGGCCCCTGGCGGCGGCGAAAAGTCAGGATCGACAAAAATTGTTTCGAAGCAGGTTCCTTCAGGAAAAGTCAGGCGCAATCCTAGCGCAAACATCTCCTGGTTGTCGCCGCCGACGTTGATAGTTACGCGATCGAGAAACGGTGCCAGTGGTGCGAGATTATCGAAAGCAGTCCCGGTAGTGGGCGACGAAACCTCGCCGTCTACGAAGCCGCGGACCAGGCTTTGTAGGGCTTCGGCAGAACTGACCTCTCCGGGGCCACTGGAATCGCCGCAGGCTGCGATGAAAAATGACGCACCAGCCAGGAGCGCTGGCATTAGCTGACTTTTTTTGAAACGCATTTGACGACGGGATTGGAGGGAAGAAGCCAACGATCGGGGAAGGACTGGAAATCTTATGCCCGGTCACGGAAACCGCTACACGATTGGAGCCGTTGTCTTATCCTCTCCACCCGCACAATCCTCTAATCCGAGCAGCAGACGCTGTTAGGAAGAATGGTCGTGAACCATCCGCCAACCTTGCGGAGTTCTGACCCAGATCGTCGTGAACCAACCGGTGCGATTCGGCCGACCCCCGCCGCTGAGAATGAACTGCCCCGTAGCAATCGCCTGATCGGGGCCGATCGGGCGGATCTCAAGGTGGTCGTAACTCAGGCTTTGCGCTGGACGACCAGTCCGCCAGAATCCGCCGCGCATCTGTCCTTCGATGCCGCTGACGCCGCGCACGAGTCCGGTCGAGCCCATCGCCGTCGCGGAATCGACGTAGGCGGATAGATAAACGGGCAGCTCGCCTCGATTCCAGCCGGCAGCCGTCGTGTCGAAGACGGCCTTGATCGCCGCGGCGTCGGTGACTGGCTGGAAGCCGCTGTGCATTTGACCGGCGCACGCCATCAGAACGGCAATCGTGGCCGGCAGAACAAGCTTTCGCATCATCGAGATGTGCTCTCCTCTGTCACCAGTCGAAGTGCGGTGCCCCACGGATCGGTGAGCACCCAGTCGTCTCCAACCTCTTTCACGGGATACCCTGCTTCCTTTACACTCTTCGCCGCTTCCGCTGCATCGCGTTTGCCTGGCACGACGATCTCCCACTCGAGAAGGCGCGCGTCGGCGTCGGTAGCCGCCGGTGCGCCCCGCGCCCAGGTGTTGGTGCCAAGATGATGGTGATAGCCGCCGGCCGACATGAAGAGCGCGCCGGGATAGCTCCACACCACTTTGTCGAAGCCAAGTGCGTCGTGATAGAACGCTTCCGCTTTTGCGATGTCGTCGACGTAGAGGTGCAGATGTCCGAGCACTGTGCCTGGTGGCATTCCCTGCCACGGCTCGCCCTTCGCCGCGCTGACCAGATCGTCTACGTCGAGATGATTCGTCGTCATGTACAGTTGCTGCTCGTCGTAGCGCCAGGCGCCTCGGGGTCTGTCAGCGTATACCTCGATGCCGAGTCCGTCGGGATCGCTGAGATAGACAGCTTCACTCACGAAGTGATCCGACATTCCCGCGTGCGCTCCGACCTCGGCGAGATGAGCGACGAAACTTCCGAGCGATGCGCGATCTGGCAGCAGGATCGCGAAGTGATAGAGTCCGAGCAAACCCCGCCGCGGAACAGGCTTCGCCGTGCTCAATTGGTGGAGATGAACTATCTCGCGGTCTTCGCCGTGCGGCCCGAGCGATACCGAATCGTCGGTTCGACGAATGGCGCGGAAGCCCAGGACGTCCTCGTAGAACGCGAGCGATCGCTCGAGGTCGGCGACCTGCAATCTCACTCGTCCGAGCCGCGTCGCTTCAGGAAGGCGATAACCCTTCGGCCGAATTCCGCGGGCGGTATCTACAGTAGCCGGCTCGTCAGCGCTCATGTCGGGGTGTCTCCGCTGTGTGCTCCTGCCGCCTCCGGTTCGCCTCGCGGCCAGAAAGTCTTCACCGCCGCGAACAGCAGCAGCACGATCAGAATCGCCTGTGCCGTAAGCGTCTCCACACTGGGATAGATCCCCATCGCGTCTACATGTGGCCCGCCCGGAATGACGGTGATCGGCATGACATTCCCCTCCTGCAACTCGCGAACCCCCTTACCCATGAACACGAACGCCATGTAGTAAAGGAGCAGGCTCGTCACGGTGAAGAACGGACGCATCGGGATGCGCACTCCGTACCGATAGAAGAGGGTGAAGATCACGGCTAGCGCGGCAAACCCGACGAGAATGCCGAGCGCGATCGGGACGCCGACGTTTGGGCCTTCGTTGAAGAGAGCCTGGTAAAACAGCGCGGTCTCGGCGCCTTCGCGATAAACAGCAAGGAATGCGACCAGCGCCAGCGCCTTTCCGCCACCGTGCTCGAGTGCCGAATTCACCTTCTCGCGAATGAATCTTTGCCACTTCGCGGCCTCGACCTTCGAGATCAGCCAGTAGCTGACGGAAAAAAGCACTACCACCGCGATCAGCATCGTTGTGCCTTCCACGATCTCTCGGCTCGTCGGCATTGCGGAGAGAATGGTGTTGAGCACAACAGCAGTGGCGAGACTGGCAACGATGCCGAGTGCGAGGCCGAACCAGATTGAGCGCAGTCGCTCTCGATGGCC
>Ga0207706_10001075_pt1 | contig 27764 bp, 21 predicted proteins | sample KBSC53metaG_FD_184318 | JGI IMG/M metagenome (GOLD analysis project Ga0207706, IMG submission 184318) | Corn rhizosphere microbial communities from Kellogg Biological Station, Michigan, USA - KBS C5-3 metaG (SPAdes) (version 2) | ecosystem: Host-associated > Plants > Roots > Rhizosphere > Soil ... | reverse complement strand
GGCCATCAGGGTTGTACGCGCGAACGTGTACAACAAGGTTGTCCCGTTCGTCGCGTTTACCAAGCTCGACGGCGAGGCGGTCAAGGGCACTCATAACGGCTCCCGCTGAGCGTTACGGCTGACGTGCCGCGTTGACGTTTGATTCGTCTGCGTGGGTGTCGTCAAACACGGTCCGGCAGCTCCGCGCGCTGAACACGACGCCGCCCGAGGATGGTACGATATTCCTGCTGGCCGGCCGCTAAATACCGTCGTGATGCATCCGGCGCGGCCTTTCGGCAACACTGCACCACAATCGGCGTGGGCGACCGGCCCAACCGTCGACCAGCCATCCTATGACCGGTAGACTCCCAAGCTCCGCCTGAAGGGGATGGAACCCGACATCTGGCACTCAATCATACGAGGTCTTGCGATGCTTGCGCGCTTCCTCGCCGGCGCCGCGTGCGCGGCCGGCGTCCTCGCTGCAGTCTGCACTCCTGCCGCCGCCCAGTCGTTTTTCTCCAGCATGTTCGGGTCGTCGAACGGGCGCTCCGTCGTGAGCTATCCGGGCAGCCAGAAGCCGGGCACCATTGTGATCAACACGCGGGACCGCCGCCTCTATCTCGTGCTGGGCAACGGCCAGGCCCTGAGTTACGGCATCGGCGTCGGCCGCGTCGGCTTCGCCTGGAGCGGCGTCACCCATGTCAGCGCCAAGCGCGAGTGGCCGGACTGGACGCCGCCGGCGCAGATGCGGCAGCGGCGGCCCGACCTGCCGCGCCACATGGCAGGCGGCGTCGCCAACCCGCTCGGCGCTCGAGCCATGTATCTCGGCTCGAGCCTATACCGCATTCACGGCTCGAATGAGCCAGAGACGATCGGCCAGGCGGTGTCTTCGGGCTGCTTCCGTCTGACCAACGACGATGTGATCGACCTCTACAGCCGGGTTCGCGTCGGTGCGACCGTTATCGTCCAGCAGTAGGAGACGGAGCGCGCTAACGCTGTAGGCCCTTGCCGGCGAGGTCTTCGAGATAGTCGCTCCAATAGGCCTCCCGGTTCCGGCCGAGCGCAAGGAAGTAGTCCCAGCTGTAGATGCCGGTCGAATGCATGTCGTCGAAGACGAGCCGCACCGCGTAATTGCCGATCGGGTTCACTTCGAGGATGGCGACGTTCTTCTTGCCGGCGACGGTCTTGCGCTCATCGGGAGAATGGCCCTGCACTTCGGCGCTGGGACTCTTCACGCGCAGGTATTCGGCGCCGAGGTCGAATGTCTCGCCGCTGTCGAAGGCGACCGTCAGGGCCCGGCCGCCCTGGTGCAGGCGCAGTTCCGTCGGCCAGGGTTTTGACGCCGCGTCGCTCATTTTGACCTCCCGGGGAACGTCGAGCGGACCTTGATAACGCTCCTACAGACGTGCGGAAATCTCATAGCTCGGCGGACAGCTACGCGCCACCGTCAGGCCTCGCATTGCGCGCTGCCGCGCCGGCCGCCATGATGATGACCCGAAGTACCGGCATGTACCGCCCCATGAAAATCACCGCCGCCACTGCATTAGCGCTCGCCGTCTCGGCGATCGTCGCGGCGGCCGCCGAGCATCACGAGATCAGCAGCCGGCGGGCGACCGAGCGCAAGGCCTTTACCGACGCCGAGATCACCGACGGATTCTTCAAGACGGCATTCGGCGCTGAACTGCATCTCGCTGGAGCGGTGAACCGCATTCGCAAGTTCGATGGCCCGGTGCGGGTGTATGTGGAGAACCGTGCCCGGCCCGACCGCGGCGCTCAGGTCGCCCAAGTGGTCGACGACATCCGCTCGCGCATTCAAAATCTCGACATCGCGATGACCGAGAACGCCGCGGAAGCCAACGTGGTCGTGACCCTCGTGCGCGACCTCGACCTGCCTCGCGCCATTGACAAGATCTACGGGGCTGACCGCGCGCAGCTCATTCAACGCTCGCTCGTTCCCCAGTGCCTCGCCAGTTTCCGCAAGGACGAGAGCTTCCGCATTAAGCATTCGGATGTGATCGTCGTCGCCGACGCCGGAGATTTCATCTTCTACGATTGCGTCTACGAAGAGCTGCTGCAGGCGCTCGGCCCCATCAATGACACCAGCCTGGTGCCCTGGACGATGTTCAACGACAACGTCCAGATGGGATTTTTCGACATCTACGATCAATACATTCTCAACGTGCTTTACGATCCGCGCGTCCAGCCCGGAATGGATTCGGATGAAGTGCGCGCCGTGCTGCCGCAGATCATGCCCGCGGTGCGAGCCTGGGTCGCGCGCATCAACGATCTCGATCAATAGCTCGACGCTCTCGTCGTCATCGAACGCAAGTCGGGCGGACCGGCATGCGTTCGAGAACGGATAGGACGACCGCGCGGCGCGGTCGCGGCGCTCAAGCCGCGGTCGGACGATGGCCAATTCCATCCGAACGCTCAGCAGGCGGCTCGACGTGAAAATCGATCACGCAGACGCCGCCTGATTTGAGCACGGCAACACCCTTCGAGATCGCCGCCTTCACCTCCGCCGCGGTCTTGACCGGCCCGATGCCGACGGCGCCCTGCGCTTCGGCGAGTTTGGCGATGTCCGGCGCGGGATCTTCCATGCGCAATCCAATCCAGCGGTTCTTGACCTCGCGGCCGCGCGTGCGCGCGACCGTGTCCTGGTGCAATTCGTCATTGAAGTAGGAGCGGTTGTTGTTGATGAGGACGAGCAGCGGGATGCGATGGCGCACCGCGGTCCAGATCGCGGTCACGCCCATGCAGAAATCCCCGTCGCCGAGCATCGAGATGGCATGCCGGCCTAGGTCGTGAAGCGCCAGCGCCGCGCCGACCGAAAGCCCAGGCCCCGAACCCAGACCGCCGCCGCCGTCCTTGCCGAGATAGGAAAGGCCGTTCTGAAACGGCCAGATATCGATCGGCCAACCGCGTCCGAGCGTGCAGAAGCTCACGTTTTCCGGATCGTTGAATTCCGCGCGCAAGGTCGAGGCGATGTGCTCCATGGTGATGCCCTCGCCGGCGCTTGCTTTCGGCTTGGCCGGCGGGCGCGCCTTCCAGGGCTCCTGGCGGCGATCCGACCCCAGCGCTTCCAGCAGGTCCGCGACGGCGGCGTCGCCCGTTGTCGCCATCGATACGTCCACGGCGGGAAGCGCCTGGTATTCCATGTTGGCGCCGGTGTGCAGATTCTGGTCGAGCGTGGCAGCGATGATCTTGGCCGATACGTTCCCCGCTGCACGAGCCTGCCGCAATGCGCCGCCGAGATCGATCCAGTCCAGCGCCACGATGACGTCCGCCTCGCAGAGGAGTTCGCGCGCCGGCTTGGGGAGAACATTGAAGGGCGGCAGATAATGCGCCGGATGGTCGGTGGGAAACATCGCGCCCTGCTTGAGGTCGCTCACCACGCAGGCGCCGAGTCGCTCAGCCAGGCGGATGCGCGATTGCCAGAATTCCGGCTTGCGCGAACCGCGCCCGAACATGATCACGGGCCGCTCGGCGCGCGCCAGCAGCGCCTTGGCCTGATCGACCGCACTCTTCCCCGGGCGCGATGGTTCGGCAGGGACGAAGCGGGACACTTCCGGCCATTCCGGCGGCTTGTCGAGCCGGGATTCCTGCAACCCGGCATCGAGGCAGATATAGACCGGGGCGGTGGGCGCCGTGCGCGTCGCGATATTGGCGCGGCACATGGATTCCACCAGCGCCTGCGGCGAGGAGGGCTGGTCATCCCATTTGATGATCGAGCGGATAAAGGCGCCTTGATCGCGCGAGGTGTGAATCCAGTCGATCCAAGGACGGCGCTTTTCGGCATCGAGCGGGCCGGTCGCACCGAGCACGATCATGGGCACCCGGTCGCACCAGGCATTGAACAGGCTCATCATGCCGTGCAGGAGCCCGACATTGCTGTGCAATACGCAAGCCATGGGCTCACCGGTGGCCTTGGCGTAGCCGTGCGCAATGGCGACCGAATGATCTTCGTGCAGGCAGAGCAGAATGCCCGGCCGTTCATTGCCGAGATGGTTGACGAGGCTGTCGTGCAATCCGCGATAGCTCGCGCCGGGGTTGAGGCTGATATAGGGAACGCCCAGGCGGCGGAGCATTTGCGCCGCGACGTCGCTGCCCCAAGCGACCGTCTCGTCGGGTTTTCCCTCAATTCGATCCAACTGCATCGTCCACCACCTTGTTAGAAACCCAAGTTAGAAACCAAGTCAGAAACCCAGGTCAGAAACCCAGGTCGGAAACCCAGATCAGAAACCCAGGTCCGAAAGCCAAGTCAAAAACCCGAGCGAGCCGCCGCGACTTCGACCCGCTCGACCCCGCTCCCTCCGGCTGCAGCTGGGTCCATCCGGGCTATGGTCAGTCAAAAGTGCCGCACTCCGGTAAGGTTGTGCGCGCTGCCAAACGGCTTTCCCATCACCTGATCTTCTGATTACATGACCTCCAAAATAAGTGAAGCCGGGCGCCATGACGTCCCGCGGGTTGGTCGTCACAGAGAGCTCGGGGAGGGGCGGAGTCAGATGCGAACTCAACTTGGCGTGATGCACGCTTTCATTCCGATGTCCTGAGCTGGCCCTGCAAGGTCGAATGCAGGGGCGACACGCGGGTGCGCGAGAGCATTTGGTTGCTGCTCGCGTACGCGTGACTGAACATCGCGGAAAGGGCGGATGACATGGAAAGTATCGTGGGGGAGCTCGGCTTCATGGCCACCTCCGCGGGCAAGGCCTTCGTGACGCTGATGGAGCCCCACCGGCTGATGTTCCTGGGGCTCGGCTGCATCATGGGCCTCGTGCTCGGCATCATTCCGGGAATCGGCGGCCTCACCGGCACGGCGATGCTGCTGCCGTTCACCTTCAACATGGATCCCTACTCGGCGTTCGCGCTGCTGCTCGGGCTGGGCGCGACCACCGCAACCGGCGACCCCATTCCAGCGATCCTGTTCGGCGTGCCCGGAGGTGCCGCCTCCGCAGCAACGGTGCTCGATGGCTACCCCATGGCGAAGCGGGGCGAGGCCGGCCGCGCCCTCAGCGCCGCCTACATGTCATCCCTGATGGGCGGCATCTTCGGCGCGCTGTTGCTGGCGATCAGCATTCCCATCCTGCGGCCGGTCATGCTGTTCATAGGATCGCCGGAGCTGCTGGCCTTCTCCATCCTCGGCATTTCCATGGTCGCCGTCCTGTCCGGCAACGCGCCGTTGCGCGGCGTCACGGTGGGGTGCCTCGGCGTCATGATCGCGATGATCGGCACCGACCCGCAGACGGGGACGCTGCGCTGGACCATGGATAGCCTCTATCTCTGGGACGGCCTGCCGCTGACACCGCTATTGCTCGGCGTGTTTGCGCTGCCGGAACTATGCGACCTGTTGATCGCGCGGGTCGCGATTTCGGCCAAGACCGACGGCGCCAGCATCTACAAAGGCCAGTGGCAGGGGGTGAAGGACTGTTTCAACAATTGGTGGCTGATCATGCGATGTTCGTGGATCGGAGGCGGCATCGGCTCCATCCCCGGCATCAGCGCATCGGTGGTGGACTGGCTCGCCTACGGCCACGCGCTCAAGACCGAAAAGGGCGCGAGTGCGACCTTCGGCAAGGGCGACGTGCGCGGCGTGATCGCGTCCGAAAGCTCCAACAATGCCAAAGAAGGCGGCGCGCTGGTTCCGACCGTCGCGTTCGGCGTTCCCGGCAGCGCCACCATGGCCATCCTGCTCGGCGCGTTCCTGATCCACGGATTGGTGCCGGGCCCCGACATGCTGACCAAGAACCTCAGCATCACCTACGCGATGGTGTGGTCGGTGGCGTTGGCCAACATTCTTGGCGCGGGTCTTTGCTACGCGTTCAGTCCGCAGTTCGCCAGGCTCGCCACGCTGCGCTACACGCTGATTCTTCCGGCCGTGCTCGGCATCATCTATATCGGCGCGTTCGAGGCGTCGCGCCAATGGGGCGATCTCTTCACCCTGCTCTTCTTCGGTCTGGTCGGCTGGACCATGAAGCAGTTCAAGTGGCCGCGGCCACCACTCATTCTTGGCGTGGTGCTGGGCGACACCATCGAGCGCTACATGTTCATCTCGATCGAGCGCTACGGCATGAGCTGGATGCTGCGGCCGGTGGTGGTCTTGCTGTTTGCTCTCGCCATCGTCGGCCTGGTGCGGCCGTTGTTGCAGGACGTCCGCAGCCAAGGCGGCCTCAAGCAGATGCTGACGAGCTTTCAGCGGCCGATCTTTCACCCCTCGCAGCTGTTCACGATGTTCATGATCGCGCTCGTGGGTTCGGCGACGTCCATGGCGTTGCGGTGGGACTTCAGCGCCAAGGTCGTGCCGCTGGTCGTGGGGACGGTGGCCTTGTGCGCGGCAGTCCTCAGCCTGTTCAACGAAATGTGCCGCAGGCCCGCCGCGGCCCGCGCGGAAGGTCTGGCCGAGCGCGCCGAGCATGAGGTCGGGGAAAAGATCCACATGGACCTGACCTCCGATACCGGCCATCTGCCGGTGCGGGAAATCATCCGGCGCGGCGCGTTGTTCTTCGGCTACCTCATCGGATTCATGGGGGTGATGGCGGTCATCGGTCTCATTCCCACTGTCGCCCTGTTCGTCGTCTTCTTCATGCGATACGAGGCGAAAGAGCGCTGGTCGCTGGTCCTCCCGTATGCCGCGACCTTGGTCTTCTTCATCTGGTTCGCCTTCGACTACTTCATGGCCGTTCCCTGGCCACCGACGCTGATCGGCGACTGGTATCCGGCGCTCAAGGCGATCCCCTCGGTGTAGTGGCTCGACGATCATCCGTCGTTGAGGTCGCGCCTGTTGATTCCGATCGCTCGCTCCCGGCGACGCACGTACGGCGGGTTGGGATCGCTCGCCCTACAACGCAGGCGCGTTCGACCAGGCCCGGCGGACCTTTGACCGGAAAGCGGCGAGGTCCTAAGAAGACGCATGCAGGCGTGGGAGCGGGACGTGCCGGGGAGTGGTGCAGCGAAGGCCGATCAGAGTCTATTCCGTTCGGCGGTCAGCACGTTGCAGGCCAAGTCGCTTGCTATCGTGGGCGCATCCGAGCGTGCGCGCTGGCCGAGCGAGATCTTCAAGAACCTGCGCGAGTTCGGCTATGGCGGACGGATCGAGCTCGTCAATCCACGACAGACGGAGGTGTTCGGGCAACGGTGCTTTCCGTCGCTGCGTGCGCTGCCCGAACCCGTCGACCACGCGCTGGTGATTGTACCCGCGGCTGCCGTTCCCGACGTGCTCACCGATGCCGAGGAAGCCGGTGTCCAATCCGTCACCGTCTATGCCTCGATGATCGGCGATGGCGAGGAGCCGGAATCGAAGGCGCGCGGCGCGTGGCTCGCAGCCTTCGTGGCGAGGAGCCGCCTGCGCGTCGCCGGGCCGAACTGCATGGGGGCGTATTCCTACCGCGAGCGCCTCATGGGCTATCCCAACACCGAGCTCTGCCGGCTCGCACCCGGCTCGGTCGCATGCCTGTTCCAATCCGGCGGCACCATCCAGTTCTGGATGAAGTCCGCGGCCGAGCGCGGGTTGCGCTACTCCTACTGCGTCACGTCCGGCAACGAGCCCGACCTCGGCCTCGCCGACTACCTCAACTTCGTCATCGACGATCCCGAGACGCGGCAGGTCGTGCTGTTCATCGAAGGCATCCGCCGGCCGGAGGCGTTCATGCATGCGGCCGGTCGCGCGCTTGCCATGGGCAAGCCTGTCCTCGCGATCAAGACCGGCGCGACCGTACAGTCGCAGGCCGCCTCGCAGTCCCACACCGGCGCGATCGCAGGCGACTATGCCGCCTATCTCGCGATGTGCGAGCGCTATGGCATCGTCAACTATCGCTCGCTCGACGATCTGGTCGAAGCCGCCCTCGCGTTCGAGGGCGGACGGCTACCGAAGGGGCCGCGCATCGGCTTCGTGACCACGTCGGGCGGGACCGTCGACCTGCTGTACGACTATGCCGAGGCCGAAGGCGCGGCGATGCCCGACTTCACCGACGCCACCAAAACCGCGCTCCTGCCCATGATGCAGGAAGGCATCGCGCCGAAAAATCCGCTCGACGTCGGCATTCCTTCGACCCTCGAAGTCGCGGCCAAGATCTGCGCGACTGCGGCGAGTGATTCCAATATCGACATGGTGGCCTGGGCCTCGCCCATGCCGCGCAAGACCGATGCCTGGGGCGACGTGACGCCGTTGCGACAATTGCTGACCCAGACCGACAAGCCGGTCGTCGGGTTCGGGCGCATGATCTACCAGGTCAGCGACAACCATCTGGCCGCGCAGGAGGCCGCCGGGTTTCCATTCCTGCAGGGAATCGAGCCGACCATCCGCGCCCTCAACGGGTTGTGGTTTCACGCCGCACGGCGAGGGCGCGTGCCGCCGGCGCCGCCACCGGCGCCGCCCAGCGATCTCTCGCCGGACACGCTGGACGCCACGCTCGCGCGCTACGGCATTTCGCTGCCGAAAAGCCACTTAGCCGGCAGCGCCGCCGACGCTGCGACCGCCGCCGAGCGCATCGGCTTTCCCGTCGTTCTGAAAATTCACTCGCGCGACATCTTGCACAAGACCGAGGCCGGCGGCGTGGCGCTCGGGTTGCGGGATCGCGCGGCAGTGTACGCCGCAGCGGATGCGCTCGTCGCGGCGGCGCGCGCCGCGCAGCCCGACGCGCGCATCGACGGCTTCCTGGTGCAGGAGATGGTGTCGGGGGTCGAGGCCATTGTCGGCGCGCGCACCGATCCGCTCTACGGACCGATGCTGCTGGTGGGCTCCGGCGGCGTGCTGGTGGAGCTCGCCAAGGATGCAGCGTTGCGCCTGCTGCCGGTGAGCGCGACCGAGGTTGCCGCCATGCTCGACCGGCTCAAGCTGGCGACGCTTCTTTCCGGTTTCCGCGGGCGGCCGGCGGCCGACCGCCCGGCGCTGGAGGCGAACGTGCTCGCGCTCGCCCAATTCTTTCTCGATCATCGCGCTAGAATAAAGGACATCGAGATCAACCCGCTCATGGTGCGCCCGGCCGGTCAGGGCACGGTCGCGGTGGATGTGCGCGTGTTGTGGCGGGAGGACTCCCAGGGAGCCTGAGGAATGGATTTTGAACTGCCCGAAGAGCTGCGAATCCTCAAAGCCGGGCTGCGGCGCTTCGTCGACAATGAACTGATCCCGATCGAGCGCCAGACCACCGACGGCGAGGCCGTCAAGCCGGAATATCTCGAGCGCTTCGAACAGCGCGCCAGGGACCTCGGCATCTGGCAGCTCGACGTCCCGGAGGAATACGGCGGCGGCGGCATGCCCATCCTCGCGCGCGCGATCGTATGGGAGGAGCTCTCGCGGACCATCGCCATACCGGCGCGCGGCGAGGGCATCACCGGCCCGTCCGCGCGCGGTATTCTCTATTCGCTCACGGGCGAGATGAAGGAGAAGTACCTGCTGCCGCTGCTGCGCGGAGAGAAGAAGTCATGCTTCGCGCAGACCGAACCCGATGCCGGGTCCGACCCCGGCGGCATGCGCACGACCGCCGTGCAAGACCGCGACCATTACGTCATCAACGGCGTCAAGCGCTTCATCACCGGCGCCGCTGACGCCGATTTCATGCAGTTGATGGTCGCAACCGACCGGAGCAAGGGCTCGCGCGGCGGCATTTCCTGTTTCATCGTCGACATGGACACGCCGGGCGTGAAGCTCGGCGCCTGCTATGAGACCATGATGGGTGACAAGCCGTGGGAGATCGTGCTCGAGAACGTGCGCGTCCCGGCCACCCACCGCGTCGGCGAGGAAGGCGACGGCATGCGGTTCGGCCAGCAATGGCTCAATATCGGGCGCGTCAAGCACGGCGCGCGTGCGCTCGGCGTGGCCGAGCGATGCCTGGAGATGGCAACGTCCTACGCCAAGCAGCGTTCGACCTTCGGCCGGCCGCTCGCCGACCGCCAGGCGGTGCAGTGGATGCTGGCCGACATGTTCATCGAGTTGCAGGCCGCCCGCCTGCTGGTCTACAAGACCGCAGCGCGTCTCGACCAGGGCGAAGAGGCGCGCGAAGACGCCTACGTCGCCAAGTATTTCGCCGACGAAATGGCGTTCAAGGCCGCCGATCAATGCATGCAGATCCACGGCGGCATTGCGCTCACGACCGATCTTCCGATCGAGAAGATGTGGCGCCAGCAGCGCAGCTACCGCATCACCGAAGGCGCGACCGAGGTGATGAAGATGGTTATCGCGCGTCACGTGCTCAAAACCTACGGCTGAGGAAACGCCATGATCAAATTGCGACGCATCGGGCATGCCACCTTCGAGACGCCCGATCTCGACAAGCAGATCGAGCATTTCACGCAGGTGACCGGCCTCGTGGTCGCCGCCCGGGAGAAGGATCGCGCCCTGCTGGCGACCAAGCTCGGCCAGCTGGTGGTGCAGCTCAGGAAGGGCGACGAGCCGCGTTGCGCCAAGCTCGCCTTTCAGGTGGCTCCCGAATCGGATTTCAAGGAGCTTGCGCGCGCGCTCTCGGAAGACGGAATCAAGAACGAGCTTCGCAGCGACGACCTACCGGGCACGCCCAAGCTGCTGGCCTTCGAGGACAACAAGGGGACTGCCATCGAGGTGTTCACCGAGTGGGATTACCTCACCCCCAACCAGCAAGTGGTGGGCATCGGCCCGATCAAGCTCGGCCACTGCGCCTTCGTCGTTCCCGACGTGCAGCAGACCTGCGATTTCTATGAGCGCGTACTCGGCTTCAAGGTGTCGGACTGGAACGGGGATTTCTTCGTGTTCATGCGCTGCAACCCCGACCACCACACCGTGAACTTCATCCGCGGCAAGCGCGCCAAGATGCACCATATCGCCTTCGAGGTGCGTGACTTCTCGGCGGTCGAGCAGGGTTGCGATGTGCTGTCGCATCACCGCATCCCGATCATCTGGGGACCTCTGCGCCACGGCCCCGGACACAATGTCTCGATCTACCACCGCAATCCCGACGAGCACGTGATCGAGTTCTTTGCCGAGCTCGACCAGGTGCTGGACGAGGAGCTCGGCTTTTTCGACCCGCGCCCCTGGCATGCGGACCGTCCGCAGCGACCAAAGGTATGGAGCCGGGAAAACCGCGCGGTCGCCGGCTGGGGCCCGCCGCCCACGCCGGACTATCACCTCAATCGGGATGAGTAGACCAGCGAGAGCGCGCCAGCGCGCAGCATGAGCGCATCCCGCTATCGCCTTGGCGTCGATGTGGGCGGCACCCATACCGATCTCGTGCTGCTCGACACCGCGACCGGCGAACTTCTGATCGAAAAAGTTTCGAGCACACCGAAAAATCCCGCGCTGGGCGTGTTGAATGGGGTGGCCAAGTTCATCGGCCGGGGTATCGCGCCGGACGAGATCGGCTTTTTCGCCCATGGCACCACGATTACGACCAATGCGCTGCTTGAAATGCGCGGGGCCAAGGTCGGCCTGCTGATCACCAAGGGGTATCGCGCGGTCCAGGAAATCCAGAACCAGGCGCGCGACGGCAATCTGTTCGACTATTTCTATTCGAAGCCGGCGGCGATCGCGCCGCAAAGCCTCACCAAGGAAATTCCCGAGCGTTGCGACTACGCCGGCCACGTTCTCCTGCCGCTCGACGAGGGCGCCGTTCGCGAGGCCACTCAAGAGCTCAAGGACGCAGGGGTCGAGTCGATCGCAGTCTGCTACCTGTTCTCGTTCATGAATCCCGCGCATGAAGAACAAACGCGCGCGCTGATCCACGAGCGCTTTCCCGCCGCCCAGGTGTCGCTGTCGAGCGAGGTCCTGCCGCGCATCCGGGAATGGGCGCGGCTTTCGACCACCCTGCTCAATGCCTATCTCGAGCCGGTGATGGTTCGCTATATCGCCCATCTCAACGGCGGATTGGACTCCGCCGGAGTGCGCACAAGACAGCGCTTCCTGATGCAATCGAACGGCGGCGTGATGCCGTTTTCGGCGGCGATCGCCGGCGGCCGCACCGTGCACACGTTGTTCTCCGGCCCCGCGGCGGGCGCGCAGGCCAGCGCTTATCTCGCGCGCGAGGACGCCCGCCGCGGCCTCGTCACTCTGGACATGGGGGGCACCAGCGCCGACATCGCCTTCATCGAAGGCGGGGCACCGCTCGAAGTGACCGAGGGGGTGATCGCGCGCCGCCAGATCGACGTGCCTGCGCTCGACATGACGACGATCTCCGCCGGCGGCGGCTCGATCGCCTGGATCGACGGCGGCGGCTTTCTCAATGTCGGTCCGCAGAGCGCCGGCGCCGATCCCGGCCCGGCGTGCTATGGACGCGGCGGCGGACGGCCCACGGTCACCGATGCCGACCTCGTGTGCGGCTATCTCAATCCCGATTATTTCCTCGGCGGCACCCAGAGGCTGGATGTCGCGGCATCGCGCGCAGCGCTCGAGGCGCACGTCGCCGCACCGTTGCGGATGGATGTCATGGCGGCGGCCGCCGGCATCCAGCGCATCGTCGACATGCGCATGGCCGACGAGGTGCGCGTGTTTGCGGCCAAGCGCGGCGTCGATCTGTCCGCTTTCACGCTGTTGCCCTTCGGCGGCGCCGGCGCGGTACACGCAGCCGCGGTCGCCGAGGAGCTCGGCATGCGCCGCATTCTGGTGCCCCCGCGTCCCGGTGCGTTCTCCGCGCTCGGCCTCCTCTGTACCGACGTGGTGCACGACTACATCCGTTCGGAGCTTCGGCCGTTGGCGGAGATCACCGCCGATCATGCCGAGGACATCTTCCGGCAACTGGAGCGCAAGGCCGGCGACGAGCTCGCCGCCGAGGGAATGTCCGCCGCCGATGCGCGCTTCGCGCGCGAGCTCGACCTGCGCTATACCGGCCAGGGCTACGAACTGCGCACGCCGCTCGAAGGACTGTTCGCGGATCGGTTGACCGCTGCGGCGCTCGCCGCGGCACGGGACAGGTTCGACGAACGCCACGCCCGCAGTCACGGCCACGCCGCCAGGGAGCGGCCGGTGGAAGTGGTGAGCTACCGCCTCCGCGTGCGCGTAGGGGTGCCCAAATACGAGCCGCGCGAGACCGCCGCACCGTCATCGCCGCGCCCCGTCGCCGACGCGGTCAAGGGCACGCGGAGCGTGTCGTTCAATGGATCGGTAACTGACGCGGTGCTCTATGAACGCGACCGCCTTGATATCGGCGCGACCATTGCGGGACCGGCGCTGGTCGAGCAGTTCGACGCCACGACCGTCATTCCACCGCGCTGGAACGGGCATGTCGACGGCTACGGCAACCTGATCCTGGCGAGAGGATGAACATGGATGCCATCACCATCCAGATCCTGCGCAACAAGATTGCAAGCCTGGTCGATGAAATGCACTACCATTTCTATCGTTCCGGCTACTCGACCATCATTCGCGAGTCGCGCGATTTCAGCTGCGTGATCCTCGATCGGAGCGGGCGGCTGATCGTGGCGCCGCCCATGTTCTTCCACGCCCCAGTCTACCGGCATCTCGTCGGCCGCATTCTCGATCTCTATGGCGGCCGGGAGAAAGATGCCGGGATCAAGGACGGCGACGTGTTCGTTTCCAATCATCCCTATGCCGGCGGACTCCCGCACGTTTCCGACATGGCGTTCGTCGCGCCGGTTTTCTCCGACGGCGAGCTCGTCGCGTTCTCGGGCTCGATAGCGCACAAAGCGGACATGGGCGGGGCGGTCGCCGGTTCGACCTCCGCCAACGCCACCGAGATATTCCAGGAGGGTCTCCTCCTCCCCCCCATCAAGATCGTGGACGCCGGCGTCGCGCAGGCGGATATCGAACGCATCATCCTCGCCAACAGCCGACAGCCGGTGCTGGTCGCCGGCGACATCCACGCCCAGATCGCGGTGACGCAAATGGGTGCGACGCGGGTCACGGACCTGTGCGCGCGCTTCGGCGCGCCCACGGTGACCGATGCCTTCGCCGCCATCCTCAAGGGCGCGGCGGATGAATTGCGCGCGGCCATCGCCAAATTGCCGGAAGGCGAATCCTCCGCCGAGGGTCTGCTCGACAGCGATGGGGTCGTGCTCGACAGGCCGATCAGGCTTGCGGTCACCGTTGCGATCAGGAGCGGGGTCGCGAGCTTCGACTTCTCGAACAGCGATCCGCAGGCCCGCGGCCCGGTTAATCTGCGACCGTCCATGGTGGAAGCCTGCGTGTTCTACTCGCTCATCGGCTGCCTCGGGCCGAACTTGCATTTCAACGACGGCATGCGCGACGTCGTGCAGTTCACCTATGCGCCTCGCACCGTGACCAACGCCGAGGCGCCGGCGCCGGTCTCCAACTACCAGATGGTCAACCTCAAGCTGGTCGACGTCATTCTCGAAGCCCTCGCGCATTTTCATCCGGTCCGGGCGATCGCCAATGCCGGCTCCTCGAGCGCGTTGACCATCGCCTGGGCCAAGGGCCGGCCCGGACAGTCCACCATGCAATACGAGATCATGGGCTCGGCCTATGGCGGCGGAATGGGCCAAGACGGAGCCTCCGCCACCGCCACCCACTTGAGCAACCTTCACATCACGCCGATCGAAATCCTGGAATCCGAGTTTCCCTGCCGCATCACGCGCTTCGACCTCATGCCCGATTCCGGCGGCGCAGGCCGCTGGCGCGGCGGCTTGAGCCTCCAGCGGGAATACGAGCTGCTCGAGGACGCGACCGTCATTCGCCGCTACGACAAGAGCCGCTTCCCACCGAACGGTGTCGCCGGCGGCAAGGCCGGGCGCGGGGCGCGCTTCGTGATCAGGCCAGGCACGGCGCAGGAATATGTGACGCCGTCATCGGGCCGTTACGAGCTGAAGGCGGGCGAGCGCTTCCTGTTGCAGAGCGCGGGCGGTGGCGGCTGCGGCGAGCCGCCGGCGCGCGACCGCGCTGCACTTGCCCACGATGTGGCCGAGGGATATGTGACGGCAGAGGGGACGAAAAGGGATTACGGCGAATAGACTTTATCCATCTTTTCCCGGGACCTCGGTTACCCGCGGCCGGCATGTTGAGTGGATTGCAGCATGACCTTTTCGAGTTGGCGCGGCGTCGTGGGCATGATTAATCCGACCTTGCGGCCGGGCGTGACCGAGGAGGTCATCCGCCTGCTGCCTGAAGGCATCGGGCTTATTCCGCTTTTTCTCAATATCCGTCGTGGCACCGCGGACGAGTTCGAGACCATGATGCCGGCCTACGAGGAGCTCGTGGCAGTGCTGGCGGGGTGCGGTTGCGACTTGATTCATCCCCACGGCGCGCCGCCGTTCATGGTACTAGGCCGCAAGCGCGAAGCCGAGATCGTGAAGACCTGGGAGAAGAAATACCGGACGCCGATCATGAGCGTGGCGCAGAACCACGTGAACGCGCTCAAGGCGCTGAAAGCCAAGACCATCATCGGCGCCACTTACTTTCCGCCCAAGCTCAACGCCATCTTCGCCAAATATTTTCGCGACGCCGGCTTCACCGTGCGCGGCATGGAAGGCGTCGAGGTAGCGTTCGACAAGGTGCAGGAACTATCGAGCCACCAGGTCTATGCCCACATCAAGCGCAATTTTCTGAAAGCGAAAGGCGCCGACGCGATCTACATGCTCGGCTCCGGCTGGCGCACCCTCGACATCATCGCGACGCTGGAGCAAGACCTGCAGGTACCCGTGGTGCATCCGGTCACGGCCCGCGTGTGGGAAATTCAGAAGCGCCTGCACGTGCGCGAGCCGCGGCAAGGCTTCGGCCATCTGCTCGCAGCCTTGCCGTAAGCGAGACGAGCCATGTCCGATCGGCTACGCACAGCGGTGGTCATTCTGCTTTGGGCCTTGTGCTGCGAGCCGCTGGCGGCCGCCGGACAAGCGGCAGCGCAGTCCGTCGAGCCATTCTACAAGGGCCGCACCGTCACGATGCTGGTGGGCACCTCGCCGGGAGGCATCAACGACATCTCGGCACGCCTGGCGGCGCGACATCTGTCGCGTTTCATTCCGGGCAACCCGAACGTCATCGTCCAGAACAATCCGGGCGGCGGCGGCCTCGTCACGGCCAACCGCCTCTATTTCAATTCCGACAAGGACGGCTCGGTCCTCGCTAAGCTCGAGCGCGCCGTTCCGCAGCTCGCCATCCAGGGCAATCCGAACGCCCAGTTCGATCCGGCAAAGTTCACCTGGCTTGGCAGCCTGTCGTCTTACGCCGACGACGCCTACCTGATGCTGGTCAACGCCAATCACGCGGCCAACACCATCGCCGACCTCAAGACGCCCGGCATATCGGTGGCGCTGGGCGCCGACAATGCGGCGTCGAGCAACTTGATCTTCGCCGTCGTCGCCAAGGAGGTGCTCGGCCTCAACGTGAACGTGGTACGCGGCTATACCGGTGCGGCTCCGCTGTTTCTCGCCATGCAGCGCGGGGAGCTCGACGGCCAGATGGTGGGCCTGAGCTCGGTCCGGACCGGCCAGCGCGATCTCTGGAATAGAAAGGCATTTCGGCCGCTCATGGCCTTCGGCCGCGCGACGCGGCACCCGGAGTTTCCGGCCATGCCGATCGGACGCGAGCTCACCAATGATCCCGGCGCGCTTTCGCTCATGGAATTCGCGGAGCTTCCGTTCTTCATGGCGCTGCCATTTGCCGCGCCGCCCGATATCCCGGCGGAGCGCGCCAAGGCGCTGCAGAGCGCATTCATGGCGATGTGCCGGGACAAAGCCTTCGTCGACGAAGCCGAGAAGCTCGGCATCGACATGAGCCCGATCGACGGCGCCGCGATCTTGACGTCGCTGGCGCGGACCGCGGCCACGCCGAAGGACGTGATTGCCCGCTACAACGCGATCGGCGGGGAAAGGAAATAAGCAGCCGTCAGGGGGCTCACCGCGTGCGCGCGCACCCGCGAAGGGCCAGCGCGACCGGCGCTCACGTCTTCTCCAAAATGCGATCCTGCTTCCTGAAGCGATAGCGCGGCAGCACATCGAGATCGGTGCCGGTGACGCGGATCACCCAGGCCTTCTCCGGATGCGCAGTCGAATGGATCACGCCGGGTCCGTAGGCTTTGGTCTGGCCGGGTTCCAGGCGATATCTGCTCACCTGCTCGAGTACGGCGTGGTCCTCGCTCTCCGGGTTGACGCGACGCCACTCGGTCATCTCGGTATGCTCCCGTGCGTTGCCGTAGATCGCCCATGACGCTCCATGGCTGTGCGGCTTGCCGGTCTTTTTTCCCTCCTGCACGTGCGCGAGCACATAGAAGTCGGCTTCAGGATCGTGATAGAGCACGCGCCGTCCGGGCGGCATATCGTCGCTGAAGGTGTCGGCGACAAAGGCCGAATTGGACAGGAGCCGTCCGAGCCTCTCGGACATCTGCGCCAGCGCGTCCATCAGCGGCTGAGCCTTGAGCAGCGCGCGACTTTCCGAGCAGAATTCATCGAGCGTGTAAGCCATGGGTGATCTCCGAACGATCTCCTCTTTCATATACGAGATCGCGAACATGCGCATCCGCCGTTCCCGGGTTGACGGCCGCGCTCCGGTGGCGCTGATGTCAGCCGGCCAACGCTCCGGCAGGCTTTCGCCGGGAAACACAACGGCTACGATGGGTCAAAAGACCCGCGAATGACGTGGAGGAACGAATGTCCCGCTTTGGTGCTGCGATCGCGCTCGTGACCGCCGTGAGCGCGGCGCTTTGGCCGGGGCCAAGCCCCGCGCAAGAACCGTTCCCCTCGCGGACGGTCAAGATCGTGGTTCCGGCCGCGCCCGGTTCGACCACCGACACGCTCGCGCGCATCGTGGCGGACCAGCTCAGCCAGAAGTGGGGCAAGGCGGCGGTCGTCGAGAACGTCCCCGGCGGAGCGATGAATATCGGCGCCGGCAACGTCGCGCGCGCAGCGCCGGATGGCTACACCTTGCTGGTCGCACCGCCCTCCCCGCTTTCGTTCAATCATCTGTTGTTTCGCGAGCTCGGCTACGAGCCGACCAAGTTCGTTCCCATCACCATGCTGGCGAAAATCCCCAACGTTCTGGTCGTCCGCAAAGACCTTCCGGCATCGACGTTGAAAGAGCTCATCGACTACGGCAAGGCCAATCCCGGCAAACTGTCCTACGCCTCGCAAGGCGTCGGCTCCACCGCGCATCTGTCGGCGGCGCAACTCGAAGCGCAGGCCGGCATCAAAATGGTGCATGTGCCCTATCGCGGCGCGCAGCCCGCGCTCACCGACGTCGTCGCCGGCCATGTCGACATGTTCTTCGACACGCTCGCGACCTCGGTCCCGCTCTACCGCGAGAACAAGGTCAAACTCTTGGGCGTCGCCGATCTGCAGCGTGCCGCCGTCATACCTGACGTGCCGACCTTCTCCGAAGCGGGCCTGCCCGGTTTCAAGTCGATCACTTGGTTCGGATTGGTCGCGCCGCCGGCCACGCCCGCAGCCCTGACGGACAAGATCAACCGCGACGTCGTCGAGATTCTCAAGAGCAAGGAGGTCGGCGAGATGCTGCGCCGGATCTCGCTCGAGGCCGGAGCGACGACGCCCTCCGACACCGCCCGATTCTTTGCCGACGAGACGGCACTGTGGTCCAAGGTGATCAAGGAGGCCGGGATCCAGCCGCAGTAACCGCTGATCTTCCGGAGCCGGCGTCAGAAGACTTCGATCCGACCAGCACTTACGCGAGCAGCCCCGCCTTGCGGTAGGCATTCAGCGCGCCCGCATGCAGCGGTACGCCGCCAAATTCGAGCGCCACACCGCCCTGCGACCGGAGCGGCTGGAGCAGCTCACTCATGCCCAGGAACAATGGATTGATCCGGCCGAGCTCGTCACTGTTGTCGACGATCGCCTCGACTGCCGCGCAAACGGTCGCCTCGGAAACGCGCCGATGGCTGACGAGCACATTGACCACCGCGATCTGTGGCAGGTCCGCATCGAAGCCGCGGATGGCGCCCTTGCGCATCACGGTGCGACGATAAAAGGGCACCGCCTGCATGACCCTTTCCAGCTCGTCGCGTTGGTAGGACAGGACCCGCACCGCGATCCGCTGGGCCAGGCCGGTCATGACTGCGTTGGGGATGGGGCATTGAAATTGAGCATCGATTTCGCCTGCGGCCAAGGCCTCGGCCCCGGCGGCAAAGTCGAGATAAACCGGCGTAAGCTCGGAAAAGCTCATGCCGAGCGCGCCGAAAATTCCGTGGGCGTGCTGCACCATCCCGCTCGTGCGCGGGCCGACCGCGACGCGCCGTCCACGCAGATCGGACAACGATCGGACCGGCGATTCCGCCCGCACGACGAAGAACAGCGGGCCTGCATTCATCGGCGCGACCATGGCAAGATCGATCGGACCGGCGAACGGCGACTCGCCGTTCTTTGCGCGCCCGATCCAGTTCGAGGCCATGAAGCCGAACTCGATCTCGTCCGCCTGCAGTCGATCCGCGTTCTCGGTGCTGGCGGACTTCGACTCCAGGAGCTCGACCGGGACGAGCTCCGGTTTCCGCTCGAAAATGGTCTTGAGGGCGCGGCCCTGGCTGTAGAAGGTGCCGTCGCGTTCGGAGGTGCCGATCCGGATTGTCATCGCCGTCAACCCGCTTGATTTGCCGAAGAGGCCCCAACACCAGCCGCAGCACGCCGGCAGCCGGCACGCAGATCATCACCACGTTCGCGCATACGACGATATCGCTGCACTGTCACCAAATTGATTCCTGCCACGGAGTTGATCCAAGAGCTTGCCCCCCATCGGACCTTGCATCGGGGGTATCCGACGGCCGTGTCGCGGCCTGCACCAAGATCGCCGCCGCGTCGCCGAGATGGGTCAGGCATGCGGTTTTGCCGGCGGCCAGCCGCTTCCCTTCGAACCCGCCCGGTCGTAGGCTGCTTGAAAAAAGGTGCCAAAGTCGGGGAGGAAGCGATGAAGCTGTTCGCAACGCGGCTCAAGTTTTCCACTGTCTTTCTCCTGCTCGCGATGTCGCCATACGTTGCGTCGGCACAGCCCACGAGCGGCGATCAAGCCCTCGATGACAGACAACTCCTGGGCATGCGGCTGTTCAATCAGTCCTGTCGCGTTTGCCACACCAAGCCGCAGATGGTGAGCCCGCTCTACGGTCCCGAACTGTCGCGCAGCTCGCTGGGCGGGCAGGAAACGGTGATGCGCGAGGTGATCAGCAACGGCACGCCCCGCATGCCCGGCTTCAAGTATCATTTCGAGCCCGCACAGATCGATGCGATCGTCGCGTATCTCAAAACCATACCTACCCCTCCGGCGCCCGCTCCGGCCGCCCCGGCGCGCTGAGCACAACGGGAGACAACGTCATGAAGAACGCACGAGGTGCCTTGCTTGCCGTCCTGACCGCCCTGGGTGCGGCGATGACCTTGGCGACGGCGGCCAAGGCCGCCGATGCCATCCTCAGCGGAGCCATCACGTCGGCGGCGGGCGAAAAGCTGGGCGGCGTCACCGTCTCCGCGAAGCCCGCAGGCGGGACCGTGACGACGACGGTCTTCACCGACGAGAATGGCGATTATTATTTCCCGCCGCTTCCCGCCGGAAAATACCGAGTGTGGGCGCAGGCGGTAAGTTTCGCGACCGCCAAAACCGAGATCGAATTGCCGGCGGCCCGCAAGCAGGGCTTCGTGCTCAATCCGATGAAGGATTTCGTCCGGCAGTTGCCGGGCAACGTCATGCTGTCGGCGTTGCCGGAAGAGACCGAGCAAGACAAGCGCATGAAGCGGATGGTGCGCAACAATTGCACCGGCTGTCACACGCCGAGCTACGTTCTCCAGCACAGATTCGACGAGGCCGGCTGGAACGCCATCATCGAGCTGATGAAGAATGCCAATGTCTATGGCACGTTCGTCGGTAACGACCGCAAGCCCGCGGGCATCCTCGACTATCATCAGAAAGAGCTGGCCGCCTATCTCGCCCGCGCACGCGGCCCCAGCGAAGGCGCGATGAAGTTCAAGCCGGATCCGCGACCATCCGGAGAATCCGCCCGGGTCATGTTCAAGGAATACGACGTCCCGCTCGATCCCGATTCCGGTCTTCCCAGCAATTTCGTGCAGAATGACGGCAGCGACTGGTCGCTTGGGACGCCGTCCGTCCTCATCCCGGGCTGGGGCATCCATGACGCGTGGCTCGACCTCGACGGGCAGCTCTGGTTCACCTGCAATATCCCGAACCGGCGCACCACCATCGGCAAGATCGATACCAAAACCGGCGAGCTGAAATTGTTCAAGGTCGCAGCTCCCAACGGCCTGGCGGCGCAAACCCATGGCATGACCCGGGACGACAAGGGCATCATCTGGTTCAACGTCAATAACGGGCGCGGCGGTTTGGGTCGCCTCGATCCCAAGACCGAGAAGATCGACGTCTATCTGCCGCCGCAGGGCATGTCGCCGACCGGCGGCGCGACCACGGTGGACCACGACGGCAAGGGCAGGATTTGGGCCTCCGCGCCGGATGGCGCGCTGCGCTTCGATCCCGTCACCGAGACATTCACCGAGTTCAAGTCACTCACCTACAAGACCCCGAACGGCACCGGCGTGACCTACGGAGCCGCCGGCGATCGCGACGGCAACGGCTGGTGGGCGGAGATGACGCTCGACATCATCGGCAAAGGCGACGATGCAACCGGCAAGTCGCAGGAGGTTAAACTCGCGGCAGTGAAGGAAGAGATGAATCGCGCCACGCCGGAAGCGCGATCGTTCTACGAGACCTACAACCAGCCCGACTTCAACAACCCGTTCCCGTGGGCACAAGGACCGCGCCGCATGGGCACGGACAAGAATGCGGACGTGCTGTGGATCGGCAACTCATGGGGGGCCAATCTTGCCCGCATCGACACCCGCACCCACGAGACCACCTACGTCCCGCTCCCGGGCGAACAGCAGCCGTATCACGTGGCGGTGGACACCAAGCACAACGCCTGGACCAACCTTTGGGGCGCGGACCGCGTACTGCGCTACGATCCAAAGACCTCAACCTGGACGGCGTTCGACCTGCCCACACGGGGCGCGGAACCCCGCTACGTCTCTCTGCTGGAGCAGGAGGGAGCCCAGATGCGGGTCGTTCTTCCCTACTTCCGGGCGCGCAAGGTCGCGGTCATGACGCTCCGGAGCGAGTCCGATCTGCAGGCACTGAAGACCCAAGCCGGCAGCCAATAGCCGGCACGCTTCCGTTGGAACCGGTGGAACTCTGAATAACCCTCACCGTCTCGCCCCAATTTCCCGGGGCGAGATGTCATTGCGGCCGCGCTAGGCGGCTGCGCTAGCGCCTATCACTGTTGTAGGGGCTCCGACGGGAACCGCCGGCGGAACTGCCTGCACGCGCAATGATCTCACCGACGCGTTTCCCGAAGCGCGCAAAATCGACCGGCGCGACCGCGCCGCTCGAGGCGAACAGTGCGGACACCAGGAGCTTCGCGTCCGGGGCGTCTTGTGCGCTGCCTTGCTCTTTCTGCTTCTCAGCCACGGAAACACACCAAGGTTTTCCCGCCCTTGCTCTCTATTTTGTTAACACCTGTTCATCCCGGTAGTTCCGGTCGAAATTGCCCGCGCCGCCGCGCCATTGTTCCACCGCCAGCAACTGACGCATCCATGCGCCACGCGGGAACCCGCGCTCGCGTGGCGCGGAGCGGGTGCAGAATCGCAATTGCTCCGTGAGAGGCCCTGCTTCAGACGCCGGGAACAGGGCGTAAGCCGCTCCGCGTCGATACCGATCAGGCACGCTCGGCGTTGATCAATTGGTCCAGCATCCGCCGCGCCTGCAGCTGCGCGGCGTCGGCTGCGATGTCGACCAGCCCCTCGAGGGAACCGCCGCACCGGTTCGCCTGCACCGCCTCGAGCATGTCCGCGTCCTCGAGAAACGTCGCCTTCGAGCCTTCGTAGAGCAGCTTGGACATTTCGGCATCGGTGAGCGCGAAATCGCGCGCAAAGGAAAACATGTAGTGGCTTGAATGCTCGGTCTCCGGGGTAATCAGGTGACTCGACCAGATCGATATTCCCTTGCTGCGGTCGCCTTCGGGCGCACCCGTTCCCGCCCGGGCGCAGCCGACGTCGAGATACACCGTTGACGGCGGAGTCCAGGTCACGAACTGCCACCGGTCGACGTTGCCGTTGAAATTGCCGGCCCTGGCGAACAACGGCGGCGGAACGAAATCGATCATCCATCGCCCGACGCGGACGCCGTCGGGCAGGCGCTCAGTCCTGGTCGGCGTGGTCGCTTCGCGCGGATCGCCCGCCAAAGTCTTCTTGTGCACGTAGGTCACATGCGTCAGATCGAGCAGATTATCGATGAGGAACTGATAGTTCGAGTTCAAATGAATGTAGCCGGGCGTCGCCGTCCATTTCGGATCGCCCAGCCAATAGAGGTCGGGGATCTTCGACGTGTCGGCTTTCGCCGGTTCTCCCATCCAGATCCAGACGGCGCCCCACCGCTCGCAGACGGGGTAGCTCCTGACCTTGGCGCCGCGCGGGATCATGTTCTGGCCCGGCACTTCGACGCATTGCCCGTTGATGTCGAATTTAAGCCCGTGGTAGCCGCATGCGAGGTAATCGCCCGCCCGTTCGCCGCGCGAGAGCGGCGCCGCACGGTGGCAGCAACAGTCTTCCAGCGCGCCGACCTGGCCGGAGGCGTTGCGAAACAGCACGACCTTCTCGTTGAGAAAGGTCCGCCCAACCGGTTGCTCGTTCAGGTCACGCGACCAGATCGCGGCGTACCAGCCATTTCGCAGGAACATGCGTCACCTCCGACGGGCTCTGCCAAGTGTCCGCGACGAATGTTAGTTGAGCCGACGCACGCCGGCCAGAGTGGGGCAGCCCATTCATGCAAGCCATTCAAGATGGCCGCGCGCGCGCGAAGTGCGGCATCACCTCGCGGGCAAACAACCGCATCGACTCCTCGGCTTCGGTGCGGCTGATCATGCCGAAATTCACCTGCAGCGACGCCGATTCGAAGCCACCGACCTCACGGTCATAGGCCTCGATCGCACTACGGATATCGTCGGGCGTGCCGATCCAGGCGGCGCTCTTCTCCACCTGGCTTTCGAAGGTCTCCTCCGAGATCGACTGGATCATCTTCTGGTAGTTGGGATAGTCGCGCGAGGACACGCCGGACATCCAGCCCGATGCGGCGTCCACGATCGACTTGAGATACTGATTGAGCGGCGCGCGCGCGATCGCCGCCGCCTTCGCCCTGCTTTCCGCGCAATACATGTGGAACGCGAGCATCACCTTGCCGCGGCCGGGATGCCCGGCACGCGTCCACGCGTCGCGATAAATCTGCAGCAGACCCTGCATGTGCGCTCCCACCAGCGGAATGCCCATGAGGTGATGGCCGAGCGTGCCGGCATTCTCGAACGACTCCTTGGTCGACAGCGCCGCGATCCAGAACGGCGGCCGCGGCTTCTGGGTCGGACGCGGCAGCGAGGTCACGCCATCGAAACTGTGAAAGCGGCCGCGCGCCGTCACCTCTTCCTCCTCGAGCAGGCGCCGGATCAGGTCGAGGCCTTCATCGAACCGGGCCCGGCTCTCATCCATCGAGATGCCGAAGCGGGCGAACTCGTGGGGCAGGAAGGCGCGGGCGAAGCCCACCTCCAGGCGGCCGCCGGAAATCGCATCCACCATCCCGATCTGGCCGGCGAGCTTGAGCGGATGATTGAACACCGGCAGCACCGCGCCGGTGACCAGCCGAAGCGAGCGCGTCACTGCCGCGGCGGCGCTGAGAAAAATGAGCGGATCGGGACTGTAACCGCCGTAGGACAGAAAGTAGTGCTCGACCGTGCGCACATTGGTGAAGCCGAGCTGTTCGGCCAGTTGGGTGAGCTCGAGCGCCTCACGCCAGTAATGATCGGCGCCCTTCTGATCGGGACCGACGGCGGGGAAGAACTGGACACCGAATTCCATCTGTCAGCTTGCTCGCTCGTCGTGTTTTCGGCGAAGGCCTGTCCCGGCCTGATCCCGGTCGGCAAGCGATCCGCGGCGGGCAACGCACCCCGATCGCTAGAGCTCGAGGCCGATCTTGCGATCGATCGAGTACGGCCCCCCGCCCCGCAGCGCGATCGCAAAGCACAGGAGGCCCCAGAGCAGCGTGTATTCGTAGCCGCGGTTGAGCCAGGAGAATCCGTTCTGCCAATAGAGCGTCGTGATGATGAGCAATTCGATCGCGGCGGCCGCGGCGAAGAAACGCGTAAACAACCCGAGTATGAGCGCGATGCCACCGACGAACTCGATGATCAACGCCGCCCAAATCCACGGCAGCGCCGGGTCGAACCCCTGCTCCATGAAGGGGCGGACATACGCCGACGGCCCGCGCACGACCTTGCCCCACCCATGCACCAGCAGGGTCCAGCCGACGGCGATGCGAATGACCGGCCAGGCAAGAGGGATGGCGACGTCGTAGAAGGATCGGAGACCGGGAAACAGCAGCCTGGGCTTCTGGTCGATGTGCTCCGTCACACGATGTCCTCCCTATGGACCGATTTTTCTCATTATAACCCGGCCGCTCCCGAATGTGCCGGTCGCGGCACGCCGGGGAAATCCGGCACCCGGCCCGCCCGCAGTCGGACGCGGCGCAGGGCGGCAGGCCTGCGATGGCCGCCGTTACCTCGCTCGTGCCGGATCGTCCGCGCCGTCCGTCACCCGAAAGGCGGATTGCGGGAACGGCATCACATCGAGGCGCCGACCGGTTGCGTGCAGCACTGCCTGCGCAACGGCGGGCGCCACCGGCGCCAGAACCACCTCGCCGAATCCCTGCGGAGGGCGATCGCTGGCAAGCACGATCGGGACGATCTCCGGCATCTCGTCGATGCGCAGCAGCGGATAGTCGAAGAAGTTGCTCTGATCGGCGCCGCCGTTCGAAAACGTGATCCTGCTCTTGAGCGTGTTGGTGAGCGCGAAGCCGATCCCACCCTGGATCTGCGCCTCGAGCGTGTTGGGGTTGACCACGAGGCCCGGATCGACCGCGCAGAACACCCGCGCGATGGCGAATCGGTCGCCGATCCGACGCAGATCCACCACCTCGGCGACATATGTTTTGAAGCGCGCCCCGCGGCCGATATAGCAATTGTAGGCAATGCCGCGAAACGTGCCGGGTGGTGGCGGCGTTCCCCACCCTGACGCCTGCGCGGCAGCGTCGAGCACGCGCAGCGCCAGCGGATCGTCGGTCAGCAGATTGCGCCGGTAAGCATACTGGTCGATCCCGGCGCGATGGCCGAGCTCGGTGATGAAGCTCTCCCAGAAGAACACCGCCGCGGTCGAACCGACCGAGCGCATGAAGTAGACCGGGATCGGCAACGGCGTGTCCACCGTCTCCACCAGGAAATGCGGCAGCCGGTAGCTCTGATTGTAGATGCCGTCGACCATGCTTTCGTCCCAGGCACCCTCCGGCGTCTGATCGAGCCAGCTCTTGCGCGTCGCGCCGAACAGCGACTGACCGGCAACGCGGGCATGGATCGCCAGCGGATAGCCGGCATCGTCGAGGACCGCGCGAAGCCGGCCACCCGCGTTCGGCCGGTAGACGTCATGCTGCATGTCCTCTTCACGCGTGCGCGTGAGCTTGACCGGACGCCCGACCGCTTGCGACACCTGCACCGCTTGCAGCACGTAGTCCGGCACGATCTTGCGGCCGAAGCTGCCGCCGAGAAAGGTGACATTGATCTTCACGTCGTCGACGGCGCAGCCGACCGCTTGCGCCACCGCCTCCTGGCACGCGGTGACCGATTGGATGGACCCCCAGATTTCGACCGTACCGTTGCGGTAGCTCGCCGTGGCGTTGACCGGCTCGAGCGGCGCGTGCGCGATGTGCGGCAACACGAAGCGCCGCTCGATGATCGAAGCGGCGCGCTCCTTCAGGATCTGGTTCGGCTCACCCCTGACCAGCGCGGTGACGGCGCGCTCGGCATCGAGGCCCGCCTCCAGCATGGCGTCGATCCCGGCGCTCGAGAGATCGCCCGCGCCGCCGCCGTCGAACTCCACGTCGAGCACATCGAGCGCGCGCTTGGCCTGCCAGAAATGATCGGCGACGACACTGACCGCGTTGTAACGCGGCAGATGCGGTCCGCGTGGGTGCTGGGCGCCGGCGTCCTCGTTAGCGATCGCCAGCGCCGCAACCTTCACCACTGCGTGCACGCCGGACATCTTGAGAATATCGGCCTCGTTCCGGATCGCTGTCACCTGCCCGCTATAGGAACGCGCGGTCCGGATCGCGGCGTTCAGCATTCCCGGCACCACGACGTCGATGCCGAACACCGCGCTGCCGTTGCACTTGGCGGGCGTATCCAGCCGCGCCACCGGCTTGCCGATCAGGCGAAACCGGCTCCGGTCCTTCAGGACAGGCGCCGCGTTGAGCGGCAGCTTGGCGGCGTCCGCCGCGAGCTGGCCATAAGCGAGCCGCTCGCCGCGCGAATTGATGACGAAGCCGCTCTCGGTGCGGCACGCCGAGACCTCGATGTTCCATCGCTGCGCCGCGGCGCGCACGAGCACGTCGCGCGCGGCGGCGCCGGCGATGCGCAGGCGCTGGTAGAGCGCCGTGGTCGACATCGAGGCGCCTTCTTTCTGCGCCGGCGCCTCCTGCCGGAACGCGATCTTGTAAGCGGCCCTGCCGGTCACGAACCGGACCTTCACCCGCTGCCAATCGGCGTCGAGCTCGTCGGCGAGGATCTGCGGCAGCGCGGTGTAGGACCCCTGCCCGACTTCCGGCTGCGACAGGCCGAGCGTGACCTGCCCGCCGGCGGCAATCCGTGATCTCGTAGTCGGCGGCGTCATTGCGCTGCGCGCGCGTCGGCCGCCCTGCGATCGGCACAAGCAGAGATGCGCCGGTCAGCGCCGCTCCGGTGAGGACAAAACGGCGCGACACTGGCGACATCAAAACAGCTCCGAGCGGTCGCCCCAATGCCCGGCTCGCCTCCGCAAGCGCGGCCGAACGCCCG
>Ga0207706_10001073_pt1 | contig 27771 bp, 25 predicted proteins | sample KBSC53metaG_FD_184318 | JGI IMG/M metagenome (GOLD analysis project Ga0207706, IMG submission 184318) | Corn rhizosphere microbial communities from Kellogg Biological Station, Michigan, USA - KBS C5-3 metaG (SPAdes) (version 2) | ecosystem: Host-associated > Plants > Roots > Rhizosphere > Soil ... | reverse complement strand
GGCCGGATCGACTCGCGGATCTCGACATGGTCGAGCTCGTCGTCCGTGGCGCCCATGGTCTCCAGCATCGAGCCGAGGCCGTCCTCGCCGTTGTCGCCGGCGTCGAGTGACAAGGTCGCGTAGGCGTTGGCCGACTCCAGTCCTTCCAGGACGTCCTCGACCTCGACGCCCAATCGTTCCGCGAGCTCGGTCGGCGTCGGAGACCGGCCGTGCTGCTGGGAGAGCTCGCCGGTCGCCGCTGAGATCGACATCCGCAGCTCCTGGAGCCGTCGCGGCACCCGGATGGCCCAGCCCTTGTCCCGGAAGTGCCGCTTGATCTCGCCCAGGATCGTCGGGGTGGCGTACGTCGAGAACTCGACGCCGCGGTCGGTGTCGAACCGGTCCACCGCCTTGATCAGGCCGATCGTGCCGACCTGCACGAGGTCCTCGAACGGCTCGCCGCGGTTGAGGAACCGGCGGGCGCAGTGCTCGACCAGCGGCAGGTGGAGCTCCACGAGCTCGCCGCGCGCGCGTGCCCGGTCGATCGCCGAGCTGTGGCCGGCGGCGAGCTGGCCGAAAAGCGCGCGGCTGCGCTCGCGCGTGCTTGAAGAGAGGTCCCCCGAGTTTTCCGTCATCAGCGTCAGGCGGGTGTGCTCGATGTCGTCGAGGTGACGGTGAGGCTGATCGTCAGCACGTCGTCTCCCGCTTCCGCGCTGACGTCGCTCGCCGTCGTGGTGAGCACCTGCCAGGCGAAGCTGTCGGTCTCGGGGGGTGTGGGCTGCACCGCGTCGACCGACACCCGGACCCCGATCCGGTCGACGCCCAGGTAGAACCGGCTGATCAGCTTGCCGCCGGGACGCGCACGGTCGAGCAGCATCGCGCTGGCCTCGCCCACCGCCATCCGCAGGTCCTCGATGTCGTCGAGCGTGAAGTCGAGCCGCGCGGCGATGCCCGCGGTGGTCATCCGGAGCACCGCGACGTAGGCACTGTCCGCTGGGAGACGGACCTCTGCGTCTGGCTGCATGCAGGGCAGCCTAGGCGAAAAGCAAGCGGAGCCGGACCCGAATGGGTCCGGCTCCGCTGGTGTTGCTGTCTGGTCCGGTCCGCTGCGGTTGCGTTCGACGGTTGCGGCTTCGCAAGCTCAGCCGCACTTTTGGACGGCGAAGGCTTGAGCGTCCGCGGCTCCTCCGTCGCTCGCGGAGGCTCAAGGGGCCTTGTTGCTGTCGGCGGGTGGTTGCGTTCGACGGTTGCGGCTTCGCAAGCTCAGCCGCCATCGCACCCGGGTCTGGATCGACGGAGTCTCCGAGCCTCTGATCGCCTCACGCACCGAGGGCACGATCCTTCGCGACATGGGGCAGGAGGCCGCGATCGCCGGGCCCGAGTTGGACGAGGCGTTGGACCTGGCCGCGCGTCTGGCGGCCGCCGCTGATGCGGGCCGCGTGGACTTGGGCGACCTCGGTCGTCGCGCGCGACGACTCCTGGCCTCCACCACGGCGTCTGCCTGAGCCACGGACGCGCCGGCGAGTTGCTCGCGGTTCATCGGAGACGACATCGCGGCGTCGCGGATGCCGAACCGAGGCGAAAATGTTTGAGGCGAGAGCTGCTCCATCCGCAACTGCGATGTCTGCGTCTGGCGAAGCCGGGGCGACCTCCTTGCGCGGCGCCGCGCAGGGATCGAACGGAGCGTCAAGAGCTCACGTCCGGTCACGCGGTGATCATTCCAATCTCTGATGCGTACGGCGACATGGCGCGGCGCTCGCGGCGGACCACGATCGACGAGATCGTGATGGTTGCCGCCGCGCCGAGCATGGTCAGCGCGAAGATCGCGGCCCCTTTGACGAGGACGAAGTTCACTGTCGATAGGGAGGTCAGGAGCCAGAGGGTCAGGCTGCCCTTGGCGACGATGACCAGGCCCCACATGAGGGTCAGGTGCCGGAGCAAGCGTTGGATCCCTGGTCGGGCAGCCAGCGACTTGTTCATGGGGTAGAAGTCTGGGGCGAGCCGAGCTACGAGGGGTCGTTGTGTCAGCAGCGATCCCAGGAAGATCGCTGCGACGCAGGCGTCGGAGAAGACGGGTTGGATGAAGTAGACGAAGGTGTTGCCGGTCGCGAGCGTGAATGTCGACCGGATGGTCATGATGCCCAGCGTCAGTAGCAGGAGCGCCGATACCGGGTGTCCTCGAGCTTTGCGCCAGAAAGTCGCGGTGATCATCCAAGCCAGCGCGACGACCACTGCAGCGGAAATGCCCAGCAGGGCAAGGGTCGTTGCGAAGAGGACCGTCGGGGCGAGGACCGCCGTTGCCAGGCTGATGGCGGTGCGCCTGATGACGTCTCGCACACGTGGCAGCGGCGCGGCGCGGCGCGATGCCGGGCCGAGTCGCTCGCTGGCGATCGTTGCGTTCAAAGGTGCCTCCGCGGCTCTCGTCTCCGTGCGTTGTCCGTTCCGCTCGGTGGGTGGGAACTGGTACGCCGCGACGATCCCGAGCCGTGGGCTGAACCGGCACGAGAGGCACGACTCGTGGCCGCGCGAATGGTCGGTTCGCATCGCGCGGGCTGCGCGGTGTCGGTGGGAATGCGTTGCTGTGCCCATGGGGCGGACCCACTGCGTGAGTTGGATGAGCGCAGTGGCGGGAGGGACCCTGCTAGGTCCGTCCGCCCTCGTTGTCCCAGCCAGGATGTTCGTCGGACGGCGGCCCGGTCACGGGGCGGGTGATGCCTTCGAGGACTTCGCGGGCGGCTTCGGCGCTGGACTCCGGCGCGATGACGGTGATGACTCGACGCTGCTTGTCCAGCATCGAAAGGGTGAGCTGGTGGGTGTCGTCGCCGGGGAAGAATCCGGTCTTGATCCGGCGACCGGGAATGTCAACCGACCGGGGCCGGTCGTCCCAGTCGGGCGGGGAGTACAGCACCCGGGAGATCCGTCCAGCATCTTCGGGCCAGAGAGCGAACAAGTGTTTGAGCTGGTCGCTCAGATCGCGGTTCTGCGGCCACCACGCCCCGTCGGGTAGGTCTTTGTCGAGCACGGGTCGGAGGGCGAATGCGTTGGCGTGAGGTTGCGAGGTCATCTCGCTACCGCCTTTTGCTGGCTGCGTTGGTCAGTATCGTGAACCGGTCGGAGGCTTTGCTGTGACCGTGGCCGGCGGACCTGACAATGGCAGTTCTGTTTTCAGTGTAGCGCGTTTGACGCAAGGCCATGACCGGAGCAGATGCGCACCGATGGGGATGTCCCCGCACTGCTCCTCCGGTCGGCTGCGACATCGCCGGCCTGGGAGTAGACGTGGGCGGGCACCTTCCCGAGCAACTATCCGTTCGTGTGCCGAGCAGCCCCGGATCGGCTGGTGTCGGGGAGGTGCGGCGCGCTGATCGGTGCTGAGGTAAAGGGAAGTCGCCTCGCCGGGGTAGGGTCGGGCCAACACTGCAAGTCGCCGGGTCGTCGTTCGCGGTCAACGCGAAGACAAGGACACCGACGCACGCAGCGAGCAGAGGCGGTAGCGAGTTGACCTCGCAACCCAGGCACCCGCATTGATCTCCTTCGTCTGGACACCCGGGGAACCACTGCCGGCAGGCACCGGCGGATCTGAGAACTACACCATCGGACACGTCCGCGAGTTGAACCGGCGCGGAGTCGCCGCCCAGGTGGTCACGGTGGGACTCGGCACCGTCGACGGCCGGGACGAGTTCGTCGACATTCCCTTCCAGTCCTTGGGGACACCGGAAGGTGTGAGTGACCTGGCCGGCACGGTCGTGTTCGTCACAGACTTCCCGGACATCGCTACCAGACACCCCGCGTACCAGATCCTTCACGTCCCGCCGCCGTTGCGCGAGGACGAGCGCCGCCGGACGGCGTCGGCGACTCGCAACCGGGGCCTGATCGCCACCAGTAGGTTCGCGGCGAGGCTCTGGTCGACGTTCCTCGACGTCGACATCGACACCGTCGCGGTCGTCTACCCGTTCGCCGAGCCCGGCTTCGGTCTCGTGGAGCGACCCGCCGGCGACCCGCTGGCCAGGCGCATTCTGTACGCCGGTCGGCTGAGCCCTGAGAAGGGCATCTACACCTTGCTGGCGATGCTGCACAGCGACCTGATCGACCAGGACGTCCGGCTCGCCTTCACCGCCACCGCCGCCGGCGCCGACAAGCCCCAGGGCCGGATCATCCAGCGACTGGTCGAGGCACACCCGGGGATCCAGCTCGTCTCGGCCCGTAAGGCTCCGCACGCGATGGCGACCCTCATGGCCGAACACGACATCGTCGTGATGCCCTCGAACAGTCAGTACTGGCACGAGACTTTCGGCATCGTCTCGATCGAGGCCCAGCACGCAGGTTGCCGCGTGGTCGCCTCCGACGACGGAGGACTGCCGGAGACCGACTGCGGCGCGATCACGCTCGTCACCGCGGACGACGCCGACGCGCTTGCACGAGGCATCCGGACAGCGATTGCCCTGGGGCCGCCGGACGAGGGGGTTCGCCGCGCGGCCGCGGCCCGCTTCACGGTCGAACAGTCCGTCGATCAGCTCCTCGCAGTCCTCGCGCACCCTCGCGCGGCCTCACCGGCAGCGATCGTCCGCGAGCTCGAGACCCTCGCCCGCCTGCCCGCTCGACAGGGACGGCCCGTGCGGCCCCCGAGCGAGGCGAACCGGCTGACCTCGACCGCAAACCGGCCCTTGACGAACCCAGAACCGGTTAGGGATCAGATTGATCCGAGCAGCTCCACAACCGCGATAGGAGCACGATGAGCGACAAGTCACCCCGGCAACAGCTCTCACAGAAGTCTGGAAAATCCCTCAAGGAGAAGCGCGCGGCCAAGAAGGTCAAGCAGGCCAACCAGGTGGACTTCGTCCCCCTCCGCCGGAAACAAGGTCGCACGCCCTGAGCGGCGAGCCGCCCGCTTGACCTTCAGCGGTCTGAACCGCCCCCGGAGCTTTCGGAGGCCCGGTTCGTCGGCTAGGGCGTGGCTCCTTATTCGCGGAGCCAGAGCGTGATGGCTCGTAGAACGACACCACCTCGGTAGACCCGGGCGAGCTTGTCGTAGCGGGTTGCCAGACCGCGCCACTGCTTGTGTCGTTGAAGGACCGCTCGATGACGTTGAGGCGCTTGTAGGTCTGGGCATCGAAGGTGGGCGGCCGGCCACCGGTGGAGCCACGGCGTTGACGGTGCCGGATCTGGTCGGAAGGCTGCGGGATGACCGTCTTGATCCGACGCGAGCGCAGTTCGGTGCGGATTGCCTCGGAGGAGTAGATGTCCTCTTCGGTGACCGAGAGCAGTGAGTACCACTCGCCGACCCGCCGCGCCGGTCAGGGGCGAGTCAGGGAAACGTCAGCCTTTGGCCGGGACTGCCACAGCGCCCAGTCGGCCGAAACATCGCTGGCAGCCTGGATCAGGCGGGGGAGATGCTCGTCGAGCAACTTCGCCGTCGTGGTCTCTGCGGCGTGCACCGTCACGTTCATGGCGGCGTGAACCTTGCCGCTGCCGTCTCGTATGGGAACTGCGATAGACCGCACGCCCGGAGCGAGCTCCTCGTCCGCCAGTGCCCATCCTCGCGCGCGAACCGTTGCGAGTTCCGCTTCGAGCTCCCCCGTCGATCCGCGCAGAGGCAAGTGCACCGGCGACCGCGAGGGGGTGGCAAGAACCTCAGCGAGCTCCTGCGACGTCAAGGCGGCCATCAGTACCTTGCCCATCGAGGTGACCTGGGCAGGGAAGGTCGTGCCGACCTCGACCCGCAAGGCGATGATCTTCGGCACCGCGACTCTCGCGACGTAGACAATGTCTGAGCCGGTCATCTGAGCCATCGAGCAAGACTCGCCCGTCGTCCGGACCAGCTCCTCCATGTGCGGCCGGGCGATGTCCCACATGTGCAGCGAGCTGACGTAGGACATCCCGAGCTTGAGGACCCGAGGAGCAAGAACGAACTGGCCGTCGTGCACGTCGACATAGCCCAGCTCCTTGAGAGTCAACAGAATGCGTCGCGCGGTCGGGCGCGCGAGGCCCGTCGCTGACGCGACGGCACTCAGTGACATGCTCTGCGGGAACTCTCCGAAACACTCGATGACATCCAGGCCGCGGGCGAGCGCCTCAACGAACTCGGTCCCCTCGCCGCGCTTTGGCACAGCTCCTCCAACAGTCGTACAGATGTCCGGAGATCGGACGTCAGGCAAGAAACGTACCGTCGGAGCCCGGGTGCGGACAACTCATACACAGATGCTCCACGCGCTGACATCGACAAAGTCAACCAGGCTTCCCCGGGGCCAGTTTTTGACATTCTGATCCGAACTATCCGCTCAACGGACGCCTGTACGCTCCGTGAACGCCGGCCCTCCATGGCCGTACACCCGCCATTGTGCACCGCACTTGAGCGTGACTGTCTAGGTTCTGCACACCCGCTAGGCGACATCCCTTGACAAGTGACTGCGGTCACTCCACGCTTGTCCGGAGCGCGGTGACCGGTCAGCGGAAGACTGTCCGAAAAGCGGATCTCGGGAAGCTTCGAACCCCCATGGCAAGGACACAGCAGATGTCCCGACAGATGAGGAAGCACATGATTCGAATGAACCGCCTGAGCCTTGCGGCAGGTGTGACAGTTCTCGGCCTGATCCTTTCTGCGTGCGGATCGGGCAGCGAGAAGAACGGCAACAGCGGCGACCCGTCGGGGGCGACTGCAGACGTCGCAGCGGCTAAGGCACTTCTCGAGCCCTACACCGGCAAGGCAAGCGCCTTCCCGGTCGACCAGCCCCTGGCTACCAGGCCTTCGGCTGACTCGACCTTCGGCTTCCTGCAGTGCGTGACCCCGATCTGCGGTCTGGTCGGCTCTCTGCTCGGCTCGGCGGCTGACAAGCTGGGCGTCACGTTCGACGTCGCCAAGGCCGGCGGTTCTGCGACCAGTCTCCAGACGTCCCTGGACTCGCTCGTTGAGAAGAAGCCCGACGCCATCCTCGTCCCGGCTGTCGAGCCGAGCGTCGTGTCCAAACAGATCACCGCGCTGCAGAAGCAGAACATCCCCACCGTCTCCAACGGGATCATGGAGCACGCCAAGTTCGGGTTCACCGCCGGCATACTCGATGTCAACGCCATGCAGCTTGTCGGCAACCTTCTTGCCGGATGGTCGGTCGAGCGCAAGGGCGACAACGCTGACATCGTCTTCTACACCATCCCCGAGCTCAGCTTCGCCAAGGTCGAGGAGAACGCGTTCAAGGCGAAGGTCAAGGAACTCTGCCCGGCGTGTTCGGTGCGCGTCGAGGACATCTCCGTCACCACGATCGGCACGTCCGCACCGGCACACGTCGTCAGTGACCTGCAGGCACACCCTGACACCAACGTTGCGATCTTCAGCAGCCTTGAGGCCGCCACCGGGCTGCCGGCAGCGATGACGGTCGCCGGGCTCAAGGGCGTGGCGACCAATGGGTTCGGCCCCAGCCCCGCGAACCTCCAGGACATCAAGAGTGGCGGAATCACCGCCGGCCTTGGGCTCGACCTTCCGGTCCTGACCTGGATGCAGATGGACGTCGCGGCGCGACTGACCACCGGCCAGGATCTGACCGCAGGGGAGAAGGAGGGGATTCCGCCGATGCAGATGCTCGAGCAGAAGGACATCACCTTTGACCCGAGCAAGGGCTGGACGGGCTATCCCGACTACGCCGAGCGCTACGCCAAGCTCTGGGGCACAGCCTGATCACCTTTGCTTCGACGTCGACGACCGGAAACTAACCGAGGAATAATCCACCGATGAATCAACCGCTCCTCAAGGTCTCCAGCATCACCAAGACCTTTCCTGGGCTCAGGGCGCTAGACGGCGTCGGACTCGAGGTACACGGAGGAGAGGTGGTTGCGGTCGTCGGGCAGAACGGCTCTGGAAAGTCGACCTTCGTCAAGATTCTCGCTGGGGTCGAAACAGCCGACAGTGGCACCGTCGAGGCCCGCGGACCCGACGGAACCTACCTGAGCGGTGCAGCGGCACGGGATGAGCTCCACTTCATTCACCAGGATCTGGGGCTCATCCCGACGCTGAACACCATCGAGAACCTCAGCCTCGGAAGCAACGACGGGCGGTCTGCACTCCTGCCGTTCCGCACCCGCGACGAGGTCACGGTCGCGACGCGGCTGATGTCGGAGTTCGGGGCCCACTTCGATGTGACGGTCCCCATCGTCGATCTGTCGCCGGCCGAGCGCACCATCGTCACAATCGCTAGGGCATTGTCAGGGTGGACGCGGCCTGACAACGTCCTTGTGCTGGACGAGCCCACTGCTTCACTGCACGGCGACGAGGTCGGCCGCCTGTTCCACGCGATTCGCCGAGTGCGGGACCGTGGAGCTGGAATCATCTTCATCTCTCACCGGCTGGACGAGGTCATGGATCTCGCCGATCGCGTCATCGCTCTCCGCGACGGGCAGGTGGTCGCCGACTACCGGTCCGGCGAGTTCGACCACGACGCACTGATTCGTGTCATCGCGGGCCGCAAGCTCACCGAATCCCGGATCGAACGGCAGCAGCCAGCTGCCGACGTCGTACTCACGGTCGAAGATCTCAGCGGAGCCTCGGTGAGGATGGCGAACCTGGCGGTGCGCGCCTCCGAAGTTGTGGGCGTGACCGGGATTCTCGGGTCAGGTCGCGAGCACCTCGGCGAGCTCATCTTCGGATCTGTCCCTCCGGACAAGGGCATCATTCGCCTCGCCGGCAAGATGCAGAAAACAGGGTCGCCGGGCCGGTCAATCAGCGCCGGCATCGCGCTCGTTCCCGGCGACCGGAAGGCCAAGGGCGCCGTCATGACGATGACGGTCAAGGAGAATCTGACCCTTGCTCATCTCCATCCGCTGCGAGGGCGAGCAGGTCAACTGATCGGGTCTGCTGAACGCCAGGAGGTCAAGTCCTGGATCAAGCAAACCGCGTTGCGTCCACCCGATCCCGACCGTCAGGTGTCGCTGCTCAGCGGCGGAAATCAGCAGAAGGTCGTCCTGGCCAAGTGGCTGCGCATCAAACCGCGAGTGCTGTTGCTCGATGAACCGACCCAGGGCGTCGACGTCTCGGCAAAGGCAGCGATCTACGAGCTGGTCGCTCGCGCAGCAGACGAAGGCTCAGCCGTACTGATGCTTTCTTCCGACACGAAGGAACTGACGATGTGCTGCGACCGCGTCATCGTCATGCGCGACGGAGTCGTCGCCGCTGAGCTGGTTGGTGACGAAATCAACGAGGCACGCCTCGTCGCAGAAAGCCTAGGACTTCCGCACCTCGGCGACGAGTCGCCGCTCATCCCCCAGGAGAACTCCACCTATGTCTCACGCTGAGATCGACCAAAGCCAGACGAACGTAGGGGCGGCGGAGGCTTCTACCGATCCGGTTCTCGTGCCGGCCGACGGAACATCCTCACTCCCGGCCTCGCGAAACAGAGTGCTCGACGCGCTCTCGTTCCGTCGAATCAGTGCCATCTACATCTTGGTGGCCCTCATCATCCTGTTCGGGCTCTGGGTCCCCGACACTTTCCTGCGGGTGGACATCTTCCGCACGATGCTGGACGCGCAGGCCCTCACGGCGATCGTGGCCGTGGGACTCGTTCTGCCGCTGTCCGCCGGTGTCTTCGACTTGGCCGTGGGCGCATCCGTCGGCGCTGGATCCATTCTCGTCGCTTGGCTGCTGACCTCGGGCGGACTGCCCGTATGGCCATCGATCCTGATCGCCGTTGCCTGCGGGCTCGCGATCGGTGTCGTGAGCGGCTTCTTCGTCGTCAAGGTCCGCATCGACTCCTTCATCGCAACACTCGGGATGAGCTCCATCCTGCTCGCGGCGATCCAGTGGATCTCCAACAGCCAGCAGATCCTCAACCTGCCCGCCGACTTCCAGAAGCTCGGTACGAACGAGCTGCTCGGAATCACCTACCCGACCTGGATGATGCTGTTCCTGGCATTCGTGATCTGGTATGTGCTCGAGCGGACCCCGACGGGCCGCAAGATCTACGCGACTGGCGGAAACATCGAGGCTGCGCGACTGACGGGAGTCCGCACCGGCACGGTCATCGTCTGCTGCCTGGCCGCCGGCAGTTTCATGGCAGCGACTGCCGGCATCCTGACCAGCGCTCGCATCGGAACCGGCGATCCGACCACAGGACCATCGTTCCTGCTGCCGGCGTACGCCGCCGCGTTCCTGGGCTCCACCCAGTTCAAGGGAGGCCGCTACAACGTATTCGGCACCATACTGGCCGTCTACGTACTCGCGGTCGGCGTCAAGGGTCTGCAGCTGGCAGGCGCACCGATCTGGATTCCCGACCTGTTCAACGGAATCGCGCTCCTCCTTGCCGTCGGACTGGCCAAGACCCAAGCCGGTAACACACGCGCTCGCGCGATCCGACGGGTGATGTCCAAGCAGTCAGCCGACGACGGCCACGCGGCTCGCACGGCTCACTGACCTGGTTGCCGCACGTAGCAGCGCACCGCGCGTCGTCCGGACGCCACCTCCAGGGAATCGGCAGTCGTCGAGTCCTGCACCAACCCAACAATCAATCGAAGGAGCACACATGGGCAGGCTGGCCGGAAAGAAGGCCCTGATCACCGGTGCCGCAGGCGGCATCGGAAGCGCGACCGCCCGCGCATTCGTCGCAGAGGGCGCAGACGCCTACCTCACCGACCTGGACGCCACCAGCATCTTCGAGCTCGTGAACGAACTCAAGGACGCTCCCGGTGCAGGAAAGGTAGCCGGTTCCGCGCTCGACATCACCGACCCCGCTGACTGGGACCGGGCTGTCGCGGCGGCCTGCGATCTGTTCGGCGGTCTCAACACCCTGGTGAACATCGCAGGTGTGATGGCATGGCCGGGCGTGGAGGAGACCGACCTGGAGTTGTGGAACAAGATCGTCACGATCAACCAAACCGGGCCTTGGCTCGGCATGAAGGCAGCGATGCCGGCTCTGCTGGAGTCCGGGAACGCCAGCATCATCAACACCTCCTCGATCCTCGGGCTCATCGGAAGCGGCGCCGGCACCGCCTACCAGGGCGCCAAGGGTGCCGTTCGACTGATCTCCAAGACTGCGGCCGTCGAGTACGGCGCCCGGGGCGTGCGGGTGAACTCACTTCACCCCGGTGTCATCGCTACGCCGATGACCAAGGAGATCCTCGACGCCGAAGGCGAAGACAACGTCGACATTCAGCGGACCCCGATGAAGCGGCCGGGACGGCCGGAGGAGATCGCTGCCGGATTCGTCTTCCTTGCCAGCGACGACTCCTCCTTCATGACGGGATCTGAACTGGTGATCGACGGCGGCATCACCGCTCACTGAGCATCCTCGACCACACCTGTTGCGCGCTGCCCTTCCGCGCGCAACAGGTGTCCTCCGTCGCGGCGCGCCTGCCGCCCACTGTCTGCCGTACGTTCCTTCTGGCGCAGAGCCTCGACCGGTGGCTGCCGAACCGGGCGTGAACCCGTGGTGGTTGGCGCCGAGCTTGGCGCGTTCGGGGGGATCCTCGACTGGTGCACAGCGCGAGACGGGCAGTCAGGAGGCAGAGCCGCCCGTCCGGCGGCCGGTGACCTCGGCAAGGGGTCGTGCCTCCAGGTGAGACCAGTCGGCCGAGATCTCGCCGGCGGCGCGCAGCAGCAGCGGCAGATGATGCTCCTGGAGCGTCTCGACGGTCGTCTCGCTTGCATGCACGGTCACGTTCATCGCTGCACGCACTGTGCCGCTGCCGTCGCGGACGGGAACTGCGATCGAGCGGATGCCTGGGGCGAGCTCCTCGTCGGCCATCGCCCAGCCGCGGGCGCGTACGGCGCGCAGCTCCGTTTCGACGTCGTCCAGATCTCGAAGGGGCGGGACGGGCAATCCGGAGCGTGTCGGCTCAGCAAGTACTGCTGCGACCTCTGACGGTTCCAAAGCAGCGAGCAGGACCTTGCCTTGACTCGTCTGAAGTGCGGGGAACCGTGTCCCGATGCTCACTCGCAGCGAAATCAGCTTCGGCACCGCAACGCGAGCGACGTAGACGATGTCAGACCCGTCCAGCTGGGCCATCGACGACGACTCACCCGTGGCGTCGACGAGCGTGCGCAGGTGTGGCTCTGCCACGTCCCACAGGCGAAGCGAGCCGATGTAGGCCATGCCCAGGGACAGCACGCGCGGAGTGAGCGCAAACATGCCGTCGCGAGACCGCACCATGCCCAACTCCTCGAGAGTGAGCAGGAGCCGCCGCGCCGTCGGTCGCGCGAGCTCGGTCCGGGAAGCGACTTCGGCGAGGGTCAGCTGCGACGCGTCGTGGTCGAAGCACGCAATGATGTCGAGACCCCGCGCGAGCGCTTCGACGAAGTCGGGACCCTGCCCTCGTCCTGCCACTTTCGTCGCCACCTCCGGTCGTAATGCTGGGTCTGCCCGTTCATGCCGTCGCGAGCCAAGTATGGGTGCTTGCAGTGATGAGGTCACCCATGTACACGGTTGCCCGTCATGGCCGAAGCCTGGCGAACGGCGCTCTCGGTGCGTCTGCGCGGGCTCGCTGGCTACCTCCTCCCACTCACACGGCAACACGGCTACGTCGCCCTGGCGGTCGGGCCACTCCAGGCCTTGTCCCCCAGGCACGCCGCACCGCGGCATCAAGGCGGATGACGACGATCCTCAGGTACCGCGAGATCGAGTGGATGCGAAAACGGACGTGCGTCCGTTCGAGGGAGGCGGTGGGGTGCAGACAAAGGTTCAAGGTCGCAAATCGGGTGCATTCCACCGCGGGAGAGCGAACACGAGCCAGAGTGATTTGGCGAGTTGTCCGAGAATGTTGACGTGACGCTTGACACGACACAGGTTTCAGTGGACTGTAAGACCACACAGCGGACAGATGTCCGCACTAAGCGCCCGAGGAGAGAGGGTCGATGGAGATCTCCTGCATCTTGGCGCCCAACAGGGAGACCCCAGCGCACATCGAGCTCGCCGAAAGCCTCGGCTACGCACGTGCATGGTGTTTCGACACCCCGGCGCTCTGCTCGGACGTTTGGATGACCCTGGCGCTCGCCGCTGCACGAACGAACCGCATCGGCCTCGCGCCGGGAATGCTCGTCCCGTCCCTGCGTCACCCGATGTCCACAGTCTCGGCGATCCGAACCCTGGAGACCCTGGCCCCGGGGCGCGTAACGGTCGGCGTCGGCGCTGGCCTCACCGGTCGACGACTGGTCGGTGAGGGCGGCATGAAGTGGACCGAGGTCAGCAACTACGTCCGTGAGATCCAGACCCTTCTCGCTGGCGGGGAGATCGAACGCAATGGAAAGCTGGTGCGGTACATGCCCCCGGCGTCGTTCAAGGGCGACGGTGCCCTGAAGGTGCCGTTCGTGTTGGCCGTCGACGGGCCGCGAGGCATCCAGGCGGCAATCGACGTCGGAGTCGACGGCGTCGCGACCAACGGCCCCATCCCAGCCGAGATGTCCTGGGGGATGCGCGTGACCTTCGCCGCCGTCCTGGAGGAGGACGAAGGCCCTAATGGCGATCGGGTGTGGGCGTGCGCGGGGCCGGGGGCCGCGCTCGTCTACCACATCAGCTACGACATCGGGGGCGCAGAAGCCGTCGACCAGCTTCCCGGCGGCGCGTCGTGGCGCGAGCAGCTCGAGGCGGTTCCTGTTGACCGGCGTCACCAAGCGCATTGGGACGGACACCTCGTTGAGACCAACTCTTTCGACGAATCCTCGATTCCGCGGGAAGCCGTCGCGAACTTCGCGTTGGTCGGCACGCGGCAGGAAGTGCGGGAAAGGGTGGCTGCGCTCGCCGACCAGGGGGTCACCGAGATCGGCTTCACGCCCAGCGGCGCTGACGTGGCCGACCAGCTCACGCGGTTCGCCGAGGCCACCTTGGCCTGAGCTCAACCCAGCACAGATTCAGTACTACCAACGGACAAGGAATGACGAACCAACCCACCCGGAACCTCCGCGACGATGCGTCCCAAGAGCTGCTCTACGAGGTGAACGCGCACATCGCGACCATCACTCTCAACCGCCCTTCGAAGCTCAACGCGCTCAGCCACGGCCCAGACGGACTCCACGCAAAGTTGGTCTCCGCGCTCGCCCGGGCAGACCAGGACGAGGACGTCCGCTGCGTTGTGCTGACAGGAGAAGGACGCGCGTTCTCCTCCGGCGGAGACCTCCAGGCCGACGCACCGCGCGAAGGATCCCTGGATTGGTACGAGTTCATGGAAGAAGAGGACGAGGACTTCGAGTCTTTGCGCCGCTGCCGCAAGCCTGTCATCGCCGCGATCAACGGGCTTTGCTACGGGGCAGGAATGATCCTCGCTGCGCACGCAGACATCCGGATCGCGACCCGCAGCGCCCGCTTTGGGTTCATCGAGTCGCGCATGGGTGGAACCGGCGTGGAGGTATTTCCGTTCCTCATCGGGACTCAGTGGTCGAAGTTCCTGATGCTCTCCGGTGAGCTCATCAGCGCTGAGAAGGCGCAGCAGATCGGGTTCGTCCTCGAGGTCGTCGAGGACGAAAGGTTCAGCGACAAGGTCACCGACCTCGCGCGACGGATCGCAGCCATGCCGTGGCAGGGCGTGCACATGAACAAGCGCATCATCGACTCGGCTGCCGACATGATGGGCCTGCACAACCAGAAGGTCGCAGCTCGCGGGCTCAACGCCGTTCTCGGAGACAACAGCCGCGATGCGCGCGCTGCCGATGGCCGCCTTCTCACCGACGTCCTGGCGTCTGGCGGCTTCAAAGACTTCCTGAAGGCTCGCGACGCGGCCTTCGTCGACCCCTGGCTGGAGGCGTGAGCACATGACCAACGACGAGCACGACTTTGATGTCCTGATCGTGGGCTACGGGCCGGTCGGCGCGAGCCTGGCCGCGCTGCTCGGCACGCTCGGGCACTCCGTGGGGGTGCTCGAGCAGTACGCCAAGCCCTACGAGCTACCTCGCGCCGGCCACTTCGACGGCGAAATCATGCGCGCCTTCCAGGCGATGGGCATTGCCGAGGAGATGGAGATCCTCGCGCGTCCGGTGTTCATGTATGACCTCGTCGACGCTGAGGGCGCCCGCTTGCACGCGGCCGACATCGGCCGTTCGGGCACAGGTTGGAAGAGCGACTACTGCTTCTACCAGCCCGAGCTTGAAGCGACTATCGCCAAGCGTGTCGAGGGCCTTCCGTCGGTGACGTTGCACCGCAACGTGCGTGCGATCGGCATCGAGCAGGACACCGACGGGGTCCGCGTGACCACGGTCAGCGGAGAGGACCACAGCGACGGAGCCGGTCACAGCCGGACGTTCAGCGCGAAGTATCTCGTCGGAGCCGACGGGAACGGCGGCGTCGTTCGTAGCGCCCTGGGCCTCGGGTACACCGATCTGGGCTTCACGCCACTTCAGTACCTCGTGTGCGACTTCGAGAACTCCGACCCTGACGGTAACCTGCTGGACTTCGGAGAGGTCCGGCAGCACCTTGACCCCGCCCGGCCGGCGCTGTTCGGCCGCTGGAACGGCAACCGGTGGTCGCGTTGGGAGTTCATGGTCCTTCCCGGTGACGACCCGGCAGAGCTGGAGAAGCCTGAAAGCGTCTGGGAACTGGTCCGCCCCTGGGGCGTCAGTGAAGCCGACGGCAGATTCGTCCGGACGAAGGTGTACACGTTCGACGCGCACGTGTGTGAGGAGCCCCGCGCAGGGCGAGCGTTGATCGCCGGGGACGCCTTCCACCTGATGCCGCCGTTCATGGGTCAGGGCATGTGCTCGGGCATCCGCGACGCGGTCAACCTGGCGTGGAAGCTCGATCTCGTTCTCAAGGGCGCCAGCGACGACATCCTTGACTCCTACCGGGACGAGCGCGTGGACCACGTCCTCGCCATCACCCACATGTCGATGGAGCTCGCCGAGATCTGCACGATCACCGACCCGGACGCCGCCCGGCTGCGCAACGAGCGCTACCTGCGCGGCGAGGTCGAACCGGAGACGATGCCGACTCTTCGAGCTGGTCTCTTCGCCACGAACTCCGACGGTCAGGTTTCCGCGCCCGCCGGCACCCTGGCTCCGCAGGGTCGCGTCTACCGTGCGGGACGCAAGGCGCTGCTCGACGACCATCTCGAGGGCGGCTGGCAACTGGTCACGCGACACCCGATCGACCTCGGAGCCTTGAGTCCCGAACACCGTCTCCTCGTGCATCAGCTCGGCATCCAGTTCGCACACGTCACCCCCGGCGTGGACAACGACGACGCCTTCCTCGACCTGGACGCCACCTACGGCCTGTGGTTCCGCGACAACAACTGCACGATCGTTCTCCAACGTCCGGACTTCTACGTGTTCGGCACCGCCGCGGACAGCAACGACCTGCCCCGTCTCCTGGACCAGCTCGCCGAGAAGGTCGGACGGTTCCTCGATGGCTCGCGCACCGGAGAGCGGGAACTCACGTCGTGAGCGACCTCCAGCGTCTGTTCAAGCCTCGCTCGGTAGCTGTGGTGGGCGCGAGCGAGAACCAGACGCGTGCCCGGACCTCAGTTCCGGCGCTTCAGGCATCGGGGGTTGACCTGTACCTGGTCAACCCCCGGCGAGATCAGGCTTTCGGCCAACGAACCTACGCCGACCTCGCCGAACTCCCGGAGGCTGTTGACGCGGTCTTCTCGCTCGTCAACGCCGACCTCTCCATCGAGGTGGCCCGCACCGCGGCGAAGCTCGGCGTCGGCGGCATGGTTGTCAACGCCGAAGGCTTCAAACAATCGACCGACGACGGCGCCCGCCGGGCACGAGACCTCGTCAGCGCTGCCTCGCCCGACCTGAGGATCCTCGGACCGAACTGCAACGGCTACATCGACGTTCACCGTGGTGCTCGGCTGTCTGGTGCACCTATGCTGCCGCTCCAAGCCGGCCCGATCGGGCTCGTCACCCATTCGGGTGGCCTCATCGCAGCGGTCGGATCCGCTGGAGCCGAACGCAACATCGGCTTCAGCCACATGATCTCGACCGGAAACGAGCTCCAGGTCGACATGGCCGACTGCGTGGAGTTTCTGGTGGACGACCCTGCGACAGCCGTGATCGCGATCATCGTGGAGTCGGCGCGCCGCCCAGATGCTCTGATGAGTGCACTGCTGCGAGCAAGAGCAGCCAACAAGCCTGTGCTGGCCCTCAAACTGGGGCGGTCCCAGCGTGGCCAAGCCATTGCTGAGTCGCACACCGGTGCCATCACCGGAGACGCCTGGGCCTACGACATCATGTTCGAACAGTTCGGCGTCCTGGTTGCTCGCGACGTGCCCGAGCTGTTGGACAAGGCCGCAGTCTTCGCGCAGGTTCCGAGCTCGCGGTGGTCGCGAGCCGAAGGCGTCGCCGTGCTCGGCACCTCAGGCGGCTGGGCTGCCATCGCCGGCGACGTCGCCGAGGACGAAGGAGTGATCCTTCCGGCGCTGGAGCAGCTGCAACCTCTTCTGGCCGGTCTGGTGCCCGACGCTGATGTCTTCAATCCGCTCGACACCTCCGGCCGGATCGTCGGCGACCAGGACGCGATCTCCAGCGTCGTGCAGACCTACGCTTCATCGGCCGCGGTCGACACCTTGGTGTCGATGTGGTTCCTCGACGACGCCGGCCTCGACATGGGGTCGGCCCTGATCAACGCCACTCGCGATGCTGCCGCCAGCTCGGGCAAGCCGACGCTGATCGTCTCGATCGACGACGCCCAGCCCGGCGACGCCGCCCGAGTGCTCTCGCAGCAGGGAGTGGCTCTTGGCCGCGGGGTGCGAGCTGCGATGCGCGCGATTGGGTCGATGGGAACCTACGTCCGTCGCAAGGACGCCGCACTCGGCCGAACCGACCTGCGAATCGAGACGGTTCCCGGTCCGGCGACGTCCGTGCCCTCCACGGTGGGCCCCATGCTCAGCTTCGACGACGCCATGAAGGTCCTGGAAGGAGCGGGCATCGCCACCGCGCCGTACGCCGTGGTGCGCAGTCCCGAGGAGTTCACTGACCAGCTTCAGGGTCATGACACCTTTGTCGTGAAACTCGCTGATGTTCCGCACCGCACCGATGTCGGGGCCGTGCGGCTGCACGTGCGACGCGACCAGGTCGCCACTGCGGTCGGTGAGCTTCAACAACTTGCCGCCGACCTCGACCTCCCCCGGAACGTCGTGGTTCAAGCACAGCTGAAGGTCGACGGAGAGGCAATCCTGGCCATCCGCACCACCTCGCCACTGGGCCCCTTCATCGCGTTCGGTCCGGGAGGTGTGCTCGTCGAGCGAGGTGCCAAGCCCGCAGGAGCGTTAGCACCCATCAACGTGCCGCAGGCCCACGCCATGTTCCGCCAGCTCGGCGAACAAAGCTTCCTCGAGGGCGTCCGCGGCGGCGCTGCGTGGGACGCCGATGCTGCCGCCGGACTGGTCGCAGCCCTCAGCGAGCTGGCTATCGGAGGCAGCGGCTGGATCCGAACCCTTGAGATCAACCCTCTGGCGCTCGTTGACGGGAAGCCGATCGCGCTCGACTGCCTGTGCCTGACCGCTCCACCAACCACCGGCACCGCCGTTGCGCAAGCAGCAACCGACGACCGCACTCGAGGGCCGGCTGACCAGACCTGACAGCGCCCACTCGCTACCCAGGGCAACCGCCCGCGACCTGCAAGCCCTGACCAACGGAGACCCGCACCCCATGACATTCGAGCGAACCAGCGTCGTGACCCCCGGCGCGGAGATCACCCCGATCGGTCAGCTCCCCCCGATCGGCGTGGTTCCCAGCCACATGCACGCCCAGGTGGTCCGACAGGACCGCTACGGCGACCCGTCGACCGCCTTCGTCTCGGAGGTTGTCGAAACCCCGGCGATCGGGGCCGACGAGGTGCTGATCGCGGTGAAGGCCGCCGGACTGAACTACAACAACGTGTGGGCAGCCCGGGGCTACCCGGTCGACCAGATCGGCACCCGCCAGCGCCGCGGAGAGCCGGAGGACTTCCACATCGGTGGCTCGGATGCATCGGGCATCGTCTATGCCGTCGGGTCGGCGGTGCAGAACGTGGCAATCGGCGACGAGATCGTCGTCCACCCCGGCGTCTGGGATGCCGATGACCCCTGGATCCAGGCCGGCAAGGACCCGATGGTTGCGTCGAGCGCAAAGATCTGGGGCTACGACACCAACTACGGAGCTTTCGGCCAGTTTGCGCGGGTCCAGTCGCACCAGGTCCTCCCCAAGGCCGAGCATCTGTCCTGGGACGAAGCAGCCGCCCCGACCCTCGTCGGCACCACCGCGTACCGGATGCTGCACGGGTGGGCCGGGAACACCGTGCAAGAAGGCGACCTCGTTCTCGTCTGGGGGGGATCCGGTGGCCTGGGTACCCAAGCCTCCCAGTTGGTCCGAGAAGCCGGCGGCCAGGCGATCGCAGTCGTCAGCGATGACGACCGCGGCGCGTACGCGATGAAGCACGGTGCGCTGGGCTACATCAACCGCCGCGAGTTCGATCATTGGGGAGTTCCTCCGCTCGTCGACGACACCGAGGGCCAAAAGGCCTGGTCGGCAGGCGCACGCGCGTTCGGGAAGAAGATCTGGGAGATCGCCGGCGCCCGGCAAGACCCCGCAATCGTGTTCGAGCATCCCGGCGGCGCCACCGTCCCGACCAGCATCTTCGTCTGCGCACCTGGCGGCATGGTCGTGATCTGCGCCGGCACCACCGGCTTCGACGCCATGGTCGACCTGCGCTACCACTGGACCCGCCAGAAGCGGTTCCAGGGCTCGCACGGAACCAATGACGCCCAGGCGATCGCGTACAACGAGCTGGTTCGCGCGGGCAAGATCGATCCGTGCCTGGGCCGCACCGTCGCGTTCGGCCAGACCGGTGAGGTCCACGCGGCCATGGGCCGAGGCGAGGACGTGTTCGGCAACGTTGCGATCCTCGTCGGCGCGTCCGCCCCAGGAGAGGGCCGCCGCTAGCAGAGGACCGACCTCTCGAGGCAGACCGCGTCACGTGTGAGGTCAGCACGGCCCCCAGAACTCATCCATCGGCGCTTCCGCGTTGGCTCGACAAGAACGACACCGAAGGGACATCAAATGCGCAGAGTGATCACTGGCCACGACGACGACGGGCGAAGCGCGGTCGTCGGCACCGGAGTCAGCCCCCGCACCACTCACTTCAAGGGTTGTCCGGGCATGAGCGCCGAGGTCATGTGGGCCACCGACCTGGCCGAGTCGGACATGACCGACAACGTGCTCGACGCCGCCAGCCTCGTGCCCGGTCCCGGTGGCACACGGCTCATCGCCCTCACCTTGCCGCCGGACGCAGTCATGGGTACGGCCGAGTTCGACCCCGAATTGTGGCAGTCGGAGCAGATTGCTGCCTTCCCCGGATTGGCCGAGCTGTTCGAGCCCGAAAGCCCGGGCACGCACACCACGCCGACCATCGACTACGTCTTCGTTCTCTCGGGGGGAGTAGTCCTCGAGCTCGACAATCACCCCAATGTCGAGCTGGTAGTCGGCGACGTCGTCGTACAGAACGCCACCAGGCACGCCTGGCGCAACCCCTACGACGAGCCCGCGCGGCTCGGTGTCGTCCTGGTCGGGGCCGCTTCGCAACCGTAGACAGCCGTGCTGGGCCCGGCCGAGCAGTTTCGCACCGTACCACCCCTACCCATCAGTCACGCACAGGCCGCCGGCCAACAACAGAGCCGCCGTCGACCTGTTCGACGAGCTGCCGAATGCCATCTCGAAGCTTAGAAGGAGCACTCCTCTTGACCACCGAAACCGCCGAAGCCACCACAGTCGGCAACTGGGTCGCAAACAACCTCACGACCAGCACCTCCGGCCGCACCGGCAAGGTGTTCAACCCGGCAACCGGTGAGGTCACCAGCCTCGTGGCCCTTTCCAGCGAGGATGAGGCAAGAGCCGTGGTCGACACCGCGCACGAGGCATTCAAGACGTGGCGCACCGCTTCGCTCGCAACCCGCACCCGCGTCCTGTTCAAGTTTCGTGAGCTGTTGGACGAGCGCAAGGGTGAGCTTGCCGAGATCGTCACCGCCGAGCACGGCAAGGTGCTCTCCGACGCGCTAGCCGAAGTAGTCCGAGGTCTGGAGGTCGTCGAGTTCGCCTGCGGCGCCGCGCACCTCCTCAAGGGCGGCCACTCCGAGAACGTGTCGACCAGCGTCGACGTCTACTCGGTCCGCCAGCCCATCGGAGTGAGCGCCATCATCAGCCCGTTCAACTTCCCCACGATGGTCCCGATGTGGTTCTTCCCCCTCGCGATCGCCGCCGGCAACACCGTCGTCCTCAAGCCCAGCGAGAAGAACCCCTCCGCATCCCTGTTCCTCGCCAAGCTGTGGGAAGAGGCCGGCCTTCCTGCAGGAGTGTTCAACGTCCTGCAAGGCGACAAGACTGCAGTCGACGTTCTGCTGACCCACCCGAAGGTGAACGCTGTCTCGTTCGTCGGTTCAACCCCGATCGCCCAGTACGTGTACAGCACAGGCACCGCGCACGGTAAGCGCGTCCAGGCTCTCGGCGGCGCGAAGAACCACATGGTCGTCCTGCCTGACGCCGACCTCGACCTCGCCGCCGACGCTGCAGTCAACGCCGGCTACGGCGCGGCCGGCGAACGTTGCATGGCAATCAGCGTCGTCGTCGCCGTCGGCAGCATCGCCGACGAGCTCACCGCAAAGATCTCCGAACGTGCCCAGGGCATCGTGACCGGGGACGGCAGTGACAAGACCGTCGACATGGGCCCTTTGGTGACCGCCGAGCACCGCGACAAGGTCCGGTCCTACGTCGATGCGGGCGTCGCCGAAGGAGCAGACCTGGTTCTGGACGGCCGCGGGATCGAGCCTCGCGGCAACGAGAACGGCTTCTTCCTCGGCCCGACCCTGTTCGACCAGGTCAAGACCGAGCACAGCATCTACCGCAACGAGATCTTCGGTCCGGTCCTCTCGGTCGTCCGGGTCGAGAGCTACGACGAGGCGCTCGAGCTCGTCAATGACAACGAGTTCGCCAACGGTGCCGTCATCTACACGAACGACGGTGGCGCAGCCCGCCAGTTCCAGACCGACGTGGATGCAGGCATGGTCGGCATCAACGTCCCCATCCCAGTTCCGGTCGCTTACTACTCCTTCGGCGGGTGGAAGCAGTCCTTGTTCGGCGACTCCCACGCTCACGGAGCCGACGGCATTCACTTCTTCACCCGCGGCAAGGTCATCACCAGCCGCTGGCTCGACCCCAGCCACGGCGGCATCAACCTCGGGTTCCCTGGAAACGACTGAACATGACGCAAACCCACAAGCCCCATCACGACCTCGCCGGGAACCATGACCTCCTCCCCGACAAACGTCCACGTCGCGACGGTCCACCGAAGGGACCGTTGGCCGGCCTGGTCGTCGCCGACTTCTCCCGGATCCTTGCGGGTCCCTACGCGACGATGCTGCTGGCCGACCTCGGGGCCGAAGTCATCAAGGTCGAAAGCCGAGCTGGCGACGACACCCGCACCTGGGCGCCGCCGGTCCGAGGCGAGGACGCTACCTACTACCTGAGCATCAACAGGAACAAGCGGTCCATCGCCCTCGACCTCAAGGACGCAGCAGACATCGAGGTCGCCCAGAACCTCGCCCAGCGTGCAGACATTCTCATTGAGAACTTCCGTCCCGGCGGACTCGCCCGGTTCGGCCTCGACTACGACTCGGTTGCCAAGACCAACCCGGCAGTTGTGTACGCCTCCATCAGCGGCTTCGGCTCTGGGCAGGGCGCTCACCTTCCCGGCTACGACCTGATGGTTCAGGCGATGTCAGGGCTGATGAGCCTCACCGGTGACCCTGACGGGTCACCGTTCAGGGCTGGAATCTCGGTGTTCGACGTCGTGACCGGGCTTCACGCCACGATCGGTATCCTCTCTGCACTCCACGAGCGCGGAAAGTCCGGTCAGGGCCAGCACATCGAGGTGAACCTTCTGTCCTCGGCGTTGTCCGGGCTGGTCAACCAGACCGGCGCCTACGTCGCAGGCGGAGTGACTCCGCACCGGATGGGCAACGCGCATCCCAGCCTGTTCCCCTACGAGCCGCTGCAGACCGCGGACGGGGAGCTGATCATCATTGCCGGCAACGACGGCCAGTTCGTCAAGCTGTGCGGCGCCCTCGGAGTCCCCGACCTCGCCGATGACCCACGTTTCGCCGACAACCGTTCGCGAACTGCGAACCGGGAAGATCTGCGGCCGCTTCTGGAGGCACGGCTGAAGGAGCGCACGAAGGCAGAATGGTTCGAGGAGCTGATCGATGCCGGAGTTCCGTGCGGGCCGATCAACAGCATCGCTGAAGGAGTCGAGTTCGCAGTTGCACTCGGCCTGGAGCCAGTGGTCGTGGCCGGAACGGGGGAGCGAGCCGTCCCGTCGGTGCGAAACCCGATCCGGTTCTCCCGCAGCGGATTGCGGTACGAGCTGCCACCGCCCAAAGTGGGCGAGCACGACCAGGAACTGCGCGAATGGCTGGTGAACAGCGATGGCTAGAGAACCGTTGAGCTTCCATACGGTCCTCGGCACTTCGACCGCCACGACCATCACGCTGCTCGACAAGGATCTGGCGCGTGACCTGATGGGCAACTTCAGCCTCAGCGAACTCGCCTACTGGATGGTGACCGAGCAGCAACCGACCCGCGGGCAGGGCCGACTCGTCGATGCCTGCCTCCTCGCGCTAGCTGACCACGGTTTCACCCCGACAGCTCTGGCGACTCGTCTCACCTACCTCTCGGCGCCCGACTCGATCCAGGGAGCGCTTGCCGCGGGGCTCCTGGGCGGCGGATCCAGGTTCCTCGGGGTGACCGAGGACTGCGGAAGGTTCCTCGCGGACGCGATCGAAGGCCTTGAGAGGGTGCCCGAGGACGACCCGGGCTGGGACGAGGTCGCCCTCGGCCTGGTCCGCGCGACCCGCGCCGCCGGCGCGTTCGTTCCCGGTTTGGGCCATCACGTGCACAAGGACGGAGACCCGCGAACACCTCGGATCTTCGCGATCGCCCAGGAAGAAGGTGTCGGCGGCAACGCGCTGGCACTGTTCGCGGCGATCGGCAGGACGCACGAGCAGGTGCTGGGCAAGAAGCTTCCGCTCAACGGCGCGGGTGTCGTCGGCGCGGCGCTCGTCGACCTCGGGATCCCCGTCGATCTACTTCGGGGATTCGCGCTTCTGGCCCGCTCGGCCGGCCTTCTCGGCCAGCTCGCTGAGGAGCGCCGCCGACCCATGGCCATGGAGACGTTCCTCCACATCGACCAGAACGCAATCCCCACGCGACCGAATGGAGAAGGTCATGTACGCGACTGAAGAGAACATCACCGGACTTGCCGAGGCGCGCTGGGCGACGGCCACCGACCCGCGCACGGCGGAGATCATGACCGCTCTGGTTCGACACCTCCATGAGTTCACCCGCGAGGTCGCACTGACCGAGTCGGAGTGGATGAGCGCCATTCAGTGGCTGACCGCTGTGGGTCAGATCAGCGACGACAAGCGGGAGGAGTTCATCCTCGCCTCGGATGTCTTCGGTCTCAGCATGCTGGTCGTCCAAATGAATCACCGGCTCGCCGCGACCGCCACCCCGGCAACCGTGATCGGGCCGTTCCACATTGACGGGTCGCCGGTCGCTGAGTACGGGGCCGACATGTCCGACGGGATCGACGGGACCCCGCTGTGGGTGCACGGCCGTGTCACCGACCTGGACGGAAACCCCGTCCCCAACGCCATCCTCGACGTCTGGCAGGCCGACGGCGACGGTGCATACGAGGCTCAGCTCGGCGTCGACGAGGCCCGGCTCCGAGCGCTCTACGCGACCCGTGAGGACGGCACCTACTGCATCAGGACGATCAAGCCGAAGGGCTACACCATTCCTATGGACGGCCCTGTCGGAGACCTCATCTCGAGGACGGCGATCTCCCACTTCCGTCCCGCTCACATCCACTTCCTCATCGACCACCCCGGCTTCAAGCGGCTTGTCACCCACATCTTCGAGGAAGGTGCTGAGTACCTCGACACCGACGTCGTGTTCGGTGTGAAGGAGCCGCTCATCACCCCGATCGTCTTCCACGACAGCGGAACAGCGCCCGACGGAACTGTCATGAACTCGCCGTACGCCACGGCCGAGTACAACTTCCTGATCGAGGCCGAGTAGAAGCAAACCAGTCGTGCACAACCCGGTCGTAGGCCGTAAGACCCTCGGGCACACCGTGACCACGGAACGCTGAATACGCTCGTGCACACGATCGCTAGTCAGCGCTTCGAGACGGGGCGGCATCTGAGCCCGGAGCGGAGCGAATCAGCCTTCACGTGCGGTCCAGGGAAGGTCGCCGAGCATTCGCCTGCAATGGCTCACCTGCTCGTGCATGTAGCTTCGGCGGGTGCAGTCGAGCCTCGCCAGCTGGCCGGGGTCTTGGACCGCGAGAGTCGCCGCGACGCCGTGGTTGTTCTGGTGGTGTTGCAACCTCAGAGCTCCGCGACGAAGAGGCCAGCATCGGGACCTCGCGTCGCTGTGGGCCTTGGTCGTGCCCAGACCAGTCCGCGGCCGTGGGCTGGCGTCACCGACTTGGCGATGAGGGCGCGCCGCCGCGGCAGATCGAGTCGGCCCACGCGCAGGTCTGGGATCGCGCCGAGCCGGACGCCGGTGTAAGCGAGGAACATCACGACGAGCCGCAGCGTGGGCCGTCCCACGACGGGCTGCCCATCTACGCCCTTCGTGGTATCCATGCCGGTCGCAGACCGGTCCTTACGCACACGCGGTTGCAACACTGCCCCGGTCTGGGATGCGAGCTCCCCGGTCCGTCGGGGGAGTGTGCCTGAGCGGGTCTACCTTGCGAGCATGGGAACTATCGAGCTGCGCGCCCGACTCTTCGGCGGCGATCACACGGACCTGACCCATGAGAATCCTGACCTGGTCGACGAGAACGCGATTGTCAATCAGGTCATCGAGGTGCTGAGCGCAGACACCGGCGTCCTGCGGTGCCGTCACGGCCAGCGGCTGGTGGCGCTCTTTGCCCGTGGTGTGGCAAGCATCGAGATCTCGCCCCGAGGTGCGGTCCTCTAGGCCGGTGCCGGGTCGAAGGGGGGGGCAGCCCAGGACCGGCCAACCCCGGCTCGGTCACCTGCATCATCTCGGTGGCCGCCCGGAGCAAGCAGAGCCATGCGGAGCTCGGCAGTACGCGCGCTGTCGGTGACATCGACCGACATCGAGAACAAGAGGGCTGTTCGCCGCAGATATCGCGACAGTGCAGCCGATCGCGGGTCCGCACCTGATTGGCCAGCGCTAGGGGCTCCGTGAGGCATCATTCTCGCCGGTTTCCCGCCATCGATACGCCTGACTCAAGCCAACCGGTTCTCGGGATACACCGCTCGGAGACTTGATGCGGCACAGATCGCCGAGGCGATGCCCAGCGCTGACCCGCGGATCCGTGTCATGTCTGAGGTTGGGCTCTTCGAGTCCATGCCTGATAGCCAGGCAGCCGTCGTCGAGATCCCCGAGATTCGCCGCGCTGTCCGGCGGCCGCTTGTGTCAAGCTCGACGAAGAGCGGCACAACGAGTTCGACGACCCCGACCTCGGCGGGGAGGCCTAACAGCGTCGACCGATGACCTAGGCGCTGAAAGCACGAATCGCGAATAGCACTTTCTGACGTTCACCCCGGCTTCTCCTGAGAACAACCGGGAGGACCACTGCTCAAATGAGTACCTCATCCGGCCGACGAGCGAGTCATTGGCACGAGCCGATCGCGGGAGGGGGCCTGCAGGTGCAGCTCAGGGCCCGTTCGCTCTTGTTGCTTCAGTGCTGCTTGCCCGGCGGCACGATCTGAGTCTTGTTCTTGGCCTCTGCCTTCAAGTGCTTCTCGGCGCGCTTCTCTTTGAGAGACTTGCCCGCCTTCTTGGACATGTGTTGCCGAGGCGACTTGTCGGCCATGACTGCTCCTTCGCGAGGAAGCGTGAACACGCTCCCTCGATCCACGGTACGCCTGGCTGGGGTGCGTACGCATTGGAACGGTCGCCCGATGTGACGGTACGGAGGGCAGTTTTCTAGCGCGCGCTCATGCTCCGCCCCATCTCCACCGCACTGACACGGCAGGAGTGAGACGGCCGGGGTCCGCCGGGCTGTGACGCGCTTTGGGGCCGGTGGTGGCCCTTCGCGCGCGGCCCATCCGTGCTCGCCACCGAACACCCGACGGGATGCCGCGAAGAAAGACCTGGGCTGGGCTGACTTCGGCACCGGGTGAGTGTGGGTGTCCGGTGTAGGCGAAGTCATCTCGGCGCACCGTTCCGGTCGGACAGATGGTCATCGACGCTCTCGCCGCGCACCTCGCGGCGTATCCATCCACGGACGAGGCTCTGTTCGTCGACGAGGTGCGCAGACCTCTCACCTACAGGCACTGGAAGCGCTTGCTGAGCGATGCCGGCAAGGCAGCGCGCGTCGTCGTCACGTCTCACTCGTTCCGACATTTCGCGGCTTCGGCGCCGATCTCTGGCGGCGCTTCGGTGAAGCAGGTTCAGATGTTCCTCGGACACGCATCCGCGGTGATCACCCTCCGGACCTACGCGCACCTGTGGCCGGGCGACGAGGACCGGACCCGCAACGTGCTCGACGCCGCGCTCGGCCCGCTCGGAGCCCGTGCGGACTCTCTGCGGACCGAGGCGGCGTCGAAGGGGTAAACGCGCAGGTCAGGAGCCTGCGGCGAAGATCAGGCCTTCTTGGTCTCCCAGAAGATCTCGGCGATCTCGTCGATCTTCGCGAGCAGCTGGTCGGCGACGCCGGCGTCGAGCGTGCCCTTCGTGCCGGCCGCGCCGGCGAGCTTGGTGGCTTCGTTGAAGAGCGTGTGCAGCTGCGGGTACTTCTCGAAGTGCGGCGCCTTGAAGTAGTCGGTCCACAGCACCCAGAGGTGGTGCTTGACCAGCTCGGAGCGCTGCTCCTTGATGAGCAC
>Ga0207706_10001072_pt1 | contig 27771 bp, 26 predicted proteins | sample KBSC53metaG_FD_184318 | JGI IMG/M metagenome (GOLD analysis project Ga0207706, IMG submission 184318) | Corn rhizosphere microbial communities from Kellogg Biological Station, Michigan, USA - KBS C5-3 metaG (SPAdes) (version 2) | ecosystem: Host-associated > Plants > Roots > Rhizosphere > Soil ... | reverse complement strand
GTGGATACTTTCGTCGAAGATGAAGAGCGCCGACGTCTGGCCGCGGTCAGCTGCGGCCGCCACGAACTGCGCCGCCAGGGAAGATTTGCCGGTTCCCGCTGCCCCGACAATCAGTGTGCTGGTACCACGCTCGATGCCTCCACCGAGCAGTGCATCCATCTCGGCGATGCCGCTGCGAAGCTTTTCGAGGCTGGGTTTCAGGCGGTGTTCTCCGGCGACGAGCCGTGGAAACACCTCGATGCCGCCCTGGTTGATGATGTAGTCGTGATACCCGCCTCGGAAGCGCACGCCGCGCATCTTGAGCACGATCAGCCGTCGCCGCTCCGCGCCGTATTCCGGATACAGCTGCTCCAGCCGCACTGCGCCGTGGGCGATGCTGTGAACCTGCAGGTCGTGCTGCGTGCTGGTCATGTCGTCCAGCAGCAGCACGGTGCACCGGCGGCCGATGAAATACTGTTTGAGGGCGAGAATCTGCCGGCGATAGCGCAGCGGGTTCGCCGCCAGCAGCCGCAGCTCCGAGAGCGAATCGAACGCGACGCGCGTCGGCTTGACCCGCTCGACATCCGCGAGGATGGCCTTCGTCGTCTCGCTCAGTTCCACCTCCGAGGGGTGGAACATCGTGTATTGCTCATCGGGCCGGAGGCTCTCCTCGCTCGGAACCAGCTCGCGGATCGCGATCCCGTCGAGCGACCAGCCATGTGAAATGGCCACCTGGCGGAGTTCCTCCTCGGTCTCCGACAGCGTGATGTAAAGGACCGGTTCGCCGCGTTGCGCGCCTTCCATCAGGAACTGCATTGCAAGAGTTGTCTTGCCGGAACCCGGCACGCCCTCGATCAGGTACAGCCGATGCGGTGTAAGCCCCCCGCCCAGGACGTCATCGAGACCTTCGATGCCCGTCGCTGCGCGTGCCTGGGATGTGGGGCCGCCGGCCGAGGGCGGAGAGCCGCGCATGAGAGTGACCTCTACGGGAAACGGCGCTGATCATCGCACCATTTGGCGGAAACTCCGAACCGCATCAGCGATCGAATCGCTCCAGCGATTGAGGTAACCGACATAGCTGATCGCGGCGAGCAGCCGAAGGTCTGTTCCTCGTTGTAATGCTTACGCAGGTCCGCGAACTGAGCCGCGGTGAACTCACGCGGCGTCGTGAAAGATGAGTCCGAGGGTCAGACGCTGACCCGACCGGATGCGGCTCACCCCGTGGCGCATCCGCACCCGGTAGACCCCACGCGAGCCGCGCACCGGTCGGTGATTGACCGCAAACACCACCGCATCGCCCTGCGCGAGCGGGACCACCTCCGCGCGTGACTGCATCCGCGGCCGCTGCTCGGTGAGCACGAACTCACCGCCGGTGAAATCGCATCCCGGTTGCGACAGCAGCACGGCCACCTGCAAAGGGAACACGTGCTCGCCGTACAGATCCTGGTGCAGACAGTTGTAGTCGCCAGCTCCGTAACGAAGTAGCAGCGGCGTCGGCTGACCCTGACCCGCGGCATGGCACCGCTCGAGATATGCGCCATGCTCGTCAGGAAACCGCGCGGCGAGTCCGAGGGTCTCGTTCCAGCGATTCGCGAGCGGCGCGAGGTGCCAGTACAAAGCGGTTCTCAGTTCCCGGACCAGCTCCGGAAGCGGATAGGCGAAGTACTGGTACTCGCCACGACCGAAGCCGTGTCTCGCCATCACGACGCGACTGCGATACAGCTCAGCGGCGTCGTAGCGAGCCACCAGCGCCGAGCACTCCTGGGCGACCAGCAACCGCTCGATGACGGCATGGCCGTGGTCGTCGAGATCCCGGCCGATGCGCGGCCAGTCGCAGGCCCGCATCCGTTCCTCGATCGGCGGGCGCGGCAGGAACGATACGTTCGAGGCGGTCACCAGGGCTGCATGTTCGGACGCGCAAGACGCTCCGACATCCCGCTTCTTGCGCCGAAATTCAGTGGGTCTCGATCAAGTCGGCTCCTTGAGCTCGACGAGGATCAGATGGATGGTGGTCGAGCCGATGTTCTCGGCCCAATGCGTGATGGGGTCGCGATACACCGTATCGCCCGTCACGAACTTGTACTCGGTCGTCTTGCCATCGGTCCCGTGGCTGCGAATCCTGCCGCCAGCGATGACATGGACGACGTACGCGGGGTGCGAATGGAGCTGCTCCCTGTCGTTCGGCTTGAGCAGGGCTTCCAGCACCCGCACACGACTGTTCTCGAGCTTGATGCGAATGGTCCTGGCATTCACGACCGCCGGATCCTGTGCCAGGGCATCCCCGTGGCCTGCGAGCACCAGGAAGCCGCTTGCCGCGACTCCCAACAGCAGAGACCTGGTCCGATTCATGCGTCCACTCCTCTGGGCACTACCGGCCCGTACTAGACCACGCGTCCCCGTCGCCCGCCCCGCAGGAAATCCTCTACGTTCGCCGCCATCTCGTCGACACAGCGCTGGCGCGCTTCGCGCGCGCCCCAGGCGACGTGCGGCGTGACGATGAGGTTGGGGATGTCCGGGGCCAGCAGCGGGTCGCCGTCTACCGGTGGCTCCTGGGGCAGCACGTCGATCGCGGCGCCACCGAGCCGGCCGGCCCGGAGCGCGGCGGCCAGCGCCGCGCCATCCACGAGCGCTCCGCGCGCGGTGTTGATCAGCACGGCATCCGGTTTCATCGACGCGAGCTGCGAAGCGCCGATCAGCCCTGCGGTCGCGGGGGTGAGCGGGCAATGCAGGCTCAGCACGTCGACCGTAGGAAGCAGCTCCGCGAAGTTCACCCGCCCGGGCTCAGGCGCGCCGCCGGGGCGGTTGGCGATCGCAAGCTCCATGCCGAAGGCCTGCGCAGCCCGCCCGACGGCCCGGCCGAGCGTGCCATAGCCCACGACGCCAAACCGCCGGCCGCACAGTTCCCGGATCGGGTATTCGAGGAGGCAGAACTGCTCGCCCTTCTGCCAGGCGCCCGAGCGTACGAGCGCGTCGTACTCGCGCAGACGATGGGTGAGTAGCAGAAGCGTCCCCATCACGTGCTGCACGACCGACGCCGTGCAGTAATCGCGCAGGTTGCAGACGGCCACGCCGCGTTCGCGGGCGGCGTCGAGGTCGACGTTGTTGGTGCCGGTGGCGGCGAGCGCGACCAGTTTCAGCGTCGGTGTCGAGGCGATGGCCTCGCGGCCGATCCTGAGCTTGTTGACGAGTACGGCCCCGGCGCCCTCGATCGCCGGTGTGACACCCGGCTGCGCCGTCTGCGGACGAAACTCGAGCTCAGGGAGCGCACGCAGGAGACGCGACGGGTCGAGGTCGTCGCGGTAGCTCACCGTGGCATAGTCGAGAAACACCGCCCGCATGGCTCAGGCTCTCAGGGACCAGGGATAAACGAGACGTGGAAAACGTTTTCGCGGCAAGGACTTACGCTTGTCAAGCGCCGGCGCCCCGGAGCCGGTAAACTGGCGCCGATTTTTTGCAACCCCAACCGGTGCGGTAAGCCAACGATGGACAATGTTATGTCCGGGCGCGTCGAACACGCGCCCGTAAACTGGGTCACGGCCATAGTCTTCACGATCACGCCGCTGGCCGCACTGATTTTCGTCCCGTGGTACGGGTTCGCGCACGGCTACAGCCTGAGCGCCTGGGTTTCCTTTGTGCTGATCCTCGCGGCGACGGGAATGTCGATCACCTCTGGCTACCACCGCCTCTGGGCGCATCGCACCTACCAGGCGCACTGGTTGGTGCGGCTGATCTATATGATCTTCGGCACGATGGCGCTGCAGAACAGCGTCCTCATCTGGGCGTCGCAGCACCGCATGCACCATCGCTTCGTCGACGACGTCGATCGCGACCCATACAGCGCGAAGCGCGGTTTCTGGTTCTCCCACATCGGCTGGATCCTGCGGAACTACCCGAGCGGCGAGCCTGATTTCACCAATGCGAAGGACCTCGAGCGCGACCCGATGGTGATGTTCCAGCACCGCTTCTACGTGCCGCTCGCGGTTGGACTCAATTTCGCCATGCCGCTAGCCATCGGTCTTGCGGTGGGCGACCCGATCGGCGTCTTCCTGCTCGCGGGCCTCCTGCGGCTCGTGGTCAATCACCACTTCACCTTCTTCATCAATTCTCTGGCGCACATGTGGGGCTCGCAACCGTATACGGACGAGAACTCGGCACGCGACAACGGGGCGCTCGCGCTGATCACCTATGGCGAGGGGTACCACAACTTCCACCACATCTTCCAGAACGACTACCGCAATGGCGTTCGCTGGTGGCAGTACGACCCGAGCAAGTGGTTGATTTCCGTCCTCTCCTGGGTGGGGCTTACGAGCGACCTGAAGCGCGTTCCGGACATGTGGATCCAGCGTGCGCAGCTCGCCATGCAGTTCAAGCGCATGGAGCGCGCGATGGAGAAGAAGCGTGCTCACCCACAGGACGAGCACTTCGAGCGGCTGAAGGTGCGCGTCGGCGAGGAAGCGGCGGCTTTCCGCAAGGCACTCGAGGAGTGGGCTCGCGTCCGCGATGAATGGGTCGGCGACCGCAAGCGGCGTCTGCTGCAGAAATGGGAGGAAGCCAGCTTCCGTTCCCGTCTGCGAGAGATCGAGCACAGGCTGCGCATGCAGCGCTACCGGCTGCGCATCATGAGCAAGGCCTACGCCTGACGGGCGTGGTCACCGCCGCCCGGATCATCGCGCCGCTGACTCGGCGCGAGGCGCAGGCGGTGCCGGGGTAAGCAGGCGATCGAGCGCGGCGCGGTCCAGGTAACGGCCGTGCAGCACCACGCCCTCGATCGAGCGTGTCGCGTGTATGTCTTCGAGCGGATTGCGCTCGAGCAGCAGCAGATCCGCCTCGCGGCCGGGCTCGATCGACCCGTAGCGCCGCTCCAGTCCGAAGAACCGGGGTCCCGCGAGTAACGACGCCTGCAGCGCCTGCAGCGGTGTCAGGCCGCATTCGACGAACAGCGCGAGCTCCTCGTGCAGGCCGAGCCCCGGATAGTTGAACGAGTTGAGATAGCCGGCATCGGTCCCGGCGAGGATGCTCACCCCGGCGGCCTGCAGCATCGGCAGCACCGTCTCGAGCAGCTCATAGCGACGATGTCGTCGCTCAATGGCCGCCGCATCGTCCTTTGCCGCGCGCTCGACCCGCCAGGCGTAGGTCGCCCGCAGTCCCGGCCCGATGTACGCGAGAAACGGGTCGCGGCTGTGATCGTCGCGATCGAGGTACGCGATGATCCGACTGCCGTTCAGCGTCGGTGTGACGAATGTTCCGCGGGCCGCGAGTCCCCGGTACGCGCGCATGGCACGCTCGCGGTCGAAGCCCGCCGCCAGCGCCTGCGCTGACTCGGCATAGGTCAGGCGTCCTGCGGCATAGTCAGCCGCGACCTGCGTCTCGGCGACGGAGCCCGCCTTGAGGAGGTACTCGAGGTGCTCGATCGAGGTGAGTCCGGCCGAGATGACCTGCTCGATCGTGAGCGCCATCGGCACGTGAGCCGAAGTGCGTAAACCGCGCCGCGTGGCTTCCCGCACCGCGAAGAGATACGTCTCCGGTTTGAGTGTGTTGTCGGTGATCTTGACGAAGTCGACATGCATCGCCTGGAGCCGCTCGAGCGCCGAGACGACTTCCTCGGGGGTGCCGACCTCGAGCGTGCCCCTCCAGCTCGGGCGATAGCCCTCGAGCTTCGGACCCGACGTGAAAATCGTGGGCCCGAGCAGGGCTCCCTCGGCGATTGCCCGGCGCCATGCGAGCACGTGCCCGGAGAGATCGGCGGCCGCGTCACGGACGGTGGTTACACCGTGCGCGACGTAGAGCGGCAGCAGCGCCTGGTTCTCGGCGACCAGCTCAGTACCGCCACCGAAGTGCACATGCATGTCCCACAGACCCGGCATCACGTAGCGGTGCGCGGCGTCGACGATGCGCGCTGCCGAGTAGCGCCGACCGAGGTCGCCCGGACCGACCGCGACGATCTCGCGACCGCGGATGACGATGCTGCGATCCGGGATCAGGTTGCCATCGCGGACGTCGATGATCGTCGCCGAGCGGATCAGCAGGTCGGCCGGCTCCGGCGGCGAGTCCGCGGCCGTGGCCGCCTGCGCCAGGCACAGCAACACCAGGATCGTGCGGCCCCATGGTGCGGTGAGCCGCATTCGTGTCCCCGTTAGTCGCGGAAGTTGGTGTACTGCAGCGGCATGTCGAAGCCGCCCTTGCGCACCAGCGCGATCGCCGACTGAAGGTCGTCGCGATTCTTGCCCGAGACGCGGACCTGCTTGTCCTGGATCGCGGCCTGGACCTTGAGCTTGGAATCCTTGATGAGCCGCTGGATCTTCTTGCCGAGCTCGGTGTCGACGCCCTGCCGCAGCGTGACCGCCTGTTTCGCCGTCTGACCCGTGATCACCGGCTCGTCGATCTTCAGGCAGGTGAGGTCGACGCCGCGTTTCGCGAGCTTGAGTTTCAGGATCTCGAGCATCTGCTTGAGCTGGAAATCCGCTTGCGCGACGAGCGTCACGACCGGGCCCTGCGGCTCGAATTTCGCCCCGGTGCCCTTGAAGTCGAAACGCTGCGCCACCTCGCGGCTCGCCTGGTCGACGGCGTTGGTGACTTCGTGGAGGTTGACTTCGGAGACGATGTCGAAGGAGGGCATTGCTCAACCCATGTGCAGTCCGCCGTTGAGCGAGAAATCGGCGCCCGTGGCGAACGCGGCTTCGTCGGAAGCCAGCCAGGCGACGATCGAGGCGATTTCCTCGGGCTCACCCAGCCGCTTGACCGGGATGGAGTTCACGATACCGGCGAGTATCTCCGGCTTCACGGCGCGCACCATCTCCGTGCCGATATAGCCAGGTGAAACGGTGTTGACCGTGACGCCCCGACCGGCCACCTCCTGCGCGAGCGCCATCGTGAAGCCGTGGATTCCGGCCTTGGCAGTCGAGTAATTCGTCTGGCCGAACTGGCCCCTCTGGCCGTTGACCGACGAGATGTTGATGATCCGGCCCCAGCCGCGATCGAGCATCCCGTCGATGACCTGCTTGGTGACGTGGAACAGGCTGTTCAGGTTCGTCTCGATGACCTGGTGCCACTGCTCGTTCGACATCTTCCGGAACGTGCCGTCGCGGGTGATACCGGCGTTGTTGACCAGCACATCGACCTCGCCCGCTTCGCCGCGCGCCCGCTCGATCGCATCGCGCGTCGAATCCCAGTCGGCGACGTTGCCTGCAGCCGAATAGACCTCGTGGCCCTCGGCGCGCATCTCCGCGAGCCAGCGCTCACGCCGCGGCGAGCCGGGGCCGCAGCCCGCGATCACGACGTGACCCGTGGCACAGAGCCGGCGGGAGATCGCAGTGCCGATCCCACCCATGCCGCCGGTGACCAGCGCCACTCGTCGCTTGCCGTTCATGTCGACCCCCGTTTCGCCCCGGCGCGAGCCACCGATTCTACGCCGCGGCGCACTCAGAGCACCGCGTCGGGATTGCGCACCGCCTGCAGACGCGCCGCGCCGGTCGTGGAGGACCAGATCTCCCCTTCGAGCGCGCCACGGCCGTCGACGGTAGCGCGAAGCAGCACCGCGGTGCGGCCATCGAAGCTGGACAGGAACAGCTCCTCGTTGTGAATTTCGCCCACGAGCAGCGGGCCCTCAGCCTCGCGCGTCCGGATGTGGCCGGCCACCCGCTCGAACCGTTGCAGGAACTCGGCGACCGCCGGTGTGCCGTCGACCCCGTCGTGCGACATGACCACCGACCAGCGGCCCTGGACGTCGGCGTTGTCGGTGAGCGGCTCCTCGAAGAAGCGATACGTCTCGCCGTATTCGGCGCGCATCGGCAGCGCGATCGGTGTGCTGCCCTCGCGTGGCAGCGTCAGCTCGCCGTCGAGTGCGCGGCGCCGGACGCGAAGGCTGAGGGTGGCCTCGGATCCCGGCAGCGACGCCTGCAGTCGGTCGTCGTTCACCCGGACGTCGTCGATGCGCACCCGGTCCTCGCCGTTGACGAGTATGAGCACGAAGAGATCGCCTTCCTGCGCGACGTCGAGCCCGAACGGCAATTCGCCGACCGGTGTCTCGAGCAGCGCACGGTAGCTCCCCGGGCGCAGACCGCGGTCGAAGTAGTCGCAACCTGCAATCCCGAACGCGACGAGCGCGGCTGCTCCGAGGACTGGCCGCCACCGGGCCGCGCGCGGAGTTCTGATCAGGGGACTCACAGCTTCAGTGCGCCCTTGAGCTTGCCGAGCAGTTCCTCGCCGCCGTGCTTGCGGACGTGCTCCATGACGATCGGGCCGAATTTCTTGGCAGTCTCGACGTCGACGCCCAGCTCGGCGAAGGAGGCAGCGAGACCAGCCCAGCGGCCCGCGGTGCTGTTTCGCCCGCCGAGGAGCGAACCGAGCCCGCCGGCAAGCGAGCTCAGCGTGCTCGGCGGGGGGGCGCTCTTGAGCAGCTTGTCCGCGCCCGGGACGTCGCGCACGAACGCGGCGAAATCGCGTGCGCTCAGGTTCTGCTGCCCCGCGCGCAGGAGGGCGACCAGGCCGCCCTGCGCCTGCTTGCGGTTGACGCCGAGCTTCTTCGAGAGCTCCTTGACCAGGTCATCCATCCGGTTTCCTCTGCTTGGCCTCAGGCCGACCACACGAGCGCGATGTCCTCGACCGCGAGATCGGATTTCCGCGGCCGGACGGTCACCGTCTCGACGACGATCGTCGCGGGATCGAACTGCGTTCCGAGGCCCGCGATCTCGGCCTTGAGCTCGGCTTCCAGCGAGGCTTCCTGCTCGCCGAGCGCGCGCGCGTCGGCCTCTGCGTGCCCGACGTCCGCGCGTTCTTTTGTGACGCGCCCGATCCCGCGTGCCGCGGCGGACGCCTTGGCGAGCGCGCCACTCCGGCGGCCGCCGAACAACGCGCCGAGCACGCTGCCGCCGACGGTCAGGATCGAGGACGTCGTCTCGCTCTGGGCCTGGGCGCGCTCGCGTTCCACCTTCTGCGCGGCCCGCCGCTGCCGGTCAGCGATGGTCGCGACCTTCTTTGCGTACTTCCCGCGCAGCTCGTCGATCGCTGCGTCGCGCCGCTCCCGCAGCTCCTGTGCGAGTTGCACTCGGAAATCGGCCTCGGTGCCGCCAGGTGCCGAGGTGCGCTTGAGCGCGGCGCAGCGGAATACCTGCAGCACGGAGTTTCGATACACCTGATCGGCCAGCGCGGTCGCCCAGCCTTTGTATGCCCGAGGCGCGAGCAGCGCGCCTGGAGCCTCGTCGAAGCTCGCTCCGTCCTCGGGCGTGTCGCGCAGGCGGATCGCCGACTCCTCGAGCACCTGTGCGGTCGACCAGTCGGGGGCCGCGCCGTTCGCGGGGGCAAGGTAATAGCGGGTCTCCCATGCATCGAGCCCCGCCTTTGCGTCGACGAAATGGGCACGGACGCGTGCGCCGACGTGGGCGCGATACGCGGGCTTGCCGTCACGATCGCTCTCGCGGAAGCACTCGGTCACGCCGGCCTGCACGATCGGTCGCGTTGCCGCGGACCCGGTGGTCCGTGCCGCTGCAGGAGGCGGCCCGCCCTGGGCCGCGGCCGGCGCCTCGGCTGCAGCCGCCCCAGGAGCCCGCTTCGGCTCGCCGCGCGGCTGCTCGAGCCTGCGAATTTCGGCCAGCGTCAGGGGACCGCGCAGGTACGACATCGCCCAGCGCGTGCGGAACAACGTGGGCGCATCGTCGTGGACGTTGCGCATGACGAACGCGCGCTGCGCCAGGTTGCCCATCATGGTCGAGAGCTGGCCGCGGTCGAGACCCCTGGCGGCTTCCGTGCCGAGCAGTCCATCGATGACGCGTTGCTGGTCACGCTCGGTCTGCAGGCGGCCGATGAACCAGGTGCCGGCGTTGCCGAGCCCCTTGTAGTCGAGATCGACGGGGTTCTGGGTGGCGAGGACCACGCCGATGCCGAAGGCGCGCGCCTGCTTCATCAGCGTCAGCATCGGCGGCTTCGATGGTGGCATGGCCACGGGCGGTAGGTAACCCGCGATCTCGTCCATATAGAAGATCGCGCGCAGGCTGGTGGTGCCCGACTGCCGGCGCATCCACGCGACCAGTTCGTTGGCCACCAACGTGACCACGAACATCCGCTCGGCGTCGTTCAGGTGTGCGATCGAGACGATCGAGACACGGGGTCGGCCATCTGCCGTGTAGAGCAGGCGCTGCATGTCGAGCGGGTCACCGGTGAGCCAGGCGCCGAATCCGGGTGCGGCGAGCAGGCCGTTGATCCGCAACGCGAGCTCGGTGCGCTCTTTGGCCGGGAAAAAACTCTCGACGTCGAACACGCCCACCTTGTCGAAAGGCGGCTTCTGCACCTGCCCGATCAGCCCCGCCAGGTCCGGGCTCTGCCCCGCACGCCAGGCTGCGTCGAGTATCGAGGAAAGCAGGATGTGCTCGCGGCTCTTGACGGGATCGGCCTCGACACCGAGCAGACCCAGCAGTCCGGCCACCGATCCGCCGATCCGCTCCTTGAGCGACGTCGCGTCCGCGATTACCGCGGGTTCCGGCGCTGCGAACGAGCGCAGGATCGAAAGCGGCCGCCCCGCCTCCGAGCCCGGCGTATAAATCGTGAACTCGGCGGCTGCACGAAGCCGCTTGATCCGCTCGCCGTCCTGGTCCCACTCGGCGAGCCCTTTGCGCCAGGTCTCGGCGGTGACGGCAGCGAATTCGGCAATACTCTTGCCCTTGCGGGCGGCTTCACCGGCATCCACCCAGGGCTCGAAATCGGCCGGTTGCAGCTCCGGAAAGGTGAGCAGCAGGTTGCCGAGATCGCCCTTGGGGTCGACGACGATCGCCGGGACGCCGTCGAGCGCGGCTTCCTCGAGCAACGAGACGCAAAGACCGGTCTTGCCGCTGCCGGTCATGCCGATGCAGACCGCGTGAGTGGTCAGGTCGCGCGAGTCGTAGAGAAGCTCTGGTCCGAGGTCCGCTGCTCCGGGGGCGAGCTCCCGGCCCAGGTAGAACACCCCCAGCTTTTCGTAATCCGCCTGACCCATGTCTCAATTCTAGCGAGAAACCGCCGGGGACCCTGGCAGCCCGCCGGTCTGAAACCGGAATGTCACCGCCGCGCGACTGACACTGTGACCACCCCTTCCTAGCATGCCCTGACGCGTCATCGACGCCTGCGCGGTTCCCAGATGTCCATCGAGCTCGACCAGGTCACCAAGCGCTACCAGGGCGTCCCGGTAGTGAACGACGTATCGATCTCGGTGGCGGAGGGCGAGTTCCTCGTGCTGCTCGGGCCGAGCGGCAGCGGCAAGAGCACGCTCCTGCGCGCAATCGCCGGCCTGACCGAAATCAATCGCGGCCGCGTATCGCTGCACGGCCGCGACGTCACGCATGTCAACGCGCGCGAGCGCGAGGTCGGGTTCGTTTTCCAGCACTACGCCTTGTTCCGCCACATGACAATCGGCGAGAACATCGAGTTCGCGCTGCGCGTCCGCCACGCCAAGGCGGCCGAGCGCCGGGCCCGCCGGCAGGAGCTGCTGCGGCTGGTCGCGCTCGAGGGGATGGACGACCGCCTCCCGGCGCAGCTCTCCGGCGGTCAACAGCAGCGCATCGCGGTGGCGCGGGCGCTCGCGCACCGGCCAAAGGTGCTCCTGATGGACGAGCCCTTTGGTGCGCTCGACGCGAAGATCCGCGAAGAATTACGCCGCACGATCCGGCAGATCCAGCGCGAGCTCGGCATCTCGACCATCCTCGTTACGCACGACCAGGAAGAGGCCTTCGCGCTCGCCGACCGGATCGGCGTCATGCACCAGGGGCGGCTGCTCGAATGCGGCAAGCCGGACGATCTCTATACGCGTCCCGCCACTCGCTTCGTCTCGACCTTCCTGGGGGCGGCTAACCTCCTTCTCGGCTACCGCAGCAAGGACGGAATCCGCTTTGCACCGCCGGTCAATCCGGCGCCCGCCGATGCGCCGCCGGTGTACGAGATCGTGACGGTGCTGCGGCCCGAGGAAGTCGAGATGGCTTCGGAGCGGAAGGAGCTCAAAGCGACCTTCGTGGGCCACGCGCGCGTCGAGGAGGTCCTGTTCGGCGGCGCGGTCGAGCGGTTGCGCGTGCGCATGCAGGACCGTGGCACGGTGGCCTCCGCCGTAAAGGGCGCCGCTGCCTCGGAAAAGGGCGCCGCCGCCTCGGACGATGGCACGCTCATAGAGGTCACGCGGACCTTGCCGGAAAAGCGTCAGCTCCCGGTCACGCCCGGTCAGCGCGTCGCCCTTGGCGCGCGGCGCATCCACGTGCTGCCGACGCCGGTCTCGAGCTTCAGCGTCGTCGCTGCGACGGAGGAAGATTGCGCGAGGATCGCAGCGGCGCCGCTGCTGCAGGCGCTGTCGACCCGCATGGTTACTCGCGTCAACCATCGGGTCGAGCCCACGATCGGTGAGCCGCCCACTGGCAAGACGGCGCGCGCACTGGCGCCGCCCGGTGTGGCCGCGGTGGAATCCGGCCCCGGCGGCGCCGCGCGTGTCGAATGGCTGCTGCGCCATGGCGCCTCTCAGGTGCTGTGCCTCGATCCCGAGCGACCCGTGCCGACGCGCGTCGTGATCCATGCCGCCTCCGACGCCGCGCTGCGGCCGACGATGGCGGTGGCGTCGAGCCTGCTGCGCAACCTGCCCGTCGAGGCCGCTTTCCTCGACATCCAGTCGCCTTCGCTGCCCGAGGAAGGGCGCGCGACGCAGCTTCGGCATCTGCTCGATGCCCGCTCGGAGGCGGCCGCGGTGCACGGCCTCGACGTGCGCACGGAGCTCCGCTTTGGCGACTCGGCAACCGAGCTGAGCAGGGAGCTGGCGGCGGAGGACATCGCGCTCTTGATCGTGGGTCTGCCGCTCGCGCCCACCGATGCCTGGCAAAAGCTGCTCCCGATCGCGAAGCTGCTCGACGCGCGCGGCGGTGACCCCGTGCTGATCGTGCGTGCCGCCACATGAGCCGGTTCCGGCAACCCAGCATCCTGCCCGGGTTCGGGCTGACGCTGGGCTTCACCACCTTCTTCCTGAGCGCGATCGTGCTGATCCCGCTCGCGGCCCTCATCATCAAGGGCAGCTCCCCGAGCCTCGCCGAGCTCAAGGAGATCCTGCTCGACCCGCGCGCGATCGCCTCCTACCGCCTGAGTTTCGGCGCGGCGCTCCTTGCCGCGGTCGTCAACGCGATCTTCGGCTTCATCGTCGCCTGGACGCTGGTGCGATACGAGTTTCCTGGCCGGCGGCTGGTCGACGCGCTGATCGACCTGCCGTTCGCACTCCCGACCGCCGTGTCAGGCATCGCGCTGACCGCCGTATTCGCGCCCAACGGCTGGCTGGGGCTGAAGCTTGCGAGCTTCGGTGTGCAGGTCGCCTATACCTGGATCGGCGTGGTCGTGGCGCTCATCCTGATCGGCCTGCCGTTCGTCGTGCGCTCGGTGCAGCCGGCGCTTGTCGAGGTGCAGCGCGACCTCGAGGACGCCGCCGAGACGCTGGGGGCAAGCCCCTGGCAGATCTTCCGCCGGATCATCCTGCCCGCGGTGCTGCCGGCGGTCCTGACCGGGTTCACGCTCGCCTTCGCGCGCGGCATCGGCGAGTACGGGTCGGTGGTGTTCATCTCGGGCAACCTGCCGATGAAAACAGAGATCACACCGCTCCTGATCGTGATCAAGCTCGAGCAGTTCGAATACCAGGCTGCCGCGGCGCTCGGGCTCGCGATGCTGGTGATGTCCTTCATCATGCTGTTCGCGATCAACCTGGTGCAGGCCTGGGGGCGCCGACGTCACGTGGCAGCGGGTCGCTGATGGCCGGTGCCGCGCACATCGTCGAAGAGCGCCGCCGCGTCCCGAAGCGGGTGCGCGCGGCGCGCATCGCGCTGATCCTGGTCGCTGTCGGGTTCCTGGGGCTGCTCCTGATCGCGCCGCTCGCCATGATCCTGATCCAGGCGCTGGAGAAGGGTTTCGGTGTGTTCGTCGGCAGCTTCGCCGACCCGGATACGAAGGCGGCGATCAAGCTGACTCTGCTCACCGCGGCGATCGTCGTGCCGGTCAATACCGTGTTCGGCATCTGCGCCGCCTGGGCCATCGCCAAGTTCGAATTCAAGGGCAAGAGCCTGCTGATCACGCTGATCGACCTGCCGTTCGCGATCTCGCCCGTGATCGCAGGCCTCGTGTTCGTGCTCCTGTTCGGCGCGCACGGCTGGTTCGGCGCCTGGCTGCAGGAGCGCGACATCTCGATCATCTTCGCGTTGCCGGGCATCATAATCGCCACCTTGCTGGTGACCTTTCCCTACGTGGCGCGCGAGCTGATACCGCTGATGCAGCAGCAGGGGAGCGATGAGGAGGAAGCCGCGATCACACTCGGCGCGGGTGCGTGGACTACTTTCCTGCGCGTGACGCTTCCCAAGATCCGCTGGGCGCTGCTGTACGGGATCATCCTCTGCAATGCGCGGGCGATGGGCGAGTTCGGCGCCGTATCGGTGGTCTCGGGTCACATCCGCGGGCTGACGACCACCATGCCGCTGCACGTCGAGATCCTCTACAACGAATACGACTTCGTAGGCGCCTTCGCGGTCGCATCGCTGCTCGCGCTGCTTGCGATCCTGACGCTGGTCATCAAGACCTTCGTCGAGTGGCAGTCGGCGCGGCGGACGGCCTGAACGTGCCCCTTCCACCGCTGATGCGCGCTTCGGAGATCCGCGGGCGGGGCACCCGTCCCATGACCCTCGGCCGGCTGCTTGCGCTCGTGATGGGCTCGCTCGCAGTGTCGGTGATGGCCGGGATCTGGTGGATGTCCGCCGGTTTGCTGCGCGACCAGGCCGAGGAGCAGGCGCTTGCGCGCGTGCGCGTCGCCGGTCTCGCCGCGCGCGACCAGATCCGCCGCCAGAGCGAGGACGCCCTTACCGCGGCACGCCTCCTCGCCAGCCGCCCGACGCTCAAGCGGCTGATCATCGACGGACGGATCGAGCCGCTGCTGCCGTTTCTGCAGCGCTTTTGCGCGACCAGCGGACTCGACACCTGCGCCGTGCTGCGGGGCGACCAGCCGATCGCCGCCTCGGGCAAACCGCTGCCATGGACGTCCCTGCTCGCGGCGAGCGAGGAACAGGGCGAGAGGCTGCTGATGCTGGATCCCGCCACTCCCGACGGTCTGCTGGGCTCGGTGATTGCAGTGCCCGACGTGCCCAACGTGCGCGTCGCGGTCGCACGCCAGTTCGACGATCGCTTCGAGTCCGAGATCCGCACCGAGACCGGCGAGGACGTGCGCCTGCTGCAGCTCACGAACTGGATCGACAGGGTCGACGAGCCGATGCGCGAGCTTCACTCCGCGGCGCTGACCGATGGGCAGTTCAACGCGCGGCGTATCGACAAGCTCGATGTGTATGCGGCGAGCGTGCCGGTGCTCGCCTCGACCGGCGAGGGTGTGGCGCTGATCGAGGTGCGCCTGCCCGCGGCGTCAGTCGAAACCTCGGTCGCGCGGTTCCTGCGGCGCCTCGCGTGGTTCGCGCTCGTTGTCGGCGGGCTGGCGGTGCTCGCGGGTGTCCTGCTCGGCCGGCGCATCGCGCGTCCCTTGCGCGCCATCACCCGGTCGGCGGTGCGGCTCGGGCAGGGCGACTTCTCGGCGTCGATCGCGGTCGAAGGCAGTCGCGAGACGCGGGCGCTCGCGCGCACCCTGGAGAACATGCGCGGCAACCTGATCGACCTCACGACCGAGCTTCGGCAGCGCGAAGCCGAGGCGCAGGCGGTGCTCAAAGGGGTGGTCGAGGGCGTCTTCGCGGTCGATGCCTCGCGCACGGTTCGCTATGCCAACCCGCAGGCAGCCCGGATGCTGGGTGTCGAGCCGGGCGATATCGTCGGTCGCTTCTGCGGCGACGTGCTGCGGCCGATCGGCCCGGACGGCGTACGACCGTGTGAAACCGATTGCCCCATCCTGCGAGCGCGCGCCGACGGATCTGGGCGCGCGACCGAGGTGCTCGAGCGCGCCGACGGGACGCGCCGCACCGTCGTCATCACCAGCGCGGAGTCTGTCGACGGAATGCAGGTGCAGGTGATGCGCGACGAGACCGAGGTCGAGGCCGTGCGGCGGGCCCGCGACCACGTGCTCGCGAACATCGCGCACGAGTTCCGCACGCCGCTTGCCGCTCAGCTCGCCTCGATCGAGCTGCTCCACGATGGCCTGGGGCAGATGTCCCAGGACGAGCTGCAATCGCTCGTGGCCTCGCTGCAGCGGGGCACGCTGCGGCTCACCCGCCTGATCGACAACCTGCTCGAGAGCGTGCGCATCGAGTCCGGGCAGTTGAGCATACGGCGCCAGCCGGTCGCGCTGCCGCAGGTCATCGAGGATGCGGCCGAGATGCTCGCCGGTCTCTTCACGCAGCGCCGCCAGACGCTCGAGGTCGAGCTGCCCGCGGATCTCCCGGTCGTTGAGGGCGATGCGCCGCGGCTCACGCAGGTGTTCGTCAACCTGCTCGCGAACGCCAACAAGTTCGGTCCCGAGGACAGCAGCATCCGCATCGGCGGCGATACGGACGGCGCCGCGGTCCGCGTCTGGGTGGAGGACGAAGGTCCCGGCGCACCGGGGCTGGAACAGTCGTCGATCTTCGATCGGTTCTACCGCTCCGCCGACCAGGAACCGGAGCCGCGCGGGCTCGGCCTCGGGCTCTGGATCGTCCGCTCGATCATCGAGCGGCACGGCGGTACCGTCGCAGCGGGGCGCAGTCCGGAGGATCGCACGCGCTTCACGATCGTCCTGCCGGTCGGGAAGGACGAGCCATGAAGATCCTGATCGTCGACGACGACCACGATCTGCTTGCGCTCGTCGGCTTCGCGCTCCGGCAGGCAGGATACGTCGTCGTCGACGCCGGCGATTTCGCCGCCGCGATGCGGGTATTCCTGGCAGAGTCGCCGGATCTCGCCGTGCTCGACATCAACCTGCCCGGCGGCAGCGGATTTGCGATCTGCGAGGCGATCCGCACCCGCTCGCGCATCCCGGTGATGATGTTGACCGTGCGCGGCGAGGAAGAGGACGTCGTGCGCGCGCTCGAGCTGGGGGCCGACGACTACCTGACCAAGCCCTTCAGCCCGCGCACGCTGCTCGCGCGGGTCAAGGCGCTGCTCCGCCGTGCCGGGATCGAAGCCGGCGGCGCGATGGCGGCGGGCGACCTCGCGCTCGATCTGGAAGCGCATTCGCTGCGGATCGCTGGCGCGGAGCCGCTCAGGCTCACCAAGCTCGAAACGCGCTTGCTGCAGATCCTGATCGCGAACGCCGGTCACGTCGTGGGAACCGAGCGGCTCCTGACGCACGTCTGGGGTCATCGCGGCAGCGGCGACCGACAGCTCCTCAAGCAGCTCGTTCGGCGGCTGCGGCAGAAGATCGAGACGGACCCCGCGGAGCCGCGCTACCTGCAGACCGAGCCGGGCGCGGGCTACCGCCTGGTGGGCTGATGCGCACGATCGTGATCGTGGGCGGTGGCTACTGCGGCACCGCGCTGGCGACCATGCTGCTGCGGCGGCCGCCGGCCATCCCGACCCGCCTGGTGCTCATCGAGCGGGGCACGCATGTCGGTCGCGGGGTCGCCTTTGCGGCGCGCGACTTTCCGTACCTGCTCAACGTCCCCGCCGGCCGCATGTCCGCCAACCCGGCTGATCCACTCGAGTTTCTGCGGTTCATGCAGCGACGCGAGCCCGGCACCGATGCCGAGAGCTTCCTGCCGCGCGCCTGGTACGGCGACTACCTCGAGGAGTCGCTCCAGGCAGCGTCGCTCGCGGCGCCCCGGCACATCCGGTTCGACGTGATGCGGGCGAGCGTGACGTCGATACACCGCAACCGGCGCGATCTGCCGCTCCGCGTGAGGCTCGACGATCGCACCGAGCTCTACGGCGACGAGGTGGTGCTCGCCGTCGGCAACCCGCCGCCCCGTCGTCTCGGCGTCGCGGTGGCGCTCGCCGGACACCCGGGCTATGTCGAAGACCCGTGGACACTGTCCGCCACGACCGGACACGGCGAACGGCTGTTCCTGATCGGCGCCGGCCTCACCATGGTGGACGTGGTGCTTGCCGCCGCGGCGCGCGGCGAAGGCAGCCATGTCGAGGCGCTGTCGCGCCACGGCCTGATCGCCTCGCGACAGGCGGCCTTTCGCCCGAAGACCTTGTCCGGCAATCGCGAGGCGGTGATGCTCGCGGCCGCGCCGTCGCCGCGCCGCATGATGCGTGCGGTGCGGCAGCTTGCCCGAACCGCGGAGGCCGAGGGCGGCGACTGGCGCGAGGCGATCAACTTCGTCCGCGGCGTGGCGCCGACGCTCTGGCAACGCATGTCGGCAACCGATCGCGCGCGCTTTCTCCGGCACGCGCGGCCCTACTGGGACGTTCATCGGCATCGCTTGCCCGAGGCGGCGCTCGCACGGCTGACATATCTGCGGCAGACGGGTCGCCTGCAGGTGCACGCAGGCCGGATCGACTCGCTGCAGCTCGAGCCCGCCGGCATCGGCGTCCGCTGGCGTCCGCGCGGCGGGTCGGATCTCCGACACACCGTCGTCGACCGCGTCGTGAACTGCACCGGCCCCGACTACGATCTCGCGCGCACGCGGGATCCGCTGCTGCGATCGCTGCTACGCGAAGGTCTTGCGATCCCCGACGCGCACGGCCTCGGCCTGCGCACGGGCCGCAACGGTGCCGTGATCGATGCAGAAGGCTGGCCAGCGACGAACCTTCACTACCTCGGTCCGATGCTGCGTGCGGATCACTGGGAGGCGACTGCGGCCGCGGAGCTCGCCGCGCATGCGCAGCGGCTTGCAGACCACCTTTGCACCAGCGACCGCGCGGGCTCACCATCGGCAGCCTGGGACGTGAGTAGCGCCTGATCGGCGGAGGTGAGGCGGGGATGCTCTGGCGCGAACGCGGCGGCCGTGGTCAAGACGCGTATCTGCTCCTCCACGGGCTCGGTGCGACCGGCGCGGTGTGGCGTGGCGTCTGCCGCGAGCTCGACGGCCGCAGGGACGCTGAGTGGCTCGTCGTCGATCTGCCCGGCCACGGAAGGTCCGAGTCCCTGCCGCGGTACAGCGTCGGCGCGCTGGCAACCGCGGTGGCCGCGACGCTCGAGCCGGATCGATCCTACCGACTCATCGGGCATTCGCTCGGCGCGTACGTGGGTCTTGCGCTCGCGAGCGGCTGGTTCGGCGTGAGTGTCGCCTCCGTGCTTGGTATCGGGCCCAAGATCGACTGGACGGAGGCCGATTTTGCCGCGATGGCTGAACTGGCCCGCAAGCCCGCGCGCATCTTCGCGGGCGAGGCCGAGGCGTGGGCACGGTACCGGAAGGTGTCCGGGCTCGATGAGCGGGTCGCGGCGGATAGCGCGCTGCTCGAGCGCGGCGTCACCTCCAATGAGGGCGGCTTCCGTCTGGCGACCGATCCGCGCACGGCGCACGTCGCGGGCGCGCCCTTTGCGACGCTCGCCACAAGCGCGCGCTGTCCGGTGCTGCTCGTGCGTGGCGAGTCCGATCCGATGGTGACGCTCGAACAGCTCCGCAGGCATTGCGGCGCGGCGCTCGAGATCCCCGGCACCGGGCACAACGCGCATGTCGAGTCGCCGGCCTCGATCGTCGCGCTGTGCGCAGGGCTCCCGAGCGAAGCTCGATGACTCATCCCGGCAATCCTGTGCAGCGCGCTGGCCCGAGGTTCGACCTGACTGCGCTGCCGCCGGAGTTCTACCTAGATCCCTACCCGTACTACGCGGAGCTCCGTGAGCATGCCCCGGTGTACCAGTGCCCGGACGGGACATGGCTTCTCACACGCCACGCGGATCTCGAACGGATCTATCGCGACCGGTCGAACTTCAGCTCGGACAAGCGGGCGGCGTTCACGCCGAAGTTTGGTGTCGACTCGCCGCTTTTCGCGCATCACACCACGAGCCTGGTGTTCAACGACGCCCCGTATCACACAAGAGTGCGGCGGCAGATCGTCGGTGCATTGACGCCACACGTGCTCAAGGCGCTCGAACCCGCTGTCGTCGCACTGGTCGATCGGCTGCTCGATGCCCTCGAGGATCGTGGAAGCGGCGACCTGGTGACGGAGTTCGCCACCGCGATTCCGGTCGAGGTGATCGGAAGACTGCTCGGAATCCCGAACGATGAACGCGCGCCGTTGCGCAACTGGTCGCTTGCGATCCTCGGGGCGCTGGAACCGGTGCTCACGGCGGAACAACTGGAATTTGGCGAGCGGAGTGTCCGCGAGTTTCTCGACTACCTGGCGGAGCTCGTCGCGAAGCGTCGTCGTGCACCGGGCGGCGACGATGACCTCCTTACCCGTCTGATTCGCGATGAGACAGGAGGTCAGCCCCTCAGCGAACATGAGCTGCTGCACAACTGCATCTTCCTGCTCAACGCCGGCCACGAGACGACGACGCATCTGATCGGCAACGGCCTCGAGCTGCTGATGCGCCATCGCGGCGAATTCGAGCGGCTGCGCGCGCAGCCGGAGACGATCCAGACCTGCGTGGAGGAATGCCTGCGCTGTGAGAGTCCCAATCAGCTCGGCAACAGGCTGGTCAGCGTGCCCGTAGTGATCGGCGGGGTGCATCTCGCGGCGGGCGCGTATCTGACGCTCGGCATCGGCGCGGCCAACCACGATCCGGCGGCCTTCGCAGAGCCCGAACGCTTCGACATCTGCCGGACTCCGAATCCGCATCTCGCCTTTGCAGCGGGCGCACATGCCTGCGCGGGCATGGCCGTGGCGCGGCTCGAGGGCCGGGTCGCGCTGCTTCGCGCCGCGCAACGGTTTCCGCGCATGCACCTGGCCGGCAAGCCGGTTCGAGCAGAGCGCGCCCGATTCCGCGGATGGAAGACGCTGCCGGTCGCCGTACGCTGACCGGGCCCTTCAGGGGATCTGGTACCGCTCCTTGAACTGGCAGACCTCCTGCCAGACATCCGGCGAGACCGTGGTCTCGCTGATGCGCGAAAAGACGCGGGACAGGACCGCTCTCTCCTGGTCATCGACCTGGGAATCGGACAGCGCCAGCTTCTGGAGCATGGCAAGCTCCCTGGAGTCGATGGTCCGATCGTTGGCAAACACATGCAGAAATGAGTACTGCATGATGGCGTTCCAGCCGCTGCCGGGACTTGTCATTCGGGTGCGCCTCGCTTGTCTGGTGGCACCCGAGGATCGCCCCCAGAGCCCCGGAGACATCGTAGCGACAATCGCATGACGATCTTGTGACAAGTGCGCGCTCCGGCGATCAGCTGCGCCGCCGTTTCCGTCCCCATGGAGGCATCTCGCGCAGGGCATCGATCTCGTCGCGGCACCTGGCGCAGAAGTCCTCGCCGTGGTCAGCGAAATCGTCGCAATTCGTCGACCGGCAGACACGGAGGTTCCTGAGCTCGCTGGGCTGGATGCCGTCCTCGTCCCAAAGTCCGTCCGCGTCGTACAGGTCGATCGCGCTCAACTGGAATGTGGTGCCCATACCATTGCTCCATGTGAGGTTCGCAAAAAGTATGAGGCAGCGGCGGGTTCGAAGTCGGTGGCCGCGAGGTGACAAGTGAGTAGTGAATCGACCGGAGCGGTCTCACTCCGGGGGCAGCAAGCGAGCCGGCGGACCCGTGGCGTCCCCCTCAGAGTCGTTCGATCGTCTGCAGCTTGTCGTCCAGGAAGACCAGCACCCGCGTGTTGTAGGACTCGTAGATCCACCGGTTGATCTCGGTCGTGCCGAGAACCTGATTCTTGTCGCTCCGCACCTCGCGCAGCTCGGTGCTTTCCGACGTGGGTGCGCCGCAGTACTGAAAGACGTCAGCGCGCGTCATACCCACGTAGATGATCTTGCTGCCGCAGTGGAACGGTCGGTTGTCGGCCGACGCAGCGCCGACGAGCAGCTGAGCAGCCACCACCAGCAGCGCGCCGCGGATCGGACCCCGGGTGCGGATCAACTCTCTCCTGGCGAGTGGACCGGCTCCAGCACGACGACGGGTATCTCGCGGCCTTTCGCCGTGCGCTGATAGTCGTCATACGGCGGGTAGATCTCCTGCAATTGCGCCCAGAGCTTCGGGCGCTCGTCCGCAGTCGCGGTGCGCGCCTTCGCCCGGTAGGCCTGCTTGCCGACCTGGATGTGGCACATCGGGTTTGCCACGAGATTCTTGTACCAGTCCGGGTGATCCGGCGCGCCGCCCTTCGATGCGATGACCACGTACGCCGAGCCATGCTTGCCGTAGATGAGCGGGGTGGAGATGTCGCGGCCGGACTTCCGCCCCTTCATGGTGAGGAGCAGCGTAGGGATCAGGCCCTCGCCGCCGCCGCGCGCGGCATCCCAGTAGTGCGCCTTCTCGGGATCGGTCTTATAGAGATTGATGTGATCGACGATCCAGCTTGGTAGTTCCATGGTCGACCTCCGCCTGCTCGAGGCCTGTTCCCGTGACGGATCGCACTGTGGCACACAGCATCGTTGGCCGCTACCGGTAGCCCCGCGCCTGCAACTGAAAGAGGTGTGCGTAATGACCGTTCAGCGCAATCAGCTCGTCGTGGCTGCCGCGCTCGAGGATCCGGCCCTCCTGGATCACCAGGATCTGGTCCGCGCGGCGCACGGTCGAGAACCGGTGCGAGATCAGGATGACCATCCGCGACTGGGCGAGCTCGCGGAACTGCTCGAACACTTCCGCCTCGGCGCGTGCGTCCATGGCGGCGGTCGGCTCGTCGAGCACCAGGATATCCGCGCCCTCGCGCATGAATGCGCGCGCGAGCGCGATCTTCTGCCACTGCCCGCCGGAGAGCTCGCGCCCGTCCTTGAACCACTTGCCGAGCTGCGTCTGGAAGCCCTCGGGGAGGGTCTCGACAAAGGGCGTTGCCGTCGAGAGATCCGCCGCTTCCCGCCAGCGCCGCTCGTCCTCGAAGTGCGTGACGTCGCCAACGCCGACGTTCTCGCCCACCTTGAGCTGGTAGCGCGCGAAGTCCTGGAAGATCACGCCGATCCGCTGGCGCAGCCGCGACACCTCCCATTCCGCGAGATCGCGGCCCTCGAGCGTGATCCGCCCGGCGCTCGGTGTGTAGAGACGCGTAAGCAGCTTGATGATGGTGGTCTTGCCTGAGCCGTTCTCACCGACGAGCGCGAGGCTCTGGCCCGGCCGCAGGTGGAAGGTGACGTCGCGTACCGCGGGCTCGGTCGATCCGGGATACGTGAAGCTCACGTGCTCGAAACGCACGCCATCGGCCGGGTCGGGCCCGCGCACGATCTCGCCACTCGGTGCGCCCACCGGCGTGTCGAGGTACTCGTACAGAGTAGAGAGGTACAAGTTGTCCTCGTACATGCCACCGACTGCTGCGAGGCTCGCCGACACCGCGGACTGGCCCTGGCGGAACAGCATCACGTACATCGTCATCTGGCCGAGCGTGATCTGTCCGCGCACTGCGCTCACGGCGATCCACGCATAGGCCGCGTAGAAGGCGCCTGTGCTCACGAGCCCGAGCGCAAATCCCCAGCTGTCCCGCCGGATCGTAAGCGCGCGGTCCTCGCGGAACACCTTGCGGAAGATCGCTCGGTAGCGCTCGAGCAGCAGGGGCCCGAGTTCGAAGAGCTTGACCTCCTTGGCGTGGTCCTCGCGCGCAAGCACCGTCTCGAGGTACATCTGCATGCGCGTCTCGGGGGAGCGCCAGCGGAACAGCCGAAACGCGTCGCCGGAGAACTTGGCCTCGGCGACAAAGGACGGAAGCCCGGCCAGCAGCAACACCGCCACCGCCCAGGGCGAAAACTGTGCGAGCAGCGTGCCGAAGCTCACGAGCGCGATCGCGTTCTGCACCAGGCCGAAGCTTCGCATCACGAGCGACAGCGGCCGTACCGAGGCTTCACGGCGCGCGCGGGTCAGCTTGTCGTAGAACTCGGAGTCCTCGAAGTGCCATAGATCGAGCGTCAGCGCCTTCTCGAGGATCATCTCGTTTACGCGCTGGCCGAGCTGTGCGCGGAGCAGCGACTGGCAGGTCGAGAGTCCGCGCTGTGCGGCCGCCATCGCCGCGACAAACACGCCCTCCAGCACGACGTAGCGCAGCACGTGTCCGAGGTCCTCGATACCGGCGCCGCCGCGCGCGGGCAGGGCGGCGACCACCGCATCGACGATCTGCGCGCCCACCCAGGCGATCGCCGCGGGCAGAATCCCCGAGAGAAGCGTGAGCAGTGCGAGCGCGATCGTGAGCCACTTGCTCGTCGACCAGACGAGGTGCAGCGCCTGCCGGGTGTACTGAAAGGTCTCCGGCAGTGCGCGCAGCATCGTGAGACCGCCCGCGCTGCCGGCCGGAGATTCTGAGCGCGAGGTGTTCAGACGACGACCGGCGACCATTGACGAAGCGTTGCCCTAGGCGCGGGGCCGGCAGTATATCGTTCGGGCTGCCACCTCCCGGCGGGTATGCTGCAGGCGTGCGGATGACGTCGCTTGAAGAGTCGATGAAGCGGAGGAGCCGATGTTGAAAGTCTCCAGACGTGCCTTCGTTGGGATGACTGCAATTGGAGCAGCATTGGCAGCGCGAGGAACACCCTCAGGGGCGGACTCGCGACCGGATTCCCTGGCAAAGCTCGCCAAACCCATCGACGCGACTGAGCACGCTGCCCGAGTCGCGAGGCTGAGATCCATGTTGCAGCGAAGTGGGTTCACAGCCTTGTTGGTCGAGGCAGGCTCCTCGCTTGAGTACTTCACGGGAATCCGCTGGTGGCGCTCCGAGCGCACCACCGCAGCGATCATTTCCGCCGAAGGTCCGGCTGTTGTCGTCACTCCGTTCTTCGAAGTTCCCTCGGTCCAGGAGAGCCTCAAGATCGAGGCCGACATCCGCCCCTGGCACGAGGACCAAAATCCCTTCGATCTCATCGCCGATGCGCTCCGTGGCCAGCCCGCCGCCCGCCCGCTCGCCGTCGAGCACACGACCCGGCACTTCATCATCGATCACCTGCGCCGGGCCAACGGCTTCAACCGTGAAGTCGTCTCAGGCGAAGCAATTGTCAACGCCTGCCGCATGATCAAGTCGCCCGCCGAGCTCGCCCTCTTGCGGGCCGCCGCCGACGTCACCATCAACGCCATCCGTGATGCCTACACCAACCTCAAGACCGGCATGGCCGGTCCCGACATCATCAACATGCTCGTCAAGGCGACCGAGGGGCTCGGCGGAACGCACGAGTTCGCCCTCGTGCTCCTGAACGAAGCGAGCGCGTATCCCCACGGCAGCAAGAATCCGCAGACTGTCCGCGAAGGCTCCGTGGTCCTGATCGATACTGGCTGCAAGGTGCACGGGTACTCGTCCGACATCTCCCGCACCTGGGTCTATGGCGAGCCCACGAAGCGTCAGCGCGAGGTCTGGAACACCGTCAAGCGCGGGCAAGAGATCTGCCTTGAGACTGCGAAGATCGGCATCCCGGTCGGCGACATCGACATTGCAGTGCGCAAGCACTACGAGGGCCTTGGCTGGGCCACCAACTATGGATTGCCCGGCACCCCCCACCGCACCGGTCACGGCATCGGCATGGACGGCCACGAGCCACCCAACCTCATGCGGGCCGACCGCACGCCGCTTCAGGCCGGCATGTGCTTCTCCGACGAGCCCGGGATCTACATCCCCGGTGAGTTCGGCGTTCGCATGGAGGACTGCTGGCACATGACGGAGAGCGGCCCGCAGCTCTTCACGCCGCTCGCCAAATCGATCGACGACCCGATCTGAGGCCGAATCATCCTGCCAAGGCGTATCCTCACACCACATGCCACCCGTAGTCACACTGCTCGACGGCGCGATGGGCACCGAGCTCCAGGCCCGCGGTGCGGCTGTGCCCGATTACCGCAGCTCGATCTGGTCGGCGATGGCGCTGCTGCGTGATCCGGATCTCGTGCGGCAGATCCATCTCGACTATATCCGCGCCGGTGCTGACGTGATCATCGCCAACAACTATGCGGTCGTGCCGAAGCTGCTCGCACGCGAATCGATGATGGACCGGTTCGATGGGCTCACGCGGACTGCCTGCCGGCTCGCCGAAAGGGCGCGCGACGATGGCGGCCGGTCCGGAGTTCGCGTGGCCGGCTCACTGCCACCCCTGGACACGACCTATCGCGCGGACCTCGTCGGCAGTGAGGAGGAGCTCTTCGAAACGTACCTGCGGATCGCACGGATCCTCGCAGATGAAGTCGATCTGGCCATCGCCGAAACGTTGACCACGGTGCGCGAGGCGGTCGCGGCGACGCGAGCCGCGGCACAGGTCGGACTGCCGATCTGGGTGTCCTGGAACCTCCGGCTCGATGCGCCCGTGCTGCGCGGCGGCGAGACACTGACGGACGCCGCGGCCGCGTTGGCGCACCTGCCCGTCGAAGGACTCATGGTGAATTGCATACCGACGAGCCTCGTGCGGCCAGCGCTCGAGGAGCTGCGTGCGGCGACCGACCGGCCGCTCGGCGCCTATGCGAACAGCTGCGAATCCGCACCGAGCCAGGAGGCGCTCGATGCCTGCGCGGTGGTCCGTATGTCGCCCGACGACTACGCGACCGCCAGCGAATCCTGGGTGGCGGCCGGCGCCACGTTCATAGGCGGCTGCTGCGATACGGATCCCCGCTATATCGCAGCGCTCGCCCGGCGAAGGCAGTTGGCATACGGCACCTGACGTGTTGAGACGGAGGCGCCGGGCTACCCGCGACTCGCCTTCGCCTCCCTGACGAACAACTCCAGGCGCTCCAGAAACCGGGACCGATCCTTCGGCCCGAAGGGTGGCGGTCCGCCACCTGCGCCGTACGCCCGCAGATCCGCCATCAGCTCGCGGGTGGCAAGCGCGTTGCCGATGTTGTCGTCGGAGAACGCCTTCCCCGACGGCCCGAGAACGCGGGCACCCAACTTCAGGCACCGAGACGCCAGCGGGATGTCCGCGGTCACGACGATGTCGTCACGCGCAACTTGCTCGGCGATCCAATCGTCCGCTGCGTCAAAGGAGCCCGGTACGACCTGCACCCGGATTCGAGGTCCACGGGGTACCTGTATCCACGAGTTGGCCACGAACACCACCGGCAGCCGATGACGCTCCGCGACCCTCACGGTTTCCGCCTTGACGGGGCAGGCATCGGCATCGACGTAGATCGTGAGCTCAGCCGACAAACCCAGGCCTCAGTTCGAGTAGATCTTGTCGAAGACCCCGCCGTCGCTGAAGTGCTGCTTCTGGGCCTTGGCCCAGCCGCCGAAATCCTTGATGGTCACCATCTCGATCTTCGGAAACTGCTTGGCGTATTTCGCCGCGACCTCGGGATCGCGCGGGCGATAGTGGTGCTTGGCGATGATCTCCTGCGCTTCCTTCGAGTACAGGTACTCGAGGTAGGCGCGCGCCACGTCGGCCGTCCCGCGTCGCAGCGCGACTTTGTCGACGACCGCGACCGGCGGCTCGGCCAGGATGGAGAGCGACGGATACACGATCTCGAACTTGCCGGCGCCCAGCTCCTCGTTCGCGAGCCACGCCTCGTTCTCCCAGGAAATCAACACGTCGCCAATACCGCGCTGCGCGAAGGTGGTCGTCGAGCCGCGCGCGCCGGTGTCGAGTACCGGCACGTTCTTGTACAGCTTCTTGATGAAGCCCTGCGCCGTGGCATCGCTCCCGCCGGGCTGCCTGAGCGCCCACGCATACGCCGCGAGGTAGTTCCAGCGCGCGCCGCCCGAGGTTTTCGGGTTGGGCGTGATCACCGAGACGCCGGGCTTCGCGAGGTCGCCCCAGTCCTTGATCTGCTTCGGGTTGCCCTTGCGCACCAGGAACACGATCGTCGAGGTGTAGGGCGAGCTGTTCTGCGGCAGCCGCGCCTGCCAGTTGGCGGGCAGGAGTTTGCCCTGGGTTACGAGCGCGTCGACGTCCGAGGCGAGCGCTAGTGTCACCACGTCCGCGGGCAGGCCGTC
>Ga0207706_10001070_pt1 | contig 27801 bp, 28 predicted proteins | sample KBSC53metaG_FD_184318 | JGI IMG/M metagenome (GOLD analysis project Ga0207706, IMG submission 184318) | Corn rhizosphere microbial communities from Kellogg Biological Station, Michigan, USA - KBS C5-3 metaG (SPAdes) (version 2) | ecosystem: Host-associated > Plants > Roots > Rhizosphere > Soil ... | reverse complement strand
AACGCGAAGTTCGGCCATGGAATCGCACCGCTGCTGCCGCTCGTGGCCGCGGGAGTTCGTGTAGGGATTGGATCCGACTCTGTGGCGAGCAACAATCGCATGGACATCCTCGACGAAGCCCGGCTCGCCGTCCTGATTCACCGTGCGGCTACCGCACGACACGACGCATTCGGTGCTCACCAGGCCCTCGAGTTGGCCACAATGGGCGGTGCGCGCGCGCTGGGTATCGACGACCGGGTCGGATCTCTCGAAAGAGGGAAGGACGCCGATCTCGCCGCCTTCCGCATCGACATTCCGCGCACGGTCCCAACCGGCGACCCGTACTCCGCCGCGATCTTTGCGCTACCCGGACGGTCCGCCGATCTCGTTACGGTCGCCGGAAAAGTGCTGGTGGAGCGGGGGCGGTGCGGAGCAGCCGATTCGTCGCTGGCGATGCGAATCCAGACCGCCGGCGCGGCGCTCGCAGCATGGTCATCGGGAGTCACTCAGTAGCGCGCAAGCACGTCGATTCGGTATTTTGAGGCTCCTACTTGAAGGAAGCCTGGCACCATGGCGGTAGATAACCACCACCGTATCTGGCGCGACGGTAAGTTCGTTGACTGGGAAGACGCGACCATTCATGTAATGAGTCACGTCGTGCACTATGGCTCGAGCATCTTCGAAGGCATCCGCTGCTACGAGACCCCTGGCGGTCCGGCCGTCTTTCGACTTGGCGCGCACATGCGGCGGTTTGCGGATTCGGCACGAATTTACCGCATGCCGCTTAAATATTCGATCGACGAACTCTCCAGGGCCGCAGTCGAAACAGTCGCAGAAAATGAGCTCCCGCACTGTTACCTGCGGCCGGTTGCTATCCGTACCGGAGAGCAGATGGGAGTGCTGCCGCACGACACTCCGCTCGAGGTGTTCATCATTCCGTGGACATGGGGAACCTACCTCGGCGCGGACGCGCTGAAGAATGGCGCCGATGTCTGCGTCTCGAGCTGGAGACGACCGGCACCCGATACGATCCCGACGATGGCGAAAGCGGGCGGGAACTACCTCGGCGGCCAGCTGTCGAAGATGCAGGCGCGAGTCGACAACTACGTCGAAGGAATCATGCTCGACTCGTTCGGCCTGGTTTCAGAGGGAAGCGGTGAGAATCTCTTCATTGTCCGCGACGGGAAACTGTTCACGTCCACCATCAGCGCTGGAATCCTGCACGGGATCACCCGCGACTCGGTGATTCAGATCGCGCGCGACATGGGTCTCGAGGTGGTGGAGCAGGCGATCCCCCGCGAGATGCTCTACATCGCCGACGAGCTGTTCTTCACCGGAACCGCCGCCGAGATCACCCCGATTCGCTCGGTTGATCGCATTGCGATCGGAACTGGCAAGCCGGGCGCGATCACGATGACGATCCAGCGCGAGTACATGGGTATCGCGAAAGGGCAGCTAGAGGACAGGTACGGCTGGCTGACACCGGTTCCAGCTCGCAAATCAGCCTCGGCGAGCCGGAGCAAGCATGCGAGGGAGCCGGTGGGAGATATGTCGGCATCGGCATTCTAGGGAACTACTAACGGAGAACTACCAGCTGGCGGCTGGCGGCCGATGGCCGGCAGCCACGAGCTTCACACCTGGGAACAGCTCGTAGCCGCCGGCTATATGCTGCCAGCCGCCGGCTGGTAGTTCTCAGTTAGCTGTTTGGTCTGGAAACCACTCCGTCGCGAAATCGTCGCTATATAGAGCGCCAGACACCCCGTTTGCCGGCTGTGGTGTAGTACCAGTTGTATATTTGGGTGGGTTTGCCCAGGAGGAGTGCTTGATCGTTGGTTGTCTGGCACTGAATGCTTCATTCGAGCCTTTGACGATGGTTCCGCTGCGCCGCGCCCTGCGGCTGGTGATCGATGGAAAGGCTGAGATCGTCGAGGCGGATTCCGATCGCGTAGTTCGTTCCGAGAAGTTGACGCTCCCTCGTCCGGCAGTCATACGGCTGATGCGATTCATCCACGTACCCCGCCGTTTCCGCCGCCAGGTAACGAACACCTTCCTCTTCGCGCGCGATCGCTATCGCTGCCAGTACTGCGGTCGCCTCCAGATCGAGCTCAAGCCGCGCGAGTCGCTCACGCGCGACCACCTGATTCCGCTCTCACGCGGCGGCGCCAACGACTGGACCAACGTCGTCACCGCCTGCAGCCCCTGCAACACTCGCAAGGCGAACAATCTGCCCAACGAGATCGGCATGCACCCGCTGCACGCTCCGGTCGAGCCCCACTTCGTGCATTTGAGCTGGGCCGTTCGCCGACTGACGCCGACCCAGGCGAAGTACATCCGGATCTTCTACGGTGAAGAAACCCTTCACCACCTGGAAGATCTCGAGCACCGGCACGCCCAGAACCAGGCGCAGCACCACGGGAATCACGGGCATCACAAGATCAGCTGATCTCAACGCTGGGACCGGTCAGGGCCTGAACGTCCCAGTCCGCGCCTCGTAATGTCTCTTCTCTCCACCCAGTAACCGAACGACGAGCGTCCGCAGTCCCCGACCAACCGCGGTACCGGGATTCTTTTTCCCCTCGACCGCCGGCTTCAGCTCTCCCCGCAGCCACCGGTTCACTTCATCGAGATCGCTCAGGGAAAGCGTCTCCACATCGAGCAGCAGATTGTAGTACCCACGCTGCCCTTTCTTCGGCAGCGAGATCGCCGCGCGATAAGGAGCTTCGACAGCGTCGTCAGCGAGATCGGCGGTCGGAAAATCTCCCAGGGATTCGGGTTTGTTGTTAACGACGCGTACAACCTGATACTTCTTGCCAAGGACGTCGTACTTCAGGATGACGTCCCATTCGAACGCAGCCTTGAGGTCGTCGAACCAGCGACCCGATACCCAGCGCTCGAGGCGGTAATGAAGCCGGGCAGGGAATCCGTTCGCGAGCAGGTCGCGCATAGCGGCGTCAGCTAGCAATCCCGCCGATGCGATCGACGGACCATCCTCAGCCCAGGTGTTCTGCGGCGGCGGCAGCACTTCGACGCGCACCTTCTGCGCGCCGAGGGGAAGGGCGATCACTATCGCGGCAACAGCGATCGAGCGCATCAGCATCGCTGAAGCACCGATTCGCCGCCAGAGGCACGGGACACCATCGCCATCGCTAGAATCGCCGGCGCACCCTGAGAAAAACGTTCGCCGGCGGCTTGGATTCCGACACCGACTTAGCGACGTAGACGCCAATCAAACCAAGGTCGAGACCCAGACCGACGTCGGTCCTGAAAGTGCCGAAAGGCGGGATTCTTCCCACCGGATACTGAAGCGTCTCGATCTGCGGGCCGACCAGCCAACCGCGCCCGGCGTCCACGAAAGCCACCACGGTCGGCTGCACCGTGAATCCGATGCCGCGCAACCGGATCGGGCGCGAGTTCAGAAAATCGAACAGCGACGAACGGATTTCGTTTCTGTATTCCAGCTGCACGAGCGCGATTCGCTCGCACTGTGCAGGGTTGCCGGGCGGCGGCGTACCGCTGCTGCTGCACTGCGCGACGTCGATCGCTCCCGCTTCGTATCGCTTGTAGTCGAAGCCGGGCACGGTCCCGATCCCGCCCACCGAGAGCCGACGCTGCAGAGGCAGCTCGTCACCGGGCAGCCATCCCCCGAGCACAACGCGTGCGTTGATCCAGGTCGTCTGCGAGAGCCGATTATACCGACGCAGATCGAGCAGCGCCCGATTGTAAGTGACCACCGGAGATGCGATCGGCCGGGTCAGCGGCGACGCCAATCCCAGATCGGTGTACCGCCCATTCCCCCGCTCATACTCGGCGAGAATCAGCCATCCTGTTGACGGATTGGTGTCGTCGTTGCGCGTATCGATGTTAGCGCGCAACACTCCCGTGTGAAAACGACCGCCGTCCACGAGCGGGTTCGCGCGCCACGCAGTTCCATTCCCGGAAACAGAAAAGACGGTTCGCTCGTGAACCGGTATCCAGCGCTCGTCACTCCACTCGAACGACAAGCTGCTGCGCGTGCTCATGTTGAAAGAGGCGGTTGCGCTGGCTCCGTGGCGGTTGAAGTAGTCGCGAAAATCTCGATGCCCGAAGAACGCGGCCAGCCCAGCGTCGGGATCAGGCAGCTGCCACGGCTCCACTGGCGTCACGATGTCGTACGACGAGGCGCCGAGTGAGTACCCGCGCCCTTTGCCGACGCGCACGTCGGCGTTGATGCGGTGGCCGAGATTCTGGGAGTCCCAGCGGAATTCGTCCGCGCTCCGGATGATTCCCAACACCGACGCATGGATCTCCGCCGACTTGATGCTGTCGTGAAACGCCGGGCCCAGCATCACCGGCAATCCCTCGATGCGATTGTAGGTTTTGCCGGTTGTGATGATCAGCCCGCTGGCTCGGCTGGTTCTCGCCCACCATCCCGTAGTGTCGAGCGTATCCTTTGCGGCCGTATCGACCTGTGCGAACGCCGGGCTCGCAACCAGGCACGCAACACATAGCGCGCCGATCACGCGCACGATTCTCACTTTATCACGCTCCCGGCTCACTTTATCACGCTCGCGACTCCAACTCCCGGCTCAGGTCTCACGCTTCCCGCATCCCGCATCCCCCCGTCCCCCGTCCCGCATCCCCCATCCCGCACTTCATACCCTCGTCGCGTTGATTCCGAGCCGCTTCATCCGCCGATAGAGATTTGGTCTGTCGGTTTGCAGCCGGCGCGCAGCGTCGGCGACGTTTCCACCAGCCTCCGCGAGCGCGCGCGCAATCACCGACCGCTCGAAGCTGTCCAACTTGTCGGCAAGCGATGTCGGTAGCTGCGCTACTGCCTCGAGTGCGCCGACAAGCTTCTGCCCGCGCGTCGGAGTGATCGGCAGTGCTTCTTCGCGGTCCACGATGAGTACGTCCTCGACTTGCTGGCCGCTGATCTCGGCGCCCGGGTGGAGAATAGCCAGTCGCTCGACGATGTTGGCCAGTTCGCGCACGTTCCCTGGCCAGGGATAGTCGCGCATAAGCTGGAGAGCGTCGCTCCGCCAGTGTGGCTTCGCCTGACCAGTGCGCTGCAGAAACTGCTCGGAGAAATGCTCGACCAGCTCCAGAACATCATCGCCGCGCTCGCGCAGCGGCGGAATCTCGAGCGGAATTACCTGTAACCTGAAGAAAAGATCTTCCCGAAAAGTGCCGGCGCGAACGGCGCGCTGCAGGTCGTGATTCGTCGCTGCAATGATGCGCACATCGGTGCGAATGACTTTGTTACCGCCGACGCGCTGAATCTCCCTTGCCTCGATAGCACGCAGCAGCTTGGCCTGCGCATCTGGTCCAAGGTCGCCCACTTCGTCCATGAACAGAGTTCCGCGATGCGCCAGCTCGAATCGGCCGATGCGCTGCTGCGTGGCGCCCGTGAATGCGCCGCGCTCGTGACCGAACATCTCGCTTTCGACGAGGTCGCGCGGGATTGCCGCGCAGTTCACGCGCACAAAAGGTCTCTCCCTGCGCGCGCTGGCATCATGGATGGCGCTTGCCACCAGTTCCTTGCCGGTTCCCGACTCGCCCGTGATGAGTACTCGCGCGTCGGTTGGCGCCACGCGCGCGATCAGCTGCCGGACGGTGTTCATCGCCTCGCTGGTGCCGACCATCTGCCCGGCGTAGCCGAGCTCGACGCGTAATGCGCGCGCGACACGACGCGTTTGTCGCAGCTCCAGCGCCGACGATACTGCCAGTAACACTCCCTCTGGCGTCAGCGGCTTCTCGAGAAAATTGAACGCGCCGAGTTTGGTCGCCTTGACTGCATCAGCGAGTCCGGCGCGGCCGCTCATCATAATGACCGGCAGGTCCGGAGCGAGATCACGAAGCCGTCCCAGCGTCGCCATTCCATCAAGCTCGCCGGGCATCATCAGGTCGACGAGCGCAACATCGGGCTCGCCGTCCTTTACGCGCGCGACAGCTTCCGTGCCGCTCGGAGTCTCGATTACCTCGAAGCCTTCACCGGTCAGCAGAGCGCCGACCATCCGCCGAATGTTCGGCTCGTCGTCGGCGATGAGGACTGTCGGCACTTATGTCGGGCGGTCCTGTCTGGAGCCAGGCGGCAGCTGGGCGGCGCCGGGCAGGCCCTTGCCCTCGGACAGCAGTTTCGTCGTGAACCGTTGGCCCTCCGAGATTCTTTCGATCTCGATGGCTACCGCCTCGATCGCCTGCTCCATCCGCTCCAGGCGGCCCGTGACCTCGAGCGGCACCCGCGGATTCTTGGAATCTGCATCGAGCTTGCGCGCATAGGCTCGTGACAGCGGAATGCCTATGGCGCAAATGATCGCCGTCGCAAACGCGCCAAGTGGAACGACTATTTCTGGACCCATCTCTTTAAGTCCTCACGGCGCCGGCGCCGTTTGCGGGTATCGTAAACTGTATCTCCGTTCCACTTCCCAACGTGCTGGTGGCGTTCACAGTTCCATCGTGCGCCCAGATCGCCTGGCGCGCGATCGCCAGACCGAGACCGGTACCGCCCGGTTTGTTCGTGACGTACGGCTCCCAGATTCTTTCCAGATTGTCCGCGGCGATTCCTTTCCCGTTGTCGGCAACCGAAATGCGAACGGCTTCGCGCCCGCCTACTCTTGCCGCTTTCGCCGTGACGGTGATGCGTCCGTTCTCGCCCGACGCATCGACTGCATTGAGTAGAACATTGCTCAACGCGCCGGCTAGCGCGCCGTTGTGACCGTAGACGCGCGGGAGATTCTCGTCGATCTGCAGATCAAGAGCAATCCCCGGGTGAACACAGCTGCGCGCCGTGTAGCGAACCAGCTCGCCCATGTCGACCTCGGAGGGCGGTCCCTCCGGTAAGCGACCAAACTCGGCGAAGCTCTTTGCCATTCGATCGAGCCGTTCGGACTCCATCTCGATAACGTCGACGTCCTCCTGGAGGATTTCCGGCGCCTGGCCACGCAGCCTCGCCAGCGCGAATCGAATCGGCGTCAGTGGATTCTTGATCTCGTGCGCGACTCGCCGCGCGCTCTCCCGAAACGCGTGAAGACGCTCGGCTTCAACCGCCTGCCGCCGGCCATGCTCCAGCTCTGACACCATCTCGCGCATGCTGCGCCGCAGTGTCTCGAACTCCGGGGCGCCGCGCACGCGACTCGTTGTGACCTCCATTGTCGTCCCGTTGTCGCCGTTCATCCCCGATCGAGGAATGACTCTCGGCTCCGGTGGAGGCGGCAACGGTTCGCCGTGTCCAATCAGCTCCGTCCAGCGCACCAGCTCGTCGAGGGGCCGACTCAATTGGCGACTCAGATGGCCGGCGACGCGCGAAGCAGCGCCGGTAAGAATGAGCAGCGCCAGCACTCCTGCGACCGCAATGACCCGCACCGTCCGCTCGGCCAGAAAGGTGTAACGCCGAGCCTGCTCCACGGACGTTCGTAGCTCACGCTCGTGCGCATCGACGGCGCGGCGCTGCGCTGCCGAAAGCGGCGCCTGACGCGCGGCCGCAATCGCCCGTTCGCCGCTGGCCGCGACGCTGTCCCACGCCGACCTGCCCGTTACGAAGGGGAGAACCGTGCTGACAGTGCCGCTCCACAACAGGGTGAGTACGAGCGCGGGAACAATCGCGAACAGCGACAGGATCAGCACCAGTCGCGTGCGGAAACGCAGTTGATTCATGGAGGTTTGGGTATAAATTATACCCGTACGGCGCGACTTCGAGGATCCGGCGACCGGTCAACAGACGGTTGACTCGCTCGCTTGGCACCTGAAGACGCACCGCCTGCGGCGTCCGTCGCAGGATTCATACGGCGTGCAGCCGTCGCGGTAATTGAAAAAGATCGCAGGCACGCAGCCTCGCACAGGAAATTCCCAAAAAAAATGAGTTCCAGACAACATCGATCCTCGTCACCGGGCGGGCATCGACACGTGGCCCAGGTGCATCGAGGACCACAGGCAGTGAAACCGGTACATCGCGGGCCGCAGGCGATGTCGCCCGCACAGTTAGGCACCACCCACCACGCGCCAAACGCCGCCCTGCTCATCGACTTCGACAACGTCACGATGGGCATTCGCTCCGAGCTTCAGACGGAGCTGAAAAACCTCCTCTCCTCAGACATCGTCAAAGGCAAAGTCTCGGTCCAGCGCGCATACGCTGACTGGCGACGCTATCCACAGTACGTGGTTCCGCTCGCCGAAGCGTCGATCGACATGATCATGGCGACCGCGTACGGATCGGCGAAGAAGAATGCCACCGACATCCGACTCGCCGTCGACGCGATGGAGCTGGTTTTCACGCGACCAGAGATCGGCATTTTCATTCTTCTCTCCGGCGATTCCGATTTCGCCAGCCTCGTCACCAAACTGAAAGAGTACGGCAAGTACGTCATCGGCGTCGGCATCCGCGAGTCGTCGAGCGATCTGCTCGTCATGAACTGCGACGAGTATTACAGCTACAACGCGCTCGCCGGTCTCGTGAAGAGCGGGGAAGAAGAAGTCGTCAAGAAAGATCCGTGGCAGCTGGTCACCGAAGCGATCGAGCGCATGCAGAGAAACAGCGACGTCATGCGCGCGGATCGACTCAAGCAGGTGATGCAGCAGATCGATCCTTCGTTCGACGAAAAGAATCTCGGCATGTCCAAGTTCTCACGATTCGTCACTGAAGCCGCGCACCGTGGGCTGCTGACGCTGACGAAGCTCGAGAACGGACAGTACGAGGTCAGTGCGCCACGCGCCGGCGCGGTCTCACTCCCGGCTGGGCAGGATACGACGGAAGCTCACCCGCCGCGTCCTCAGCTCGCTGAGGAAGGGGATAGCTCCGAACGCGGTCGTCGGGGACGCCGCGGCGGCAGAGGCCGTGATCGTGATCGGGAGGGCAGGCGGGATCGCCACGCGCCCTCCCACGCGGAACCCGAAGCGAGTGTGGCCGAAGAGGCACGCCCTGAGATTGGCGGCGAAATCGGCTCGAGCGGGATCCGTCTCAGACGCGAAGAGGCGTTCGACCTCGTGCGGCGCGCGGTTGGCGCCAACGGTGACACGCCCGTGCGCGCCAGCCAGGTGCGCGCGACCGCGCGCGAGCTGCTCGGCCGCGACAGCGAGAGCCTGAGCGAGCGCAACTTCGTGCGCATTCTCCAGGATGCACACGACGCAGATATCGTGGACCTGCGCCGTCGGGGGGATGACTACGAGGTGGCTCCGGCAGCTCCGCCCACTTCAGTCAGCGAGCAGCTGGCAGTAGCCGAGCCGCCGCGAATCGCCGCCCCGCCGGCAGCGGCGCCCTCCGGTATGGGTGCTCGTGGCGGACCTCCTGGTAGGGGACGCGGGCGAGGTCCGATCGGCGCACGGGTCGGAATCGTTCCGCCCGATTTACTTTCGGTCGGCGTAGTTGAGACCATGATGCCCGCGCACGAGCCGGTCGCTGTTGAATCGATTCCCGATCTTCCGCTCACGGGTGAAGACGCGCTATCCGACGCCGAACCCAAGCCGCGAAGCGCGCGTAAGCGCGCTGTCGCGGGCGGCGGCGAAGCGCGCGCGCGTCGCGGACGAAAATCCGCTGCATCCACGGCCGCCGAGGAAGGCGACAAGCCGAAGCGCAGCGCGCGAAAGAGCCGCAGCAAGACGCCCGCCGCCGAGTAGCATGGCCAGGCGGTCAATCTCGAGTCCGGAAGAATCCACTCTCCTGGGCTCGAGACCTCGCTCGCAGTTCGAACGTGGCAATATCCTCCCGGCGAGCTTCTACGCACGTGAAACAGAGATAGTCGCGCGCGAGCTGTTGGGCACCGTGCTCGAGTGCGACACCGGTCAGGGCATCGCCAGCGGCATCATTGTCGAAACCGAGGCATACCTCGGCGAGCACGACCTGGCATGTCACGCCGCGGCGGGCCGCACCACGCGCACGGAGCACCTCTACGGCGCCCCCGGCATCTCGTATGTCTATTTCATCTACGGGATGTACTGGTGCTTCAACGCGGTTACACGCGAGGCAGGCTTGCCGAGCGCCGTGCTGGTGCGCGCGCTGGAGCCGCTCGATGGAATTGCGCTGATGCACAAACGCCGGCCGCGCATAAAGAGCGATGTCGATCTAACCAACGGTCCCGGAAAATTGTGCACCGCGCTTGGGATCACTGGCCAGATGACCGGGAAGCCGCTCCAGCGAAGACCGCTCGTGATTCGGGAAGGCGAACCTGTCGATGATAATCAGGTCGAGGTCACGGCACGCATTGGCATCACCAAATCAGCAGACTGGCCGCTGCGCTGGATAATTCGGGGGAATCGGTATGTCTCGCGCGGGAGAATCTCGGCGTAGAGCCTCGGGTGGATCAACGGCATCCACAGAACGGAAGCAGGGAGCTGATAGCTTAGTCAGCTGAAAAGCTCGGAGCTCCCTGCCACACGTACCCATCAGCGAGGGGCTAAGAGCGAGCTTGGAGCTCCCCGCTCACACTCTTACGCGAGTAGTGACGACTCCTCGCTGTAAAGCTGACCCGCTAAGAGCTCCCCGCTTCAGTATTGAACCAAGCCAGATCGTGCCGCGAGCTGGACGCCGAGAGCCGTCCCCGCTTCCGTATTGAACCAAGCCAGATTTACGTCCCGATCCATACGCCGAGATGCAAAAAAAAGCGGCCCTTTCGGGCCGCTCATCCTTCGATCAGACGCGCCAAGAGCTGCTATTACCGATCGATGGAACTGCCGAAGTTCAGGCGAACGCCGAACTCGAAGAAGGACATGACGCTTGGAAACAGGAAGTTGTTGTTGGCGGGAAGCAGCGACTCCTGCGCAAATACTGCCACTCTGCTTGCCTGCATCTGAACGCCGAAAAGGCCGGTTACTGCGGCGCGGCTGCGCATCGACTCGACCTGGTCGAGGAACGCATTGCTCGGGAAAGTATTGACGCTGTCGACGAAGACGCGGGCATCCCCCAGCACCGCGATCTCGTAGCCGAGGCCAAAGTATGGTGTTACGCCACCGAAGTGCTTCGGAAAAACCACCGCCGCTGCGGTGATGCGACGCATATCATTGACGCGAACTGTCCGGAATCCGGTGAGCGAAGCAGGGTCGAATACCTGAACGTCGCGCTGGAAGATCGACTGATTGCCGGAGATGTATAAACCGCCATGCGTCCGGGTGATCAGCCAGTCGAGTCCCAGGTCGATCGTCGACGTCGTCGAATTGCCGCCGGACTCTGGCACCTGAAAAGTGTTGATCCCGGACTTGAAACCCCAGAACCATGAGTTGTCGAAGTCCCGCTTTTCCTGCGCTTGTGCGCTCGCGGAAACAACGAGCGTGGCGGCGACCGCCACGGCTACTGCTCTGAGCTTCTGCATGAAAAGCGTCCCCTAGATGATTCCTAGCTTTGTGCCGACGGTCTTGAAGGCCTGTATGGCCAGGTCGAGATCGTCGCGTGAATGGCCGGCACTGAGCTGACAGCGCACACGTGCTTGCCCTTGGGGAACGACCGGAAAGCCGAATCCCGTCACAAAGACGCCTTCATCCAGCAACATGTCACTCATTTTGATAGCGGTGGCCGTCTCCCCCACGATTATGGGGACGATCGGCGTCTCCCCCGGGAGGGGTTTGAAGCCCGCTTCGGCGATGGCACCACGGAAATAGCGTGTGTTCTCGCGGAGCCTGAGTACCAGCTCTGGCCGTTTCTCCACCTGCCTGATCGCCGCCAGGGCGCTGGCCGCCACCGTTGGCGGCAGGGCATTGGAGAACAGCTGGGGGCGGGACCGCTGGGTGAGCATGTCGCACAGGGACGCCGGCCCGGCCACGAAACCGCCCGCCGCCCCGCCCAAGGCCTTTCCGAGCGTCGACGTTATGATGTCGACCTCGCCCAGAACCCCGAAGTGCTCCGCCGTTCCACGACCAGTGTTACCCAGCACGCCTGTTCCATGTGAGTCATCGACGGCAACGATCGCATCATGGTCACGCGCGATCTGCAGAATGTCGGGGAGCTTGGCAATACTCCCCTCCATGGAGAACACACCGTCGGTCCAGATGATTCTGCGCCGCGCGCTCTTCGCGCTCTCCAGCTTCGACCGCAGATCATCGAGATCCGAGTGCTGATAGACGGCCGTCGTGCACTTGGTGATGGCCTTCGCCAGTCTTATCGAATCGATGATCGATGCGTGATTGAGCGCGTCGGAGACGACGAAGTCGTTCTGCTCGACAATGGTGGCAGTGAGTCCTTCGTTCGCGTTCCACGCCGAGACGTAGCTGAGCGAGCCTTCGGTCCCGACGAAATCCGCGATCGCCTGCTCGAGGTCGCGGTGAATCGTAAAGGTCCCGCAGATAAACCGCACACTCCCGGTGCCCGCCCCGAATTTTTTCAGTCCATCGATTCCCGCGGCGACTACTTCCGGATCATTTGAAAGCCCGAGGTAGTTGTTCGAAGAAAGGATGACGACCTCGCCGCGTCCTTCCATCGTGACGCGCGCATCCTGGGGCGATGCCAGATAATTCAGCCGCTTGTATACGCGATCCTCTTTGAGCTTCTCGATCACCGAGTTCAGCTCGGCGTCGAAATTCGTGTTGAGCACTTCCGTGTCCCCGTGATTCATGTTGGCGCCTCCCACCTCCCGCCTGCCGCCCCCGCCCCCCTCATCACCCAATCCCTACGCAATCTCAAAAATCACCTTCCCGGCCTCGCCGGACTTGATCGCCGCGATCGCCCCATCGGCTTCCGCAAGCGGGAAACGGTGCGTGATGACCGGCGTTGGATCGAACTCACCCGAACGGAGAAAGCGAGTCATCTCGTGCCAGGTCTCATACATTCGTCTGCCTACCACTCCGTAGATAGTTAGACCTTTGAAGATGACCTCCGTCGCGAGATCGAAGTCCACCTTCTTCGAAGGTATGCCGAGCATCTGCACCCGCCCTCCGACACGCACCAGCGCGAATGCCTGGTGAATCGCCGCCGGGACACCGGACATCTCGAGAACGACGTCAGCACCCAGGTCGTCGGTGGCGTCCTTCACGATTCTGGTGGCTTCTTCCGGGTGAACGGTGTGGTGGGCGCCCATTTTTTTCGCCAGCGCGAGCCGCGTGTCGTTGACGTCCGTGGCGATGATCTGCGAAGCACCAGCCGCTTTGCAGATTCCCACCGCGAAGATTCCGATCGGCCCGCAACCGGTGATCAGCACCACGGCGCCAGGAATATCCGCCGTCAGCACCGTGTGAAATGCGTTCCCCATTGGGTCGTGAATCCCGCCGACGTCATAGGAGATCTCGTTGTCGAGATGCCACACGTTTGTCGCCGGCATCGAGATGTACTCGGCGAAGCAGCCGTCCCGATCGACACCGATGATGCGCGTGAACGGGCATACGTGCGCGTTCCCCGTGCGACAGAGAAGACACCGCCCGTCGACGATATGACCTTCCGCGGTGACGCGATCTCCTTCCTTTACATCAGTGACCAGGCGCCCGACCTGGACGACATCGCCGGCGAACTCGTGGCCGACGACGAACGGTGGCTTGCAGCGCCCTTTCGCCCAGGCGTCCCAGTCGTAGATGTGAACGTCGGTTCCGCAAACACCGGCGCGACGAACACGTATGAGCACTTCGTCCTCGCGGATTCGCGGCTCGGCGACATCCTTCAGTTTGAAACCGGGTGCCGCTGATTCCTTGACGAGCGCTTTCACGAGCTCTTACTCCGTAGAGGGAGGACGGTGCCTGGACGGGGAGTTCAGATTACCGGGAGTATCGTGCCGACGCTAGCTCGACGATGCGAGCAATAAGCGCCGGATACTCGAGCCCCGACTTCTGCGCCGCGCGGGCAAATTCGCTGTTCTTCTCCAGGTAGCAGTTCGGATTGGCCTCGATGACGAAAACTTCCTCCTTCGGCGTCACCCTCAGGTCGATGCGTCCATAGTCCCGCAGCCTCAAAGCCTGGAACGCATCAATCGCCACCTGCTGAATCTTCTGCGCAAGCTCCTCCGGGAGATCGGTCGGAAAAATCGATTGTGTGCCCTCGAACTGCGCGCCTTTCTCATCGCCCTCATCGCCCCACTTTGCTTCCCAGCTGGCGATCTTCGGCAGGCCGGCAGGAAATTTCGAGAAATCGAGCTCGATGATCGGCAGCGCCTCCACCTTGCTGTTGCCGATAACACCGACGTAGAACTCGCGCCCGTCGATGAACTCCTCGACCAGCACAGGCGATTGATACTCCTGCTGCGTAGCGCTGATCACGTCGAGCAATTCCTTCACGTCGTTGACGATTGACTTCTGGGTGATGCCGAGTGAGGCATCTTCCTGCGGCGGCTTTACGAGCAGCGGGAAGTTTATCTCGTGCGACCAATCCAGTTGTCCACGATAAAGTGTTGCGAACTTCGCGCTCTGAATGCCGTGGAAGGCGAGCACTTTCTTGGTCAGCGTCTTGTCGCCTGCCAGAATCAATCCGGCCGGGCTCGAGCCGGTGTAGCGAAGATCGATCAGATTGAGCAGCGCCGCGACATTTGACTCCAGCGCGCTCTTGCCACGAAAGGATTCGGCGAGATTGAAGACGAGATCAGGCGGCGGGTCCTTTAGCTGCGTGATTACCGGCTCGACCGAGTCGTCAACAGCGACGCGGCGCGAGGTATGACCGTTCTCGGCCAACGCAGCATCGAGCTGGTCAAGCAGTGGATCGACTGGCGGATCGAGCGCGTCTTTGCTGTGGAGTACGGTAATCTTCACGAGTCGTCCGGCGATTCGGTGCCGTCGATAGCGTTGGTGTGACGATAGTTCATCATCACCGCTGTGCCGAACGCTGTGAGCTCGATGAGAGTCGAAGCCTCCAGACCGCCAACCTGCAGATTCAGCTCAGCGACGCGCGCACTGAGAAAGTCGACGAAGTGCCGCACGACTGAGGCGTTCTCGCCGGTCCAATAGGAGATGCGTGTCACGATCTCGCGCTTGTGCCGAGTGATGAAGTCCGCGGCTGATGCGCCCGCGGGAGCCTGATCGACCGCCACGAAAATGGTTCTCAGGTCGCCGTCGAAGATACGGGGGTCGCGGATCGGAATGCTTTCTTCGCTTTCCTGGTAATGTTCGGCGACGGTGTAGTTCATCGCCGTCACCGGGAGATCTTCTTCTGTCGGAGCGGGAACAGGCGGATTTCCGTGCGTTAGCTTCATCACCTTGTCCACATACTCCAGTTTGGCGAGAGCGCCCCATCCGGCATACACCTCGCGCCAATCAAAACCGGGCGTAAGCCACACCGCAAACGTCTCGGCGAAATCCTCGTCGGGGTGCTTCTGCGCGTACCAGCCGAGTATGTGGCGAACGTAGTCGCGTGAGAATGGGTCGGCGCGATAACGCTCGCGGTACGGTCGGGAGTACGGTCCGAATATCTTCCGCCAGTCTGCTCGGTCATAAAGCCGATAAGCATAGTTGAACGCGTGTCCGGCTTCGTGCCTTAGATAGCGCATCGACTCTTCAGGGCTTTCGACAGCCGAAGAATAGTCTTCCTCTATCCTCGATAGGCGCGGGTCTGCGAGGTAGAAGGGGACGCCGATGATCGGTACTCCGTCCGGGCAACCCCACTGATCGCTGAGGTAAACCGGCGGCCGGAACTCCAGTCCCTTGGCGCTCAGCTCCTCGTAAAGCTGGTTGACGAGGCGCTCGAGCAGGGTCCCACGGATCTCGAGACCGAAGTCCGAGATTCGCTGCGACAAAAGCGCGTGACGCTCGCCTTCCCAGTTAGGGGCAGCTTCTTCCACGGTTCGGCCAAAAAGGCAAGGGACGTACCGGTTTACGGGCGTACAGGAACAAAAAAGCCCCGCGAAGATCGCGGGGCTTCTGTTGGATATCCTATGGTATCAGCGTGCCTTTAGGCTGCGCGGGTCGCCGTTTCCTGGGCGTCTTCGGGAACCGGACCCCAAATGTACGCGGAAAAAACCGGAGTCGGCTCGGTCTTGTCGCCGCGTGAAATCACAATTCCCATTGGCTCGTTAGAGCTGGTTTCCTTACGATCCTTCTTCATTACTCTCTCACTTTGTGTTGGCCACACGCGTGGCGCAGCGCCTAGACTAAGCACCCGATGTGCCAGGTTGGACGCTCAACCCAAGTGATTGTTAATTAATAACTTGCAGTGATGAGGCAGGTCCGCGGGAGTAAAATCTGTCGCAGAATGACACTGCGTCTGAGGACAGTTGTGTCGTTACGACACGTGTCTCAGCTGGCGATCTTGCGGGCCAGGAAGGTCTTGGAGGTTCCGGAGTCGGTTTCTACCGAGATCGACCAACCCTTGTATTGCCTGCGCAGCTCGCTGACCGACAGCCCCCGTTGGCCGCGCATAATCGTTCCGACGAGGTGGATGCCGCCATCCCGCGTAGCGCCCTGTAACAGCTCGAATGCGCGGTCGCGTTCCTCTGGCGTCAAACCACTGAAAGCCTCCGGAGTGCACACGACGGCGCCGAGTGGAACGTCGGGAGACCAGTCAGTAATGCCGGCGACGTAGCTCTGGATGCGATCGGCCAGCCCAGCCTGCTGCGCGGCGTTCATTACACGCTCCAGAGGCTGCACCTCGCGATCCACCGCTGTCACGTCGCACCCGTGGGCGGCGAGATAAAGCGCTGTGCGATCGATATCACCGCCCGCGACGAGGACTTTGGATTCCGCGGGTGGATGAACTTCACGGGCAAAGACGCCGTCGGGTCTGATTCCCCAGTGCTCGGGACGCCGATACTCCTCGAGCATCTTGAGACGCTTTCTGCGCCAGGTCGTGTACGCGGGAATGCGCAGTCGCTTTCTGATGATGCGATCGACTTCGGCCCAGAGCAGAAGCTCGTCCATCGCGAACTGCTCGCTCGCGCGCAGCGACGCGGCTGCCTCATCGCCAATCTTGAGAATGGCCGAGCGCGATACCGACTCTTTGTAGTTCTCTATCTCGTTCTCAACGTACAGCTCGTACTCGTGTCTAAGAGAGCGAGGATTTTGTTGCGTCATGTCGTCGGGCTGGAGACACGTGCCTTAGCCAGGTGTTTAAAGTAGACACACTGGGACTTCCCGCAAGTGCGAACTTTTTTGGAAGCTCTTCAGTCGTAACTACTTATGGCGACACCGGGACCAGACCAACACGTAACGCATAGCGGACGAGACTCACCACGTCGTGCATTCCGAGGCGTTTCATCACCTCGCCGCGGTGGCTTTCCACGGTCTTCACGCTCAACTGCAACTGCTCGGCAATCTCGCGCGTCCGACGACCCTCGGCAACAAGGCGCAGGATTTCGATCTGGCGGGAAGTCAGCTTCGCGAGCGGTGAGCGCCGCTCGATCGCGGCTGCGATCGCAGAGGGAAGGCGACGGACATTCTTCGTTATGACGATGTCCTCCGCACCGTTGCGGAGACACGCAACCGCGGCCGCGCCGGTCACCGATTCCGTGATGACGATCAGCGGAGTTTCCGGACTTTCGTAGCGTAAAACATCGAGCACTTCGCAGGCGCCGAAACTTCCCGGGACGTAGTCGGTGAGGACGACATCTGGCTCAAACTGGCCAAGGGCGCTTTTTACGCTTTCCGCGTTGTCTGCCACGGCTGGATGCACTTCCATCCCGGCTCCTCGGAGCTCGCGGACGATAATCTCGGGATTCGCTTCAGAATTCTGAAGCAGGAGGACGTTGGTTGCGTTGGTCATATGTTGTGTGTGCTTGGCGCCTCGGGTCGGCGAACCTGCCTCTATTTGCAGGTGAAGCTGCGGCATCGCGGGTTCCAGCGTGCGCGGCGGCTCCGCTTGCAACCTAAGCCGCGTGCAAATTGCGGGCAACAACAGCGGAAACCCTGATATTTTTGTTGACTGGTTACATCTTCCATCGTGCCTGAGCTTCCCGAAGTCGAAAGAGCCGCGCGTACCCTCACTCGCGCCGCCCTCGGAAAAACCATCGCCGCCATCCGCGCCATACATCCTTCGCTGCGGAAAAAATTTACCCCCGCCCATTCCCGGCGGGCGCGGGGCAAGCGCATTACCACGATCGACCGCAAAGGAAAGCATCAGGTGCTTGGACTGGACAATGGCGACACGCTCATCGTTCACTTCCGCATGAATGGCGACTGGGAGATCGGCACGACGGGCGACGAGCTGGATCGGTTTGCCCGGGCGGTGATCGAGCTCGAAGACGGTACCCGCATCTCGCTCGTAGATCGGCGTGCGCTGTCTTCGATCACGCTCGACCGGGAAGGGAGCTCCTCGCTCCCGAAGCTCGGCAGGGAAGCGAGCGATCCCGCCCTCGACGCCGACTATCTCGAGACCGTGCTTGCTCGCCGGAAGATCCCGATCAAGCCGGCGCTCATGGACCAGTCAGTCCTCGCCGGACTCGGCAACATTTACGCAGCTGAGGCGCTGTGGGAGGCAGAGCTCGACCCACGCCGGCCATCATCGAAAGTGTCGAAGGAAAGACTGGAGCGACTCGTCGCCGCCATCAGGCTGGTTCTCAGCCCGCGCAAGCGACGGCCAGCCCGCTACACTGATCCCCGCTTTCGGGGCCGCTTCGCGGTGTACGATCGTGAAGGAAAGGAATGCCGGCGGTGCGGCGGGATCATTGAAAGGATTACGCAGGCGGGGAGGTCGACCTACTTCTGTCCCAAGTGTCAGGTCGGGTAAAAAAATTCAGTTGCCTTTCCTCTACTCCATAACCTCGAGCAGCGCCCCTTTGATGTACCCCGTCTCCGGAATCGATAAAACCTCCGGATGATCGAGCGGTTGGCCGGTGATCGCGCGAATGGCAACTCGCCGCCCGCTGTCGCTCGCCGCCTCCTGCAGCATTTCCAGGAACAGCGGCTTCGTCAGATGAAAGCTGCAGCTCGCCGTGTACAGCAACCCGCCGGGCGCGAGCAGACGGAGCGCGCGCAAATTGATGTCCTTGTAGCCGCGGATTGCGCCGGGTAATGCCGCTTTTGTTTTGGAGAACGCCGGAGGATCCAGCACGATCGTGTCGAATGTCGCTCCCTCGCGCTCTTTCTCGCGCAGGTAATCAAACGCGTTCGCTTCGACGAACGTGATGTTGTTCAGCGAGTTTCGCGTTGCATTCTCCGCGGCCCGCATGAGTGCCGGCCCGGAAGAATCAAGCGCGGTGACGTGCGTTGCCTTTCGCGCCAAATGGAGCGCGAACGAGCCGTGATAGCTGAAGCAGTCGAGCGCGCGGCCCCGCGCGACTGTTCCCACGAAGTGCCTGTTCTCGCGCTGATCGAGAAATGCGCCCGTCTTCTGCCCGGTCCATGGCGCAGCCAGAAACTTTATTCCGTATTCGTGGACCTCGATCTCCCGCGGTACGTCGCCGTGCAGCACGACAGTCTCTCGAGGAAGCCCTTCCTTTGACCTCAGCGGAACATCGTTCCGGGCCAGAATTCCGGCAGGCTCGACCAGCGATCGCAGTGAGACGAGGATCTCCTCTCTGAACCGTTCCAGTCCAGCGCTCATGAACTGCACTACCAACCACTGATCGTACCGATCACACACCAGCGAAGGCGCACCGTCGGCCTCGCCGTGCAACAGTCGGAAGGCGTTGGTGTGATCCTCGAGCGGGACTCGGCGCGCGATCGCGGATGCGATCCGCTCATCCCACCAGGCCTGGTCGATTATGGCGTCAGGGTCGCGATCCAGCAGGCGAAGGGAAATCTCGGAGAGCGGACTCCACAGCGCCCAGCCGATCGGCTTGTTCCTGTTGTCGTGGACGAGGACCGCGCCCGCGTCCACCATTGGCCGCTCGGTGACATCAGTGCGATAGATCCACGGGTGTCCCGCTTGCCAGCGGCGCGCTCCCTTGGCGCTGACTCGTGCGACGGTCATGCGTGAATGTAATGGCGGAGGCAATTCCGCAGGCGTTACGCCGCTGTACGGTTCTTGCCAGAATACATCAAATGCGAGAGATCGTTCCTATTTCCGTCGGAGCAGCGGCGACCGGACTCATGGTCCGCGAACACTCCCTGCGTACGAAGGCCGAGCGACTGAGCGCTGCGACGCTGGAGACACTCCTCAATACGATTGATGCAAACGACACCGAAACCGGCGCGCACGTGCGACGCGTCGCCAGCTATGCGCTCATACTCGGCAAGGCAGCCGGCCTGGATGAGCACAGGCTGCACAGTGTCGAGCGTGTCGCGCTCTTTCACGATATCGGAAAATTGCACGGTGCCCTCACCGACATCTTTCACGAGACCTCGAAGCTCACACCTGAGGAGCGGCGCGCCGTAATGACCCACCCCCAGCGCGGAGCCGAAGTACTGGAGCCGCTCGCAGCGTTTTATCCCGACCTGGCGAGAGGCGTACTCGCGCACCACGAGCGCTGGGACGGAAAGGGATATCCGCGAGGGCTCAAGGGGCGCCGAATTCCGCTCGAAGCGCGGGTCGTCACAATTGCCGACAGCTTCGACGCCATAACGCACCAGCGACGTTATAGTCCCGCGCGCAGCCTCAACGCCGCCGTCGACGCCATCGTCGAGGGCAGGGAAACGCAGTTCGATCCTGAGCTCGTCGACATTTTTCTGACACCCCCGGTGCGGGCCAGCATCGAGAAGGCGATGCGCGCCGCGCACCGTCCTCAAAAACGTGCTGGCAACCGCCGGCGGGGCACACAGAAAACTGCGCCCGATATCACTTTCCGATGGCGGCTGCGATCTCTCGGGTCGCGCGCTCGGGGTCGTCAGCGCTAAAGATTGCGTTTATCACGGCAACTCCGGCGGCGCCGTTGACAGTGATCTGAAGCGCGCGGTCTGGGGTGATCCCACCGACCGCGACCGCTGGATGCTCGACCAGCGCGGCGAGGCGCTTGAAGCCTTCGACGCCGATCGCGTCCCCGGCGTCCGTCTTGGTCTCCGAGCCGTAGACCGGACCAATTCCAACGTAGTCGGCATCTTTGGCATTGGTCACTTCGGCGTCGCTACCGAGGGATGCGCCGATGATGAAGCCTGGCGGCGCGAAGCGCCTGACAGCCACCGCGGGAAGATCGGCTTCACCGACGTGGACACCCGCAGCCCCTGCGGCGAGCGCGATGTCAGCGCGGTCGTTCACGATTACCGGAACGTCGACGCGCGCGATGATTGAGCGGGTAATCTCGACGACCTGGCGAGGAGTCGCTGTCTTGAGTCGCACCTGGACACTTGTCGCGCCACCGCGCACAGCTGCCGCTACGCGATCAACGAGCGTTGATCGTCGATCCTCGGCGTCGTCTGTGATGGCGACGAGGCGCAGGATCCTTGGATCGAGCATCTGTTCTATCGAGCGGTGCTGGCTGTGCTGGTTGTGCGCTTCTTGGTCGTGGTTGAGCCAGGGGCTGGTTTCTTCGATGAAGTCGATTTTGCCGCTGTCTTGCTGCTCGCTTTCGACGTCGGCTTGCTCGCCGTTTTCGCGGGAGTCTTGCTCACTCTTGCGGACGTCTTGCTGACGGTCTTTGTGGTGGGCTTGCTCGACGTGGCCTTGCTCGCGACAGGCTTCGTCGGAGTCGCCATCGCCAGCATGCGTGGTTTGGCCTTCACCGGTGGCATGCTGGCGCGCACCTGCCGTACCGCGGTCGTGTGTTGCTCGAGCGTATTTCGGAATTCGTGGTGGCCGTCTCTGCTGGCTACGAAGTAGAGATACGGGACGGTGGCCGGGTTAGCTGCCGCGGCAAGGCTCGCGACACCCGGACTTGCGATCGGGCCGGGCGGCAGCCCCTTGTGCACGTAAGTGTTGTAGGGCGAATCGATCGTGAGGTCCTTGTACAGCACGCGACCGACGTGATGGCCAAGCGCATATTGAACCGTCGGATCCGCCTGCAGCAGCATCCCTCGACGCAGGCGATTGTAGTAGACCGCGGCGATAACCGGCCGTTCTTCGGGAAGGCGTGCTTCGCGCTCAACGATCGATGCCATCGTCACGAGGTCGTTGCGGTTGATCTTGAGATCAGCGATGCTCGAATCCCACGCGGGTCTCCAGCGGCGCTCGAATGCGTAGACCATCTCGCGCACTGCCTGCCTCGCCGTGGTGCCGAGCGGGAACGCGTAGGTATCGGGGAAGAGATAGCCTTCCAGTGTCTTGTTCGGAACGTCGAGTCGAGCCAGCAGCGCTGTGTCACTCACTGCTGCCGTAACAGAATCAGCAGGAACCTTCAGCGTCTTCGCCAACAGCGGCGTGATCTGGGCGACCGTATAGCCTTCCGGAATCGTTACGGTATTGACCAGACCGTGCCCGCCATTCAGCGCGCTGATAATGTCGGACCACGGAGTACCGTGCTTCAACAGGTAGGTGCCGGGTTTGATGTTGCGGTCACCGCCGGTCAGGCGGCCGTAGAGTCTGAACACCTTCGGATAGCCGACCAGCCCGGACTTGGCGAGCGAATCGGTGGCCTGGCCAAAGGTGGCTCCGCGCGGAATGATGACGCGCGTCGGCGTCCCATGGGGCTGACCGGCGCACGCCAGCGCACCCGCACACGTCGCAATCAGCGCGAGGCGTGCGTTAGCTCTGAACATTGAGTGCGTGCTGGAGCAGGATGGCCGCGGCCAGTGAATCGACATCGCCCTTTCTGCCGCGGGTTGACTGCCCCATTTCCTTGACTGTGCGCAATGCTGCCGCCGTGGTAAATCGTTCATCATAAAAACGAACGGGCATGCCGGTACGTTTCGCGATTTCAGCGCCTAAAGCCCTTATTTCTGCGGTCCAATCGGTCTCGTTGCCCTCTACGTCGAGTGGAAGCCCAATTAGGTACCCCTGAGCGCCAAGCTCGGTAGCACGCGCGATGATTTTTGTGATCGGTGGTCTTTTGCCTTCGCGGCGCTCGATGAACCCCGCCGGCGACGCGATCATGCCCAAAGGATCGCTGATTGCGAGTCCGACTCGTTTGCGGCCGTAGTCAACCGCCAGGAAACGAGCCAGCGCGGGATTGGCCAAGCCTACCCCTGCGCCATCTGGACGAAGAATTCCTTGTTGCTCTTCGACTTCGCCATTTGCCGCAGCAGAAACTCGATCGCTTCTGCCTCGGGCCTGTCGGACAGGAACTGTCGCAGCAGAATGACGCGATTGATCTCCGCCTGACTGAGGAGCAATTCCTCCTTGCGGGTGCCGGAGCGGAAGATGTCGATCGCCGGGTAAATGCGCCGGTCCGCGATCTTCCGATCCAGCACCAGCTCCATGTTGCCGGTGCCCTTGAACTCCTCGAAGATCACGTCGTCCATGCGCGACCCGGTTTCTGTGAGCGCGGTGGCGATGATCGTCAGCGACCCGCCGCCGTCGATGTTCCGCGCCGAGCCGAAAAATCTTTTCGGCTTGTGCAGTGCGGTGGCATCCACGCCGCCTGAGAGGATCTTGCCCGACTGCGGCGCGACCGTATTGTGCGCGCGCGCGAAGCGCGTCAGCGAGTCGAGCAGGATCACTACGTCCTTGCCGCTCTCGACCAGACGTTTCGCCTTCTCCAGCACCATGTCCGCGACCTGGACGTGACGCGGCGCGCCTTCATCGAAGGTCGAGCTGATGACTTCCGCGCGAATGGTGCTGGCGATCATCTCCGTCACTTCCTCCGGCCGCTCATCGATCAGCAGAACGATGATGGTGACCTCCGGATGATTCTCGGCGATGGCATTGGCGATCTTGTGCAGCAGAATCGTTTTGCCGGCGCGCGGAGGCGAGACGATCAGCCCACGTTGTCCCTTGCCGATAGGCGTCATGATGTCGACGACTCGCATGCTGAGATCGCCGTCCTTCGTCTCGAGGCGCAGTCGTTGATCCGGATACTGCGGTCGAAGGTTGTCGAACGGCGTACGCTCCTTCGCTTTCTCGGGATCCTCGCCGTTGACGCTCTCGACTTTGAGCAGCGCCAGATACCGTTCCCAGGGCTTCGGCGGACGAACCTGCCCCCGCACCTCGTCGCCTGTGCGCAGGCCGAAGCGCTTGATCTGCGAAGGCGAGACGTAGATGTCGTCGGGACCAGGCAGATAGCTCCAATCCTGGCTGCGCAGAAAGCCGTAGCCCTCGGGCAATATCTCCAGAACGCCGTCACCGTGCAGCATGATGTCGGTGTCGAGAAGATTCTGCTCGATCTGGAAAATCAGATCCTGTTTCCGGAGACCTGACGAGCCATCGATCTTGAGGCCGTCAGCCATCTCCTGAAGCTCAGTAACGGATTTTCGCTTTAACTCTGCGATGTCCACGTCTTGTGGAGAAAAAGTGGAGGGCTTACGGGTGGGAAGAGACGGGTGCGGGGGGAGGTCTGAGACTGTTGCTCAGAGAAGTCAGGTACTTGCGGAGTTGATTGGGAGGGGGAGTCCGCGTCGGTGCGGCGGATTTACCCGAAGCTAACCGCCGAAAAAAATTGGGTCAAGTCAGAGGCGAAAGTAGCGACTCGGGTTTTTCTTGACGTCGTCGATCAGCAGTCTCATGAGCACTCGTTCCCGATCGAGCTCACGCGCCAGGGTGCTGTCGCCGGCGGCCGCTCCCAGAGTCCCGACGGGATTCTTTATGAGCGCGCTCAGAGTATCGAGCTCGGCAAGAACGTGGTTCGCTTTCGTAACGAGCGTCGAATCGCGCCGAAAGCGGCCGAGGCTGCTGCGGTCTGACGCGAACATGCTCCGGATGGAATCGGCTGCCGCCATGGTTCGGGATGTTCTTTTCATGAGATCGCCGCGCGACGCTCTTCCGATGGTGCCGTTTCCGCTCATCCTCGCGCCCAGGCTCGACATCCCCGCCTTTACATCGGGCATGTCCTCCAGTCCGCTGTTTCTTGCGTTGCCGATTGTTCCGTAAGGGCCATCGAGCCTCTTTGAGAGACCCTTTGTGGCTTCTCCGAGCGCGGAGAACTCCTTGCCGATTCCACCGACACTTTCAGCCACATCTATCGGCGCTGGTTTCGGCCGCGCGTGAACCGTGTCGCCGTCGCTCAATCCGGGGGTTGTGATCGTGCCCGGAGAGATGTAGATGATGGGCGCGCCGATCAGCGTTCCACTTGGGCGGATCTGAGCGTACGAGTCGCGTCGCACGCTTGGCAGCGCCCGGGCGAGAAAATCGGTGACGATAAGGAGTCGCTCGAGTGTGTCAGCAGTCGGCGGCAGGAACTTGACGTCCGTGACGAGCCCTTCTTTCGCGCCGCCGAGCCAGACCTCTGTCCCCGCAAGGACACCGGGCGCATCGTCGATCACGACGTACAAGGTCACTTTCTTGCCGTGGAGGGCACCCACACGCGCGAACAGGAGCACGGCGAGCGTGATCACGGCGATCACCGAAACGCCGATGATCCCTCCTTTGAGCTCTCTCCAATGAAGGCGCTGCGGCACTCAGCGAATATAAACGCCCGCCAACTTCCCGCGACCTCATCCTCCGCATACCACAACGGAGCGCTTATCTTATCGCCTCACACATGACAGCCAATAACCGAAGCGCATGCTGATCGGAGTTCCACGCGAGACAGCGAGCGGCGAGCGACGCGTCGCGCTCGTACCTGAGGTAGTTCAACAACTGGCGCGGGCAGGTCACCGCGTCATCATCGAGCGCGACGCTGGCTTGCGCGCCGGTTTCACCGATGAAGCGTACCAGACAGCGGGCGCCGAGATAGCCGACAGTGCCACGGAGATCTACGCCAGCTCGCAGATGATCCTCAAAGTCCAGCGTCCGGGCCTCACGGCAGGAACCGGCGAGGCGGAGCTGGACATGTTGAAGGAGGGCACGGTTCTCATCGGGCTTCTTCAGCCGGCGAGCGATCCGGCGCTCTTTCAGCAGCTCGCGGAGCGCCGAATCATCTCCTGCAGTATGGAGCTCGTCCCGCGCACCACTCGCGCGCAGATGATGGACGCCCTGTCGTCGCAAAGCACCGTCGCGGGTTACAAGGCGGTGCTCATCGCCGCGAACGCGCTCCAGAAGTTCTTCCCCATGCTGATGACCGCCGCCGGTACTGTCCGTCCGGCGCGAGTGCTCGTCATCGGCGCCGGCGTCGCCGGACTCCAGGCGATCGCGACCGCTCGACGCATCGGTGCTGTCGTGGAAGCATTCGATACTCGCCCGGTAGTCAAGGAACAGGTGAAAAGCCTCGGCGCCAATTTCATCGAGCTGGACATGCACATCGAGGACGCCCAGGACGCGGGCGGCTACGCGCGCGAGCTTAGCGATAGACACATCAAGCGCGAGAAGGAGCTGATACACAACCACGCCCTTCAGGCGGACGTGATCATCACGACCGCGCTCGTTCCGGGCAAGCCCGCCCCGATGCTGGTGAGCGCAGAGACGGTGCGGGCGATGCGGCCCGGATCAGTGATCGTCGATCTGGCCGGAGAGCAGGGTGGCAACTGCGAGCTGACCATTCCGGGCGAGACGATTGTCAGCGATGACGTCACGATCATCGCGCCTCTCCACATCTCGAGCGAGCTCGCATACCACGCAAGTCAGATGTACGCCAAAAACCTCGCCGCGCTTGTGACACTGCTTGCCCCGAAAGGCGAGCTGAATCTCAACTTCGCCGACGACATCATCGACGCGGTGTGCATGACCGCCGATGGCGAGGTGCGCCACAATCCAACGCGTCTCAAGCTCGGTATGCAGCCGCTTGCGACCCAAACCGCGGGATCCGCCAAATGAGCCAGGAGCTCGTGCTCGGCATCTACGTCTTCATCATGGCGATTTTCGTCGGCTTCGAGGTGATAAGCAGAGTGCCATCGGTGCTGCACACGCCGCTAATGTCGGGGACGAATGCGATTCACGGGATCGTTGTGCTCGGTGCGTTTCTGATTGCGGGCTCCGCCGATTCACCGCTTTTGCATGCGCTCGGATTCGTCGCGGTCGTGTTCGGCGCAGCGAACGTCTTCGGGGGATTCGTGGTGACCGATCGGATGCTCGAGATGTTCAAGAAGCGAGAGACGAAGGCAGTGGAGAAGAAGGATGCCTGATGTGCGCACCACGGTAATCGCCGTCAGCTACATCGTCGCATCGGTCCTTTTCATCTTCGGCCTCAAGCAACTGAGCTCGCCGGCTACGGCGCGCTCCGGCAATCGGCTGGCAGCGATTGGAATGGCGCTGGCACTGGTGGCGACGCTGCTCGACAGGCAAATCGTTTCGTTCTGGACGATTGCGATCGGGACGCTCATCGGCGCGGCGGTTGGTATCTACTTCGGCAGAACCGTCCAGATGACGGCGATGCCGCAGATGGTAGCGCTGTTCAATGGGATGGGTGGCGCGACCGCGGCACTCGTCTCTGTTGCCGAATACCTGAGACTCACTCGCATTGGAGCCCCGATCCCACTCGGCGAGTCGACGTCCATCGTTCTTGGCACCGCGATCGGAGCCGTCTCGTTCACCGGCAGCATCATCGCGTTCGGAAAGCTCCAGGAGATCCTTCCCGGAAAGCCGCTGCAGTTTCCGCTGCAGCGGGTCGTCAACGGCTTGATCCTGCTCGCGCTAGTCGTGTTTGGGGGGTTCGTCGTGTCGGGCGCGGGAACGAGCGCGCTCTGGGCACTATTTGCCGCCGCTCTCCTTCTCGGCGCAATGTTCGTCCTGCCAATCGGTGGCGGCGACATGCCCGTCGTCATTTCGATTCTGAATTCGCTCACCGGACTTGCAGCAGCTCTTACCGGATTTGTGCTGCACAATCAGATGCTCGTCGTGGCGGGGGTGCTGGTCGGGGCTTCCGGCACTCTGCTCACTCTGCTCATGAGCACGGCGATGAATCGTTCGGTGGGAAACGTTTTGTTCGGCGCTATCGGCGCGGCCAGCAATGATGCTGCCTCGAGCGCTTCGGCAACACATTTTGCGATCTCGAGAGCGTCCTTCAATGGAATCGGCCCACGCGCAATCCCGGGGGCCGCGGGCACACCATGCCAGCGCTTTTCCTCTTGATGACTGCGATCGCCGTTCATTCCGGTGCAAGAATAGCCGGAATGTTAACTACTCCTCGTTGAAGCGCGACTGGATTAATTCTTCTATATCCTGGAGTGCCTGGGCGGCGT
>Ga0207706_10001067_pt1 | contig 27853 bp, 27 predicted proteins | sample KBSC53metaG_FD_184318 | JGI IMG/M metagenome (GOLD analysis project Ga0207706, IMG submission 184318) | Corn rhizosphere microbial communities from Kellogg Biological Station, Michigan, USA - KBS C5-3 metaG (SPAdes) (version 2) | ecosystem: Host-associated > Plants > Roots > Rhizosphere > Soil ... | reverse complement strand
GTTTTCCTCCGGGCTGGTGGGATCCGCGGCCGAAATATCGCCCTGCACAGGGGTGAAACCGCGCACCGGAGTGTCGTTGTTGTAGTCGTATTGCCGGTAACCTGCTTTGATGGCGAACTTCTTGCCCAGCGTCTGGATCAATTTGTAATTCATTGCCAGCGTCTGTTTTTCTCCCTGCAGACTCCCCGAAGGCAGTGGACCGGCGCCCGCCAGCAATATCGTATTGGTCGTGTAATTCAAAAAAGAATCATTCTGCCGCAGCCAGCCGGCGTTGATGCTGACCAGCAGGCGCAGATGTTTCATCAACAGAAACGAGCCCGCGAAGTTGAGGTAGTGGGCCTGGTTGTCGGGGTAAAGATCTACCTGCCCTGTCGCCGGGCCTTGGGTAGCGTTTGTGCAACCGGTGGGCGCGACGCAATCGGCGGTGAGGAACGGATTGTCGAACACCAGCGACTTGGTAGCGTTCTGAAAAAACGATCCCGTATAACCGAACTGCATCACCCATCGCTTCCGGGCGTACTCAGCTCTGATCTTCACCGTATTGTTGAAGTAGTCGATGGGTTCCGGTACTTCCGCCCCGTATCCCCCGGTCAGGGAAGCACTGGGGCTGGAGTTGAAAATCAGGCCCAGCGGGCGTGTGCCGGACTCATGTTCGCGCGAGTAAGATGCCAGCAAATCCCAGTCCGGTGTGAGGTCATAGGCGAACAGAAAGGTTCCTGCCCTGCGCTCGATGGCGGGCACGATAAAGTTCATGCTGGGCACCAACTGCGTCTGGATGGTGCTCGGGAGCAGGGTCGGATCCGAGGCTGCCAGACCCTGCAGGGTGTTCCGGGTGAGCAACGGAATGGTCAGCACTCCCCGTGCCGTTTGAGTGTAAAGCGTGCGCGCGGTATTGGTGTAGGTGTGGGGAATTTCGTCGTAGCGGAACTGCACCTTGAACCGGTTCCACGCACCGAAAGTCGCCAGGTAGCTTTGGTCGTGATAAATCGCATTATTGGATTGCACGTCCAGGAAATATTTCGACCCGGCGATGTCATCCATGCTCAGGCGAACCCTGGGGACGAAGAATCCGTCGCGCAGGTCGCGGTATTCGTTGTACTTCGACGTTTTCAGTGCCGGGTCAAAGGGCAGATCCGGGCGCCCATACACGTCTCCCCAACTCCAGCGGCTGCCCAATTCGACCACGCCGGCCACGGGAGGGGTCTGATCCTGGCCGAATAGAGTGACCGGCGCTATTAGGAGTATGAGCATCAGCGACAGGGATCTCGTTCTGGCGGTTTTCATTGCTCGCTCCTTGCTAACGCAAAAAGAAGTTGCCCGAGGGGTGGTTCGATCCGTGAATCAGTGAGTGGCAATTGGTGCAGCCCCGGTTGAAGTTCTTGATGGAACCCAGCGGCTGCGGCTGTGTGGGGTGGCGGCTCGCGTCGTGGCAGGAGTCGCAAACCCGGGGCATCCGCACCTTCAGCAATTGTGGATTGCTGCTGCCGTGTGGCTCGTGGCAGTTGGCGCAGTTCTCCATTACCGGGGGATGCTCCCACAGAAAGGGGCCGCGCCGTTCGGTATGGCAGCTGAGACAGTTCTCGTTGATCGAGCTTTGCAACAGCTGGCTCGGGTTCGGGCTGCCATGCGGGTTGTGGCAACTGGTGCATGTGACCTTGCCCTCGCGATATGGCATGTGCGAGGAGCGCTGCAACTGCGCCCGCCGCATCTGGTGGCACTGCAGGCATAACTCCGGTTGCGGCAGCTTGGTGCCTACGTGTTCGGTCAGCGGCGCTCCGTAGCGCGAGTCTGAGGAAGCGAGAGCCGCATACCGTTCGGCAGTGCTGCCGTAGTGCACCTGATGACAGTCCACGCAAGCCATAGCCCGTGATTCGTGGGGACTGCCGTTCCAGAACATTTGATTGCCCTTGGTGTGGCAGGAGAGGCACGCCGCATTGCGCTCCTCGACCGGGGTGTTGGAATCCTTGGTGAAACGCACAGGGATCGAATCTTTGCCGCCCCCCGCCTCCACGTGGGCTTTGCCCGGTCCGTGACAGGCTTCGCAGCCCAGCTTCTCCAAGGGGGTCTTGGCATGCGCCATGGCGTTGCCCATGATGGTGTGAACGAAGCTCTTTTCCTGGTCGGCATGGCACGTCACGCATACCTCGGAGCCGACGTAATCGCCCTCGGGCTGGGCTGCGGGTTGGGCCGCGGCGGATGAAGGCTCTGCTGCCACCGGCTTGTTATTCTCTTGCGCCGCACTTTGCGACACAGTCACAGCCGCAGCGCCTGCCAGCGTAGAAACAAGCACGAGCCGCCGAAACCATTTCGATGACTTCATCGCTATCCCTTCCTCGAACGCGGGGTGCGTCACAAATGAAGTTTTGGTCTTCCCCTGAACCCGTCGCTGACGGTTAAAACCACTCCCGTTCTCACCAGTCTGGCTGCCCGGTTCTCCTGCGGCGCGCCCAGTCAGATTCTCTCCGCAGAAATCGCCGAGGCAGCTGTAAATTTCAGCAGGGCCCAAATTATCGGGAGACTACTGCCAATAGCTGCCCAAAACTGTGCAGAATTGCTCACCTCTGCGCTATCGGATCGAACCCAAGCTCGTCAGTCTGTGAATCGCGGAGGACTCAACGCCCGTAACATAAGCCGCCGCGATTCCTGAACAGAGTTGCAGAACTCTGCTTTGGCCCTCAGTGCTCACCATCACCCTCGTTTGTGATCTCACTCACCCACCCAATCTAGCGTTCCCCAAAGGGCACGGCCGTGAACCGGGCACTCCAGGATGTCGCGTTCTTTAAACTCAATGTCGATAGTTTGCAAGCGAGTGCGCAGTATTCACCGAGTGTCGCTCTTGTATATACAACCTGAATGGGCCTTGGCTGTGATCTACGTCACACGACCTGAATTTATTCGAACCACCGAAGTAAACCGAAGTAGTAGGTCTGCCTATTATGCTCGGCTCGTCCAGCGGCAGGAGGGTTTCCTACCTCCATGCCGCCGACAGCATCCCTCACACCTGTTCGGCGATTCATGACGATTTCCTTTAAGGTTCCGCGGGGAGACTAGCAAGCGGCGTGCCAATGAGTCTGAGCAAAAGTGCTCACTTAGGGCCGATCCACCGGCTATACGTTCGTCGTTGTTCAAGGGCTCTTCTGGCGGTAATTCGTACCATGGCTTGGCTGAGACTAGTCGAATATTTCCCATCTGGTATAGCATCCACAGGACGAGGTTTCACCATGACAAGGGCCGCAACCTCACTGCGAAGTGACGCCACCACGGGTGTCCAACAACTGCCAGCAGCAGACGGTCTGGCCATCGTCCGACTGACCATCGGCGCGATGTTCATGTGGGTCTTTTTCGAGAATCTGGGGAAAGGCCTCTACACCCCGGCGGGTTACGCGGGTCTGATCAATTACTACATCAAAGCGAGCCACTGCCCGGCTGCCTGGAAGGCGGTGATGGGCCTGGCGGCAAACCACGCCGCGATCGCGGCTCCCATGCAGGGCCTGACCGAAATCTCTCTCGGCATCCTGCTGGTCATCGGTCTGCTTACCCGGCCGGCCGCATCTGTGTCTTTTCTGTTTCTCGGCAGCCTCTGGATTTCGGAGTGGGGCACCTCGTGGATCTGGGAACTGCTGGTTCCGGTGCTCGCATCACTCGGGCTCGCTATCGGACACGCCGGCCGGAAATGGGGCGTTGACGCCTGGCTGTCGCAACGGTGGCCCTCCTCGCCGTGGTGGTGATGGGGCCAAATTTACGTGCGAGTGTCCGTCATCATCCCTACCCATAATGAAGCGCAGGCGATTGCGCTCGTTCTAGCCGACCTTCCGTCCCATCTCACGACGGAGGTCATCGTTGTTGACAGCAATTCGAGCGATGGGACTCCCGAGATCGCCGCAGGAGCGGGAGCCCGCGTAATTCAGGAACCGCGCCGCGGCTACGGGCAAGCGTGCCTCACGGGCCTGGCCGCGGCAGACTCCCCGGACGTGGTTGTGTTCCTCGATGGCGACTATAGCGACCGGCCCTCCGAACTGCCGATTCTTTTAGCGCCGATTATTGAAGGGCGTGCCGACATCACGCTCGGTTCCCGCCTGCAGGGGCAGCGTTCTGCCGGGGCGTTGCCCTGGCATCAGGCCTTTGGCAATCGTCTCGCCGCCAGCCTGATCAGGCTTCTGTATGGGCTGGACATCAGTGATCTCGGCCCCTTTCGCGCTGGCCGCGCAGATGTACTACGCACGCTCGCGCTCGAAGAGACCACCTATGGCTGGGCGGTTGAGATGATCCTGAAAGGCGCCCTCGCCGGGTTCCGGGTGGTCGAAGTCCCGGTGAGCTATTATCCGCGTATCGGAAAATCGAAGATCAGCGGCACGCTGAAGGGCACCGCCGGCGCCGGTTGGTTCATTCTCAGCTTGATAGTGCGCTATTATCTCCGGCGCCGAAGACCCGGGACACCGCGGCCAGCGTAGCACGGGACTGATGAGATACGGCGCAGAGATGGCTCTGGGACACCACCCCGGTTTCAGTCCGGCAGAAACGTCTTTCCCGCAAAACATCGCTGAATCCCCTAAAGTTTAAGGTAGGGTGACAAAATTCCCGAGAAAGTCCCGTGCGGTGGCTGTATCGAGGCGGTAATTTCCGCTCGTTGCACGGCAAACATGATCCCCGCCAACGCTGGCTATCGCCATCAGAATCAGCTTGCCGTTGACTGGCAAAAAGTCCGGCCCGCCGGAGTCACCAAAGCAAGCACCTCCGTTATTGAGATTCGGATTGATCGACAGCTGCAAGAATCCGGGCTCCAGTGCTCTGAAAGCGGAAAAGGCGAACATTCGCGGCATTGGATTCGGTCGATTTCCGAATCTGTCTTCAGACCCGTACCCTACATCGGTAAACAACACCCCGCGAAGCGCGTTCTTTACCGCCAATTCATCGAGCAGTCCGAGGGTGGGTAGAGCGGCAGGTGTAATCCCCTGCGTGACCGACAGCGGCAAGATGATCACAGCAAGATCGCCGGGATCGCTACCGTGGTGCGGGTTGAAAGGGTGAGTATCGTTCGCTTGAACGTACCTGGGGTTGGGAATGAACTGGGTGACGGGAATCAAAGTATTCACATCCGTCAATTCGAAAATCGGGATCGGGTTACCGAAACTCATGTACAGCTTGAAACCTTCCGGAGCGAGAAAATCACTGAAGTAAAGGGCACAGTGGGCGACGCCCAGGAATACGGTAGGCGAAATTAATGTTCCGGAGCATATCTGGAAGGCTTGGCCGTCTGGACCCACAGCGAGCACGGTTCCGACATTGCTAAAAGTGTTGGTGGTATCTGGGAAGCCATTGGTGATTGCCTGCACTCGAAGTGGTGACGAGCCGCCCACCAGAAGTAAAGCGGCTAACACTAAGTTCAGTTTGTTCCTCTTTGACGTCATTGGAATTCCTTTCTCGATTTGTTTCTTTTATTTGGCTCGGTTGCCACACCTGAAGTGATCTGTCACTTTGGAAACTTAGGTTCCGCTGGAGGATCAACCATTGCTAGGTGCTGCTCTTTGGGAGTTCCCGTCTTTAGTTCCATTCGTCTTCGAGCCTCTGCCCGAATGAGCTTTGCCTGTTGGGACGCGAAAAGGAGTCTCCCCGTCAGTGCCAGGTGGAACTGTTTGGGCCGCCACTCTCCCTGCATGATTCCCGAAGCCGAATGGCTGTTCGGCCCTAGCAGCAGATGACCAAGTTCGTGGGCGATGACGCAACCCAGAATTATTGGCAGCTCGAACTCGGCACCCTCTCTCACTGCGAGATGCAGGGCAGATTCGTAATAGACACTGGCCAGGACCGGATGGACTGTAAAACCGAAGACTTTATCCTGGAACTTATTCTGGATGGGCGCAGCGAGCACTCGCAGACTAATGTCGGTAGCTTCGGGAGCCTTCTGGCAGAGTCCTTGCGGGCTGGCAGTGGACTTCCCCACCGGACACTGTAACCAGACTGCCCGCACGCCCGATGCGCCGAGGATTCGGCCAGCTTCGCGTTCGGCCCTGGTTAGTACGGCGGGCGAGGCTTGGGAGTAGTTGTAAATCTCGACCGTGATCGTGGAGTTGAAATCGTCCACACCTGCGAATGCGGTTTCTACAGACGCGTAGCCAACGATCCCAATCAAGCCCATTGCGGCGACCATCGCCCTGGACAAAAGCCGACTATGCCCGAGGGTTTCGCGGGTCGCTGGGTGTTGGTTCCTGCTGCCTGCTTTCATGTCGTCCTCCTCCGCACCGGTTGCACGGTGAGGGCGACCTTGCGCTTCGGGTGCCGAAGCCTCAATGCATGGGCGCTCTATTGCGCATCAGCGGCAGGTCAAAAGAAAGTCAACGCCGCTAACTCGCTTGGAATAAAAGTCTGGGGGTCAGGGGGCTGGCTGGCCGGAAACACGCGGGGCGCGAACAGATTAAATGAAGTTCGGTGCTAGACTGGGGGCCTTGAGGCGAACGTCTGTGGAACCAGCTGTCCCTTCTCCTCGGCTATTCCGGTTCGAAACCTTCGATGTTGACGTTCGGACGGGAGAATTGCGCAAAGCTGGGGTGAAGCTGAAACTCCCGGGACAACCCTTTCAAGTTCTAGCTATCCTGCTGGAGTCCCCCGGCGAGGTGGTGACGCGAGAGGAATTACAAAAGCGTTTATGGCCGGACACCTTCGTCGATGTTGACCACAACCTGAACACGGCCATCAACAAGATTCGCGAGGTGCTGGGCGACTCGGCGGAGAGCCCCCGTTTTGTTGAAACTCTGCCGCGCCGAGGATATCGGTTCATCGGACCGGTGACTCCTGTACCTGCTGACCGCCCACCGCCGGCGCCATCCTCACATGTACGCCGGTACGTGACGGTAGGCGCGGCTTTCCTTTTCCTGCTGGCGCTGTCCGGGGCCACCTTTCTAAAGTGGCAGCTTGCGAGGCGTGCTGCTGGTCCGGGCACCATTCGTTCGCTTGCGGTACTGCCCTTGTCCAATCTCTCCGCCGATCCCAGCCAGCAATACCTGGTGGATGGCATGACCGAGGAGCTTACTTCAGAAATCAGCCAACTTCATTCCCTGCGTGTGATCTCTCGTACCTCCACCATGCAATACCGAGACACGCAAAAGAAAGCTCCGTTGATCGCGAAAGAGTTACAGGCTGACGGTCTGATTGAGGGCTCGATTCTGCGGGTGAATGATCGCGTACGCATTACCGCGACATTAATCCACGGCCCCAGCGACACGCACCTCTGGTCCAAGCGGTACGAGCGCGACTTGCGCAACGTAATTGCATTGCAACACGAGATCGCCAGCGACATCGCGCGCGAGGTCCGTATAACCCTCCGCCCACAAGAGCAGGTACATCTGGCAGGTGAGCGGGAGGTGATCCCCGAAGTTCACGAGGCTTATCTGCGCGGCCGCTTCCACCTGCAGAATGGGAGCAAAGCTTCAATCTACCGCGCCCTGGACTATTTCCAGCAGGCGATCCAGAAAGACCTCGAATATGCTCCGGCCTACGCCGGGGTGGCCGATGCTTACACCGCGATGCGCAGCATATATGCTGCTCCCAGCGAGGTCATGCCCAAGGCCAAAGCGGCAGCGCTAAAAGCGGTTGCATTGGACGAAACCCTGGCCGAACCGCATCTATCGCTCGGTAGCGTGCTCATGTTTTATGACTACGACTGGCCCAATGCGGAACGAGAATATCAGCGCGCTCTGGACATCAGGCCTAGCTACGCGGAGGCCCACGATTACTACGCTATGTTTCTCGTTGCCAACCGGCGCTTCCCGGCGGCGGTCGAAGAGATTCTGCGGGCTCGTCAGTTGGATCCTGTTTCCGGGCTGATCGCGGCCGATGCTGCCTGGGTTTTCTATCTCAAGCGCGACTACGATCAATTTATGGAACAGGCGAAGGCAGCGGTGGAGTTGGCACCCAACTATTGGTTGGGCCACCTGCAACTCGGATTGGCCTATGAGAAGAAGGGCAACTTCGCCCAAGCTTTGCAGGAACTCGAGGAAGCGCGGCGAATGGACGACAATTCCGCCATTTTGGAGATGCTTGCCGGCACCTATGCTGCCGCAGGACGGCCTGACGAGGCCAGGAGAATCACCGAGGAAATGGTAAAGCGCTCTAAAACGCGTTACGTATGCGCCTACGAGGTTGCTACCACCTACGCCGGTCTCGAGGACCGCGAGTCAGCTTTCTTATGGCTGAGAAAATCCCTGGACCAGCGCGCGGACTGCTCGCCCTGGATCGCCGCCGACCCCAAGTTGGATCCTCTTCGGGCTGACCCGCGCTTTCAAGACCTCCTGCACCGCCTGGGCCTTCCACAGTGAAGTACGCATCCTGGGCGGAGTCCGCGAAGGCGGGTGGCCCAGGCTTTTAGCCTCTCTGGCGCCCAAGACGTAGTGGATGCCCCGCCCTTTGCGCACTTTGCAAAGGGCGGGCGGCACCTGGAACGCATGCGCGGACCGGGTTGCAGAGCGCAAAAATTGTGTCGGCAGCATCGTTACCCGACCTTGCAAAAAGCGCAAAGACGCAGCACCCTCAGCACCGATGGCGTACTCAGATATCATCAAAGAATGGCCTCCGCAGAGAGGATGACTTCGGGTTAGTGCGAAACCTGGGCGCGTTCCACGAGAAAGTTGTTCTGACAGTCTTTGGCGGCGGCGAGCAACTGAGCGAACTCAGGAGCACTCCGCAGACTCGCCATCAGGGGATCGGTCTGGAGAGCAGCGTAAGCGCAGTAGCGCCCCTCGATGGCACTTCTGACCAACCGCATAGCGATATCCTGTTTTCCGCAGGCAGCCATGAGGGTGGCGTTCCAGTACCGGTTTTCGGGATCGGGGTCGGCGAGAAAGCCCGGAGTAGCGGCGCGGACCTCTTTGTCCAGCTGAGCCGGAGAGGATGGAGAGAGACAGGCAACCATGACTGCCTTCACCGGATCGCCAACTATCTTCTCCGCGCTGGCTAGCGCTTCTGCCCGCTTACCCATGCGTTCGTAGTGGAGAGGCAAGTTTGACGAAACCCAGCCCGATCCCGGGTCCAGCCGGAGAAAATCCATGGCCCGTTCGGAGTTTCCCATTTCGTTAAACACCATCGAGCATGATCGGAATTGATAGTTCCCGGGATCAAGCGCCACCGCCTTGTTGCACTCGGGCGCGGCCTCATCGAGCATGCCTCCGTAGCGCAGGACATAACTCAGGGCGAAGTGGGCCATGGCATTCTCGGGATGCCGCTCCACCAGCGCTTTTGCGTCCTGGTAGGCCTTGCCCAATTCCCCTCTTTCAACCCGGTTGGTGATGAGCATGCCGGCCGCGTCGCTGTAGTCGGGATCGAGGGCCAGGGCGCGCTCCTGGGCGGCAGTCGAACGCTGGAACATGGCTTCGCCGCCCTCCGAGTAGTGGGAGTCATAGTAGTAGCGCTCGCCCAGCGCGCGCCATGCGGGCGCATACGTGGAGTCGAGGCCCACCGAGCGCTCCAGCATGGTAATCGCCTGTTTGTTGGGAGCGGCATCGTGAGGCAGCGAGACGCTGCGCAGGTAGAGATCGTAGGCTTCTTCGTTCTTGGGGCGCGTTCCCGCTTCTGCTGAGGTGTCGCCCGCACCCAACGCCGGCACCAGACCCTGGCGGACTCTGGCCGCAATCTGTCCCCGCATGGAAATCATGTCCAAAGCGCCGACGCTGAGCGTGTCTCGCCACACCGAGCGGTTGTTCGCCACATCGACGGCTTCGAGCGTGATCTGCAGCTGGTCGCCTTCTTTCAGGTAGTGACCAGTGACAATATTCGTCACCCGCATCTCGCGCCCCGCTTGTTCGAGATCCAGGCTGGCGGTGTTGTACCTGCTGGTGGTGGCGAAAGGACGGATGGACAACGAGTGCACGTAACTCAGCGCAGTAGCGACTTCGTCGGGCAGGGCCAGGCGCAGAAAATCAACGTCCTTGTCGGAGCTCATGTTCTGGAAAGGCAGAACGGCGACCGTGGTGGGAGTGGCGGAAGTGACTTTGGTTGCTGCCGGGTGATGCTGGAGCTGCCAATAAACCACGGCACCGATCGCGAGCGCCAGGGTGGCAACCAGTGCTGCAATTTTTCCATATGGCCGCTTTTGGCTGGAGGCTGCCGCCGCTGAAACTTGCGCGCTAGCCTCGTGCCGGCTGGAACTCGAACGGCCCGCCGTGGCGCTTGGCGCCGCTTCGCTTCCATCCGATGCGGGCACCACCATCCGCCCGCTCTCAGTGTCCCGCTTCAAGCGCTTCAGGTCGCTCGCCATTTCCGAGGCATGCTGGTAGCGCAGCGAGCGGTCCTTTTCGAGCGCCTTGTCAATGATGTCTTCGAGTTTCGCCGGGACATCGGGGTTCAGGCGAACCGCGGGCGTCGGCCCTGAATCCAGAATGGCTTTGAAAATCAGGGCCGAGGTGTCGCCACGAAACGGCAGCGTGCCGGTGGCCATCTCGTACAGTACCGCCCCGAAGGAAAAAAGATCGGTGCGGGCATCGAGTTCCTTCCCTTTCGCCTGTTCCGGCGACATGTAGGCCACCGTTCCCACCATCGTGCCCGGACTGGTCAGGTGTTGCTCGTCGATGGTGCCGGTCATAGTGTTGGCCGACGCCACCTGGCCGGACGAACCTGCGGCAGGCGCGACTTTCGCCAACCCAAAATCCAGAATCTTGGCGTGGCCCCGCTTGGTGACAAAGATGTTGGCAGGCTTGATATCGCGGTGGACGATGCCTTCGGAGTGCGCCGCGTCGAGCGCGTCGGCAATCTCGATGGCCAGGGAGAGCAGCGTATCGTTCTCCAGCGGACGCCCGGCCACCATGTGCTTGAGGGTCAGGCCATCCAGAAACTCCATCGCGATAAAGCGCTTGCCCTCGTGTTCTCCAATTTCGTAGATAGTGCAGATGTTGGGATGGTTCAGTGCGGAGGCGGCGCGGGCTTCGCGGCGAAAGCGTTCCAGGGCTTGCGGGTCCTGGGCCACATTGTCCGGCAGGAATTTGAGCGCGACAAAACGCCCGAGCGAGGTGTCCTCGGCCTTGTACACCACGCCCATCCCGCCCCCGCCCAGCTTTTCCGTGACGCGGTAGTGGGAAATGGTCTGGCCGATCATGCTCTCATTCATAGTGGAGTCGGCCAATGTTAGGTGGGAATGCCACGGCAGTCAATCAAGGGGCGGGGAGCCGGCGGGGAAAATTCCCGGACATCAGGAGCTTGCACCGCATTGCTGAAAACAGCATTTCGACGTTTAGCACCGTCTCTCGCAGAAAATCCTCTTGACATATGCTTATATAGGAATATATTTATTCAATGGCGAGAGCGGCAACCACGGCGGATGTATTCAACGCAATCGCCGAGCCCCGGCGGCGCCAGGTGATTGGGGTGCTGGCCGATGGCAGGGAGTATGCCGTAGGAGAAGTGGTCCTGCGAATGCGGATGTCGCAGCCGGCGGTTTCCAAGCATCTGGGGGTGTTGCGCAAGGTTGGAGTGGTGTCTGTGATCAGGCGCGGACAACACAGAATGTACCGGTTGAATGCGGCCAAGCTGAGGCCGGTGCATGACTGGGTGAAGACGTTCGAGCGGTACTGGACGCACCAAATCGGTCAGATCAAAGAGCGGGCGGAGCGCAAGGCTCTGGAGCGGATGGTTTCGAGTAACACCATAAAGAAGGAGGACTAATGGCAGCGAATATTCAGGAGCCGGCGACGCAGGCGGTTCAGACCTTCGAGATCGTGAAGCAAGAAGAGATTGCCGCGCCGATCGGAATCGTGTTCGAGACGATTCTGGAGCAGATGGGACCGTTGAACTCGACCCTGGAGAAGCCGATGCCAATGAAGTTGGAGGCGTGGCCGGGCGGTCGTTGGTTTCGCGATCTGGGAAACAACACGGGGCACTTCTGGGGCGTGGTGCAGGCGATCAAGCCTCCGTCGCTGCTGGAGATATACGGGCCGCTGTTCATGTCCACGCCGGCCGTCTCAAATCTGCAGTACCGGCTGACCGAAGAGAACGGATTGACGCGGCTCCGCTTCGTGCATCGGGCAATGGGTTGGATCGGCGAATCGGACCGCGGAGTGGATGCCGGCTGGACCGACTTGATGACCCGCATTCGCACGGCGGCATCAAAGCGCGGCCGCAAGCATTGAACGAATCGCATTTGAACGAAAAGGAGGACCTATGTGTCCTGCGTGTATTGCAACCGTGGCTTGGATCGCTGCAGGCACCGCCTCGACCGGCGGTATCTCCGCGCTGGTCGTGAGCAACTTCCGCGGTAAGAAGCTACCCGGCGATAAACAAGATCCGACAACTAATAAAAAGAAACCCGAGTAAGGAGAGAGTCATGGATAACAAGAAGGAAACCAAGATGAACATGAAAACACCCGCGATCGTGTCGCTGGAAGAGTGGGAGGCAGCGCGCCAGAAACTGCTGGTGAAAGAGAAAGAGCTGACCCGCGCCCGTGACGCCATGGCTGCCCAGCGCCGGCGGATGCCGTGGACACCCGTCGAGAAGAAGTACGAGTTCGAGGGGCCCCAGGGCAAGGTGAGCCTGCTCGACTTGTTTGAGGGCCGCCCTCAGCTGGTCCTATACCGCGCCTTCTTCGAGCCCGGCGTTTTCGGCTGGCCGGACCATGCGTGCCGCGGCTGCTCCCTGGGCGCTGACCAGGTCTCTCATCTCGCTCATCTCAACGCCCGCGACACTACTCTCGCGTACGCCTCGCGCGCGCCGCAGCAGGACATCGCTCGCCTCAAGGCGCGGATGGAATGGCACATGCCCTGGTACACCATCATCGACAGCTTCGACAAAGACTTTGGCGTCGATGAATGGCACGGCCACAACGTTTTCTTCCGCGATGGCGACAAAGTGTTTCGGACTTACTTCATCAACAACCGCGGCGATGAAGCCATGGGCAGCCTCTGGAGCTACCTCGACCTCACGCCCCTGGGCCGTCAGGAAACTTGGGAAGACTCGCCGGAGGGCTACCCCCAAAGCGCGCCGTACAAGTGGTGGAACTGGCACGATAACTACGACCTCGCGGCCTCGCCTGACCCCAAGTGGGTCCAGATTTCCGACGCTGGAGAAGCCGCCTTCCGCAAGCGGAGCGCAGAGGAGAAAGCTAGCTGAATAAGAAAGAATGGGCGCGTGGCCCAGGTAATCCGAAGGTGCCCCATACATTCTCGTACTCTGCGAATGTGTTGGCGCTGTGTGTGAACCGCTCCCATTTTCTGTCCCAAGCGAAACTGGAAGTTTGAGCAGTGCAATTCCCTTTCCCCGCTGTTGGAGAGGGTTTCGCGCGCGATGTTAGTGAAACCCACTCCTTCGTAAAAAGTGCGAATGCAAAAGGCGCAGGGCACCGGCTGTCAATCCCCTATCCCGCGCCTTTTCCCCTCATCCCCTTCATTCGCTGGACACAATACTTTGGCCCGCCATGTCCCATTTCCCTGCTTCAAACTGCTATCCTATAACTAGAAAGTAAATATCAGGCGCGGGCTACTTGGCTCGCGCCTGTTCTTGTTTGGGCGTGCCGGCCAGCGGCAAGTGCGGGGACGCGATCACGGGTTTCCCAGTCGCCTTAGATTTTGCCCAGGAAAACTCGAAACGGCTGCAGCTCGAAAGGACACGGCTTTCAGGAGCCTGTCCCGTGAGCAGCCGAAGGCTGTTGCCGCGCCGCGATTTCACACTGCGCCCGGCTCATCCGAAATGCGTGCCCTACCCACGCCGGGCGGGCGCACCTGAAATGTGCGCTCACCGGAAGAAGAAGCGCGGCCCATCGCCGCGCGTCTTTAGTTGGGGCCATGGAAAACAGCGCGGAAGTTCCTGCCGGGCAGCGTGCCGGGCGGGACAAAAAGGGTAAGCCACAGAAAGGCACCGACAAACAGCGAGGAGAGTTGGCCGAGATGCACTTCATGCTCAAGGCCGCCGGCCTGGGTTTCGGCGTCGCCAAGCCCTGGGGCGAGAGCGAACGTTATGACTTCGTTCTGGATACAGGAAAGAAATTCTGGCGCGTACAAGTCAAGTCCACGTACGTAGCGCGCGCTCCTAAGTATTCGGTAAATGTGTGCCGGAGCATCGCTGGCAAGAAAAAGATGTCATACACAGCTGAAGAGATCGACATTCTGGTGGTTTACATAGTTGCCGAGGATGCATGGTATGTGCTCCCCGTGGCGGTTGTCGCGGTTCGCACCCGTCTGTACTTCGTCCCTTTGGGAAGCAAAAGGGGTGGCGTTTACGAAAAATATCGCGAAGCCTGGGACTTGATGAAAGCAGAACCCCGTGCCCCGGGACCCTAATGTGGGCGCGAGCGTCCCGCTCGTGCCGGGAGGCAGGCCCTGGATCCTGGAATTAACTATTGTCTGGATCGTTCACCGTCTAGCCGATACTGAGTAATCACTTCCTGACCTGCGGCAAAAAGCTTAGCCAACGGATCACGGCGCTGATTGAGCTCATCCTCGACAGCGCTGGCGGTGAAAACACCCGCGTCCGTAAGAACGTAAAACTTGGCTTGGCCGGTCTCTGGGAGGGGAAATTCAGTCGTAGCTTTCATTCCCGCCTGAAATTCGGCAGCCGTACGGACGAAGTTCTGGGCTGCGTCATGAATCGCGGGCTTTCCCACGCCCCCGATATAGCCCCCGCCACTGCTCAGATAGATACTCCCATTTCCGTCGGAGAGGGCAGTGACCGTGGCGGTACCGCGGTTCAAACTCAGATCCATCACAACTCCCCAAGGTTCCGTGGGAGCCGACGCCGCAGGCAGGCTGAATTTCTGGCGTGACCCCTGGAAGATCAGATTGCGCAGGTCAACGTAAGTCTTTGCTGGAGGCGAGTTCGACTGATTGGGAAACATGGAAGATCGATTTCGTGTGCGCAATGCGATCAAGATTAGGAACAAGACCGCGAAGGCTGCAATCGCGATGACGATGACTTTCAACTCAATAGATTCCCATCTCTCTAGTTAGAGCCTTCCACTTACTGTCCACCAGCGCCTTGGTTTTTTCGTCCATCTGGATTTCGTCAGGCCAGGGACGCGCGAAGCCTTCGCTGGGCCATTTGCGGGTGGCGTCAATCCCCATCTTCGAGCCGTAGTTCGGCAGGCGCGAGGAATGGTCCAGCGAATCAACCGGGCCGAGAGTGAACTGAATGTCGCGCTCCGGATCAATGTGGTTTAACACCTTGAGCGTGACCTCGCCGATGTCCTGCACGTTCACGTCTTCATCCACCACGATGATGCACTTCGTGAACATGGCCTGGCCCAGCGACCAGATCGCATTCATCACCTTACGCGCCTGGCCGGGATAAGACTTGCGAATCGACACCAACATCAGGTTGTGAAAGACGCCTTCAAGCGGAAGATTGATGTCCACCAGCTCAGGAATGGTCAGCCGCATCAGCGGGAGAAAGATGCGCTCGACTGCCTTGCCCATCCATCCGTCTTCCATGGGAGGCTTTCCCACAATCGTGGTGGAATAGATCGGATTCTTCCGGTGCGTGATGCACGAAACGTGAAACACAGGATAGAGATCCTCGAGTGAGTAATACCCGGTGTGGTCGCCGAAGGGGCCCTCGGTGCGGAGTTCGTCGAGGTGGACGTGTCCTTCGAGGACAATCTCCGCGGCGGCGGGAACTTCGAGATCGACCGTTTCGCACTTCACTAGTTCAACCGGCTTCTGGCGCAGGAAACCGGCGATTAGATATTCCTCCACGTCGGGCGGCGCGGGAACGATGGCGGAAAAAGTAAGGGCTGGATCGGTGCCGATGGCGACCGCGACTTCCATTTTGCCCCGCGGGCGCTCTCCTTCGATCAACACTGAGCCCCCGGAAGTACGCGCCATGACATCTACCGCGGCGCTGGCACGAGCGGGGACGCTCGCGCCTACATCAACCTGCGCCGCGGTTCGCAACGCCTCGCGGTAGTGTTCCGCGCCGACCTTCTGGCGCTGCCAGTGCATGCCGGTGGTGCGCTCGTCATAAATCTGCATCCGGTACATGCCGACATTTCGTTTGCCGGTTTTGGGGTCGCGAGAGACCACGCAGGGCAACGTAATAAACCGGCCCGCGTCTTTGGGCCAGCACTGCAGGATGGGGAAATCGAGCAGCGAGAAATTATCCCGCTTGATGACTTCCTTGCACGGGCCCGTGGCCACGGTCTTGGGAAAGAACTTCCCCATTTCCGCCAGCATGGGAAGCATCTTTACTTTGTCCAGAAACCCCTGCGGTGATTTCACGTCCATAAAAGCCCGGATGCGGTCGGCCACCTGGTCGAGGGCGTCAACTTCCAGAGCGAGATTCATGCGGCGAGCGGAACCGAACTGGTTGATCAGGACCTGCGCTCCGGGATGGCCCTTGATGTTTTTAAAAAGCAGAGCGGAGCCGCCAGGCTGCACGGGCGGGACGCCCGCGCCCACATTTTTACTCACGCGGTCGATAATTTCAGTGATTTCGAGGACGGGATCAACTTCAGTGCGGATCGTCTTGAGTTCGCCGGCGCGCTCCAGCGCCGCGATCCAATCCCGCAGATCTTCGTAGGCCAAAATCTTCCCCCGGTGGAAACGGCAATTATACGGCAGAGCGCAGTGTCGAAAGCTTGAACCGCCAGAGGAGTCATAGGTCAGCTCGGAATTGTATCCGCACCGCGTCGCCTCGAGCGAAGCGTCACCCTGAGCACGTTGTCATCCTGAGCGAAGCCGCCTCTTCGCTAGCGAAGAGGCGGCGCAGTCGAAGGACCCCTATACCCAAAAAGAAGCCCGGCGTAACGGTGCTTCCGGCGCCAGCCCAGGCGCAATCGTCATTGCAATGGACAACCTGGGATGAATACCCAACTGACAGAGGACCCGTCCATGAAAAATCCGCAACTCGAAAGCACCGATGCTACGTCGGGGTACGACCTCACCCCGCCGCATGGACTCGATGAAATCATCGCCACGTTTGGAAACATCTACGAATATATCGGGACGGGCGGGCAGCTTGCTCCGCGATGGCAGTCGGATTTCCTTGCAAAAACGAGTTTACCCTTCCCCATGCGCCTCGCATGGGACCCTTCGCGCGTTATCACTCAGATGACGTGCCACCGCCTGATGACTGGCACTTACGCCTCTGTCTTCGCCGGCATACAGAAAAACGGGCTTGAGTCTAAGGTTATGAGCTTCGGCGGGTGTTTCGCTTTTCGTCCCCAGCGCACCGGAAGCAAACTCTCGGCTCACAGTTGGGGCATCGCGATCGATCTCAATCCGCAAACCAATGCGCAGGGGTCCGCCGGGAACATGGATGCCCGCCTGGTTGAAGTCTTTCGTGCTGCCGGATTTGAATGGGGAGGAGACTGGAGCGGCAAAACTCGCGATCCCATGCACTTTCAATTCTGCACGGCGTACTGAGGAGAGACCTCTGACGTCGGACCTCAACCGACCACGTCACGGCTGGTCGCAATGCCGCATCCAATATATAGTTCTTGGACACGATCCAGACCGGCCATCGAGGGGGGATGAGTGAAGCGACGCGTGGTCATCACAGGCATGGGAGCAGTGAGCCCCAACGGCGTGGGCAACACTGCGTTTTCGGATGCAATTCTCCAGGGGCGAAGCGGCATTCGGCGGATCACCCGTTTCGATCCCTCGGAAATTCAGGTACAGATCGCCGGCGAGGTCCCGGACTTCGACGAGTTGGCCTGGGTGGAGAAGCGGGAGCGAAAACATGTCTCCCGGGTTTTGCCCCTGGCCCTGGCAGCTGCGACCGAGGCCTTGCGCACGGCTGGCATCGACGCCTCTTCCCTGCCCCTCGAAAAGAAGCGCCGCTTCGGGGTGATTTTAGGGTCGGGCGGCGGATCTCAGGAATTCACCGAAGAGCAGTACAGATTATTCTTCCACGAGCAATACAAGCAGATGAGTTTGTTCTGCGTGCCGACGGGAGTAATGGGCACATTGTCGAGCGAACTGAGTGTGCGCTTCGGGTTGCGTGGGCCCAGTCACGTGGTGACGACCGGTTGTACGTCGTCAACCGACGGCTTTGGATACTCGGTGCGGCAAATTCAGTCAGGGAGACTCGATCTGGTGTTGAGCGGAGGGGCCGACGCGCCCGTCTCGCTGGGCATTGTAAAAGGATTCATTCTGATGAAAATTCTTACCGACTCCTGGAACCACGCGCCGGAGCGAGGCTCGCGGCCGTTTTCCGTGGACCGGGACGGTTTCGTCGTGGCCGAAGGATCGTGGATGTTTGTGCTGGAAGAATACGAGCACGCCCGTGCGCGTGGAGCAAAGATGCTGGCGGAGATTGCCGGCTATGGTTCGACCTGCGAAGCGTTCCATCGGGTGCGGCTGCAGGAGTGCGGCGAGGAACCGGCGAGGGCAATTGGTCTGGCAATGAAAGAAGCGGGGATCGGCGCCAGCAATGTGCATTACGTGAACCTGCACGGGACTTCGACCCAATTGAACGATCGCATCGAGACCCGGGCGTTAAAACTGGTGCTGGGCGAACACGCGGCGCGGGTGCCGATGTCCGCTTTGAAATCGCAGATCGGGCATCCCCAGGGAGCGTGCGGGGCGGCGGGAGTGGCGGCCACGATTGTCGCCATGCAACACGGGCAGATTCCGCCAACCATCAACCTGGAGACGCGAGACCCGGAATGCGACCTCGACTATGTCCCCGACGTTGGACGGAAGCGCGCGATCGAGCATGCAGTATGCAACTGCATAGCCTTTGGATCGAAGAATTCGGCGCTGGTGCTGCGGAATTGTGCGTAGGGCAGTCGTCAGTCTTCAGTCGTCAGCCCACACCCCGAGCTAATCGTCTGCGATGGAGGACGGGCGTCCCGCGCCGTCTTCTGAGAATCGAGCCCTGGCGTCTGGTTTTGAGCTGACGACCGACGACTGACGACTGCTTCACGACTCCAGTAAGTGCAGCACCGTGCCCTCAACCTTGGGCCAGGCGTTGGAGCGGGGATCAATCAGGTCCGAGTGTCCAGCGGTGGAAACTTCCAGATAGTGCACATTCTCGCCGCGCTTTTTCTTTTGCTCAGTGTAGTTCCGGCTGAAAAACGGGGGCACGGTGTCGTCGGCCGCGCCGTGAATCAGCCATTGCGTAGCTGAAGCAATCTTGAGTTGCATGGGATCGGCTTCGCGGTATCGTTCCGGGACCCGGCTGGGCTCACCACCGAGGAAATCCACCACTGCGTTGTCGCTCAGGTGAAGTTCCCAGGCCTGCTGCAAGTCCACCACGCCCGCAAGAGAGATCACGCGCTTGATCGCGGGCTCATGCCCAGCCAGGCACAGCGCCAGTTGGCCGCCCGCGGAGTGGCCCATGACCAACATCTTCGAGGGATCGAGATGGTAGCGTTGCGCAATTTGTGAAGTGAAACGGTAGGCGCTGCGGACATCTTCGAAGGTGCCCGGCCACCCTCCTCCCGGATTACCTACCCGGCGATATTCCACATTCCAGGTCGCCAACCCTTTGGCGGTGAGAGCGGCGCAGAGGTGTCCGGCGTGCTTGAGGTCGTATTTCGCGCGCCAGTAGCCGCCATGTATGTTCAGCACTAGCGGAAAGGGGCCGGGGCCTTTGGGCACACGCAGTTCGCCGAATTGATTGGGGTCAGAGCCGTAGGGCAGACGGGCGTCGGCTGGGGGCGGCGCGAGCGTCAGGATGTCGTCTGCTGGCATGGACGAGGTCACGAACCAAACTTCGGGACTGGATTCATGGATTCAGTTCCCAGCTTTAAAGTTCCCGGTTCTTAGTTGCCTTTAAGCTTGAGTTTGGATTTGTTTTCTTCGAGGAATTCTCGAAGTTTATCGGAGGCTTCAAGCAGCCGCGTCCACTGCTCGTAATACAGGGTCACGGGAAAACGCCCCAGGCCATACACGCTGACTCCGCCCTTCTCACTGACCCGGAATTCCAGGCTGCCGGTGCGGCGCGGCCCCTGCTTTTCCAGTTCAGACAGACGCGCCTTCAGTTCTTCATAAGTGGGTTCCGCCATGAAATTACCTCAGAGAAATATTAAAGATAAGTAAATATGGAGCGGGAGACCGGGGTCGAACCGGCGACATCCAGCTTGGGAAGCTGGCGTTCTACCGCTGAACTACTCCCGCGCCGATTTCAAGGTTACCACTGTGACGAATTGCGGGCAATGCGGCTACTCGATGGGCTCGACCGGGGTGAGAGAGACGGAGCGGCGGTTGGGTAACTGCACGACGGTGATGGCTGCCAGCACAAAAACTATGCCTACGGCTTGCAGGGGGCGCATGAGTTCGCCCAGGGCAATGGCCGCGATCACGATGGAGAATACGGGCTCCAGGCAACTGACCACGATGGCGCGGGTAGGCTCCAGATGCTGCAATCCGGCAAAGTAAAAGGCGAAGGGAGCCAGCACGGATATGAGAGAGAACAGCAACAGAAAGAGCCACTGGGCGGCGGAATAATGGGCGGCGATGAGTTTCCAGGGAGGATTGACCAGAAGCCAGAACAGGGACGCGCTGCAGGTGGTGTACAGCAGCACGATCCAGCGGTCGCGGCGGGCCAGAATGTCGTGACCGCCGATGTTGTAAAAGGCGAAGGAAAAGGCCGCCAGCAAGGCGGCGAACAAGCCAACCGCATCGAGCCGCAGTCCGCTGCCACCGAACAGGCCAATCACCAGAGCAATTCCTGTCACCGCCAGTCCGACCGCCGCGACCTGCTGCAGGGTGGGTTTTTGCAGCCGGCGCGCGACGGTGTAAAGCAAGACCCAGATCGGAGCCGTGTATTGCACGATGATCGCGGTGGCAACGTTCGTCCTTTGAATCGCGAGATAGTAGAAGTAGTTGGAGGCGGCCACGCCCAGAATGCCGATCAGGAAGAGCTGGCCGAGGTCACGTGAGGGTAGGCGGAGGCTATGGCGTCCGCGGAGCAGCATCAGGATGGGCAGGAGAACGAGGAAGGAAAATGTGGCGCGGCCCTGGGAGAGAACCAGGGGATCGATAGCGTTGACCTGATGGAGGCCGGGAAGGCGGCCGGTAAAGGCGGCGCGGCCGAGGGTGGCGGAGATGCCCCAGAAAAATGTGGCGGCGGCGATGTAGAGGTAGCCGCGGACGGGTTGGCGAGCGTGGGTGCGCAACCTTGCAGATTACAACAAAAGCTTGCCGAGCTTTGCTCGGCCGGACAGCCGAGGGCGGCTGTCCCCACGTGGTCTATCTCTATCTCCGGTTGTCGGTTTTCGGCTCGGGGTGGATGAGGACGCGGAACAGTTCTGGAAACTCCTGCTTGAAACGGATTTCGAGTTCGGTGGAAATATCGTGCACGCTGGACAGGGGCAGGTCGTCGGCCATGGTGCAATGGGCGGAGACGTAAATGCGTCCGCGGACGCGTTTGATCTGGATGTCGTGCATGTCCAGGATCTCGGGGGATTTGGCGGCGACCGCCTTCAGGCGACGCTCCAGCCTGGCGTCGTGCAGGAGTTCGTCGCCGGCTTCGATGGTTGCCGGCTCACTTTCGATGTGCGTGAGGATCGACGTAATTTCAGGCACGTCCTGGCGAATTTCGGATTCGAGGACGGTAACCCGGTCGTGAGCTTCTTTCAGGCTGAGATTCTCGTCGAGTTCGAGGTGCTGTTCCACGTGCAGGTGGCCCTGGAAGTCCTGCACGCTGACGTCATGGACGTTGAAATTGTTGCGAGTGGCGACGGCACGGACGCGGTCAAAAATGTTTTCCGTGCGCCAGGCCCGAGGCACGGAGTGCACGACCACGTCAGCGTCAGGCAACACTTCATGGACCGCGCTGGTCACGGCTTCAGCCATTTGCTCGGAGCGCTGGAAGGTCACATTGCGGGCTACGCCCACCGAGAGATCGGCAAAGTAGCGGTTGCCGGCGCGGCGAATGCGGACGCGGTCCACCTCGAGCAGGCCATCGACGGAGGAAACCGCGGCGACGATCTGGTTGCGCACTCCGGCGGGCGCAGCGTCGAGCAGGGCGTCAACCGTCCGGCGGGCCAGTCGCGAGCTTACGTAAACAACCACGCCGGCCACAAAGAGCGCGGCCACGGGATCGGCATCGCGCAGCCAGCCAATGCCGTACATCCGTCCGAACAGGACCAGGAAGAGGCCGATAATCACAATGCCGCTCGACCAGATGTCGGTGGAGAAGTGGAGGGCATCGGCCTCGAGCGCCTGACTGTCGTACTTGGCCGCGATCCTGCCTAAGGCGCGAGAGCGCCAAAAATCCACGGCCATGGAGATGAACATGACGACGAAGGCAGCGATGCTGGGCTCGATTTCGACGCGGTGGAAGAAGAGCCGCTTGACCGCTTCGTAGATGATCCAGATACAGGTGAGCAGAAGCAGACCGGTCTCGATGAAGGCGGAAAAGTTTTCCACCTTGCCGTGGCCGTACTGGTGATCGGCGTCAGCCGGCTTGTCAGAAACCCGCACCGACATCAAGGTGATAATCGCGGCAACCAGATCAAGCACGGAGTGCAAAGCTTCCGAAAGAATGCCCAGGCTGCCTGTGGTCACACCGACGACAATCTTGAGGGTGGTGATGGCCAGCGCCGCCAGAACGGAGTTGCCAGCCACAGCCCGCTTTTCGGCGCGCATGGACTCCGGACTGTAAACCGCGGGCGATCCCGACATAGCGGCATTATAGCTGTGGGGCGGGCGTCGGACTTCGGACGTCAGACCTCGGGCGGCGGACCTTGGCCCTTGGGCGTGGTTCGGGTTTCACCGCGGCGTATTTGCTATGTATTACGGAACAGTTGTTGTAAAGTTCATGGTGATCATCAGCCTGACCCTTCGCCGATATCTCGAAGCTTTAGTCCACGTTGGTCAATTCACCCTCATGCGCTCATCCTCATGCGCTTCAAACAAGGAAGGAAACTCTGCATGCATCGTGCCACCCGCAGTTTCGTGATCGCCGCTTTGACGGTAGCCAGCGCCACTTTGGGCGCGCAGGCGCAATCCGCACCGATCAAGCCTGGTCTATGGGAGATCCACAGCGAGCGCGAAGTCAATGGACAGAAAGCGCAGGACGCCAGTGACCGGATGAAGCGCATGAGTCCGGAAAAACGCGCGCGGTTCGAAGCCATGATGAAAGAGCACGGAGTGGCCACGGACGGCTCCGGCAAGAGCCAGGTCTGCTATACCAAGGAGAACCTCGACCAGTCGGCCTGGGCGAGCCAGGCGATGGACTGCAAGGCGACGTTCAGCAGCCGCACCGCAAATTTCTGGAAATGGCACACCAGTTGTCCCCAGATGGGCGTCGAGGCCGACGGCGAAGCGCATTTTCCGAATTCTGAGAACTACACCGTGAAGTCAGCGTCAGTGTCAAAGCGCGGCGACAAGGCGCTCAATTCGAGTACGACGATGACCGGCAAATGGCTGGGCTCCGATTGTGGCAGGGTGAAGCCGCTGGAGGCACCACACTAGCCGCGCGCCACTCGTATCAGGATCGATCGAAGATAGGCTGGTTCCGGGGGCCAAGGTTTCCTGTTCGCTCACGTGGCGTCCTGTCGGTGAGTGAAATCGTCTTGTGGCTGTTGAAAAACTCACGCTCTCGAAGGTCACAGAAATTTCATTCCGCTAGGATGCCCTATAAACGACGTTCTCGATTTTGGTGGACATTTTCTATCCCTCGGCTGGGACAGTTTTTTCAAAAGATGGGGTTTTTCAACAGCCACGTCTTGTTAACAACACCTAACGTGCTCTCCCAGATTTCACTCATCTGGTACGCTGCTACACCTATATGGGCGGCTGGTTTGTCGACATTTTCGTCGAGTATCTGGTTCGAGTAATTGTCCGCATGTTCAAGAGGCGCGGGAGCGATACATGGCCCTTGGCAAAGGCAACTGTAACGGTGTCCGACTGCCCAAATGCTGGTTATGGTTGCGATGTAGCTGAGGTTCATTACACCTACCGTGTCGACGGCGAACTCTACACGGGTACCAACGAAAAGCCTTTTATCTCTCACAATTCAGGGGAAGCCTACATCAGTCGTTTCGCACCGGGAACGGAGTTTTCTGTGCGCGTGAAACCTGGAAATCTGTTGGTATCTGTTGTGCGCGACGGGGATCAGTCCGGGCCAGCCACGGAGGGTGGTCAGACCGCGTACCCTTGAATGCAGGGCGCCACTTGCCGCAAGTAGTTGGCGAAAAATCGCGATAGCACTCACTGCCCGGGTTCTGAGCGCTATGGCCTGTTATCGACAGTTAAGCTCCAACACGCTTATTCTACGGCGCAGTTGTTTCTGGGGTGGAAGCCCGCACGTCCATTTCTGACGAATCAAAATGACACCAGAGGCGATTGTGCTGCTTCAACGAAGCGTTGGCAAAGTGGTCCGGCTTACGCGGCCTGATGGCGAAGTCATAGTTGCAAAGATAACTTTGGTCGATTCCCTTGATGAGGAGATTGTCTTCGATATGCTTTCCACGACGGACGAATCCAAGTATGAGAAGTTTGATCGGGAACCAGCCTACTTACTGTATTTCAGTGACATTTCTACCGTGGACACGGTGACCGATTCGAGTTGTTGATTAAGGGAAGCAGGCCGGTCCAAATTACCTCCTCGAAAGTCCGCCTAAAAGGTCGTCAACTAGCGATAAATCGCGATAGCACTCATTGACTCGGTACTCGGCTCGGGCCGACCCTCTCCATTGAACCTGCGAGATTCGGGATTCGCCGATTAATAACGTCCCGCATCCCTCCGAGCGCGGCGTTCTCTTCCTCGCTGCACTTGTTCCTGAAGTTGAAAGGTCCGATGTCCGCTCTATGCTAGGATTCTCGGTGCGCCTTTGCGCTCAAGCCCTGGGAGGAAAACTGATTTGACGACTTATGGACGATGGCTGTGTTGTTTGCTTTTGAGCGTTGCCGCGTGGGGACAAGCGCCCAAGCCGGCGGTTCGTCCGGCTCCGCCGAAGGCGGCTGCCGCAGCAACGGCGCCGGCCACCACGGCGGCTGCCGGGGCGACTGTTGCTCCGGGCACTGCTGTGATCACGATTGCCGGCTTATGCGACAAGCCGTCGGCCGCCAAAGCAGCGGATTGCAAGACGGTAGTGACGCGCGCCGAGTTTGAGCAACTGGTGAATACGGTGGCGCCTACCATTGCCCCAGCCGCGCGCAAGCAACTGGCGACCCAGTACGGTATGGCGCTGGTGATGGTGCACAAGGCGCACCAGATGGGTCTGGACCAGGGACCGAAGTTTCAGGAACTGATGCGCGTGGCGCGCATCGGAGTGCTCACCAAGGAGCTCAGCCAGAGCCTGCAGGATGAGGCCGGCCACATCTCCGACAAAGAGATTGAGGCTTATTACCACAGCCATGGTGAGGAGTTTCAAGAGATCGACCTGCAGCGAATCTTCATACCGCGCAGCAAGCAGGTGGTGGAAAGCAGGGACAAGCTGGCGGACGACGCGGCCAAGAAACAGGAGCAGGAATCGGAAGACGCCATGAAGAAACTGGCGGACGCGCTGCGAGCGCGGGCTGCGGCGGGAGAAGATTTCGAGAAGCTGCAGGACGAGGCCATCGCCGCGTCTGAAATGAAAGGCAAGCCGCCCACCAAGCTGGGCAAAATACGGCGCACCAGCCTTCCACCTGATCAAGCGGCAATTTTCAACTTGAAGCCCGGAGAGACCTCGCAGCTGATCAGCGGTCCCAACGGATACCTGGTGTATAAAGCAGGAGAAAAAGACACTCTGCCCCTGGACAAAGTGCAAGCTGAAATCTCTTCCACCATGCGCTCGCAGCGCATGCAGGATGCGCTGCAGAAGATTCAGCAGTCCGCCACGCCGGAGTTGAACGAGAAATATTTTGCCGACGCACCAGCGGCTGCGCCGGAATCGGGCACGCAGGACGATACGGGCACGAAGCCGGCGATGAAGGCTCCTCCATCCGGTCCCAAATAAAATGGGCGACGAAAAACCAACTGTTGTGGTCACGGGGATCTCCGGCAATCTGGGGAGCAGGCTGCTGCCGCTACTGGGCGGCTTCAACGTGATTGGCGTGGACGTGGCCCCGCCGGCGACCGACTTGCCGCTGCGCTTCGAACGCATGGACCTGGGGCAAGAAGAGTCCTGCCGCCAGCTTTTCTTTTTATTGCGGGAAACGCGGGCGGAGGCTGTGATCCACCTGGCATTCGTTCTGGACGCGGTGCAAGCTGGAGTGCTTGATCTGGATCGCATGTGGCAGATCAATGTGGCCGGAACGGCGCGGGTGATGGAAGCGATCACCGAGGTCAATCACGAAGAGACGGTGGTGCGGAAATTCATTTTTCCCAGCAGCGTTTCGGTGTACGGGCCGGAGACATCCGGGGCCGCGACGGAGGAGCATCCGCTGGGCGCCCATACCCTGCCCTATGCGATCCATAAGATGGAATGCGACAAGGTAGTGCAGCAGCGGGCGCCGGCACTGCGGGGGTGCAGCGCCTATATGCTGCGTCCGCATATTTTTGCCGGGGCCAGCGTGCAGAACTACATGCTGGGCGCCTTTCGGGGCACGCCGGGTGGGCGAAGCAACCGCGCGGCCAGCATGAGGAGCCGGGGCAAGCGCCTGCCCTGCCTGTTGCCGCGGGGACGCCGGTATCTGGAGCATCGAATCCAGTTCGTACATGTGGATGATATGGCCCGGCTGATCACGCGGATTCTGCAGAAGACAGAGCCAGAGTCGCAACGGCTGACCGTACTCAACGTGGCCGGGCGTGGCGATCCGTTAACCTTTGAGCGCTGCATCGAAGTGGCTCAGGCCAGGCTATTGCGGATGCCGGGCAAGGTGGCGTTCAGGATGGCGCTGAAGATTCTGTGGCAGCTGGGGATTACAGCCATCCCGCCCGAGGCGGCACCTTACATGACCAGCGAGTACATCATGAATACGGACCGCCTGCGGAAATTTCTGGGTGAGAGTTATGAGGACGTGATCCGTTACACGATTGCGGATGCGTTTGCGGATTGCTTCAAAAGCGAGGCGGCGGTGAAGGTGGAGGAGTCTCCAGCTGAGGTTTAGGGCGGCATGCCTTTTGGAATGCGAGGGCGAGACGCCCTCGCGACAGCCGGCGGGACGCCGGCGCTACTTCTTGCCGCGGTAGAGGCCGGCGATGCCCAGGGTGTATGGGGTCCAGGATGAGTCGCGGAAGCCGGTTTCGCGTATGCGTTGCAGCATGTCGCCGGGGGCGGGAAAACGCGCCACCGATGCAGGCAGGTAAGCGTAGGGTCCTTTCACTCCCGAGATCAGGGTGCCGACCGCGGGCAGGACGCGTTTGAAGTACAGCCGGTAGCAGTTTCCCACCAGGCCTTCAGGCTCTCCGAAATCCAGAATGCCAAATTCTCCGCCGGGGCGCAGGACGCGCATGATCTCCCGCAATCCGGCATCGTAATCCGCCAGGTTGCGAAAACCGAAGGCGGAGGTGATCAGATCGAAGTGCGCGTCGGGAAAGGGCAGGCGCAGGGCATCGGCTTCGATCCAGCGCAAGGGAGTGGCGGCCGCCTTCTGGCCGGCGCGCTGCAGCATGGCGTGAGAGAAATCGGCGCCCAGGATTCTGGGGCGGGACTTCCCTGCCTGGCGGCGCAGGGCCAGCGTCATGTCGCCCGTGCCACAACACAAATCGAGGACCTGGGATTCCGGGCGGGCGAGAATGTTGGCAAAGGCGCGGGCCGTTCTTCTCCACCAGAGCCGGTCGATATTGAAGGAGAGGAGATGGTTCAGCAGATCATAGCGGGGCGCGATGGCGGTGAACATGGCGCGCACAGCGCGGGCGGCGGATTGCGGGTCGGCGGCGCCTTCGGGGGCAGCGCCGAGGACTGCGGATTTGGGGGAGTCCGTCATGTTGGAAATTTCTTTGCCGGCCTCGGTGCGACCTGACCAAAACCGTGTGGCCGCGCGCGACTCGCCCGCGAGATCTGAAAGCCCGGCCAAAAGCCGCGGGCGAGTCGCCCGCGACCACACGGACGATCAAAAGCCC
>Ga0207706_10001064_pt1 | contig 27898 bp, 20 predicted proteins | sample KBSC53metaG_FD_184318 | JGI IMG/M metagenome (GOLD analysis project Ga0207706, IMG submission 184318) | Corn rhizosphere microbial communities from Kellogg Biological Station, Michigan, USA - KBS C5-3 metaG (SPAdes) (version 2) | ecosystem: Host-associated > Plants > Roots > Rhizosphere > Soil ... | reverse complement strand
GAGCGCTCCAGCCGGCGGTGTCACCGTGTGTCAGCCAGTCGACGGCGCGCTGAGTCACCGGAGTCACCACGAGCGAGCTGCCGAGCGTGCTCACGAGCATCGTTCCACCGGCGGCGGATTCGTACTCCCCGGCGAGCGAGTCCTCGGCGACCGCATCACGAGACAAGAGCAACGGGAGAGGACTCGGCGATCCGCGGGACACCATGACCGCTCCGTTCAACAGCGTTTCCGTGATGGACCGTCCGCGATACCCGACGTTCGTTAGGGCGATCATGACTCGTCCCGACGGCGGATACAGGCGCATCTCGCTGTGGTACGCGCCGTAGTCGCCGCCGTGGAAAGCGACGCGAGGCGCACCAGTCGAATCGGCGCGCACGAACCAGCCGAGAGCGTACCCGTAGCCGGTGCCGAGGGAGGCGTGAATCGTGAACAGCTTCCGGCGCGACCCGGCCGAGAGCACGACGCCCTTGTCGATCGCGCGAATCCAACGATAGAGGTCCGACGCGGTCATGACGACACCGCGTCCGAGCCGGAGCCAGCTCGCGGGACGGTCGGCCATCGTGAACACTTCGCTCTCGTCGCCGGTACTCCACGCCATTCTCTCGCGGACCACTCGCGGGTCCCACCCGACATGAGTGTCCCGCATCGCGCACGGCTGAAGAAATCGCTGCTGAACGAAAGCTCCCCACGTGAGCCCACTCACACGCTCGACGACTGCCGCCAGCAAGAGGTAGTTCACGTTCTGATAGTCGAACTGCGATCCGGGCGGGTGCGCGGGACGGCTCTGCAGGATCCCGTGCACCACCTGGTCGCGGTCCTCGACGAGCCAGTCGCGCCGCACCGGGTCCCAGCCGTAGAGCCCGAGGCCGGAGGTGTGCGAGAGCAGCTGGTCCAATGTGATCGCGCGCTTGTCCGACGGAACGTTCTCGAAGAACGACGGCAGGGAGTCAGTCGTCCGCAGCCGACCCTCGTCCTCGAGCGCCAGGATGGCCGTCGCGATGAACTGTTTCTCCATCGACGCGATGTAGAACAGCGTCGTTGTATCGTTAGGCACGCGCCGCGCCGGGTCTCGCCATCCCAGCGCACGGTGCAACAGGACGTCGTCTCCGGCCGCGATCAGCAACACACCGGACACCCCCAGCGCCTCGGCCCGGTCGGCGTAGTCGGTGAGGGCGCGCCTCACGGAGTCCGCGGCGAGCGGTGCGGGGGACTGGGCTGCCGCCGGCGCGGCGGCGATCGCGGCGAATACAACGATCCCCGCAATCGATCGAATGACGCAGGTCATGCCCGAAGTTCGGGCCATTGCCAACGCGATTCTTGAACGATCTGAACCCTGATGCGGACGTTGCTCAGGCCGTGGCGCGACCCGTGGCGCGAGCGACGCGGCGAAACCGGGCAGGGGTCGCACCCGTTTCGCGGTGGAGCAATCGCGTCAGGTGTGCCTGGTCGGCGAAGCCACACTCCAGCGCGATGCGCGCGATCGGCTCGGCAGTCGTGGCCAGGTGCCGCATGGCCAACCGAAGGCGGCTCTGCAGCATGAACGAGCCGATCGACTGTGCGTAATGGCGGCGAAACACGCGGGCGAGGTACACCGGATGTACGCCAACGTCGGCGGCGAGCGTCGTTAGGCTGAGCGGGTGCGTGCAGCCCTCGATAGCTGCGTCAGCGATGCGACTCAGCCACACTGGTCGCTCGAGGGTCTTCCATTGGTGGTGCGACCGTAACCGCCGCGCGATCTCGAACGCCGCCTCTTCCGCCAACACCTGCCGCTCGGGCGCGGCCGCGAGGAACGCCGAGTAGAGCGCGAGCAGTGGAACGACAATTCGTGCGAGGCCGGGTTGTGGCGCGGCCTGTTCCAGTGCGTCGAACGCGGGAGATTCGCTGGTGCACTCGACGATGAACGACCGCGCTCCGAGTGTCGAGTAGCGGTTGGAATGCGGGGCGTCGGCGGGCTTCACGAGCACGGACATCGCACCGCATTCGTGCGTGTGGCCCGCGCCAAAGTCCTCGAGAAAGCCGCCGCTGAGGACCAGCGTGACGGCAGGATATGCGTGCCGGTGCCTCGCGATTCGCGCATTCGGGCTGTGTGACGTCTCCGTGAGGCGGATGGCGCCGAGCTCCGCCGTCTGATCCGTCACACCATGGGTGACCGGTGCGATGCCGTACACGCTCGTGCTCCGGTAGCGCTAGCGATCGCCGTGAAACGTCTTGTTGGTGGCTGGCGGCGGAACCGGTGGCTTCCAGCGGCCCGACTCGTAGTCCATCCATCGCATGAACAGCGAGTCCGAGTAATTGGCCATGATCTCTTTCCCATCGGGCAGCCTGCGCACGTTCTCCACCAGGACGCCCGAGTATCCGGCGGTTGCCGCCCTAACGAGTCCCAGTACGCCGTCGTACGCAGCACGATAGTTCGGTGCCTTGAACGTGACCGTCTCATTCGCGTACGTAAGCCCCGGAACGCCCGCGAGCGACGCGAGTGACGCCGGCGGCACCACATGCAGCCCGGCCTCGAGCGGCTCGGCGACCTTCATGACCTTGGCCTTCGCCAGATTCCGCACCGCGCGCGCCGCCTTTTCCTTCATCTCGGCGTGTACCGAGTCCACGTTCCGTAGCTCGACCGTCGAGGAGCTGGTGGCCTTCTTCGTGACGACGAACTCGAGCCACGGCATGACCTTCAGATCGTTCTGGAGGCGGTCATCGCCCGAGACAAAGATGAGCGGAACGCCCACGCGCCCCCACGAGTACGCCACGATCTCGCTCTCGGTGATCGACTTGCCGTTGAGCAGCATGTCCATCCCGAGCGTGATCGTGTGCGACGCGAAGCCGCGGCTCCCGGTCTTCGCATGCATCGCGACCGCCACCACGGCGTCATACGTGTTAGGCGCCGTGAGGTCGACGTATGGATCGAATGCCTTGTCCCGGAACACCTGCTTCGCGCGTTGGTCGAGGAGGTCCCGCCGTACATCGGGCTCCGGATTCCCGCTGCCGTGCGCGTCCACGATATCGACCTGCGTCGCGCCGCCGGCAAAGAGCCCGTCGATCACCGCGTTGAGATCCGCCGCGAGCATCTTCTGGCCTTCGGGATACTTCTCGGGATGGCTGAAGAGGTAGGTCTTCCAGTCGTCCTGGCCGGCGAGGCCTTCCATGTCGTGGTACACCAGAACGCGAACGGCGGCCTTCGACGTGCGGGCGTCAGTACGTGTGGCGACGGCGGTAGCCGCTAGCGCTGCGGCAACGAGGCAGGCGGCGCTCGCGAGCGCCAGCTGGCGAATCGACATGCAATCTCCGGCCGAGGTTGTGCAGCCATCCTACGCCCTCGACGCGACGGCAACAAGGCATCACCGGCGTGGTGCTTCAGCCGATAGCTCGAACATGAGAAAGTCGCGCAGCGGTCGATATCCGATTCGCGTGTAGATCGAGTTCGATGTCGGGTTCGACAGGTCGGTGTAGAGCACGCAGAGCTCGAACCCGCGTCTCAGCAGCAACTCGCTGAGCGCGGCCACGCACGCGGTTGCATAACCACGGTGACGCCACTCGCGCGGTGTGTACACGCCATTGACCGCAATCGCGCGCTTCGTCGGCCGCGCCGAAGCCGCCATGGTTCGCGGGTCGGGGTCAGACCACAGATAGATCTCGCCCGCCGCAATGCGCCGCGCCGCCGACGCTTTTGTCGATCGAGTCCCGATGTTCGCGAGCGCCTCGGCCTCGAACTGCGAGATCCACTCGGCCACGAGATCGAGGTCATCCGATGTCGCCACGCGCAAGCTTCCTGACGATGAAGGCAGGGCATCGAGTGACGTGAGCTTGTACGAGCGCTGCCGCATGGCGACCTTCGCGACATCGCGTGACGCGCGCGTGAATTGCTCCACGGCGCCTTCGACCTGGCCGACTGTGCCGATCACATACCGCGGCAGACGCTGCTCGGCGGCGAGCGCGTCCCACAGGGGCGCCGAGGCAGACGTTACGTCCGCGCGGTCGCTCGCCAGCAGCAGCGGATACCCGTATGTCATGAGGGCCGCGAGCGCCAGGCCGCGTGCGTCGTGGACCGACGCCAGAAATAGGTCGTCGTTAGGTGCGCGGCCCGTCGCCGCCGCTTCCGCGACGCCGAGCACGAGATGATGTTCCGCCTCGTGCTCGGCGAGCGTGGGGCCGGCCGCCGCGAGAAATTCGGCGGCCGTTGCGTAGGTCGTCAGCCGCATGGTGGGTTACACCACTTTGGCCTTCCACCCGCCGCGGCGGAACATCACGAGCGCCGCGATCGCGTACACGGAGAACGCGATCGGGATCGCCGTGAACACCCCGAACGGGCCGAACCCGAGATGGACCGCGAGCAGGTACGCCAGCGGTATCTCGAACAGCCAGAACGAGAAGAATCCGAGCCACGTCGGCGTCCACGTGTCGCCCGCACCGTTGAACGACTGCGAGAGCACCATGCCGTAGGCGTACAGCACGAACCCGATCGCGATTACGCGCAGCGCCGTTCGGGCGTACTCCGCCACGGCCGGGTCGGACGTGAACAGCTGCACGATGCCGCGCGCCCCGAAGACGAAGATCACGCCCACCACTCCGAGGAAGCACAGGTTGTAGAAGGCTGCCCTCCACACCGCCTGTTCCGCCCGGTCCGGCTTGCCAGCACCTAACGCCTGACCGACCATCGTCGCCGCCGCGTTCCCCATCCCCCACGACGGCAGCAGCGCGAACAGCACGATCCGGATCGCGATCGTGTACCCCGCCAGTGCCGTGCTTCCGAATCCGGCGAGGATCCGCACGAGACCGATCCAGCTCGCCGTGCCGATCAGCACCTGGAACATGCCACTGCCCGAGAGTCGCAGCAGCTTCACCATGAGTCCGGGATCCACCGTCAGATGCCGGCGATGGATGTGCACCCGGCCACTCTGCCTGAAGAACTGCGCCATGCCGAACAGCACACCCGTGCTTCTCCCGATGGTCGTCGCGACCGCGGCACCGGTCACGCCAAGCCGTGGGAACGGACCGAGTCCGAAGATCAGGCAAGGTCCGAGCAGGATGTTGATCCCGTTCGCGAGCCAGAGCGTACGCATGGACAACTGCGCGTCTCCAGCACCGCGAAAGATCCCGTTGATCAGGAACAGCAGCAGGATCGACGCGCTCCCGCCGAGCATGACGCGCGTGAAATGGCTTCCCGTTGCGAGTACGTCGGGCGACGCGCCCATGAGTCTCAACAGCGTCGGTGCGAAGATCGCTCCGAGCACTCCGAGCCCGAGTGACACGAATAGCCCGAGCGTAATCCCCTGAACGGCCGAGCGCGACGCACCCTCGTTGTCGTGCTCGCCAGTTCGACGAGCGACAGTCGCCGTCACGCCGATCGAGAGTCCCATCCCGATCGTGTACACGATTGCGAGCAGCGACTCCGTGAGTCCCACGGTCGCGACGGCATCCGGGCCGAGCTTCGACACGAAGAACACGTCGCAGACCACGAACACACTCTCCATCATCATCTCCAACACCATGGGGATGGCGAGGATGAGGATCGCGCGGCCTATCGGCCCTTCGGTATAGTTGCGCCGGGAGCCGCGAAGCGCTTCGCGCACGGCTCCCCAGATACTTTCGCCCGGTGCGGCGGCAGGCGCCGGGAGGGCGATCTCAGTCGATTCTGACATAACGATCCTGGCGATCGGCGCGACCCGACCGGACGGGGCACCGAGAGAAACAGAGAGGGCGGCACCGATCGCGGTGCCGCCCTCTCCGGGGCCCGGCTCAGCGTGCGATCGATGCTATCTCATCCAAACGAAACGCCCGTGACGACCGACGTGCAGAGCACGGCGACGACGTCGGCTTCGAAGGTGGGCTTGCGCATCGATCTGCTCCGTGAGGCAGGTGTGTCGACAGGATACAGATTCCGTCGTAGTCGCGCAAGCGCGAGCTTTGTAAGCGTTAGGTCACTCACGCACGTCCGCTCCAGCCTCGACCAACAGCTCGCGCAGCAGTGATCGGTGGCAGCGGGTTTCGTCCTCGCAGTAGCATCCGACGGACAGGTTGGTCTGGTGGGACATTTTTGCCAGCAGCTGCGTGAGGTGTCGCGCTTCTGGCGTGGACATATGCTTGCGGTACGCCCTGGCGAAGGTCGCCCAACGCTTGTCGGTCCACGGGTCCGAGAGCGCCCACGACACCATATCGGCTGGCGGCGCGAGCTCGGGAAGCCAGACGTCGAAGTAGTCCAGGGTCGCGAAATCCTCCTTTCGGACTCCGCGGGGCGGGCGGCGAACCGTCCCGATGCGCAGGCCTTCCCCGCTCAGGCGAGGCGTGCCCAGTCGGACGACGTGAAATGCCATGGGACTTGCGGTTAGGCTGTATTTTTGATGAGTTGGAGCCGCCTGAGTCTGGGCGCCCCCGAATCACCACGGAAACCTCTGAGATTGCCGCGTTCGTCAGACAACTCCCCGTACCGAGACGAGAATCCCGCGCCGCGCCCCGACCGCGGCGCGGGAGCTTCACGCCGCCACGGATCCGCGGGCCGCAAGCAAGCCGTGTCGGAATCAGCACCGCGCGGCGCCACGAAGCAACCAGCGCGGAAGCGGCCGTCGCCAGCGGCGAAGGCGAAGTCGGCTCGCCCGAGACGGGGTCGCCGTTCGGGGAAGGCGAGCCCCGACTGGTCTCACGCGGCAACCGCCCGGCTCACGTCCCACCCCACGCACCGTTCGGCCTATGCTGAGACTCGCCGGTGGCTGCTGGCCGAGCATGGGCCGGTCTGCGCGTACTGCGAGCGAAAGTTCAAGCCCTCGGAGATGACACTCGATCATGTCGCGCCACGTCGAGGCCAGTCGGCGTACGACCGTCGCGACAACCTCGTGCTGGCGTGTCCGGAGTGCAACGCGGCGAAGCGGGATATGGCGCCGATCGCCTTCCTGCTGGCACGACGGAGCCGGGCGGTGTCGCTGCTTCGGTACGGTGGCCACCTGAGCCCGATGCTGATCGACCTCGCGCGGTCGCTGGTGCCGCCCGCCACGCTCGCGACGCTCGCGAGCTCCGCGTCGGACGACGACGGCGACGACGATTCTCCGTATCGCGACTAAGACGGTTTCATCTATCGGCGAACAAATCGGAACCACGGACGCTGAGAACGCTGAGGCGCTTCGCGCCGCCGCGGAAGCCGCTGCACTTTCTTGAATTCGTCTTCCAGCGTATTCAGCGTCCGATGCGGAGCGCCGTCCGCGTTTCCCAGCGTTCGCAGTTCTTCCTCGTTTGGCTCCTATTGACCATCAATAGGTCAGCGGTTACCTATTACCCTGCAATAGGAGCATGCATGAGCGACGCGAAGACTGACCTGCTTCAGGGAACACTCGATCTCATCGTGCTGCGGCTCCTCAGGAGTGGCCCGGCGAACGGGTGGGACATCACGCAATCCATCCAGGTCGTCTCGAAGGGCGCCCTCGAGATCAACTACGGGTCGGTGTATCCGGCGCTGCGGCGGCTCGAGGCGCGCGGGTTCGTGAAGGCGGAGTGGGGCACGTCGGACAACAATCGTCGTGCGCGCTACTACGAGCTGACGGCTGCGGGGCGCAAGCAGCTCGCGGCCGAACGCGACGCGTGGGAGCGGTTCGCCACGGCGCTGGGCCTCATACTCGACGCCGGGTAGCATGCGAATCTGGCGCATGCTGACCGTCCCGCTGCGCTCGCTCGTTAGGCGTCGCGCCACTGACGACGAGCTCGACGAGGAGATTCGGTATCACCTGGAGCGCGACGTCGAACGCCGAATGGCCGGAGGCGAGAGCGAAACCGAGGCTCGGCGAGCGGCCCGGCGCGACTTCGGCAACGTCACCGCCCTCACGGAAGAGGCGCGGTCTGCCTCGCGGATGGATGCGATCGAGCAGTTGATGCAGGACACGCGATTCGCCGTTCGCAGCTTCCGCCGTGCGCCTCGATTCGCGCTCACGGTCGTCCTCACCATCGGGCTCGGACTCGGGCTCGTGACGTCAGCGTTCACGATCTTTGACGCGTACGTGCTCCGGCTGTTCGACGTGCGCGATCCACGATCGCTGTTCGAGATGCGGCTGCACGATCAGTGGGGCCGCGAGCGCTACATGCGCTGGAACGAGTATCGCGCGCTCGCGCGTGCGAATCCGGCCTTCTCGGAGAGCTTCGCCTCGGTCTGGATCATTGCCCGGCGGGACGGGGAGCCAGTAATGCTCCAGGCGGTCACCGGTGGCTTCTTCCGAATGCTGGGCGTCGGGCCAGCGTTAGGCAGGCTGATTCAGCCCGACGACGCGGCGACCCCTGGTGGCGGCGCGATTCTCGTGTTGAGCCATCGCGCGTGGCTCGCCAGGTTCGGTGGCGATTCGAGCATTGTCGGAACGGCGCTCACGATCCGCGACCGATCGTACCAGATCGTCGGTGTGGCGCGCGAGGGATTCGATGGGTTGGGTGACACCCCGCCGGATTTCTGGGTGCCGATCACCATGGCGGCCGCGCTCGACGACCGCGCCGCGGGGTCCGGTGCCGATGACCCGATGCTGAAAGTGGTGGGACGCCTCGTGCCGGGGATGACACCCGCGGGCGCTGCTCGGGCATTGAGCGCGTGGGCGTCGGCTGCGACAGCGGATCGGCCGGAGCCCGAGCGCGCGCCAACGGTCACGCTGGAGCCACGCGCCACGGCGCTCTACATGTCGCCGGCCACGATGCTCGAGGTGTCGCCGCTGTTCGTCGCCTTTGCGCTCGTACTGGTGATCGCCTGTGCCAACGTCGCGAACATGATGCTCGCGCGTGGCATGGCTCGGCAGCGAGAGCTCGGCATTCGCCTTGCGCTCGGTGCGGCGCGCGGACGACTCGTGAGACAGCTCATGACGGAGGCGCTGCTGCTCGCCGTCCCCGCGGCGTTCGTCGGATACGCCCTCTCACGCCTCGCGCTCGACGTCGCCGTGACGCTCATGTTCGCCACCGTCCCGGCCACGTTCTCATCGTACCTGCGTGTCCTACCGCTTGGTCCGGACATTCGGCTGTTCGCGTTTGTGGTCGCTTGCGCCGTGGTCGCGGCGGTGGTGTTCGGGCTCGCACCGGCGCTGCAGACGACGCGAACCAATGTCGTCGGTGCGACGCGCGGCGAGTTCTCCACCGCGATCAGGCCGACGCGGCTTCGGAACGCCCTCGTGCTCGGACAGGTGACGTTCTGTGCGTTGTTGCTCATCACCGGGACGGTGCTGCTGCGCGGCGCCCAGCGTCTGCAGTCGCTCGACGTGGGATTCCGGACCGCCGGCGTGGTTCAGGTGCACGCGCCACAAGCGCTGCGGTCGCGGGTGCTCGAGCGGCTGCAGAGCGATCCGGTAGTCCGGGCCGTCGAAACGAGCTCGCACGGGGCATTCGATGGCCGGTTCCCGCAGCGAGTCGTCACGGGCGCTCCAAACGCCGGATCGGCAACAGCGGGTAGTGTACGAGTCTCGCCCGGGTACTTCGCGGTGTTAGGCATCCCGGTCCACCGCGGCCGCACATTTTCGGCGGAGGAAGCTCGCAGCGAGGAGCGTCTGGCCGTCGTGAGCGAGGCCACGGCGGAGCGGCTGTGGCCAGGTCGCGATCCGATTGGAGCGACGATCACGCTCTCTTCGGCCTACGTCGGACAGACGGGTCAGCGAGCCCGGGTCATTGGAGTAGTGGGGAACGTCGTCGCCGGATTCTACGGCGAGCGCATGGATCATCCCACGGTGTACGAGCCCGGCAGCGTGGAGAGCAACCTGCCGACACTTGTCGTTGCCACGCGCTCGGAAGGACCATCGAGCCTCGTATCGATCCAGCGACGTCTCTCGTCGATCGACCCCAGCGGCTCGATCGAGATCCGCACCCTGGACGAGTCCGTGGCCGTGCAGCTCTACCCGTTCCGCGCGGCGCACTGGGTTGCGTCGGCCCTGGGCGCGATCGCGTTGCTACTCACGATCACCGGGATCTACGGGGTCCTGTCGTTCGTGGTTGCGCTGCGCGAGAAGGAGATCGGCATCCGCTGCGCCCTCGGCGCGACCAGTCGCGCGATCATCGAGTTGGTGGTGCGCCAATCGATCCGGCTGGCGGCGATCGGCGTCGTGGTGGGAGCGCTGTTGGCGTTAGGCGCGTCGCGCTTCATCTCGTCGCACCTGACGATGATCCCGGCGTTCGATGCGGTGGCGTTCGGGTCGGGGATGGTAATCGTGTTGGCGGCGGCGCTGGCGGCGGCGTTTGGGCCGGCGAGACGGGCTGCGAGTGTAGAGGTGGTGGAGAGTCTGAGGAACTAGGCGACTGGCGACGAACTGCCGGGGACGGGCGACGGACGACGGGCGACGGTTAAACGCGGAAACTCTCGGGATGCTCTTATGGGATCAGAGGCATCCCGAGGGTTCACGCTTTCTAGCCATCGCCCGTCGTCCGTCCCCCGCCGCCGTCAGTTCACGCTTCCCAACTCCTCAAAACACGCCCCGGCTCCTCCCTCCAACCCCTTCCGGAAATTCTGCATCCGCTGGTCCTTTGTGCCGTGGGCCATGACGGCCGCCCGCCGCAGAATCACGCGGTCGATGCGACGATCGCCGGTCAGCTCCGGCGTGGGGTCCGCGGCCGCGGCCATGCCGAAGAACGCCTCGTTCACATCGCCCTTCTCGAGCGAGCCGTTACGGTCGGCGTGGCGAGCGAAGGCGCCGGCGAGACAGTCGGCCGCAGCCTCGTTGTCATAGGGACGGGTTGCATCGAGGCCGAGTTGGATCGCCACGGCGTGGCCCATCTCGTGGGCAATGACCCCGATGCCTGCCATGTCGCCGTCGGTGCCCAGCTCCAGCGCGGCGGCTTTCGCCTGCGCCGCGACGAAAACCTCATCGTAGTAGATCGCGTTCTCGTTCGGGCAGTAGGCGGCGTTGTTGGGCTGCATGATGCCGCATGCGCTGCGCGCCGCGCCACGATAGCGAAGCAGCCGCGGGACCGCGAAGCGCTCGTGCATCCGCGCGAGCCCGTTGGCCCACATGGCTGCGAGATCCGAGTACGCCATCCCAATCTTCTCGTTCGACGCGGCAACATCGCGTTCCGTCAGTTCGGCCGTGCGGCTGCCGGCGGTGGTAGAGTCATTCGCGGCCGGCGCGGCCAACGCCGCCGAGGCCGGTAGAACAACCGAAACAGTAAGAGAGAACGCGCCAACCCAGGCGCGGATACTCGATAAGCCGGGCATCATCGACACACCTCCTTCGACTCAGTTAGTACACCAGCCTCGACGCAGGGTTGCCGCGACGATTTCGTAGGCACGGCTTTCGGCTTGGCGCGGCCAGTTCCAAGTGGGTCGGTCTGTCGGTGGTTGGTCATCAGGCATCAGGTTCCGTTTCCTCGAGTTGGAAACGCGGCAGGAGCGCTCGCACCGAACCACTGGAGGAAACGGGCTCTGATGCCTGATGACTCATGACTGACTCAACTCACAACTTGGTACTTGTAGTTGAACTGAGTCGTAGCCAACCGTCTGAGGCGTTAGCGTGTCTGACTGACATCGGAACGTTGACATTCCAGGGCGCTGTTCGTACGCTACCCCTAGATAGTTATGGATAGCTAGTTCTGTTAGCCGCCATGTCCAGACAACGCAACGACATTCTGCAGGGCACGCTCGTCCTGCTCATCCTCAAGACCCTGACGGCCCAGGGTCGCATGCACGGCTACGCCATCACGGCGCACATCCAGCGCGCATCCGCCGACTTGCTCCGCGTCGAGGAAGGGTCGCTGTACCCCGCGCTCCACCGGATGGAACAGGACGGATGGCTTCGCGCCGATTGGGGCGTGACCGAGAAGAATCGCCAGGCGAGGTTCTACACACTCACGCCCGCCGGCAAGAAGCAGCTGGCGACGGAGCAGGAGAGCTGGGCGCGCCTCACCGAAGGCGTAACACGCGTCCTCCGCTACGCGTAACGAGTCCTCACCGGGATAGCCGCTATGGGATGGTACCGGCAGTTGATCAACATGCTGCGCCCGGATCGCCTGTCGGGCGACATCCGGCGCGAGATGGAGTTTCACATGGCCGAGCGCGCCGATGAGCTCATTGCCCGTGGCATGACCGAGGCCGATGCGCGGCGAGAAGCTCGCCGTCGCTTCGGCAACCCGAGCGTCCAGCGCGAACGGACGCGCGACACCGACATCCTCACGTGGCTCGAGTCGCTGAGCGCGGACGTCCGGTATGCGCTGCGCGCCCTCCGGGCAAGTCCGGGGTTCGCCATCGTGGCCATCCTGTCGTTAGGTCTCGGGATCGGGGCCAACACGGCGATCTTCAGCCTCATCAACGCCGTCGTTCTGCGAACGCTGCCTGTCGAGCGCCCGGAAGAGCTCATGCAGGTGACCATGGGAGGCAAGGAACGCGGAACGGTCTTCACCAATCCGCTCTGGGAAGCGATTCGTGACCGACAGGACGCATTCTCCGGCGTGTTCGGCTATTCCGGGACGGAGTTCAACCTGACGGCCGGCGGCGAGATCCGACGCGCGAACGGTACCTGGGTCAGCGGCGACTACTTTTCGACGTTAGGCGTCAGGCCGGCGCTCGGGCGACTGCTCGTGCGCGCCGACGACGTGCGCGGATGTCAGCCGGTTGCCGTGTTGGGCTACGGGTTCTGGCAAAGCGAGTACGGCGGGTCGCGTGCCGTGATCGGCAAGACGATCTCGCTGGATCACAGACCGCATATGATTGTCGGCGTCGCCGATCCGTCGTTCTTTGGCGTAAACGTCGGCGAATCGGCACAGGTCTACGTGCCGTTATGCCTGCGACCGGAGCTCGACTCGAGGACCATGTGGTACCTTCGCGTCGTGGGCCGTCGAAAGCCAGGCGTGACACCGCAACAGGTCGCGACGCGAGTCGCGGCGATCGCGCCGGCGGTGTACGAGGCCACCGTTCCGGAGCGCTGGGGCGTCGCCGAGAGGGCGCAGTATCTGACGAACGGGCTGAGTGTGGTTGCGGCGGCGAACGGGCTGTCGCCGATTCGCCGGCAATATCAGCGCGCGCTGATGGTGCTCATGGCGGTCGTCGGCCTCGTGCTCTTCGTGGCCTGCGCGAATGTCGCGAATCTGCTGTTGTCTCGCGCGGCAGCGCGCGGGCGCGAGATGGCGATCAGGCTGGCAATCGGGGCGGCGCGCCGGCGGCTCGTGCGCCAGCTCCTCACGGAGAGCGTTTTGCTTGCCGCGCTTGGGGCGATGGCCGGCATCGTGTTCGCGCGGTGGGGGACGTCGTTGCTCATCGGCCTGTTGTCGCGTGGGCAGCTTCCGGTGTCCCTGGACGTCGGGCTCGACGGCCGAGTGCTGGCATTCACGTTAGGCGTCGCGATTCTGACCGGTTTGCTGTTCGGCCTGGCACCGGCATGGCGTGCCACGCGGATCGATCCGCAGGCCGCGCTCAAGGCGAACGGTCGTGGTGTGGCAGAGGGCCACTCGCGGTTCACGATTGGCAAGGCACTGGTCGTCGGCCAAATCGCGCTCTCGCTCGTGTTGGTGATCGGCGCGGGCCTGCTGTTAGGCACGTTTCGCAATCTCGTGACGCTGGACCCGGGGTTCAGGCGCGACGGCGTGCTGATCGTTTCCGTGAACCTGCGGAACGCCGGTTACGGGTCGGACCGATACGGTGCGGTCCACAGCGATCTCCTTGCACGGTTCCGGGCACTCCCGGGAGTACAAGCCGCGGCTGCGTCGGTCATCACGCCCATCAGCGGGAGCTCCTGGAACGACTTCATTCGAGTCGACGGATTCACGCCGAAGAGCACCGATGATGCGCTTGCCTATTTCAACCAGGTGACGGACGGGTTCTTCGCCGCGATGGGGACGCCACTGCTCGCCGGTCGCGACTTCGACGCCCGGGACCGGCTGGGAGCCGTGCCCGTCGTGATCGTGAACGAGGCGCTCGCGAAAAAGTTCTTCCACGGGACGAGTCCGCTCGGCAAGTACTACCGCCTGGTGGAGCACGACAACCTCGGCGCACCGATCCAGATCGTCGGCGTGGTCAAGGACGCGAAGTACGAAGAACTTCGCGAGGAAGCGCTTCCGGCGGCGTACCTGCCACTGAGCCAGGATAGTGCGCGGAGCCCGTATGCCAACTACGTGCTTCGCACGGCTGGCGCGCCATCGAGCCTCGGGCCCAGCGTCAAGGCGCTGGTCGCAGAAGTCAACCGGGCGATTGCGCTCGAGCTCACCCCGTTGTCGCAACAAGTCGACGCGTCGCTCGCGCGGGAGCGCTTGCTGGCGACCTTGTCGGGATTTTTCGGCGCGTTGGCGCTGCTGCTCGCCACGATCGGGCTGTACGGAACGCTGTCGTACAGTGTGGCGCGACGGCGAAACGAGATCGGCGTTCGAATCGCGTTAGGTGCCGGCCGTGAACGCGTCATGCGGCTGGTGCTTGGTGAAGTCGTGCGTCTGGTCATTATCGGAGTGGCGCTGGGAACGCTGGCGGCGTTCTTCAGCACGCGAGTCATGACGTCGTTCCTGTTTGGGCTGTCGCCCTCGGATCCGGCGACGGTGATCGGCTCGGCGGCGATTCTGGCGGCGGTTGGACTCGCGGCTGGCGCTTTGCCCGCGTGGCGCGCGGCGCGCGTCGACCCGATCGCGGCGCTGCGGGAAGAGTAGGGTTGGTCCCCAGGAGCCTAACGAGGCGATCAAGGAGTGCCATGGGTTGGTATCGTCGGTTCGTCAACGTCCTGCGGCCGAACCGCGTGTCGGCCGACATTCAGCGCGAGCTGGAGTTCCACATGGCCGAGCGCGCGGACGAGCTCATCGCCGGTGGGATGAGCGAGGCCGACGCGCAGCGCGAGGCGCGGCGCCGGTTCGGCAACCCGGGCGTTCAGAAGGAGCGTACGCGTGACGCCGATCTGCTCACCTGGCTCGAGTCGATCGCGGCGGACGTGCGATACGCGCTGCGCGCCCTGCGCGCGAGCCCCGGGTTCGCGCTGGTGGCCGTCCTCTCGTTAGGGCTCGGCATCGGCGCGAACACGGCCATCTTCAGCCTCCTGAACGCCGTGGTGCTTCGAACCCTTCCGGTAGAGCGTCCGGACGAGCTCCTCCAGGTCACGTTCGGTGGCGATCAGGGCGGGAGTGAGTTCACGAACCCGATCTGGGAGCAGATTCGCGACCGGCAGGATGTGTTCTCCGGTGCGTTCGCGTACGGTGGCGCGTTCTTCAACCTGCGCTCAGGCGGCGAGGTCCGAAACGCACGCGGCAGTCTGGTGAGCGGGGACTACTTCGCGACGCTCGGCGTCAGGCCCGCGGTGGGTCGCCTGCTGAGCAAAGCGGACGACATTCGGGGTTGTCAGCCCACCGTGGTCCTGGGCTATGGATTCTGGCAGACCGAGTTCGGCGGGTCGCGAGACGTGATCGGCAAGACGATCTCACTCGACCGCAAGCCGCACGTCATCCTGGGCGTCACCGACCCATCCTTTTTCGGCGTCGACGTCGGTGAGTCGGTGCAGGTGTACGTGCCGCTGTGTCTCGCCCCCCACCTCGATGCGCGGAGCACGTGGTACCTGCACGTTATGGGACGTCCGAAGCCGACCGTGACGCCCTCGCAGGCGGGGGACCGACTTGCCTCGCTCGCGCCCGTCGTGTTCGAGTCTACCGTCCCCGAAGACTGGGGTCCGAGCGAGCAGGCGTCGTATCGGCAGACCAAGCTCGCCGTGATGTCCGTTTCCAACGGCCTCTCTGCCGTTCGCCGAGAGTACCAACGGGCCCTCACGGTCCTCATGGTCGTCGTTGCCGTCGTCCTGGTCATCGCGTGCGCGAACGTGGCCAACCTCCTGCTCGCTCGCGCCGCTGTCCGTGCACGCGAGATCGCGGTCCGACTCGCGATCGGTGCGGGACGGGGGCGGATCGTTCGGCAGCTACTGACGGAGAGTGTGCTCCTTGCCGGTTTGGGCGCGCTCGTCGGCGTTGCATTGGCGCGGTGGGGGACGGCACTCCTGGTGGGGCTGCTCACTCGCGCCAGCGATCCGGTCATTCTCGACCTGGGCGTCGACAGTCGAGTGCTGGTGTTTACGCTGATCGTCGCGGTGGCAACCGGGATTCTTTTCGGCATGGCGCCGGCGTGGCGTGCCGCCCGGGTCGACCCACAGGGCGCGCTCAAGTCCAATGGGCGTGGAATCGCTGAAGGGCACACCCGATTCGGTGTCGGCAAGGCCCTCGTAATCGGACAGATTGCGCTCTCGCTCGTTCTGGTGATCGGCGCCGGTTTGTTGTTAGGCAGCTTTCGCAAGCTGATGACGCTCGACCCTGGATTCCACCGCGACGGCGTCCTGCTCGTCGGCGTCAACCTGTCGGATGCGGGCGCGTTCTCCGACCGCTTCGGCTCCGTGCACGACGATCTCCTGCGACGTTTCCGCGCGGTCCCGGGTGTTCGGGCCGCGAGCGCCGCGGAAATTACACCGGTGAGCGGCATGGCCTGGAACGGCCACATCGATGTCGACGGCTACGTCGCCAAGAGTGCCGAAGACAACATGGTCTGGCTCAACCGGGTCACCGACGGATTCTTCGGCGCCATGGGCACGTCGCTCATTGCGGGCCGCGACTTCGACGAGCGCGATCGACCAACGACGCCGAAGGTCGCCATCATCAACGAGACGGTCGCGCGGCGATTCTTCGCGGGCACGAGCCCGGTGGGGAAGTACTACCGACAGCGCCTGCACGATACACTGGCGCCACCGGTGGAGATCGTTGGCGTCGTCCGCGACGCCAAGTACCGCGAGCTCCGCGAAGATCCGCAGCCGACCGTCTACCTCGCCATGGCGCAGGGTGAACGGGGGTCGCCCTATCGGCAGTACGAGCTGCGGACGGACGGTCCGTTGTCCGCGATCGTCCCTGGCGTCAAGCGCGCGGTCGCCGAGGTCGATCGGTCGATCACGATCGATCTCACGCCGCTGTCGGTGCAGCTCGACGCGTCGCTCACCCGGGACCGGCTGATGGCGACGTTGTCGGGATTCTTCGGGGTGGTCGCCCTGTTGCTCGCGACGGTGGGACTCTACGGCACACTGTCGTACAGCGTGGCACGCCGCCGCAACGAGATCGGCATCCGCATCGCGTTAGGTGCCGCGCGAAGCCGGGTCGTGCAGCTCGTGCTCGGTGAGGTTGCCCGGATGGTCATCGTGGGGGTGATGTTGGGGGCGCTCGCCGCGCTTGCGAGTATGAGGCTCGTGCGGTCGCTCCTCTACGGGCTGTCGGCTTCCGATCCGGCAACCGTGATCGTATCGGTGATCATTCTTACGGTGGTGGCGGTCGCCGCGGGGGCGCTACCCGCCTGGCGCGCTGCGCGCGTGGACCCGATCGCCGCGCTGAGGGAGGAGTAGCGCCGCGCAAGTCACCGTTGGGACGCGGAATACCACGGTTCGCCCCACGCGGGGACGCGTGGGCCTTATGTTAGCCGTAAGGTCCACATCACCCTGCGAAACTGATGACCGAGAACCAATGACTCACGACCGAGAACTCATGACTCGCCAAGACATCACGAGAAGTCATGGCGAGTCTTCAGTTGTGGGTCGTGGGTCATTCGTTTTCGGTCATCGGTATTAGGAACTGCGCGATCATGACGGAGTCATCGACCTCGACGTTCAACCGCGATCAACTCGACTGGCGAGTGTCCTCGCTCGTCGCCGCGGGGGCGTGCGCGGCCATCGGGCTCCTCGAGTGCGTGAAGGATTACGTCATGCTCGAGATCCAGGGCAGTCAGGAGCCGATGATCTACGTGCTCCGCAACGAGGCGCTCTGGTGGATCCTCTGGATGCTTTGCATGCCGGGTATCATTGCGCTCGGCCGACGCTTTCCGTTCGACGGCGGGCGGTGGCGGCAGGCCACGGCGATTCACCTCACGCTTGCGGTCGTCCTGTCGCTCGCGCAACTCTCCGCGTTCGGCTCGGCGTACTACTGGGTGGCCGGCCCGTCGGCATGGGGCCCCACTGTCGGCAAGACCATCTACGTGTTCACCAATCGCTATCTGGCGACCGATGTCGTCATCTACGCCGCCGCGCTCGGCGCTTACTTCGCGTTCGAGTATCACGAGCGATTCCGACGCCTCGCACTCGATGCGGCGCAGGCCGAAGGGCGCGCGGCGCGGCTTCAGCTCAGCCTCGTCGAGGCACGCATCCACGCGCTCCGCATGGAGCTCAACCCGCATTTCCTCTTCAACGCGCTGAACGCAGCCTCAGGGCTCGTTCGCAAACGCGAGAACGATGCAGCGGTGGACATGCTCGCGCGTCTCGGTGACCTGCTGCGGACGACGCTCGACCGTGAGATGCCCGCCGAAGTCGCGCTGTCGGAGGAGATCCATTACCTCGGCCGCTTCGTGGACATCGAGCTCGTGCGGTTCGGCGATCGGCTGCGCGTGACCTGGGACATCGACCCTGACGTGCGCAGCGCACTCGTGCCACCACTCATCCTGCAGCCCCTTGTAGAGAACGCGCTGCGGCATGGCATCGCTCGCAGGCCGGGGCTGGCGCAGCTTCGAATTTCGGCCCGTCGTGTGGGATTGCACCTCGAGCTCGCCGTCCGAGACAGCGGGGAAGGCCTGGTGCCGGACGGCCGTTCCCCGCGCGAGGGCATCGGTCTGTCGAACACGCGTGGGCGGCTCACTGAGCTATACGGTCCCGAAGCGGCCTCGCTCGAGATCGCGGATGCTCCGGGAGGGGGCGTTCGCGCGCGACTTCTCCTGCCTTTCCACACCTCCGTTCTGGATCGCGATGTCACAGATGCTGCAGTCGCCGGTGCCTAACGTTATGAGCCCTGCCGGCACGGGAACCGTCCGTGTGCTGATCGTGGACGACGAACCCCTGGCCCGCGATTGCATGCGCATCGCCCTGCACGGCATACCGGGCGTGACCATCGTGGCCGAGTGCGGCGACGGCGCCTCGGCGGTCGAGGCAATTCGACGGCACGGGCCCGACGTCGTCCTGCTGGACGTACAGATGCCCGGACTCGATGGGTTCGCCGTGCTCGAGCGCCTCGATGTGGCGTCGATGCCGGTGGTGGTCTTCGTCACGGCGTTCGACTCGCACGCGATTCGCGCGTTCGAGGTTCACGCCCTGGACTACGTGCTCAAGCCGTTCCCCGACGAGCGGCTGGTGGCCGCCGTCGACCGCGCGCGCGAGGCGATTCAGGAGCGGCGGAACGGCGAGCTGGGCCGACGTCTCGCCGAGTTCGTCCAGAGCTGGCAGGCCGGTGCGCGGGTGCCAGCTCCGGATTCGTTAGGCGCGGTCGGCGCGAAACCGGGGAGTGGTGCGTCGATCGATGGGCTCGACGCATCGATCGACCTGGAGCACGAAGCGGCCGAACCGCACCGGCCCGGCGGGCAGTCGTACATCGGCCGATTCGCCGTTCGGTCGGATGGCCGAGTGCGATTCGTCGCGGCGGCGGACGTGGATTGGATCGAGGCGGACGGCAACTACATGGTGCTGCACGTCGGAGAGACCCGCCATCGCCTGCGCGCGTCGCTCGCCGGGCTTACCGAGGGGCTCGACCCGAAGCAGTTCGTGCGGATTCACCGCTCGGTGATCGTGAACGTCGACCGTATCCGCGAGGTGCAGCCGTGGTTCGGCGGCGATTACATCGCGATCCTCCGCACAGGTGCGAAGCTGCGGGTGAGTCGGCTGCGTGCCCCGCAGTTGCTGCGCCCGACCGCCTAGCTGGCATTCAACAGGACGACCCGAGAAGGCAGGGTCCACAGACGAAGGGGTGTTCGGATCCAGCGGATCACTCGGATGCTCGGGATCGCTCCTCGATGCTGAAGGCTCCGCTCGCAACGAGCCAGGGTTAGGAATGAAATGCACTAAGGGAAAGCCAATGCGTCCCGAGGTAGTTCATCAAAAAGCCGCTCGTTGTGGTACCACGTTAGGCCATTCTGGGAGCGATCCGGTTGATCCGTGGCATCCGAAGCATCCGAACACCCTTCGTCGTAGATGGCGGCCCGATGCGACCCAAGGCGAGGGAAGCTAGCGAGGCGGATCACGCTTCGGGCAACCGGTCGGCTCGTAGGTATCCGCGATCGAGACGATCTTCCATCCGGACGGCGTCTTGAGCAGCTGCACGGCGTCAACGCCACAGTGACTCGGCGTCTCGCCGAAATGGAAGTCGTACTCGGCCCACACTGTGGCGAGTGTGCCCCGCACGCGGACTTCCGGCGACCACGCGCGCTCGATCCACGGGCCGCGCGTGTCGGACGCCATGAAGGACGCAAACCGGTCCCACGGCAGAACCTGGACAACCTGCTCGCCGTTCTGCCGCGCACGCATGCCTACGAGCTTGGCGTTAGGCTCGAAGATGTCGCGGAACGCAGCCGTGTCCTTCGTGCGCATCGCGTCGAATAGCCGCTGCACGGTCGCGAGCACCGCCCGCTCTTCGGCACCTAACGATGTGCCGGGCCTGGCCTGCGCTCCCAGCGACCGCCACACGCCACTGCTCGAGGCGACGACCGCCACAGCCACGGATGCAATGATGCGGCGCATGTCAGGCCACCCGCTCCGCGGCGCGAAAGTCGCGCCCGGCCCGTGCATACGTGCCCGGTGTCACGCCAACGATGCGCTTGAAGTATCGCGTCAGGTGACTCTGGTCGGAGAAGCCGGTCGCGTGTACGACGTGCGTGAGCGGAAAGCCGAGGCGAATGAGACGCCGCGCCTGCTGGATGCGGATTTGCTCGAGATACTTGTATGGTGGGAGACCGAACGAGGCGCGAAAGACACGGATCAGGTGAAACGTGCTGAGGCCGGCCACGTCAGCCAGCTCGCGAATGGTGACGGCTCGCGCGTACTCTGCCTCGAGCAGGTCCCGAACGCGTTGCAGCGCGGCCGAGGACCTCGAGCCCGAGATGGGTGCCGACTCGTTCGGTCGAGTGGACGCGTGGCGGATCACGATCTCGCCGATGACTTCGAGCAGCGCACACTCCTTCTGTAGACGATCCGCGTTGCTCTCGAGAACCTGGTGCGTGGCGCGCAGGCGCTCTGCGAGTGCGGGGTCGTGCACGCACGAGGTGTCGAACGTCGGCGTGAGGTCGCGTCCCGTTGCTTCGTGAGCGATGAAGCGAACGAGCGACTCGCTCGGATAGAGCATGCGATAGCTCCAGCCTTCCTCGCATGCCGGCGCTCCGGTGTGCACCTCACCCGGGCCGAACGTGATCACAGAGCCGGGCGCATGCACATCCTCCGCACCGCGGAACAGCGTGCGCGCGGCGCCCGTTTCGACAATGCCGAACACGAACTCGTGATGGGCATGCGGCGCGAAGCGCTGCCGAGTGTATCGGGCCCGCAGGAGCTCGAAGGTCTCGAAGACGCGCACGCGCGTCATGGTCGCCGATTCGGACGCCATCGGTCTCGTAGGCATCGCTCGCGAGGTGGAAGAGATATCGGAACCTCGCACGCGGGTACGGCGGCTCGACACACCGGAGAGCGGAATCGGGCCAGACCACCATCGAAACTCACGCGTGATACCGCCCTGCATGTTACTCCAGTACAATCTTTTGGGGCCTGGCCGGATCACTCCGTACGAATCGCGGTCAGCGGGTCTACGTGTGACGCTCTTCTCGCGGGAAAGAGACACGCGACCGCCGCGACGATCAGGAGCGACGCAATGGCCCCGGCCAAGGCGACGGGATCGGATGGGCCGACACCATAGAGCATCGATTGCATGGTTCTCGTCAGGAACCAGGCGCCCACGAGCCCGAGCAGTACGCCGGGGACCACAGCGCGCGCTCCGTCCTTTGCCACGAGACCAACGACTTGCGCGCGTCGCGCGCCCAGTGCCATGCGGACGCCGATCTCCCGCTGGCGTCGCGCGACCGCGTACGCGAGCACGCCGTAGACGCCGAGCGCCGCGAGAAACAGGGCGAAGGCGCCGAATCCCGTCATGACGAGCATGATGAATCGCCGATATGCGACCGACCTGGCCATGATCGCCTCGACCGACGAGAACTCGACTGGCACGTCGCGGTCGAGCGCGGTCATCTCCCGTCTGACGCCGCCGAGGACACCGCGCGCATCGCCCGCATAACGCACCAGGATGGCGACACCCTCCAGCGCGCGCTCGGGACGCTGCCGGTAGCTCACGTAGACCGCGGGCCCGGTGCCATCGTCGGCCGCAAAGCTCTTCGTGTTCTCCACGACGCCGATGACTGTAAGCCAGTCGTCGTGGGCGTCGAATTTCGGCGACCACTTGATGCGTCGGCCGATCGGATTCTCGTCGCCCCACGCCATTTTCGCGAACGCGCGAGTCACGACGGCCACTTGCGGTGACGCCGGCCCATCGTTAGGTCCGAACGTTCGGCCACGGAGCAGCGGAATCCGCATCGTCTCGAAGTACCCGTCGCTCGTGAGCCGATAGTAGCCGCCTTTGTCCGTGCCCTGCGGGTCGGCGTCGGTGACGATACCGCCGCCGATCTGATTGCCGTCGTACGGCACGGAATTGATCAGCGACGCCTGCCTCGCGCCCGGGACAGCGCGAATTCCGGCGAGCAGCTGGTCGAAGTAGCGGACGACGCGCACGCCGTCCGTGTACTGGCTTTCCGGCAGCGACACCGCAACCGTGGCGACGTTGCTCGAGTCGAAGCCGGGGGTACCGGACAGCAGCGTTTGCAGGCTGCGAATGAGCAGCCCGGCGCCGACAGTCAGCGCGACGGCAAGCGCGACCTCCGCCATGACGAGCACACGCCGAGCGCGTGAGCCGTCACCCGTGGTTCCGCGTCCGGCGCGAGCCAGCGAGCCTCGCAGGTCGGCACGACTCGCCTGCCAGGCGGGCAAGAGCCCGATCGCGGCGCCGGCGACCAGCGTCGCTGCGAATGCGAAGAGCAGTGCACCGCCGTTGACGCCGATCTCTTCGAGGCGCGGAAGACCGGTCGCGCGCGGGCCGAGGTGCGCGAGCGTGCGAGTGAGACCTGCGGCAACGCCAGCGCCAAGCACGCCGCCCGCGAGCGCGATCAGGATGTGTTCGCTCAAGGTCTGTCGAATCAGGCGTCCTCGCCCGGCGCCGAGCGCGGCGCGAATGCCGAGCTCGACCTGCCGTGCCTCGCCGCGCGCGAGCGCCGCTGTGGCGACGTTGGCGCACGCGATCAACAGCACGAGTGCGACGGAACCGAACAGAAACAGCAATGGCGTTCGCTGGCCGCCGACGAGGTCCTCCTGCAGCAGCCTAACGCGAGCACCGCTCACGCCAGCTTCCGCGCGACCGTACGTCGCCTCGATGCGCGCGAGAATGCCGTCGAGGTCCAAGCGCGCGACGTCGACGGTGACCCCCGGGCGAAGCCGTGCCACGGTACTCCAGAGAAAGCCGGGGCGAAGGTTCTCCGCATCGGCGTAGAACGAGCCGATCCAGATCTGCGCGCGGTTCGGGTAGGCGAATCCCGGCGGCATGACGCCGACGACGTCGTAGCTGCCGCCGCGCAACGTCACGTGGAGGCCATCGAGCCGGCGTTCGCCGCCCAGGTGGGTGACCCAGAATTCGTGCGACACAACGGCACGGCGAGGTGCACCGATCCTGGTCTCGTCAGGCAACAGCGCTCGTCCGAGCGCGGGCTTGACGCCAAGCGAACCGAAGAAGTCACCGTTCACGGCGGCAGTCATGATGCGCAGCGGCTCGCCCAGGCCAGTGACGGTTGCCTGGTTCCATACATAGCCGCCGATGGCGCTCAGGCTCTTCGCCTGCGCGACGACGTCGCGGAAGTTGGGAGACGAGAGCGGCGCATCGAAATTGTTCGCGGCGCCGAAGACGCGGACGATCCGGTCGGAGGCAGGGTAGGGCAGCGGCCGGAGCAGGACCGCCTGCACGACACTGAACACGGCGGTCGTCGCACCAACGCCGAGCGCTATCGTCAGAAGGGCAGTCGCGGTGAACCCGCGTGCTCCGCGTGCCGACCGCAGCGCCATCCGAATATCCGAGCCCAACTCCTCAGTGATCGTCATCCGTCGTTCTCGCTCGATGAGACGCCGCTCCGACTCGACGCACTCGGCCCGAATGGCCGCCAGGTCGCCGAAGCGCTCGCGCGCGCGTGCGTGAGCCTGCGCATGGTCCATCCCGGATGCCTCGAGCTTCGCCTCGCGCATCTGCAGGTGAAACGCGATCTCGTCTTCGACGTCGCGGTCGGCGCGGCGGAGACGACCTGGCAGGCGCAGGAGTCGCCTAACGCGATCCACGGTCAGCTCCCGACTTCCGCCGTCTGCGTCCGCAGCGCCTTCGCGATCGCCTCGACGTAGCGTTGCCACACCGTGCCCTGGTTGCGCAGGTGGGCGCGTCCGTCACGGGTGAGCTCGTAGTAGCGGGCACGCCGGCCACTATCCGACTGCCCCCACTCGCTGGTGACCCACCCGCGCTCGGCGAGGCGGTGCAGTGCGGGATAGAGCGTGCCTTCTTCAATGAGAAGGATGGCGCGGGTCGACCCTTCGATCCATTCGGAGATGGCGTACCCGTGTCTGGGTCCCCAGGTCAGTGCCTTGAGGATGAGCAGGTCGAGGCTTTCGCGGAGGATGTTGAGGTCGGCGGCGGGCACGGGGCTCCCCTAGGCAGGCTATGGCGAACGTACAACCGTTACCCCTAGGCTGGCAAGGTCGGGAATCGGGAATCGGGAATCGAGGGCGGCAGGCGGCAGCCGACCGCCGGGGACGGGCGACGGGCGACGGATTTAACGGCGGAGAGCATCGTCAGGGTGAGCAACATCATCCAAGCCGAGGACTCCGCGGGCTGGCATCGTCCTCGCGCATGGGCGGTTCGTCCCGGCAGCGTTGCCGGAACCTTCGTGTCTCATCTCGTTCGACATGATCCACCCGACTTTCCTCTCGATCGTTCTCGGCGTCGCGGTTGCGCTAGGCAGGACATCCGACCCGGCGCTGACGCCGAGGTTCTTGCCGCCAGCGGACACCGCGCGGCGCAGCTCCGATTGGCTTTCGCTGTTGCCCGACGGCGAGGAGAAGAGGCGATTCATCCTCGACTGCACCGGGTGCCATCAGATCGATGATCAGGTTGCCCGACCCGCCGGGCGGCCGCGCACACCCGCGGAGTTCGCGGAACGTGTGACGCAGATGCTGAGCTTCGCGGGATCGACTACCGGATTTCCGGTGATCGGTCACGGTCGCGAGGCGGCGAGCACGGCTTCGTGGCTTGCGCGGTACCTCATCGCGAGTCCGACGATTCGGCCGCGCGGTACGCTGCCGGCGAACGCGCGCATCACGGAGTATGCGATGCCCGAGGCGGGCGACCTGCCGCACGACGTCGCGGTCGCCACTGACGGTCGCGTGGTCATCACGGGCATGTTCTCGCACCGCATGTGGGTGCTCGACCCCGCGCGCGGGTCGTTCGATGCCGTCGACATCCCTGTGGAGAAAGCGAACCCACGCGCGCTGGAGCTCGACGCCGCCGGCGACTGGTGGGTCGTCCTCGGCGCCCCCCAAATGGTTGCACGATACCGCCCGAAGACGCGCGGATGGCGCACCTGGCCAGGCGGGTTCTATCCGCACAGCGTCGCACTCGGCCGTGATGGCGGCGTGTGGATCAACGGCCACTTCACGCATTCGCCGGAGCTGATCGCGCGGATCGACACGGCGGGTCGCGAGTCGGCGGCTGCGCTGACGCGGTTCAAGGTCCCGTCGCATCCGACGTTAGGCAATGGGCCGGGCGGGCCGATCCCGTACGAGATCCGCGTCGCGCCCGACGGGCGAGTGTGGACGTCCGAGCTGCAGGGCAACCGGCTGTTCGCGTACGACCCCAGAAAGCGGATGTTCGACGTCTTCACGATGCCCCAAACGTGGAGCGGGCCGCGCCGGTTCGACATCGACGCGAAGGGGATCCTGTGGATTCCGGCGTACGCGTCGAACGAGCTGGTTCGACTCGACCCGGCGACGCGCAGGTTCACGCGATTCCCGATGCCCGAACCGGACGCGGTGCCATACGTCGTGCGAGTCGATGACGCGACCGGGCAGATCTGGATCGGCACGTCGGCGGCCGATGCAGTCTACTCCTACGACGAGGCCGCGAATCGATTCACGATCTACCCGCTGCCGAGCCGAGGAGCGCTCGTGAGACACCTCGCTATCGACCCGAGGACGCGGGACCTGTGGATCGCGTACGGGGCGTCGCCGGGTCGGATCCCGGCGAAGATCGCGCGCCTGCAGTTGTCCAGATGAGCGGTTTCTGGATCCAGGGGCTATCTGACGCCGTCGGTGCCGTGCGTTAGGCGTCGCAGGCCCGATCCGTCACGGCCGATGACGTACACCTCGTCGACGCCGGTGCTGGTTGCTGAAAACAGGAGGCGGGCGCCATCCCGAGACCAGCCGGGTTGGCTGCGAACGCCCAGACCAGACGTGAGGCGAGCCACCTGGCCGGACCCGGCGTCCAGCACGTAGAGATCGCCCGGACCATCGCGGTCGGAGTTGAAGGCCACGAACCGGCCGTCCGGCGACACCGAGGGGGCGGTGTCGTTCGCCCGGCTCACGTGAAGTGGCCTGACGGCTCGCGTCGCGACGGTCATCACAAACAGCTGATTGTGTCCGTCAGGGTTTGCGTAGAACACCAGCTCGTCGCCGCCCCGTTTCCAAGTCGGAACCTGACTGCTCCAGCGATTGGCCGTGAGCACCCGCTCGCTTCCACCAAGCGTGTCCACGACCACGAGCTCCCAGTGGAAGTCGCGTGTGGTGGAGTCGAACGTGCCGCGCTGCAGCGCAATCCACCGGCCATCGGGTGACGGCACCGGCACGCCGTCAAAACCGCGATGCGAGAACAGCCGTCGCTGTCGACTTCCGTCGGCGTCCATCGTGTACACGTCCACCTCGCCGGTTGTCGCATAGTCCCGCGGCGACTGAAAGACGATGCCCCGGCCGGACGGCAGATACATGGGGTGGGCATCGCGGCCGGGGCTCCACGTTAGGCGCCGCAGATCCGATCCGTCGGGGCCCATGGTGTAAAGCTCCCAGTCGCCATCGCGCGTGGAGGCGAACACGATCCGCGAGCCGTCGGGGGACCATTGCGGCCAGGCGTTGCCGTACGCGGTGTTCGTGAGCTGACGCTGGTTCGTCCCGTCGGCATTCATGAGGTACAGCTCGTAGCGGCCCGCGCGGTTCGAGTAGAACGCGATCTGCGTCCCGTCCGGCGACCAGGCCGCCTCGTAGCTCGTTCCTTCGGTGGTCAGGCGTCGGAGACCCGTGCCGTCCGCGCCGATGGAATAAAGGCTCGGAACGCCATCGCGCTCGGAGAAAAACACGAGTCGGCGGCCGTCAGGCGCGTACTTGGCACCGGCACCGGCGGACTGGGCACGGGCCAGGGCGCGTCGATCCGTGCCATCGGGACGGATGGTCCAGATCGCGGCGCTGGAGTCGCGACCCGAGCTGAACACGATCCGCTGCCCGTCAGGAGACCAGGAGGCGTGTCCGTACCTGCCGCCGTCGCTCGTTAGGCGTCGCACATCCGTGCCGTCGCTGCGCATCGTGTAGACGTTCTCGCCGCCATCGCGGTCCGAATCGAAGACGATCTGCCGTCCATCGGGCGACCACGTCGGATGCCGGGCGAACATGACCGAAGCGCTCGTGTCGCGAATCGTGAGGCGACGCTCGTCGGTACCGTCAGGGCGGATGGTGTACAGGTGAAACGCGCCGTCGCGACTCGAATCGAACAGGATCGTACGTCCGTCCGGCGACCAGGCCGGATGCGTGTCGTCGCCGGAACCGGTGAACGTTAGGCGTCGCTCGCCCGTTCCGTCGGCGTTGATGATGTACAGAGTCGTATTGCCGTTGCGGGCGCTCTCGAACACCAACTGTCGGCCGTCAGGCGACCACGACGGGTTGATGTTGAGGAACACCTGCTGTTGTTGTGCGCCCGCGCCGGATGCAAAGGCGGCCACGGCGGCGAGAACGTGGCGTGAGACGGGGGACCATGCCATCGCGCGAATCTACGGCGGGCGTGCGTCGCGGGCGCTCGCGCGAGGACGGTCCGGACGATTCGCGGACGAACCGGGGCGAACGGT
>Ga0207706_10001063_pt1 | contig 27913 bp, 23 predicted proteins | sample KBSC53metaG_FD_184318 | JGI IMG/M metagenome (GOLD analysis project Ga0207706, IMG submission 184318) | Corn rhizosphere microbial communities from Kellogg Biological Station, Michigan, USA - KBS C5-3 metaG (SPAdes) (version 2) | ecosystem: Host-associated > Plants > Roots > Rhizosphere > Soil ... | reverse complement strand
TCCGGCCATTCGACGAGTAGAACGGCATCGGCGGCGGAATCGAGCCCCAGTTCGCCAAGCTCCGACACCTCTTCGATCCGGTACAGGTCGACATGCCAGACGCGCGGATCGAGATTCTCATAGGGCTGAACCAGAGCAAAGCTCGGGCTCGGAACTTCGCCATGGTGACCGAGCGCTGCGATGAACCCCCGGGCAAGCGCGGTCTTGCCAACGCCCAGCGGTCCCGACAGCGTGATCACATCTCCGGGCCTGGCGAGCCCAGCCAGTTGCGCGCCGAATGCCGCGGTCGCCGCCTCGTCGTGAAGGGTCATTTGGTCCCGCGCGGGATCGTCAAGATCACCTTGGTGCCCTTGCCCTTCTTGGATTCGAGCTGGACGGTGCCGCCGTGGGCTTCGATGAACTGGCGCGTCAGCGGCAGTCCAAGGCCGAGCGCCGCCTCGCCCCGGACGCCCTCCTCCACCACTCGGTCAAAGCGGTTGAATACGCGTGGCAGGTCTTTGGCGGAGATTCCCGAGCCGTTGTCGCTGATGCGGATCACGGCCTTGTCATCGTCCCCATCCGCCTCGAGGACGACCCGCCCCTTCCGGTCGGTGTACGCGATCGCATTGTTGAGGACATGTTCAATCGACTCGCGGAGCCGGCGAACGTCCCCGAAAATGAAGCCGGCTGAGTCTGAAATCTGGGTTTCGAGCTTCTGCGCTTTCTCTTCCGCCCTCGGCCGGGCTGTTTCGACCGCTGTCCGGCAGAGGCCGGCGAGGTCGACCCGCTCGCGCTCCAGCGCCGCGGCGCGCGTGTCCCCGGTGGTGAGATCGAGCACGTCGTTGATCAGCTTGGACAGGCGGCCGACAGCCTCGAGGATCGCGTTCACATAGTCGGTGGCCGTGGGCGACAGCTTGCCCGCATAACCGGCGGCGAGCATTTCGGTGAAACCGCCGATCGAGGTCAGCGGAGTCCTCAGCTCGTAACTCATGTTCGCGACGAAGTCGGTCTTGATCCGGTCGGCGGCCTCCAGCGCCGCGGCTCGTTCGCGAAGCGCCGCCTCGATCCGGGTTGAGTCCGTTACGTCGACCATGGTGAACAGGGCATTCCCGTCCGGAAGCGGGACGGCGGCGAAGGCGAAATGCCGTCCGTCGGTCATCGAAACCCGCCCATTGGACGACTGTCGCTCGTTGGTCGTCTGGCGGACCATTTCGCGGATTTGGGCCGCGGCCGTGGGGTTGACGAGCTTGCGCGCCATCGCCGGCACCAGTTCGTCGACCCGCGGGTGCTCGGTCAGCCATTCCTCGTCGAGCTCCCAATCCTCGATGAAGCGCCGGTTCCACAGATACAGGCGTCCATCGCTCGCGAAGACGCTGATCGCTTCGAATAGGTTGTCGAACGTCGCGGCCCGGACCCGAAGCAAGGTATCGCGAGCCGAAGCGAGTCGAAGCTGTTCGGTCCGGTCTTCCAGGAATAGCCTGAGCCCGCCGTCGGGAAGCGGCTGGGCGACGACGCGCAAATGATCGCCGTTGGGCAGCATCCATTCTTCTTCGATGACCTCGTCCGGGCTGCTGAACCAGGCGCGCCGCTCTTCCTTCCAGACCGGAAAGTCGCGCGTTTCGGGTAGCCTCTGATTATCGCGCATCCGTTCGAGGACTCGGTCGAATTCGGGCTGTTCGGAAAGCCATTCGGGATCGAGTTCCGCCATCATCGCAAAGGGCCGGTTGAAGAAGCTCAGGCTGCGCTCCGCATCGAACTGGGCGGTTCCCGCCGTCATGCGATCGGCGAGCTCGCGCTGCGATTCGATGTGGCGGGCGAGCTCGGCACGGGAATCCTCGAGCTCCTGGATATCGATGGCGAAGCCGGCGACGGCCGACGTGGACAGCGGAACGTCGACGATGCGCAGCATCCGGCGCTCGGAATGGATGATGACGGGCAACATGCGCGATTGGATCCGGCCGCTCTCGAGCGCATTGCGCGCCGATTCGGTCGGGTTGCCGGCGCTCGCATCGTCGACCAGTTCGAGCCCGCGCGAGATCACATCGGCGGCGTCGCGCCCCTCGACGGCGTCGACGAACGCGGTGTTCACCAGGCCCAGCTTGAGGTCCGGCCCCCGGTACCACATTGGAAAAGGCGCAGCCTCAATCAGGTGCGTGAGGGAATCGAGCGCGCTCTCCGTCTGGTGCAGCTTGAGCGCGAGGCGAGCGCGGTCCTCTTCGCCGGCGCTCGTGTCGTAGAACCAGAGAAGCAAAGTCCCAGGGGGCTCAGGCGCCGGAGCGGGCCCGCCGCGGACCTCGAACACGCGCGCGGACCCATGCGTTCTGACGGTCTGGGCAAGACGCTGGGCAGAGACGCGCGCCGCCTCGATATCGGCGGCAAGCGCTTTCAAATCGTCCGGATCGATACCGCCGTCTTTTGCGGCGAGCCCGTCGAGCCGGGCTGGGTTACCGGCAAGCCCGAGCTCCCGGAGCAACTGGGAATCGACCTCGATCCGATTGTCCGGCCGGACCAGCAAGGGACGCGCGGGCGCAGCTTCGAGAAGGGCCGCGCTGGTCCGCGCCACGCCGAGCACCGCCTCGGCAAGCCGAAACCGCCGAGCGGCCATGATCGCGACCGCCGCGGCGATGGCGACCCACAAGAGGGCCAGGCCCGCGATCGCAATGCTTGTCCCCGTAAAGGCGCTCATGGCTGCGCTGCGCCCATCCCCATCACGCGTTCATAGGGCGAAGCATCAGCCAAAAGAAAGGGCGGGAAGCTGTTGAGCCCCCGCCCTTCTTCTTCGCCTGTAGCAGGTCTTAGAAGTGCACCCCGGCTCCAAAGCGGAAATAGCGGCCGAGGATTCCCGGGAAATAACTGATCGATCCGCCAGCCGCGGGCACCGGGAATGGCGGTTTGGTGTCGAAGATATTGTCGACGACGAACCGGAAGGTCATCCCCTTGGCCGGGCCGGCCCGCTTGTCGATATTGAAGCTGACGCCGCCGTTGACGAACAGCACATCATCCAGTCGATTATGTTCGTGGAAGTTCGCGGGCTCGTCGGCGAACTGCTTCACGGCGCCCGTATAGTTGAACGATGTGAAGAGGCCGACCGGGCCGTTTTGATAGTTGACGTTGAGCACCGCCGAATGACGGGGATAGCCGATCGTGCCGTGCGTCGTCGTCGGAGCGCTGTCAGACGTCGCCTTGGTCGTCAAGGTGTCCAGATATTGGTACTGGAGATTGACCCCGATCTGGCTGTTTGCGCCGAGGAACGGCGTTTTGCGACGGTAATCGAGCGCCCCGAGAACGCCCTTATAACGAAGCTCCGCAGCATTGAAAAACCGAGTTTCGATAAAGCTGAATTGTCCGCTCCCATCGCGCGTTATGAGCGGACAAAAGGCATTGTTCGGAAAATTCGGGTCGTCGTAACACGCTGCCGCGACCTGGCTGGCCGAGAAGGCTGAAATTGCGTCCTTCAGCTTGATATCGAGGTAGTCCGCGGAAATCGTCAGTCCGGGAATGAATCTCGGATTGAGGATTACGCCGGCTGACCATGCGTTCGATCTCTCATTCTTGAGATCGGCATTGCCGACAATCGATTGATGGAACGACCTCTGGTTCGAGAGCGACTGGAACGTCGGCGGAAGGCCGGCGGCTAGGCAGTTCGCCTGACGCGTCGCAGGATCCGGTCCGTTGCCCAATTCATCCGCATCGCAGGGATCCGTTGCGAAATTGAAGAACGTGCTCGAAGGATTGAAGACCTCGGTGATTGCCGGGGCACGGATCGCGTGGGTGAAGTTCCCGCGGACGGCAATGTCCTTGATAATTCCCCAGCGTCCTTCGGCGGTGTAGGTCCAGTCGCTTCCGGCTGTGCTGTGGTCGACGTATCTCGCGGCCCCGTGGAGTTCGAGGCTGTAGATTGCCGGAATGCTGTTGGACGGGCCGACGATCGGCGCTCGGAGCTCTCCGAAAACCTCCTTCGTCGAATAATGCCCTTTGACCGGGAACATGACCACCGACCGGCCGAACTGCGTACGATCGTTGGTCGGATCGCCATCGCCGTTTTCATCGGTCAGAGGATCCGGGTCGGGCCCGCCGAAGAAGAAATCGCCGGGGTTGAAGTCCGTGGACTCACGACGGAACTCGGTGCCGAGAGCAAAGCCGAGATCGCCGCCCGGAAGCTTGAACAAGGGTCCATTGATCGACGCCGTAATCACCCGCTGAGTGTTGATCCCGGTCGGGTCAGATTTAGCCAGAACGTAGTTCAGGGCATCCGTTGAATTCAGGCCGGTGCCGAACAGGTTGAGCGGGACGCAGCTCGAGCTCACGGTCGGCATGATCGAGTTCTGCAGCCCGGCGAGGCACGGAACGCCGCCGGGATTGTCCGCTGTGATCGCGCCCACAGCGTTCTCAAAATTCTGCTGGACGACTTCCAGCGAATAGCCCTTCGTCTTCGCGCGACCGTAGTTCGCGACCACTTCCCAGTTGAACTTGCGGCCGCCCACATCGAAAGTCCCGTCGAGGCCGGCCACACCGCGCCACAAATAGGTCGCGGTGCTCGCCTTCGCCGAATATAGGTCGGTGTTGGCGCGGCTCAGGTAGAAATAGTCCTGGGTAAAGCCGAAGAAATTCTGGTCGCTGAAGGGGTTATTGTCGATCGAGTTCTGAATGGCTGCCCGCTGGGCTGCTGACAGGAACGGATTGTTGATGCTCAAGATGATGGGTCCGTCCGGCGTCCCAGCCGCATCGAACAGGCCGGAGTTATAGACCGGCTGGTTCCTTAGTTGAGTCCCCTTCGAGTAAGCGTACCAGCCTTCACCGAAGATGCGGATGTTGTCCGTGAGCTGATATTGGCCAAGGATGTTGGTGTTGTAGCGCTTGCTATCGGTCAGAAGCTCCTGCGTATTGAACAGGTTGTAGCCGTTGCCTCCGGAGAAATCGATGTTGAAGTCGCCGGCTCCGGCGATGTCGCCGATAGCCTGCCCAAAATCGATCGGAATGAGCTGGCCGTTCGGTGAGAATTGCAGCTGATTACCGGAAGCATCGGTGACACCAAAGTTGAGCGTGGGATCACCAAAAATCAGGAATTCGGACTGCTCCGGGCTAAGTGGGAAGTTGAGACCAAAGGCGTCCCCGCCGACTGTCGGTATGCCGCTCTCACTGATCGACGGAATGCGCCGGTTCGCCCAGAGGCACTGTTGGAACGGCGAACCTGCCGCGCAGTCGCCGTAGAAATAGCCGGCGCGCGTGATGGCCCGGTCGTTCCACAGCAGGCCCTTGCCCTTGTTATATTCCCCGCTGATCGTGACGTTGCCGCGACCGTCCCCGAAATTATGACCGGCCAGGGCGCGGATGCGATAGTTATCGGCGTCGCCTCGCGACGAAATGCCGTATTGCGCGTCGACGTCGACGCCTTCGAAATCGCGTTTAAGGATCACGTTCACGGTGCCCGCGATCGCGTCCGAGCCGTAGATCGGGGCGCCGCCGATAGCGATCGTTTCAACGCGATCGACGAGTTTGGTGTTGATCGAGTTGAGGTCGACCTGCACGCCAAGGTTAGTCGGACCGAAGATCGAAGCCGTGTTGGAGCTGACGAAGCGCCGTCCGTTGACCAGGGTCAAGGTGCGTTGGTCGCCAAGGCCCAGGAAGTTGACGAACGATTGCCCCGAACCGAACGAACCGGCCTGACCGGGGCCGACCGGCGTTGCGCCAGGCACACCGAATGCCGGAAGCTCGTTGATCGCCTGCCCGAGTGTTTCAAACCCGCGCGCTTCGATCTGGGCGCTGTCGATTACGACCGCCGGCTGCAAGGTATCGAAATTTTGCCGGTGAATGCGCGAACCGGTGACGACGATGGGCTCGCTCGACGGCGCCCCCGTTGCCGGAGCATTCGCCCCCTGGGTCCTGACGCATTCATCGTGCTGAGCAGTATCGGTGATCGTCGCACAATCGACCGCCGTATTTTGCTGCTGCGCCTGCTGCTGCTGGCTTTCGGTCTGGGCAAATGCCGGAGTTCCAAAAGCCGCGCTGAGCGCGAAGACCGATGCGGATAATGAAAATCGCGATGCCAGGATAAGCATGTACGGGCCCCTCTCCGTATGGAAGGGCGCAACTTACCCGACACCGGTTACCTAACAAAGCAAGTGCTTAGCCGTTTGTCGAAACCGTCCTGAGTGTCGCATTGATGCAACAATTTTTGGCTCAGAAATGGGGGAATCGCGAGCTTGGCGACCTCATTTGAGGACAAATAAGGCCGCCTGCCCGACTCTCGCGAACCTTTCCGTGACATTAAAGTTACATGAACAGCCAAAAAATTGCCCCCGCCCCTCAGAAGGTTGCGGTGATTTCGGAAATCGGGAACTGATCGCCTTGTTGCACGAAATGGGGGACTGCTCTGTGACTAGGAAGACTCTGCTGGGCGCGACCGCGCTCCAAACTGGCGCGCTTATCTTTTTAGCATCGGCTTCGCCGGCATTCGCTGAGACCGCAGCCGATTCGAGCGCAACGGCGCAGACTCCGCCGGCCGAAGAACAGACCACCAATTCGACCCAGCCGAGCCAGGTGATCCCGGTCACCCAGGCCAACGAACCATCGACGTCGAAGGCCGACGACAAGATCGTCATCACCGGCTCGCGCATCAAGAAGCCGAACCTCACGTCGACAATCCCCGTCACCACGATCCAGGGCGAGCAATTCTTCCAGCGCGGCCAGACCAACATCGGCGACGCGCTCAACGACCTGCCGCAGCTGCGCAGCACGTTCGCTCAGCAGAACCCGGGCCTCGGCATTGGCATCGCGGGCTTGAACCTGCTCGACCTTCGCGGCCTCGGCACGGTTCGCACGCTGACCCTGGTCAACGGCCGGCGTCACGTCGCGGCGGACATCCTCAACAACGCCGTGTCGGTCGACATCAGCTCGATTCCGGCGGACCTGATCGACCGCGTCGACATCGTCACTGGCGCGAACTCGTCGGTCTATGGTTCGGATGCCATCGCCGGTGTCGTCAACTTCATCCTGAAGCGTGACTTCAACGGACTTCAGGTGCGTGCGCAGGGCGCCACCACGGAGCATGGTTACGGCGATAACTATTTCGCGTCGGCTCTCGCGGGCCACAACTTCGCGGACGGCCGCGGGAACATCACGGTGAGTGCCGAATGGGCGAAGCAGGACCGAATCTTCGCGTCCGACATCCCCTGGCTCCGCCACAACGACGCGCTCGGCGTCGTCGACGTCGATACAGCCGGGTTGCCACATGGCACAGACGGCTTCTTCGACCGCACATTCATTCGCGATATTCGTCAGACCAGCATTGCCTACACGGGCCTCATCCCGATCACGGAGCGAGCGACCGACGATCCGGCGACCGTCGGAGTGGTCGAAGGACCGGCCTGCGGGACCGGCCTGCTGGCCAACAACGGTCCGCCATCGAATACCGGCCTCCCCTACAACTGCACTTTTTTCTTCACGGAAGATCAGGCGCTCACACAGCAGACCGGCACCCGGTTCAGCACCGGCATCATCGGCGGCATTGCGGGCGGCAACGGGACCACCGGCCGCGAACGTGAGCAGGTATCAATTCTGCCCCGGCTCAAGCGAATCAACCTCAACCTGCTCGCGCATTTCGCCATCAGCGACGCGTTCGATCCCTTCATCGAGGCCAAATGGACCCGCACCGATGCGCTCGGCAACAACGCTGGCCCGTCCTTCATCCAGGGCACCTTCAACCCGTTCGACCTGCGCGAGCGCGTCCGGGTGGACAATCCGTTCCTGTCCGCCACCGACCGCACGACGATCACGAACCTGATCCTGAATTCCGGTTGCAACACCAGCCTCACCGCCAACTGCTTGGGCTCTCGGACCACGTCCAGCGGCATCAGCGGCTCGACGTTGCCTGCCCAGGGCATCGGCGGTCCGCTCAACGCAGCTGACCGAGCCGCGATCGCCGCGGGCACTTACCGCTTCGTCGTCGCCCGCAACCTGCTCGATGTGGGTATCCGGGACGAGAAGTTCCAACGCGACACGAAGCGGATTGTCGGCGGCGTGCGGGGGACCTTCAACACCGACTGGAGCTACGAAATCTCGGCTAACTACGGCCGGTTCGACGAGGACATCTCAGTTGACGGCTTCCTCGACAAGCAGCGCTTCATGCTGGCCATGGACGCCGGTATCGACCCGCTGAACCCAAGCGCGGGCATCCAGTGCCGTTCGAAGTTCGACCCGACCGCGGCAGTCGCTCTCACCCGTGCGCTCACACCCGCTCAGATCGCGTTGGAGCAGGCCAAGCTCGCGGCCGATATTGCGGCGTGCGTGCCGTACAATCCGTTCGGATTTAATCCGACGGCAAATGCGACCGCGGTCAATTACTTTTCCTACAATGCCCACAAGAAGTCTTGGCTCAGCCAACTCGACTTCCTCGGCTTCATCAACGGCGATTCGAGCCAGATCTTCGAACTGCCGGGCGGCCCGGTCAGCTTTGCCATCGGCGCTGAATATCGCCGCGAGCGGGCCCGCTACAAGGATGACGATTTCGCCGAATCAGGCCTCACCAATGGCGTCATCATCGGCGAGTTTGATCCGCCAAGCTTCGTCGTGAAGGAAGCTTTCGGCGAGGTGAACGTTCCGATCTTCAAGGATCGCAAGTTCTTCTACGACCTGACGCTCAACGCTGCCGGCCGCGTGTCGGATTATAAGGGCGCCGTAGGCACGGTCTGGACGTGGAACTATGGCGGCGAGTGGGCGCCGTTGAACGGCCTCCGGTTCCGCGGCAATTACGGCAAGTCTGTCCGCGTCCCGAACCTGTCGGAAACCGGCTTCCCGAATGTCTTCAACTTTGCGCCGGGCTTTGTGGATCCGTGCCAGTCGGGACAGGCCACTGGGAACCGTGCTATCAATTGCGCGGCGGACCTTGGCCCCTTGTTCCCGCTGTCGCCGATCACGCGCTCGCTGCCAATCTATAGCGGCAGCAACCCGGACCTGCAGCCCGAGGTCTCGCACTCGCTGACCCTTGGCGCGGTGTTCACCCCGAAATTCCTTCCGGGTGCATCGCTCAGCGTCGACTATTACAAGATTAAGGTCGATGACGTTATCGTCTCGCTTAGCGCACAGGCGATCGTCAACGGCTGTTATGACAGAGCGCCGGGAACGACCAACGTGCTCTGCAGCCTATTCACACGCTGGATGGGTCCTGGGACGAACTCAGCCGGTGATCTGCCAGGCTGGGTTTCGGGCGAGGCAAGCAACGCCCTCACCTCGGCCGGCCAGAACTTCGCCAAGCGCGCGCGCAATGGCATCGACATCAATGCCAGCTACCGTACGCGCTTCTTCCGTAACTGGATCCTCGATACCAACCTGATCTACGTCCACACGCTCAAGATGAGCGACTATCAGAACCCGGCGTTTCCGAGCTTCGAGAATCGCCTTCTTGAGGAACTCGGCAATCCGAGGGACGAGGCTCGCCTCGATACCGACGTCAGGATCGGCAAGCTCACGGTCGGCCACCGCCTCCACTATATCGGCCCGATGTACGTGAACCTTTTTGAGGACTTTAATCCGCTTCCCGGTGCCTGCCTGGATGGCCAAGACCCGAATACATGCCCGCCGAACGATGCCGACTGGGCCGACATCCGGCAATATCGTGCGACTTTCTACCACGACATCCGACTGCAGTGGGACACAGGGCCGATGGGCATGGTCAAGAACGTCCAGATCTACGGCGGCATCGACAATATCTTCGATACCCACCCGCCTCTCGGTACGACTGCGACCGGCTCCGGAAGCGCGATCTACGATATTCGCGGCCGCAATTATTATTTGGGGGTGAAGGCGCGCTTCTAGGCGTCGGCTATGCGCTGACAACTTCGGGCCGGGGGGAAACTCCCGGCCCTTTCTTTTGCACTCTGGAAAGCTGCGAGGCGCGCTGTCAGAACAGCCTGGTGAGCCAAGCGGTCAATCAGGCGGAATCCTTGCTGCAACACGGAGACGTGCGAAAAGCAGCCGCTTTACTGCAAGAGGCCTTGCAGCGCGGCGATCCGCTTGCCGCGCGGGAACTGGCTTTGTGGTGCCTGGCGGGCCAGCTGGTGCGGCGCGACCTTGCGGCGTCGCGCGGGTTGTTCGAGCGGGCGGCCGAGCTCGGAGATCCCTATTCTGCCACAGTCTCGCGTGCATTCATCGCCGGCGGGGTCGGCGGACCGGCGGATTGGCCGCGCGCCATCAACTTGCTTCGCGAAGCCGCGAGCGACGATCGGCAGGCGGCCGCGCAATTGCAGCTGCTCGAAGCGATGAACCTGGGTCCGCGGGGAGAGCCGTCAGCCGAATGGCGCGCCGAAAAGCTCAGCGATTCCCCTGAAGTTGCATTTTTCTCCGGGCTCTTCGGCCAGGCCGAATGCGCCTATCTGATCGAGGCGGCCAAACCGCTGTTGCAACCGAGCGTTGTCGTCGACCCGCGGACCGGTCATCAGGTCCCAAATCCGATCCGCACGTCGAAAGGTGCGGCTTTCCCGTTCACCGAAGAGAATCCCGCGATCCACGCCCTCAACCGCCGGCTTGCGGCTGCGAGCGGCACAGATGTTCGCGCGGGCGAGCCGCTGCAGGTGCTCAGCTACGCCCCGGGCCAGCAATATCACGAGCATAACGACGCTCTTCCCGGCGTCGCTCCAAACCAGCAACGGGTGCTCACGTTCCTCGTTTATCTGAACGAAGATTATGACGGCGGCGAGACCAGCTTCCCCGCGCTCGGCCTCAATGTGCGCGGCAAGACCGGCGACGGGCTCCTCTTCCGCAATGCTTCGCATGACGGCGCCCCGGACCCGCGAGCGATCCACGCGGGCATGCCGGTTACGCGAGGCACGAAGCATCTCGCCTCGCGGTGGATCCGCGCGGCGCCGCTCATCCTCGAATGATCGTCAATAACGGTAGTGATCGGGCTTGAACGGCCCTTCCGCCGACACGCCGATGTAGCTCGCCTGCTTGTCGTTGAGCTTGGTGAGATGCACCCCGAGCTTGTCGAGGTGCAGCCGCGCGACTTTCTCGTCGAGATGCTTGGGCAGTACGTAGACGTCGTTCTTATACTGGTCAGAGCGCGTGTAGAGCTCGATCTGGGCGAGCACCTGGTTGGTGAAGCTGGAGCTCATCACGAAGCTCGGATGTCCGGTCGCATTGCCGAGGTTCACCAGCCGCCCCTTGCTGAGAACGAGGATCTTCTTGCCGTCCGGGAACTCAACCTCGTCGACCTGCGGCTTGACCTCGGTCCACTTCATGTTGGCGAGCGCACCAATCTGAATTTCGCTGTCGAAATGGCCGATATTCGCGACAATCGCCATGTTCTTCATGGCCCGCATGTGATCGAGCGTGATGACGTCCATGTTTCCGGTCGCGGTGACGAAGATGTCGGCGCGCGTCGTCGCCTCCTCCATCGTCACGACTTCATAGCCTTCCATCGCGGCCTGGAGCGCGCAGATCGGGTCGATCTCGGTCACCAGCACCCGCGCGCCGCCGTTGCGAAGCGACTGCGCCGAGCCCTTGCCGACATCGCCGAAGCCGGCCACGCAAGCGACCTTGCCCGCGAGCATGACATCGGTTGCGCGGCGGATGGCGTCGACCAGGCTTTCGCGGCAGCCGTAGAGATTGTCGAACTTGGACTTGGTGACGCTGTCGTTGACGTTGATCGCGGGGAACGGAAGCTTGCCCTGCTTGGCAAGTTCATAAAGCCGGTGGACGCCGGTCGTCGTTTCCTCCGACACGCCCTTGATGTTCTGGATGGTCTTGGTGAGGTAGCCCGGCCGCTCGGCCAGGAAGCGTTTCAGGGTCGCGACGAAGATTTCCTCTTCCTCGTTGGTCGGCTCGAACAGGGCCTCGCCAGCCTCAACCCGCGCCCCCCACAAAGCGAACATGGTGGCGTCGCCGCCGTCGTCGAGGATCATGTTGCAGGTAGTGTCCTGGCCCCAATCGAAGATACGGGCGGCATAATCCCAATAATCCTCGAGCGTCTCGCCCTTGATCGCGAAGACGGGAACACCGCGGGCGGCAATCGCAGCCGCTGCGTGATCCTGGGTCGAAAAGATGTTGCAGCTCGCCCAGCGCACTTCGGCACCCAGCTCGATAAGTGTTTCGATCAGCACCGCGGTCTGGATCGTCATGTGCAGCGAGCCGGTGATTCGTGCACCCTTCAAAGGCTTCGACACGCCGAACTCATCGCGCAGAGCCATCAGTCCCGGCATCTCGGTCTCGGCGATCTCGATCTCCTTGCGGCCGAAATCGGCGAGGCCGATGTCCTTCACGACAAAATCGTTGAAACGAGTTTCAGCCTGCGTCGCCACGTCGAGAGTCTCCAGTCATGAGGGGCACGGTGCTCCTGCGGCACCGTTGTTCGCCGCGCCACTAGCGTAGCATATCATATAAAGAAAGCTTTATATGTCGATTTCAGGCCGCGCCGGTTTCGCTCGCAAGCAGGCGCGGATCGATTCCTTCCGCCTTGAACGCGGCCGCCCAACGCTCGTCCGTAGGAGTATCGAACAGGATGTCCGCGTCTCCTTGGGCGGCGAACCAGCCGTGACGAGTCATTTCCTCGTCGAGCTGACCCTCGCCCCAGCCAGCATAGCCGAGAGCCGCGATCCAACGCGCCGGTCCCTTTCCTTCGGCAATGGCTTTCAGGATGTCGATCGTGCCGGTCATCGCGAAAATCTCGCCCTTCGGCCCGGCGACGTGGAGCGTGTCCTGGCCGCCCCAATCGGTCGAATGGAGCACAAACCCCCGCCCGGGCTCGACCGGTCCTCCGTGATGTACTGCACAATCGGGGGCCTGGTCCGGGTCGATATCGAGCTGCTTCAGCAGTCCGCGAAAGTTGATCCCGGCGCGCTTATGGCCGACGCCGACGCCGATCGCCCCGTTCTCATCGTGGACGCACATCGCAATGACCGCGCGCTCGAAGCGCGGGTCCGCCATGCCGGGCATCGCCAGGAGAAGCTTTCCGGACAGGAAGGTCGGCTGGCTGGGCATCATGCGACAATGAGACGGCGAAGCGCGGCGGGCAAGTCTTGAGGCCGACATACGGCGGGCCTATCTGCCGTTTCAGCGCCACTAAGAGGAGACTCCCCATGACCATTCAAGTCGGTGACCGCATTCCCGACGTTCCGCTGGCGATCGCCAGCTCGGACGGGCCGCAGCCCACCACCAGCGGCGATTATTTCAAGGGCAAGAAAGTGGCCTTGTTCGCCGTCCCCGGCGCGTTCACTCCGACCTGCTCGGCGCGGCACCTGCCGTCCTTTGTCGATAAGGCGCAGGAGCTCAAGGCGAAGGGTATCGACGAAATTGCGTGCATTTCGGTCAACGACCCGTTCGTGATGTCCGCCTGGGGCCAGCGCGACGGATCCCAAGACATTACGATGCTCGCCGACGGCAATGGCGCCTTCGCCGATGCGACCGGCCTCGTCATGGACGGAAGCAAGTTCGGGATGGGCAAGCGTTCGCAGCGCTATTCGATGATCGTCGACGATGGGGTCGTCGAACAACTGAACGTCGAGGCGCCGGGCGAATATCGCGCGTCCTCGGCCGAATATCTGCTGGATCAACTCGCGACCGCCTGACACTCCACCGCTGCTGCGCCTCTCCTTACCCTGTTTGTCCGGAACGGGACGAACAGCGAACGCTTTCAATCGTTTAATCGGGTTGAGGGCGAAACAATTTCAAAAGGAGAATTTTATGCCGAGGAGTAACAATCGCAGCGGCCGGAACAACAATTCCCGGGGTCGCAACCAATATAGCGACTGGGGCGTGATGGAGATGGTTCGCGAGCGTCCGCTGGCGGCTACCGCGGCGGCGGCAGGCGCGGCGGCGGCCGGACTCTTCCTGTGGTCGAAACGCACTCAGATCAGCGATCAACTAAGCAGTCTCTCTGACCAATTCTCGGAGTGGAAGGACCGCTCCGGATCCGACTTCGACGACACCGGCGAGCTGACGACCGAAAGCTCGAAGGTCCCTCGCGGCCGGGCGCGAAGCCAGCCCACGACCTAAGCATTAAGGGGCGCCCATGCAGGCGCCCCTTTCTCTATCGGGAAAGGAACTCCGCGATCGCCTCGCCGAACTCCGGCTTGGTGACGCTGCTCATATGAGTGCCCGGTACCTCGTCAAAAACGGCATTGGGAAGGACATTGGCGAGTTCTTCGGCCGACCCATTGTCCTGGTCCTGGTCTCCGCAAACGACCAAAGTCGGCATGGTGAAGGCCTGTAGCCAGTCGATGAATGCGTCCTCGAAGCTTTCGAGGAGCAGCCCTGCGGCAACCCGATCGACCTTCTGACTCTTCATGAACTGGATCGACAGCCAATGGGGATCGCCGCGCTGGACCGTATCGAACATTGCGATGGCCTCGACGAAGAAGGTCTTGCGGCGCTTCCAATTGCGCAGGCCCTCGAGCCCGGCGCCGCCGAGCACCGCCCGGCGGGGTCTCATCCCCTCGCCTATCGCCTCGACCGTCGTCCGCGCTCCAAGCGAAAAACCGCCGAGGTCGAACTCGGTGAGCCCGAGATGCGCAACCAGTTCGCGCAGGTCACGCGCGAGGATTCCCCGCGGATAATGTTCTTCGCCGTGCGGCTTGGCACTGAGCCCCTGGGCGCGCAGATCGGGCATGATCACCCGGAAACCCTCGGCCCCGATCCGGGCCGCGTGGCCGAATTTGATCCAGTTCATCTTTGCGTCGGAGAAAAGCCCGTGGAGCAGAATCACAGCCCGGCCCTGCCCCAGCTCGTGATAGGCGAGTTCAACCCCGTCGGAGGCGGTCCAGAAGTGCGTCACCGCCTCCGTCACGTGCGAATCTTCACTAAAGTTCGCACTGACGTAGTTGATTGGCGGGCATCCCCAAGCGAGATTCGAGCGGTCTGAAATGGGCTAGGCAGGCTTGGTGCTGCATTGCGATGCGCGCATGTCAGGCCAATCCCTACATTGCAACGTCTGCTTTGGGTGGAAAGCGGCCATTTCAATACGGATCGATGCCGAGCGCGATCATGAGCGCCGTCTCGGCAACAAAGCTGGGACATACACGCAATCAGCTTCGTCGGCGCTCACGAGCATGCTAGAGCAACCGCAATTTTTCGCGGGAGGGGCCGACTGTACGACGTCATTATTGTCGGCACCGGCTATGCTGGCCTATCGGCGGCTTTGCCGCTGGCTGGCGCTCGCCGCCGCGTATTGCTGCTCGATGACGGGCGGCCACGCAACCGTTTCGCCCACAGCTCGCACGGGATTATCGGCCATGACGGTGCTGACCCTGCGACAATCCGCGGCGCCGCGCTTGAACAATTGTCCGTTTATCCGACTGTCGAGCGTCTTGAGGGCACCGCGGTCGAGGCGCGTCGTGGGGATGGCAGCTTCGCACTGCGCTTGGAGGACGGGCGGAGTGTGGCGGGGCGGCGGCTGATCCTCGCCAGCGGCGTGGTCGACCGATTGCCCGAGATCGACGGTGCCGAGGAGCGCTGGGGCATCACTGTATTGCACTGTCCCTATTGCCATGGCTGGGAGGTGCGCGACCGACCGCTCGGAGTGCTTGCGACAAGCGCCGGCTCGGCAAACTTCGCCGCGCTACTGCCGGATTGGGGGCCGACAACTTATTTTACGCAAGGCGAGTTTGATCCGGACCCGGAACAGGCCTCTCTGCTCGAGCTGCGCGGGGTCGTGGTCGAGCGGACACGAGTTCAAGAGTTGCTTGGCAAACCACCGGCGCTCGCCGGGGTTCGACTCGCCGATGGACGCGAATTGCCGCTTGAGGCCGTTTTCGCGCCGTCCCGCTGGTCGTTCGCCAGTCCGCTGGCCGAGCAGCTCGGCTGCGCGATCGAGGAAGCGCCCAACGGCCCCTACGTGCTCGTGGACGAATATCGAGAAACGAGCGTGGCGGGCGTGTACGCCGCCGGAGACATGGCACGGGCAATGCACCATGCAGCCTTTGCAGCAGCTGACGGTGCTGCCGCTGGAACCTCGGCGCACCGTTCGCTGGCTCTGCAGCAATGAAAAGCGCTATGCGCCGCAATGGGTCGAAAGCGGACGTTAGCCATTACCCCGGAAACTTCCCCGCCGCTTCGATCCATTTGTCGACGAGCTTTTGATAATCCCCGGTCCGCATTTCGGTTAGGCCCTCGGTGTTGAGCCAGGCGCGGTGCATGCTCTCGGCGCCGAAATGGTGCTTCGGCTTGAACCGTGACGGGTCGTCGAACGACGCGACCGTCAGGTCCATATTTTCGCTGCCATCCTTGAACTTGAAACCGAGCGACGTGCCGCAATCGCGGCAATAAGGCCGAACCGCGATCGGCGAGCTGTCGTACCAGTCGGGCTCCTGGCTCCAGCTGACCTCTGCGGCCTTCACGTTCTTTAACGCGATCGAGACCGATCCGGTGGCTCGCTGGCACATCCGGCAATGACAGAGGTAGGCGTCGTCGCCGTGAACCGTCGCGGTGTAGCGAACGCGCCCGCAAGCGCAGCCTCCGGTCATTTGCCCAGCCACTTCGTCCTCCCTTGGTGATGCGCCCAATGCGCGGCTAAGGGGCGGCATGTCCAGCGCTCCGACAGCTACGGAAATCGCCCGCGACGCCACCTGGCTCGCCCAGGCGCTCGACCCAGCCGCCGGGATGGTTCGCCTCATCGCGATGGATCTCGAGCGCTATCGCGCGGTGAGCTTCCTCGACGACCGGATGCTTCAGCAACCGGTCGACGCGCAGATTGTGCCCTGGCCCGACGTGGAAAGCGCGATGGCGGCCGAGCGGCGCACGGACGCGCGTTGGATCTTCCACATAGGCCATGTCGGTTCGACCCTGGTTTCGCGCCTTCTGGGCGAATTGGCGGGCGTGCTCGCGATCCGCGAGCCGCGGCTGCTTCGGGACCTGGCGCTGAGCCCGCCGGAGGTCCGCGAGCGCTATTCGGCGCCGGTTACCAAGCTGATGTCCCGGACTTTCGCCGCGGACGAGCTCGCCTGCGTCAAGGCGACCAGCTTCGTCAGCGAGATCGCTCCCGAGCTGGTTCCGCCCGGCGAGCGCGCGCTGTTCATGTACGCGACCCCCCGCAATTACATCGCCAGCATCCTCGCCGGGGAGAATTCGCTCGTCGAGCTTCGTCAGTTGGCGCCATCGCGAGCGCAACGCCTCTCGCGCAGGGTTTCGACGATTCGGACAGCGCACAACGATGCCGAACTCGCGGCGATCGCCTGGGCGTGTGAAATGACCGGCCTTGAGGCGGCGGCCGACGCGATGCCCGACCGGCACATCGAATGGGCGGACTTCGATCATGTGCTAGAAGACATGGCGGGCGAGCTTGGCCGGGTCGCGAAGTTCTTCGGCTTCGATGCGGATGAAGTCCGGCTTGAAGCGATTGCGTCGGGGCCCCTGATGAACCGCTACTCCAAGGGCCTCGAATATGATTACAGCGCGGCCCTCAGGCGGGAGCTGATCACGGAAGCCACGGCGGCCAACGCACCTGCGATCGACGACGCCCTTGCCATGCTCGGCGCGGCGGCCGAAAAGTCGCCAATGCTCGCGCGGGCGCTCGAGCGAGCTGGGGAGGCTTGATGTACCGGGTCTTGCAGATCCTGACCGACGCCGAGGTTGGCGAATGCCGCAAAATCGCGGCAGCTGCGCCGTTCGTCGACGGACGTCTCAGCAATCCGCACCACACCGCTAAGCAAAACGAGCAGCTGCACGATCCAAGCGCCTACCAAAAGAGCTCGGAGCTGCTTCGCCAGGCCATGCTCCGATCGCCGGAGTTCATGGAATTCGCTTTCCCGGTGGCTTTGGCTCCGCCGATGATGACCCGGTACAAGCCGGACATGAAATATGGCGCGCACGCCGACGCCGCCTTCATCCAGCTGCCGGGAGCCACGATCCGCAGCGATCTCTCCTGTACGATCTTTCTCAACGAGCCGTCTGATTACGAGGGGGGCGAACTCCACATCCGGCTCGGCGACGCCGATCTGACGTTCAAGCTCAAGCCGGGCGAAGCGATCGTCTACCCCTCGGATTCACTGCACCAGGTGGTGCCGGTGACCAAGGGCGAGCGGCTGGTCGCGATTACCTTCATCCAGAGCCGAATCCAGGACCCGTTCCGCCGTTACATGCTCTTCGAGCTCAACGAGGTCGCCGCGCTTGAGGGGCTCAAGATGGATCCGAAGAATTTCAACCGGCTGCAGCTCGTGCAGCAGAACCTGCTCCGCCATTGGAGCGATATGCCCTGAATTACTTCTGGCCGGGGAGCGCTGGCGGAAGTGAGACATGCTCGTGAATGATCTTCCAGCTGCCGTCGCTTTGCCGTTGGAATACGTCCGTGAAGCGCGCGCTGATCGTCGGGCGTGCGGTGCCCGCCTCGATTGTGAAAACCTCGGTGCCCGAACTGACGAACGCGTCAGGACCGAGAATCTGAATCTGCCGGTCGGGCACATGGTAGTCCGCCGGCTTCATGCTGACATAGTCCTTAGCCCAGCCCGTCTGCACCTTTCGGTCGGTGCTGTAGGCCGGGTGGCTCGCGTCGAACATCACGGCACCCTCCGCATATTGGCCGATTACCGCCTTGACGTCGCCGGTGTTGAAATTGGCTTCGGCACTCTCCGCGATCTTCGTGGCTTCCGCCTTCGTGAGCGATGCCTGTTCCCCGGCTTGATGCAGCTTGCAGCCGCCAAGCGCGAGCAGTGCACAGCTCGTTAGGATGATTGCCCGCATTGTCCGTCCCCTATCGGTCAGGGACCGGAGGCTATCGGTTCACGCCGCTTTCTTCAAATGCTTGCGCCCGAGCAGCTCGGCGATCTGGACTGCGTTCAAGGCCGCGCCTTTGCGAAGATTGTCGCTGACCACCCAAAGCGAGAGGCCGTTCTCGACGGTCGAGTCGTCGCGAACGCGACTGACGAACGTTGCAAAATCCCCGACGCATTCGACCGGGGTGACGTACCCGCCGGCTTCGCGCTTATCGACCAGCATGACCCCGGGCGCCTCACGCAGGATCGATTGCGCTTCCTTGGCGCTGATTTCCCGCTCGAACTCGATGTTCACGGCCTCCGAATGACCCACGAACACCGGCACCCGGACGCAGGTCGCGGTGACCTTGATCGCGGGATCGAGGATCTTCTTGGTCTCGACCACCAGCTTCCATTCCTCGGTGGTCGAACCGTCGTCGAGGAAGTCGCCGGCCTGCGGGATGACGTTGAACGCGATCTGCTTGGGATAAACCGACGGCTCGTTTGAATCGCCAACGAAGATATTGCGGGACTGCTCGAACAGCTCGTCCATCGCTGCCTTGCCGCTGCCCGAGACGGATTGATAGGTTGCGACCACGACCCGCTTGATCTTTGCTACGTCGTGCAGCGGCTTCAGAGCCACCACTAGCTGCGCCGTCGAGCAATTCGGATTGGCGATGATGTTCTTCTTTTGATAGCCGGCGATGGCTTCGGGATTCACCTCCGGCACGATTAAAGGCACGTCCGGATCCATTCGGAACAAAGAGCTGTTGTCGATCACCGTGCAGCCCGCTTCGGCGGCCTTCGGAACGTAGATCTTGGACACCGCCGACCCAGCGGCGAACAGGGCCATGTCCCAGCCGGAAAAGTCGAAGTGTTCGAGGTTCTGGACCTTCAGCGTTTTGCCGCTGTCGCCAAACTCGATGATGTCGCCGGTCGAGCGCGCGGACGCGACAGCTGCAACCTCGTCGAGCGGAAATTGGCGCTCGGCGAGGATGTTCAGGATCTCGCGCCCGACATTGCCCGTCGCTCCAACAACCGCGACCCGGTAACCCATATTCATCTCCAGAAATGCTCGTGAGCGCGCCTATCGCATGCCGCGGCCGAAATCGATATGGCTTCGCATCCCGCGCGGGCCAAGGGGGGATCATGCGCAGACAGATATTGTTGCTGGCAGTGTTGCTGGGGGTTCTGGGTGCGATGGCCGCCAAAAGCTGGCTGATCGATCTGCCGCCGGTACGCTCGCACAATAAAGTCGGCGAGTTCAGCGCCGAGCGTGCGGCCGGCCGCCTCGCCTTCGTTCTCGGTGACCAGCGGCCGCATCCTGCCGACACGGCGGCCAACGATCTGGTGCGCGGCAAGATTGTCACTCTGCTCCAGTCTATGGGCCTGAAGCCGATCGTCCGCGATCAAATGGCCTGCAACGAGCTGTTCAAGCAGCGCGGAGTCAGCTGTGCCCGCGTCCGCAACGTCATTGTCAGTCTCGGGCCGCCGACGGGCCAGGCGGTGCTACTCAACGCACATTACGACAGCACGCCCGTCGGCCCCGGTGCGGGCGACGACGGGATCGGAGTTGCGACCCTGCTCGAGGTCGGCTCGATTCTGAAGGACCGGCCGCTGAAGCGCCCCGTGATCCTGCTGTTCAACGAAGGCGAAGAGCTTGGGCTGGTTGGCGCCCGCGCCTTCCTCGCCGATCCCTTGAGCCGCAACGTCGGAAGCCTGATCAACCTCGAGGCGCGCGGCGTTCGCGGGCCAGCCAACATGTTCGAGACGAGCGTCCCCAACGGCTCTGCAATCGCAGTCTTCAGCCGCGCCGCATCGCACCCCGTCGCCAATTCGCTGTCGACCGACGTCTACCGGCTTCTGCCCAATTACACCGACGTCAACAGCTTCGCAGAGCGCCATTGGCTGACGCTCAACATCGCACCGATCGGGAATGAGACCCGCTACCACAGCCCTGGCGACGATCTCGCTGCGCTCGATCACCGCACCTTGCAGCACATGGGCGACGAGACGCTCGCTCTGACCGAAGAATTGGCCAATGGGACGCCGTCCGCTGCGTCCGGCACACGCATCTTCATGGACGTCGCCGGCCGGGCGCTGATTAGCTTGCCGCTAATCGCGGGCGTCGTTTTGATTGCGGGCCTGCTGATCGCCTTCGCCGCGATTGGCTGGCGGCGCGGAAAGCTGGCGCGCGGCGCCGGTGTTGCGCTGGGCACGATGATCGGCTCGGCGCTGCTGTCGTGGCTCGCGCTCGCGGCGATCGGCGCGGTCCGCCAGGGCATATACTGGCGCGCGGAACCCATTTGGGCGCTCCTCGCCACCTACGCCTCGGTCATGCTCGCCGGCGCCGTCCTGCTCGCGACGATCGGCAGCAAGGGCGACCGCACACAGCTCCGAGCTGCATTCTGGCTCGTCTTTCTCCTGATCGGGGGAGCGATCGGCCTGGTCGCATCCGGAGGGATCATCTTCTTCCTCTTCCCGCCCCTCCTCGTCCTGGCCGGCATTGTCGCGAGCCGCTGGTGGCAGCCCGCGGAACGGGTCGGCTCGGCGCTCGCGATCCTGTTCCTCTATGCGACCTGGGGCGCGATGCTCGCCTTGCTCGAGGAACTCCTGAACGGCGGGCCGATCTGGCTGTTCGCGCCGCTCGGCAGTTTGCTGATCTTGCCGGTGCTGATCGAAGCCGCTCCGGTGATCCGTTCCTCGGGCTTGCGCCTGATAGCGGCGCTTGCGGGCGGACTAGCGCTCGTCGGATGGGCCGCCGCTGCCGCCGCACCGGCCTATTCCGCAGATCGGCAACAACGCTTCGTGATCGAACATGCGACCGACCTCACGACCCACAAATCCTGGTGGGCGGTCGTGAATGACGGCAAGGCTCTCCCGGACGCCTACGCCGCGGTCGGAAAATGGACGCGCGGCAAGCTGCCCTACAGCGATCGGCCGCGCTGGTTGGCGCCGGCCGCGGCAGTAAGCGGACAAATTCCGCCAGTGGCCGAACCGGTCTCGCAGCCGGTCGCGAAGGACAAGCTCCGAGCTATCCAGCTGCGGATTCACGCCAACGGCGCCGACAGCGTCGCCCTGATCGCACCCAAGGAAGCGGATATTCGGGCGGCGGGCGTGGATGGATCGATGCGCCCCTTCGACCGATCGGCAAAGAAGCAGAAATATTATCTGACCTGCTTCGGACGCAGCTGCGACGGCCTCACCCTGAAGATCGTCGCCGGAACCGAAAAGCCGATCGAGTTCACTTTGGTCGGGGTTCGCCGCGGCCTGCCGTCGACCGCCAGTCCCCTGATCGCTGCACGGCCCAAAAACGCCAGGCCGCAATATCTCCCGGACCAGATGCTGACCGTCTCGCGAATCAAGCTCTGACCGACTCGTGGGCCTTATGCTATGGCCCAGGCGATGGCGCCCGGCGCCACCCGCCGGACGGCACCTGTTCAAGGAGCGGTGTCATGGCGACAAGTACGATCTCATCCCGGCCTCGCACTCGGCCCGGCCGAATTCCGATCCGAAAAATCGGCGGTGAAGACCTCAGGTTCGCGCTCAGGGCAGGCTGGGAGGATTTCATGGACATGCGCGGCGATATCTTCATCGCCGGCCTCGTCTACACCTTTATCGGCCTCGCCGCGGTGGTGATGACCACCAGCCGTCCGCTCATCCCCTTCTTCTTCCCGGTCGTCGCCGGCGTCGGACTGCTCGGCCCCGTTGCCGCGGTCGGCTTCTACGAGCTCGCGAAGCGCCGCGAGGCGCACGAGGAGAACCTGCACTGGTTCAATTTCCTCGATGTCCGCAAGCGGCCATCGGTCGACGACATGGGAATCGTGGCCGGCCTGCTGTTGGCGATCTTCGCTTTGTGGCTGATCGCTGCGGGCCTGCTGTACGTCAGCCTGTTCGGCTGGAGCACTCCAACGTCGATCGCGGGCTTTGCGACGATGGTCTTCACCACGCCGTTCGGCTGGGCCCTGATCGTTGGCGGAGCAATCGTCGGCGCGTTTTTCGCCTGGGTGGTCCTTGCACTCAGCGTGGTTTCGCTGCCGATGCTGGTCGATTCCAATGTGAGCGCCGGTGAAGCGGTCTCGGCCTCCTGGCGCGCAGCACACGCCAACAAGCCGGAAATGATCCGGTGGGGTCTGACCGTTCTCAGCCTTCTGGTGCTCGGTTCGATCCCCGCGTTCGTCGGCCTCGCGGTGGTCCTGCCGTGGCTCGGCTATTCGACCTGGCACCTCTACACGCGGCTGATCGACCGGGATTCGATCCCGAAGCGCCGCCGCGGCTGAGGCTTACTTCGCTTCTTTGGCTTTCTTGGCTTCCTTGGCCGGGGCCTCGGCCTCGGCGCCGTGCGCGCTCGGAATATCGCGACGAATGTCACGCCGCTCGGCGATGCGGGCAGCCTTCCCGGTGCGTCCACGCAGGTAATAGAGCTTCGCCCGGCGGACATCGCCGCGGCGAACCACCTCGATATGGTCGATGATCGGCGAATAGAGCGGGAACACGCGCTCGACGCCCTCCCCGAAGCTGATCTTGCGCACCGTGAAGCTGGATCCGACGCCTTTGTTCGAGCGCGCGATGCACACGCCTTCGAAATTCTGCACGCGGGTGCGGTCGCCCTCGATCACCTTGACGCCGACGCGAAGCGTGTCGCCGGGGCGGAATTCGGGAACGGGCTTTTCCTTGGTCAGCGCGTCAATGGCTTCGCGCTCAAGGGTCTCGATCAGATTCATTTTTTCTTCTCGTCTCTATCCCGCTGCGCGCCAGAGGGCGGTGCCTGCGATGCGCCCCTATGGCGCTCGATCAGGTCCGGCCGCCGTAGCCGTGTATCTTCGATCGCCCGTTCGCGTCGCCACGCAGCGATCTTCGCATGATCCCCCGATCGCAGCACTTCGGGGATCGTGCGCCCTTCCCATGTTACAGGCCGGGTATAGTGCGGATATTCCAGGAGACCTTCGTCGAAGCTCTCCTCCTCTCCGCTGGAGGCCGCGCCCATTACCCCGGGGAGCAACCTTACGCAAGCGTCGAGGATCACCATCGCTCCGATCTCTCCGCCCGAGAGGACATAGTCGCCGACCGAGACCGGTTGGATGGCCCGAGCCTCGAAGATTCGCTCGTCGAAACCCTCGAAGCGGCCGCACAGCAGGATCACGCCTTCGCCCGCCGCAAGTTCGCGAACCCGGGCCTGGGTGAGCGGCGCCCCCCGCGGGGTCAGTGCGAGCATCGGGCGGCCGTCTGAAACGCTGTCGAGCGCCGCTGCCAATACGTCCGGACGAAGCACCATCCCCGCCCCGCCGCCCGCCGGCGTATCGTCGACGCTCTTGTGCTTGTCGGTGGCGAAATCGCGGATGTTTTTCGTGTCGAGCGACCAGATGCCGTCCTCGAGCGCCCGGCCAGCCAGGCTCGCGCCGAGCGGGCCCGGAAACATGTCCGGGTAAAGTGTCAGGACAGTCGTTCGAAAGGTCATGGCGGAACCGCCGCTATCACAATCCATTGCTGTTCGCATGGATGAGCAAATCCTCGACTGCCTGATCGTCGGCGGCGGGCCCGCAGGGCTGACCGCGGCGATCTACCTCGCGCGCTTTCACCTCGACATCCTCGTCGTGGACGGCGGGAAGAGCCGGGCGGCGTGGATTCCGTGCACTCGCAACGTCTCGGGCTTCCCTGACGGGATCAAGGGCACCGACCTCCTCCAGCGCATGCGCGACCAGGCGTGCAAATATGGCGCGAGGTTCGAGGCCGAGTTCGTGACGAAACTGGAACGCGACGAGGACACGGGCTTGTTCGCGGCAACCTGGGGTTCCGGCTCCGCGACCGCGCGAACGGTCCTTCTCACCACGGGGGTCACCAACCGCCGCCCGCCGATGGACGAAGAACTCCACGACGACGCCCTCGCGCGCGGCCTCGTCCGCTATTGTCCGATCTGTGACGGTTTTGAAGTGACCGACAAGAAGGTCGGGGTGATCGGAAGCGACAGCCATGGCGTCGCCGAAACCCTGTTCTTGAGGAGCTACACTTCGGATCTGACCTTGATTGCACCCGACAAGGCATTGAAACTGAAGGGTGAGGATTATGACAGGCTGAAAGCCGCTGGAATCGATTGCGTCGACGGGCCCGCGCGGGCGGTCGCCATTCCCGACGGCTGCATCGTCGTTGAGACCGCCGAAGGGACTCACACCTTCGACAGCATCTACCCGGCGCTGGGCAGCGACACCCACACCCAGCTTGCGGAGCAGGTCGGGGCGGAGCTGTCGACCGGCCTGTCGATTGTCGTCGACGGCCATATGCGCAGCAGCGTTGCGGACCTTTACGCGGCCGGCGACGTGGTGATCGGGCTCGACCAGATCAGCCATGCCATGGGCCAGGGCGGGGTCGCAGCGACCGCGATCCGCAACGATTTGGAGAAGAAGCGCCCGATGTGGCGCTAGGCGAGGAATTCAGGGTCGAGAACGATCCGATCGCCCTCGAGGTCGGCGATGCCCGATTTGAACGGGATCAGTGAGCGCCTGCCCTGTTCATCCTCGATCTCGAGCAGGTCGCCGGCCCCGTAATTCTCGATCGCGGCAACCGTGCCGATGGCCTTTCCGTCACGATCGACGGCGGCCAGTCCGATCAGGTCCGCGTGATAATATTCGCCCTCTTCGAGCGGCGGCAGCGCCGAGCGGTCGACCTCGATGAGCGATCCGCGCAGCGCTTCGGCTGCGGAGCGATCATCGATGCCCTCCAACCGCGCGACGGCCGTCTTGCCGGTGTCTCGAATGGCAAGGAGGCGCCTTTCGACGCCCCCAACGTGCAGTTTCTCATAGCGCGACAGGCTAAGGACGCTGTCGCTGAACAGCTTGAGCCTTAGTTCGCCCTTGATGCCATGCGCGCCGGCGACCGCGGCGAGCGCGATCCTACGCTCGCCGCTGTCGTTCACGTTCAGGCCTTGGTCTCCTCGGCCGATTCGTCTTCGGCGGACGTTTCTTCGGCCTGAGGCGAATCCTCGGTCGGCGGAGCGACTTCGTCGGCGCCCTCGGCCGGAGCTTCGGCGGACTCACCCTCGCCGCTTGCTTCTTCAGCCACGGGAGCTTCCTCGGCTACAGCCTCCTCGGCGGGCGCCTCGGCAGCGGCTTCCTCGGCCGGAGCTTCGGCGGTGTCCGGGGTCTCGACGACTTCCTCTTCGCCCGCAGGGGCCACTTCGGCGGTTGCCTCGGCAGCGGGTTCCTCGGCGGGCTCGTCGGCAGTATCGGCCGGAGCCTGCTCTTCGGCGACTTCCTCGGTCTCGGTCGTGGCTTCGACTTCCGCAGCCTCTTCGGCGACGGCTTCCGCTTCAGCGGTCGGCTCGGCGGTCGCTTCCTCGACAGCTTCGGCTACCACAGCTTCAGCCTCTTCCTTGGGAGCAGCTGCGGCTTCGGCGGCCTCGGTGGCCTTCGCCTCGCGAGCCTCGGCGCGCTCCTTGGCCTTCTCGCCCGGCACTGCCCTCTGCGGGTTGTTGCGCGCCGTGCGCTCGCGGATTCCCGCCGCGTCGAGGAAGCGGAGCACTCGGTCCGACGGCTGGGCGCCGACGGAGAGCCAGTGCGAAATGCGGTCGGTGTCGAGCTTCACCCGCTCCGGCGAATCCTTCGCTAGCAGCGGATTGTACGTGCCGAGCTTCTCGATGAAGCGGCCGTCGCGAGGTGCGCGGCTGTCGGCGACCACGATACGGTAATAGGGCCGCTTTTTGGCGCCGCCGCGCGTGAGACGAATTGCTAGAGCCATTTTTCAATTTTCCTTTCAGTGCGTTCGCTTATTTCTTTGAGAACTTGTCGAAACCAGGAGGCAGGTTGAAAGGCTGACCGCCGAGGCCCGGGAGTGCGGGTCCGCCGCCTCCCAGCCCCGGCAGCCCGCCAGAAGGAAGGGCACCCGGGGGGGCAAGTCCGCCGAGCGCGCCTTCCAAACCGCCTTTGTTGAACAACGCCGCGAGCTTGCCGAAGCCCCCCATCTTCTTGAGGCGCTTCATCGCGGTCGACATTTCCTGATGCATCTTCAGCAGCTTGTTGATTTCCTGGACGGTGGTCCCGCTGCCCTTCGCGATGCGAATCTTTCGCTTGGCGTTGACGATTTCGGGTTTCGCCCGCTCCTTCGCCGTCATCGACGAGAGCATCGCCTCCATATGGACCAAGGCCCTGCTGTCCTGCGCCTTGTCCATGGCGCCCTTCATGCCCTTCATTCCGGGCATCATTCCGGCGAGCGCGCCGAGGCCGCCCATGCGCTGCATCTGGCGCAGCTGGGCCCAGAGATCGTCGAGGTCGAACTTCCCCTTGGCCATCTTGGCCGCGATCTTTTCGGCTTCCTCGACCTGGATCGTCTCGGCCGCCCGCTCGACCAGGCTGACGACGTCGCCCATGCCGAGAATCCGGCCCGCGACGCGGTCGGGATGGAAGGCTTCGAGCTTGTCGATCGCCTCGCCGACGCCGGCGAACTTGATCGGCTTGCCGGTCACCGCACGCATGCTGAGCGCGGCACCGCCGCGAGCGTCGCCGTCCAGCCGCGTCAGGATCACTCCGGTGAGATCGACCTCGCCGGCAAAGCCCTTGGCGACATTGACCGCGTCCTGGCCGGTCAGCGCATCGACCACGAGCAAAGTCTCGGTCGGATTGGAGGCTGCTTCGACGGCCTTCATTTCGGCCATCAGCTGATCGTCAACGTGGAGGCGTCCCGCCGTGTCGAGCAGGACGATGTCATAAGCTTGGAGCTTCGCGGCCTGGATCGCGCGCTTGGCGATATCGACCGGCTGCTGCCCCGCGACAATGGGTAGCGTATCGACGTTCGCCTGGCGGCCGAGCACGGCCAACTGCTCCTGCGCCGCCGGACGGGCGACGTCGAGCGAAGCCATCAGGACGCGTTTGTGCTCGCGCTCGGCGAGCCGCTTGGCGAGCTTGGCGGTGGTGGTCGTCTTACCCGAGCCCTGGAGGCCGACCATCATGATGACGGCGGGCGGGCTGACGGCGAGGTTCAGCTCAGCCGTCTCGGAGCCGAGCGTCTCGACCAGCGCGTCGTGGACGATCTTGACGACCATCTGGCCCGGGGTGACCGAGCGCAGCACTTCCTGGCCGACCGCTTTTTCGGTGACCTGTTCGACGAAATCGCGCGCGACCGGGAGCGCGACGTCAGCCTCGAGCAAGGCGACGCGCACTTCGCGCATGGCCGAGCGCACGTCGCCGTCCGTGAGCGCGCCGCGCCCGCGAAGCCGGTCGAATACGCTGCCGAGCCGATCGCTCAACGTGTCGAACATTCAAATCTCCTCA
>Ga0207706_10001060_pt1 | contig 27960 bp, 22 predicted proteins | sample KBSC53metaG_FD_184318 | JGI IMG/M metagenome (GOLD analysis project Ga0207706, IMG submission 184318) | Corn rhizosphere microbial communities from Kellogg Biological Station, Michigan, USA - KBS C5-3 metaG (SPAdes) (version 2) | ecosystem: Host-associated > Plants > Roots > Rhizosphere > Soil ... | reverse complement strand
ACTGCGGCCAGTCAGTGCGGCGAAGCGGCGCATCACGCCATCCACGATCGCCGGACAGTCCTCATACAGGAGGTTGGCGGCTTCGCGGGCTTGAAAGAACGTGTCGGGATTTTGCGCCGTTCCGCGCAGCTGAGGGTGATCGGGCGACAAAGCCCGCTGCCGGTGCTGGCGGACCAGCGTGTCGTCAACCAGCCGGCGCAGATCCTCATCCTCCAGCAGCTGGATCTTGTTCACTTCGTGGGAAGTGCGGAAGCCGTCAAAAAAATGCAGGAAGGGGATGCGTGACTCAAGCGCGCTCACTTGCGCAATCAGGGCGAAATCGCCCGCTTCCTGCACAGAATTTGAGCCGAGCAGTGCGAAGCCCGTTGCCCGCGCGGCCATGACGTCGCTGTGGTCGCCGAAAATCGATAGGGCGTGGGTGGCCAGCGAGCGGGCGGCCACATGGATCACGGTCGGCGTAAGCTCACCGGCGATCTTATACATGTTGGGGATCATGAGCAGCAGACCTTGAGACGCGGTGAACGTCGTCGCGAGGGCCCCGGCCTGAAGCGCGCCATGCAGGGTCCCGGCTGCGCCTCCTTCACTCTGCATTTCGATCACCGTAGGCACGGCACCCCAGATGTTCTTGCCGCCTTCCTCTTTCCACTGATCCGCCCACTCCCCCATGGGAGAGGCCGGGGTAATGGGGTAGATGGCAATCACTTCGTTGAGCCGGTAGGCTACTGATGCGGCGGCTTCGTTCCCGTCCAAAATGGCTGTATTCCCAGTCATGTCCGTTTTTCCCTCATCGCTGACTCCTTTTTATCGGGTGGGGCTGGGAATAACAGTGGTTGGCCTCACTGCGGGAAGTGATCGGCGTCACTGTCTGATTCTTCAGCCGGGGGTAGAAGTGAACGTGAAGAGCAGCGCCAAGCTCAGAGGAGGCAATCCATGCAAGCCCTTGATACCAACACGCGGATCTCGCTCAACAACGTCCTGGTGACGACCGATTTCTCAAAGATTTCGAAGACTGCCCGGAGCTACGCGGCAGCTCTAGCCGGCCAGTACGAGGCGAAAATTCTGGTGGCGCACGCCCTCAGCCCTGAACCGCTCCTGGGAGTGCCCTTGGACAGGCTACCGGTTGAAGCCGACCCGGCCTGGCTTGAAGCTGAAAGCAAGCTGGCAGAATTCACGCTCGGCACCTCTCTCAACGGGAGACCCGTGAAGATGCTGCTGGAGCGCGGAGATGTCTGGGATGTGATTTCGGGCATTATCCAGAAGAATCAGATCGACCTCGTGGTTACGGCCACCCACGGCCGACAGGGACTCAAGAAGCTGGTGATGGGTTCCGCGGCGGAAAAGATCTATCGTGGGGCAACTTGTCCGGTACTGACCATCGGACCGCAAGTTCCTCCCTTGAACGATGCGAAATGGAGAGTCAAGACCATTCTGTTTCCTACCGACGGCTCCGAAACCTCCTTGAAGGCCCTTCCTTATGCATTGTCCCTGGCCGAAGAGAACCAGGCCAATCTCATCTTCTTACGGATAATGCCTCTGGCTTATCGCGAGGGACAGGAATCGGACGAGGCCAGCGTTCGGGAGGCGCTGCGCGCTTTAGTACCCGCAGAAGCAGAAGACTGGTGCAAACCTGAGTTTGTGGCGCGATTTGACTTTCCAGTCCCGGGCATCCTGCGGCTCGCCAAAGAACGTGGCGTCGATCTGATCGTCATGGGGGTCAAGCACGCGGGAAGCAGAGCCCTGCGGGAGTATTCACCCTGGCCCACCGCTTCCCAGGTGGTGGCGCAGGCGAAGTGTCCAGTACTGACGGTGCGCGGCTAGAATGGGTCGCGAATCAGTCAATGACGGTGGCGAGTCCTCCTGCTCGAAAGGACGGCGGTTATGAACACGGAAGCAGGACATGGTCGGCCAGCGCTCCGCTGGTTGGCGGCCGGCGCGGGGTTCGCCACTGCTTTATACGCCACCCACGCCGGCTTCACTTGGTTGCGGTATGGGCATCCACCAGGCCCAGCCCGCGATGAGATCGACCGCTTGCTCGACCAGTTTATTCCTGCGTATGAAGTAGTGGATCGTCATTCCTTGCGCGTCGCCGCCCCGGCTGATACTACGCTAGCTTCAGCCTGCGACATGGATCTCACGCAGTCGGCGATCATCCGCACAATCTTCAAAGCTCGGGAGCTCGTTCTGGGCAGCCATCCGGACACGGTGCGCCGTCCCCAGACCTTGCTGGCCTGGGCCAGGGAGTTGGGGTGGGTTGTACTGGCTGAGATTCCTGACCGCGAAATCGTCTTTGGGGCAGTCACCAGTCCGTGGGTCGCCAATCCTGTCTTCCGGCCGCTGCCCCCGGCAGAGTTTGCCACATTTCACGAGCCCGGCTACGCCAGGATCGCATGGACATTACGGGCCGATCCCATCAGTGCCACCGATTCGGTGGTCCGCACCGAAACCCGCGTCGCCACCACCGACCTGGCTTCGCGGGCAGCCTTCCGGCGCTACTGGGCGTTGGTTTCCCCTGGTGTCGGGTTGATTCGCCGGATATCGCTCCGGCTGGTAAGAAGCGAAGCTGAGCGCCGCAGGCGCACCGCGATGCCGGAGCCGTGTAGCGCCGAGTCGCAGCCGCTACTATCAACCATCAATAGAACTTAAGGCATGTGATCTCGCTCACACCGGGTGGTGATAACCGCCACCGCGTTTCAGAGCTGTCTGTGCGAGGCTGGTAATACCAGTGAGGTGGCCTATGGCACAAGGACCAAATGAACTGTTGGATCTTCTCAAGTTCGAACTGAAATTTCTTGAGGATGGCGGCTATGGACGATCTCCCCACACTCCATGGCGTCGCCAGCTGGTTTTCGAGGATTCGCTTACCTGTCCCAACTTCGGCGACCCGGCCCGACCCCATCCCTGCAGCGAGTGTTTGTTGATGAGGTTTGTCCCCAGCGAACTGAAAGACCAGCCTTCGCCGTGCCGGCTCATTCCACTCACCGAAAAAGGTGAGACGATCGATTTTTTCTATCGCTGTGGAACTCAGGTAGAACTGGAAGAGGCCCTCTCTACCTGGTTGCATAAGCAAATCAGCGCCATCGAAACACAGCAGAAAGCCGGGCGTACCACCAGCCTCTCGGAGGCAATGGATCCCCTTCGCCTGCAACGGTGGTTGACGTTCGCGAAAGACCTTCGGGTCCTGGCCCGCCTCCATCGCGACTACGAGGACTTCGGCGTCGCGCATGCACTGCTCGGCCATGCCCGTGCGGCCGCGGAGAATGTTGCCGGGAGTTGCGAGGCGGGCCGCGTTCTGGTGCAGCAAATCGAAAGAGAACAGCAGGAGGTATTCGGACTGCTGAACGGAGCCAAGCTGGATGTGAAGGAGGCTTCGCCGGAAAAACCGGAGGTGTGGGGTCCGTAGCTTCATAACCAACCAGAAAGAATTCGCCGCGCTTTCACGGCGAGATGCGTCAAGCAGGTCGAACGCAGGAGGGATGCCGTGTCGAAGACCTTATCAATTGTGTCCTTGTTATTCTTTCTCGGGTGCTCTGCAGGCGCGCAACAGACTCCAACACCCCCTAAGGCGGCCCCGCCTCCGCCATACACTGTTCCCGTCGAGGCCGCGCGTCAGGCCAACCCAGTCAAGCCGACCCCAGAGTCGATCGTCCAAGGCAAGAAGTGGTACGGATACGATTGCGCCATGTGCCATGGCAAGGATGGCGACGGCAAAGGCGAAGTCGGAGCCGACATGAAGCTAAAGGTGAGTGACCTTTCCGACCCGGCGACCTTGAAAGACAGGACCGACGGAGAACTGTTCTACATCATCAAGAATGGTAAAGGTGACATGCCGCCCGAAGGTACACGGCTGAAATCCGATGAACTGTGGAGCCTGGTTAACTACGTTCGATCCCTGGCCAAAAAGAACGCTCCCCCCGAAGACAAGAAGCGGCAATGAGCCGTGGGCAACCGCTTGCTCGCCATTCAGGTCTGAACGTGCTAAAAGCCGGCACCGTCTATTTTGTTCTCGTGTTTGCGGCTGGCTTTGTTCTGGGGATCATTCGCACAATCTGGATAGCTCCACATTTCGGCACAAGGAACGCCGAACTAATGGAAGCGCCTGTCATGCTGGTGGTGATTGTTCCTTCGGCTCGGTGGGCGGCCCGCCGTCTTACCACCCCCACTTCATGGGCCCGACGGCTTGCCGTCGGCCTTGTAGCTCTTGGCCTCTTGCTTCTTGCGGAATTTACGGTCGTCCTTTGGGTCAGAGGGTTTACCATCACTCAGTATCTTGCAGACCGGGACCTGGTTTCAGGAGCGGTGTATGTCGTGATGCTTGCAGTTTTCGCCCTCATGCCGCTTCTCATGGTTAAAAGATCAGACTAGCTTGCAGGAGCACCTGGTGAGTATCGCGAGAGCACGTCTTGGGCATAGAGTATCCGGTGTGAAGAATGAAACCATGCCAGTCTTCAGGGCTGGCCTCGATGCGTTGTTTTTGCCGAATTCCGTGGCTGTGATTGGAGCCACCGAACGTCCCGGCACGGTTGGACGAACCGTTCTTGAGAACTTGCGGCATCCCTCCTTTCAAGGCAAGGTATATGCCGTCAATTCACGGCACGCGGAAGTTTGTGGGCTGAAGGCATATCCGAGCATCGGTGCCGTCCCCGACCCGGTAGATTTGGCAGTCGTGGCCACGCCCGCCATCACCGTTCCACACATAATCAGCGAATGCGTTGACGCCGGGGTGAAATCGGCAGTTGTGATCTCGGCGGGATTTCGCGAACGAGGGGCTGAAGGCGTCGAACTCGAACGGCAGATTCAGGAACAATTGCATCGCGGCGCCATGCGCCTGATCGGCCCCAATTGCCTGGGCATCATGAATCCGACAATCGGCCTGAACGCTACCTTCGCCAAGGACGCGCCTCGTCCCGGCAACGTGGCCTTTCTGAGCCAGAGCGGCGCCTTGCTGACCGCGATTCTCGATTGGGGCCAACTGGAGCAGGTAGGCTTCAGCGCGATCGTCTCCACCGGCTCCATGCTGGATGTGGGTTGGGGCGATCTGATCTACCACTTCGGCGATGATCCAAACACTCAAAGCGTTCTTATCTACATGGAGTCGGTGGGCGACGCCAGGTCATTTCTCTCGGCTGCGCGCGACGTGGCGTTACGGAAACCCGTGATTGTGATCAAGGCCGGCCGCTCGGAAGCCGCGTCCAGGGCCGCGGCCTCGCACACCGGCGCACTTACCGGTAGTGATGATGTGCTTGATGCCGCCTTCCGGCGTTGCGGCGTCCTACGGGTCAGCGCGATCGCCGACTTGTTCTACATGGCGGAGGTCCTCAGCAAACAACCCCGCCCCAAAGGGCCGCGGCTCACCATCGTCACCAATGCGGGTGGGCCCGCCGTTCTGGCCACAGACGCCCTGGTGGCGAATGGCGGAGAACTGGCAGTGCCCTCCGAAAAAGCGTTGCAGGCGCTTAACGGGTTCTTGCCCCCTCACTGGAGCCACAATAATCCGATCGACATTCTCGGCGACGCCGACTCCGGGCGCTACGCCAGGGTACTCGAAATCACCGCCAACGACCCCGATAGCGATGGTCTTCTCGTCATCCTTGCTCCGCAGGGCATGACCGACCCGGCTGCCATTGCGGAGGGTCTGAAGCCCTACGCCAAGTCGTCGGGAAAACCCGTACTCACCAGCTGGATGGGAGGGGCCAGCATCGCTTCGGCCGTGACCACACTCAATGCCGCCGGCATCCCCACATTTCCCTACCCCGACACCGCCGCCCGCGCATTTACCTACATGTGGCGCTACAGCTATAACCTGCGCGGACTGTACGAAACGCCTTCGCTGGCGGAAGGCCAGGAAGTCGATGCGGATTCACGACGCCAGGCGGAAGCCATCGTCCAGACCGCCCGCCGCCAGGGCCGGGTATTGCTGAACGAGTTTGAATCCAAACAGGTTTTATCGCATTACGGTATTCCGACCGTGGAAACCCAAATCGCGCGCAGCGAAGACGCTGCGGTAGCCTGCGCAAAGCATTTCGGTTATCCGGTGGTGCTGAAGATTTTTTCCGAAACCATAACGCACAAGACCGACGTCGGAGGCGTAAAGCTGAATCTGGAAGACGAATCATCGGTTCGATCGGCGTTTCAGGCCATCAAATCTTCCGTCGCCACGAGAGTCGGGCCGGATCACTTCTCTGGCGTGACCGTGCAACCCATGGTGCGCCTGGAAGGCTACGAACTAATCCTCGGCAGCAGCGTGGACTCGCAGTTTGGGCCCGTAATCCTGTTTGGTTCGGGCGGCCCCCTGGTTGAGGTCTATCGTGACCGTGCCCTTGCCCTGCCTCCGCTGAACACCACGCTCGCCCAGCGGATGATGGAGCAAACGCGAATCTTTGCAGCTTTCAGGGGTGTACGTGGCCGCCCGCCGATCGACGTTCCGGCGCTCGCAGGTTTGCTCGTCCGCTTCAGTCAGTTGGTAGTCGAGCAGCCGGCGATCGCTGAAATCGACATCAATCCGCTGCTGGCTTCACCGCAGCGACTGCTGGCGCTTGACGCTCGGGTGGTGCTGCACGCGCCAGACACTGATCCTGATCATCTTCCCAGACCAGCGATCCGGCCCTACCCTTCCCAGTACGTTTGTAGATGGACCATGAAGAACGGTACTGAGGTCACCCTGCGGCCGATTCGCCCGGAGGACGAACCCCTGATGGTAATGTTTCACCAGGCCCTTTCCGACCGTAGCGTGTATATGCGTTATTTCTACTCACTCAGCCTGAGTTCGCGGGTGGCGCACGATCGGCTGGTGCGCATTTGTTTCGTGGATTACGACCGCGAGATGGCGATTGTCGCGGAACACCAGGACATAAAGACCGGGCAGCACCGCATTCTCGGGGTCGGCCGGCTGGTCAAATCCCACGCCAGGAACGAGGGGGAAGTTGCCGTATTGATATCGGATTCGTGTCAGAACCAGGGTCTGGGCATGGAACTTTTCCGGCGCGTTATACAGGTTGCGCGAGACGAGAAGTTGAGTCGCGTCTATGCTGAAATCTTGCCGGAGAACTTCGCCATGAAAAAGATCGCTAAGAAACTCGGCTTCCGCTCCCGGATGGGAGAAGGTCCCACTTCGACCCGTGCGGCTCTGGACTTTTGAAATCATTGGGGCACAACTGACAGCAATCACATCCGGATGTAGCTGTCTTCACAGGTGCATCCGTGGATCAACCAGGGAGATTGTTGAAATTATGCACTTAACTCGATTAGCCCTTTTCAGTTTGGCACTCTGCGGCGCCGCGTTACCGTGGCTCGCACACGGCTCGGAGGCCGCCACGCCCCAAGACAAACCTCAAGCGCGGACTCAGGACCAAAGCGCAATCCTTCCCTTGGATGGAGGCAAAATCTTCAGCAACTATTGCGCTTCCTGCCACGGAGCGAAGGGCAACGGGGATGGTCCCGTCGCGCCCGCCTTGAAGGCCAAAGTTCCGGATCTTAGCACCCTTGCTCGACGAAACGGCGGCACGTTTCCCGCACTCCGGGTGCGCGGCATCATCGCCGGCGATAAGCGTTACGCCGCCCATGGTTCACAGGAGATGCCGGTCTGGGGGCCTATTTTCCACCAGATTGAAAGTGATCGGGACTTGGGATACGTACGGCTTCAGAACGTGACGGAATATCTTGGCAGCATCCAGCAAAAATAGAGCCTGAGGCTAGAGCTCCATGAGTTCCGTACCCTCAGCTTCGCCCCCAGACACTCATGGTGTTTCGGCGGTTCTTGTTGGCCTCACCTCCCAAGAGGCTGCAGCGCGCCTGTCCAAGTACGGCCCCAACGACCCGAGTGCCACACGCCGGGCTGCTTTCGCATTTGAATTGCTGCACCTGTTCCTGAATCCGCTGGTCGTCATCCTTTTCGTCGCCAGCGTGATTTCCGCCCTCCTGGGACAAACGATTGAGGCGGAAATCATCTTCGCGATCGTTCTATTCAGCGTCATCATCGATTTCGCTCAAACCTATCGTTCTCAGCGCGCGATTCACAGGTTGCAAGAACACGTGAGTTTAACCGCGACGGTCCTGCGTGACGGCCGATGGCAGGAAATAAACCGGCGAGACGTGGTACCGGGCGACCTCGTCCGCCTATCGGCCGGCGACCTTGTTCCTGCCGACGGACAGCTCCTTGAGGCCCGGGACCTTTACGTCCAGCAGGCCGCACTTACCGGCGAATCGATGCCCGCTGAGAAGGGCGTGCGAACGGGAGAACCAGGTGGGGCGGGGACTCCGCAGGCGCCCGATTGGGTGTTTCTCGGAACCTCGGTCGTGAGCGGGACCGGAGTGGCCCGCTTGGTTGCCACTGGCGCTCATACCGCCTTCGGAACTATCGCGGAGAGGCTGGCCGACCGAGAGGAAACGGAGTTTCAGCGTGGTCTGCGGCATTTTGGCATGCTTATCACGCGTACCGTCCTCTTTCTCGTGCTGTTCATCCTGGTGGTGCGTATCGCCATGCACAAGGATGCATTCGAGTCCTTCATTTTCGCCGTTGCCCTGGCGGTGGGCCTGACCCCGGAATTTCTTCCCATGATCACTTCGGTGACCCTGGGACGAGGCGCCATCCGCATGGCCCGGGACCACGTCATCGTCAAGCACCTGCCTGCCATTCAGAATTTCGGCACCATCGATGTGTTCTGCAGCGACAAGACCGGCACACTGACGACCGGAGAGATGGTCTTGGATTCCTCGGTGGATTACCTTGGGCGCCCATCCGATCGTCCACTGGCGCTGGCTTACGTGACCGGCAAGTTCGAGACGGGGATCCGCAGTCCGCTCGAAGTCGCAATCTTTAAGTTGGAACGGCCGGACCTGGAAGCGCATCTGGAAGCCTATGTGAAATGTGACGAAGTTCCATTCGATTTCGAGCGCCGGCGGCTTTCGATTGTGGTTCAGGAAAAGAATGGAAACAACGCCGGCTCGGGAATTCTGATTGTGAAAGGGGCCCCGGAAGGCATCCTCCAACTCTCTACTTTTTACGAGAGCGAGGGTCGAATCGCGCCTCTTGACCCGGCCCTGACAGATCGCTGCCGCAAGACCTTCAATGACCTTAGCAGAGAAGGCTTTCGGCTTCTGGCTGTCGCCTATCGCGATGTTGACCCTCGTGGAAGATTTTCAGCGGCAGACGAGCACTCCCTGGTGTTGGCCGGTTACCTGGCATTTGCAGATCCGCCGAGTCCGGATGCGGCAGACTCGCTCGCGGCCCTGAAACGTGACGGAGTGCAAGTGAAGATCCTGACCGGCGACAACGAACTCGTGGCACGTCACGTCTGCGATCAGGTCGGCATCGAGAATCCTGCCGTCATGCTGGGTGAGGATTTTGATTCCACCAGCGATACGGCGCTCGAGCATCGGGCGGAAGAAACAACTGTGTTTGCCCGAGTAACGCCGATGCAGAAACACCGCGTCATTCATGCCCTTAAGCGCCGCGGACACGTGGTGGGCTACCTGGGAGATGGGATCAACGATGCTCCGTCGCTGCACGCCGCCGATGTTGGCATCTCCGTTGCCTCAGCCGTGGACGTGGCGCGCGACGCGGCGGACATCATTCTGCTCAGGCCCGGTTTGAATACTCTTCATAACGGGATTCTTGAAGGGCGCCATGCTTCTGCCAATGTCCTCAAATACCTTTTCATGGGCACGAGTTCTAATTTTGGCAACATGTTCAGCATGGCAGCGGCGTCTGTGTTCCTGCCATTTCTCCCCATGCTTCCGACACAGATCCTCTTGAACAATTTTCTGTACGATGCATCGCAGCTCACTATTCCCTCCGACAACGTTGACGACGAATACATCCGTCGCCCACGGCCATGGGACATGAAGGTAGTCCGGAATTTCATGCTGCTCATCGGACCGATCAGCTCGATCTACGACTTTCTTACTTTTTACGTGCTCCTGCATTTTTTTCACGCCAGCCAGCCCGAGTTTCACACCGGCTGGTTTGTCGAGTCCCTGGCTACACAGACCCTTGTGATCTTCGTGCTTCGCACTTTGAAAAATCCCTTTAAGAGTCGCCCCAGCCTGCCGCTGGCGGTCACAACTATATTGATCGTGACCGCGGGTGTATTTCTTCCCTACTCGCCTCTCAGCCAATTGTTCGGATTCGTCCCGCTGCCGGCGCCGTTCTTTGTGTTTCTCGCCTTCTCGACCGTGACTTATCTCGGGTTGGTCGAATGTGGCAAGCGGTTGCTTCTCCGCGATAAATGATCGCAGGGGCCGGATACATTAGCCGCGAACGGTCAGAACCGGACAGGAGGCATTCACCACCACCTGGTGTGCGGTGGTACCCGGGAGATGGGTTGCTACGCCAAAGCGGTCGCCGTCGCGAACTGAGAGCACGATCAGGTCAGCACCGCATGCCTTGGCCGTATCGACAATGCCTTTCGCAGGTTCACCGTACTTGATCACCAGCTCTGGACGGCTGTACAAGCCCGCGTCGCGCGGAACTATCTGGCTCAGGTGGTAGATCGCATCGGCTGCAGATATTTCTCCTAATATCTCTTCCTGCTTGAATTGACGGATAACATGGAGGAGAACGAGGTGAGCCCGGTATTCTCGCGCCATGGAGACAGCATAGGGCAACCCAGCCAGTGACTGCGCGGTAAAATCCGTGGCGAAGAGCACGCAATTGAATCGTTCGCTGGCTCGGGGAGCGACGGCTGGACCAATGGTGAGCACCGGCACCTGTGCACGTCTCCAAATCTCTTCTGCGACAGAGCCGAAAAGAAACTTTTGAACACCCGTGCGGCCGTGTGTACCCAGTATTACAAGGTCTATATTATTTCGCTGCACTTCTCGCTGAACGGTCGGCCAAACGTGAGATCCTCGCTCAACATTCGTCTGGTGCGGCAAGCCACTCAGCCGGGATTCGATCTCTCGCATGTTTGCCTCTGCTGCTTGCTCCAACCCTGCGGCCACGACCTGGCCAAACTCGGGCGCCAGGGAGGTGTACACATCGGGTAGCAGAACGTGCATTGCATGGATTTTGGCCCCAAACTCGCGCGCAATCGCTGTCGCAACCGGAAGAGCGGCTTCCGCACAGTCGGAAAAGTCGGTCAAGTAGAGAACATTGTTGAGTGCGATTTCTGTGGCAGTTGCGGCGCTTTTCATAGCAACTCCCTGGCAATTCTCAATATGAAGCAGGGGCCTTCGAGCCGCAGTGACCCGCGTCACAAACGTGCATGATTCCCCTCACTTTCTGCCAGGTGGAGGAACTGACGGGCAGTCGCGCATAGCCCGTGCGACCGTTCGCCGCGGCTCAGTCGGTTTCATCGAGCAGGCGGGGCTGCTGTTCCTGAAACCCGATCCATATCTGCCAAAGTGGTGGGGGGTAGGCTGTGAGAGCATTCACCCATTTCGGTGATTAGAATCACATCTTGCGGTATGGCAAGCACCCAATCATTGCAAGGGTTGGTTGAGCGTACACTCGAGAAGAGATTGCCATGAAACCTGCACAAACAGACCGAACGCCGATACGTAAAATTGCGGTCCCGACGGATTTCTCTCCTGGCTCCACGTCCGCAATGGCATATGCGCTTGCACTTGCGACGACCGGCGACAGCAAGGTCATTGCTGTTCACGGCGTCGATCCGTTTGAGTACAGCTTTGGACCCAAAGATTTGCGGTATATCAAGAAAAAGGAAATATGGGCGCGTGCGCGGGAAGCGATGGATCAATGGCTGCAGGCACAGCAATTCTCCGGCTGCACAACCAGCATGGTGGAGGGTGAAGCCGGACCGGCGATTGCACAATTCATAGACCATCGTGGCATCGACCTGACGGTGCTGGGTACATCGGCGCGCAGCCACGCCGTTCGACTTCTGCTTGGATCGGTGGCAGAAGAGATTTTTCGCAAGGCCAACAGTCTGGTCCTCGTGCTTGGGCCGAAGATGCAACCTCGTCGCCGGCGCCAGCTAAAGCGTCTGGTCTTTGCGACTGCGCTGGAGCCCCATTCCCTTGCCGCCCTTCCTCGCCTTTCGAAACTTGCCCGAGACTTCGACGCGACCGTATCAGTGATCCGGGCCGTTCGCCCCGACATCCGGTCTGTTGCGGCACGCAAAAACATTCAGACAGAGACCGAATCGAAGATAAATGCGGCAGCCGATCCCGCCTTCCGTAAGCTCATAAAGAAGATACGAGTCGAATTCGGACATCCGGTGAAGGTCATTACGAATTTCGCAAATGCCAACAAAGCCGACGCGATTGTCATGGGCATTCGTAGCGGCGGGGAGTGGGGTCGGGCGACCACCCACATTCCGTGGGCCATTGCACATCGAGTAATTGCCGGCGCAAAGTGTCCGGTTTTGACCATCCGAGCTTAATGTGACGCGAACATTGCCAGCAGAGCCCGCCGCACAGCGCTGGCGAGGATTGACCGATTCCGCCGCCCAGGAACGGCTTCGCCAATACGGCCCCAACGTTCTTCCCTCCATTCGTAAGGTCACGCTGTTCTCCATTGCTTTCGCTACCCTGAAAGAACCGATGCTCTTGCTCTTGTTGAGCACCGGGGTCGTTTACCTGCTGATCGGAGATATACGAGAGGCGATAGCCATTCTCGCCAGCATCTTCCTTGTGATCGGAATCTCCGTTGTTCAAAAGCAAAGAACCGAACGCACTCTGGAAGCGCTCCGCGACCTCACGAGTCCCCGCGCGCTTGTGGTCAGAGCCGAAAGCACTCGCCGCATTCCAGCCCGCGAGGTGGTCCGGGACGATATTGTCGTGCTCAATGAAGGCGACCGCGTGCCAGCCGACGGAAAGGTCATCGAAAACGTTTTGCTTGCTCTCGACGAATCGCTGCTCACGGGGGAAAGTGTTCCGGTGCAGAAGGAAGCTGTGGCCGACTTGGATTCGACCCAAAAGGAGACCGCCCGCTCTAGGGTTTACTCCGGCTCGCTGGTCGTTCGGGGACATGGGATTGCGCTCGTAACTGCCACGGGTGCGCAGACGGAGATCGGAAAGATTGGCCGTGACCTGGGCCGGCTCAAGACGGAATCGAGCAAGCTGGAAAAGGAAACCACGAAGCTGGTCCGCGTCTTCGGGCTCATCAGCCTGTTGGTTTGTGCTCTGGTCACAATCGCCTATGGACTGTTGCGCGGGGATTGGGCAAAGGGCGTGCTTTCGGCGCTGGCGCTTGCCATTTCGATGGTACCAGAGGAATTTCCTCTCGTTCTCACCATCTTCATGGCGCTCGGCGCCTGGCGAATCTCTCGGAAGAGAGTGCTGACCCGGCGCTTTCCGGCGATCGAAATGCTCGGTGCGGCCACGGTCATCTGCGTTGACAAGACCGGCACCTTAACCGAGAACCGCATGACCGTACAAGAGGTCTTCGCGTATGCGTCGGAGGGGGGAACAGCAACTCGCGACCAGGTACTTCGGGTAGCAACTTTGGCATCGGATGAGAACACGCTGGATCCCGTTGACAAGGCGATCCACGCGGCTACGAATCTGCGGGAGAAACCGGGCGGCCTTGTCCGGGAGTATCCGCTCTCCTCCGATTGCATGCTGATGGCAAAGGCCTATACAGAGTCTGCTCATTCCACAGTGCTGGCAGCAAAGGGCGCACCCGAAGAAATTCTCAAACTCACGGCCATGACGCCAGTCGCCCGAAAGGGAGTCGAGTCCGAGCTGAAGAGGCTGACCGAAGCAGGCGAACGGGTCATCGCAGTCGCCAGGGGAAGAGTTTCACCACCTGAGAGTCTGCCTGAGGACAAAAGCCATCTGCGGCTCGAACTGGTTGGACTGATCGGACTGGCTGACCCTATTCGTGCGACCGTCCCCCAGGCCATATCCGAACTGGCCCAGGCAGGCGTACGCGCAGTGATGATCACCGGGGACTATCCCGGAACCGCGCGGGCGATCGCCGCGCAGGCTGGCATGCACAACTCTGATCAGGCAATTATCGGCGAGACCCTGGAACACATGGATGAAGACGGGCTGCGGTCCACAGTTCGCGATTGCAATGTGTTCGCGCGAGTACGGCCAGAGCAGAAGCTGCGTCTGGTGGAGGCGCTGAAGGCCAATGGAGAGGTCGTTGCCATGACCGGCGATGGCGTGAACGATGCTCCCGCATTGAAAGCTGCGCACATTGGTATTGCCATGGGTGCGAGGGGTTCAGACGTGGCGCGCGAGGCTGCGGCTCTTGTGCTCGCCGATGATGACTTCCCTGCAATCGTCTCCGCCGTCCGGTTGGGAAGAAGGATCTATGACAATCTGGCGAAAGCGGTCCGCTTTGTCTTCGCTGTCCATGTGCCCGTCGCAGGCATGGCTGTGCTGCCTGTGGTCTTTAATTGGCCGCTTCTGCTGATGCCCCTGCACATCGTGTTCATCGAGCTGATCATCGACCCGGCCTGCTCCATGGCCTTTGAGGCTGAGCCTGCGGAGCCGGGCATCATGCAAAGAAGACCGCGAGCCAGGGATGCGCGACTCTTCGACCGTTCAACCGTAGTGCTCGGACTGCTTCAAGGTTCTGGCCTGCTTTTGGCCGTGCTCATGACATTTGTATTCTCAATGCGTTCGGGACACACATCCGACGATGCGCGTGCCATTGCATTCACCACGCTCGTGGTTGGAAACCTGGCGCTGATCTGGGCCAATCGGTCAGCGGTCAAGACAGTTCTCGAGTCGCGAGAGAATCGAAACCCGGCACTCTGGCTGGTCACGCTCGGAACCATGACCACCCTGTTCGCGGTCTTATATGTGCCCTACCTGAGAATACTTTTCCAGTTTTCCGTTTTGCATCTGAACGATCTGGCGGTAGCACTGGTGCTGGGATCCGTTAGCATCACCTGGTTTGAGGTGCTCAAACTTGTGAGGCGGGCAAGGGGGCAGCCTGCTTCGAGGATGCCCAATGCATGAGTGACCACAATCACAGAACCCGGTGACAAAGGACACAGCGTCCACTTGGGGAACGGCGTGTCATTGAGCAAGGTAGTGGATTTCCGGGAGGTGCTTTGTGAAGGTACTGGAAGTATCAAGTCATTCTAGTATTGCGCTAAAGAACATCATTTTTGCCACCGATTTCTCGGAAGCCTCCGAACGGGCTCTACCCTATGCCGCGGCAATCAGCCACCGATATGGCAGCCATTTGCACGTGGTTCACGTAATGTCGCCGTCGAGTTACATGGTTTCCACCGAGTTCGGCAGCCCGGTCATCATGGAGTCCATGTACGAAGCCGCTTCCGCCGACTCCCATCAGCGGATGGCAGCTTTGGCTTCCGATCTGAAGGCTGTGCCCCACCACACTTACGTTCGAAAAGGGGATCTGTGGGAGTGTCTCTCTACCATCATTCGAACCCACAAAATCGATTTCCTGGTGGTGGGTACGCATGGGCGCACCGGCGTGGGAAAACTGGTACTGGGATCCAAGGCAGAAGAGATTCTGCGCCTGGCACCCTGCCCGGTTCTCACTGTAGGGTCAAGAGTCTCGGGCCGCGCCAAACTCCCGGCAATCGAAGGCGAGGGCAGGGCTCACGCTCCAATTGAGATTTCGCTTCGGCAGATCGTGTACGCCACCGATTTCAGCCCGGAATCCCTTGCTGCTGCCTCGTTCGCTACCTCCCTGGCCCAGGAATTCCAGGCCAAGCTGACTCTGCTTCACGCAATGGAGAAGTACGAAAATGTTGGGCGCCCGGCCGGACCGGTGGATCTTGCTCTTCAGAGACTGGATAAGCTGGTGCCGGAGGAAGCTAGCCTGTGGTGCTCACCCAGAGCCACAGTACAATTTGGTCCGCCCGCCGACTGCATATTGCAGGAGGCCCAGGACTCAAAAGCAGATCTCATTGTGCTTGGGGTTCGATCGGCGGCCGGCCGCCTGGGTGCAGCCACGCATCTGCCCTGGGCAATCGCGCACCAGGTAATCATCCATGCCCCCTGCCCGGTTCTTACGATTCCATTCACTGCCGTCCTCGAGCACAAGAAGGAGCGCGACGGCTTTTACGAATTTGGAGAGATGCCATGAAAGACCTCAAAGCTCCCAAACAGGACAAGACCGATTTTCAGGGACACACACGAGTGGAACTCGCCGCTGAGATCCGCTGCCTCGCCTATAAGCTCTATGAACAGCGCGGCAGGGCGGACGGGCACGCGTTAGAAGACTGGGCCCGGGCGGAAGCCGAGGTCTTGCACTCACAGCGAACAGCAGCCACAACGTGAGCAACCTGTTTCGCGCGCTAGCGACAATGGGATTAGATTGCCGCCGGACGTAACTAAAGAGTTGTTGCGGATGGCGGAGGCGCTGTGTCGTCAAAGAGGGGTTGTAAGCGACTGAGACGTTGGGGTTTTCGCTATCTCTACCTGGCGCCGGTGCTGGCCTTACTACTGGCAGGGTCCCCAGGGAGTGCGGTGAAAGGCGGCAGATTTGGCGCTGCCGATCTGCCCATCGTAAAGGCGACGACCACGGCACAACTCAGCGCCGCAGGGGAGATCCAACTACATGCCATCATGGACGCGGCCGAACTTGCCGACCTTCACTGGCCGGCTTTTGGGAAATATCAAGGGGAGGTCAGGGACTTCTACGACTCCTCAGAGCGATCGCTGCCTTGGATGCGCCCAACTGGACCAGGTCCACAAGCCCTTGCGATCATTCGACTCCTGAACCATTCCGATAGCGAGGGCCTTTACCCGGAGGATTACGACGTTCCCCGATGGGAAGGCCGCCTCCAGGCCCTGGGCCAACGCGACCCGGCACCGGAATCAGATCGGGTTCGGTTCGACGTCGCCCTGACAGTCTCGGTCATGAGATATATCTCTGACCTGCATCTGGGACGAGTGAATCCACACCTCATTCTTCACGATCTGGCCCTCGATGATACGAATTTCGACCTGTCTGGATTCCTGCGAGATAAGTTGGTAAACGCCTCCGACAAGGACATCCAGATCGCCATCGAAGCAGTGGAACCGCCGTTTCCTACGTACCACAGAACCAGGAATGCGCTTGCGACGTACCTCGAACTGAGTCGGCGCGATGACGGCGAGCTTCTTCCAACTCCGCGGAAGGCAATCAAGCCGGGCGATTCTTATACCGGGTTATCACGATTGACCAGGCTTCTGGGTCTTTTGGGGGACCTTTCCGACAACGAGAAAGGCGTTGCGCATCCCGGTGTGTACGGCGAGCCGCTGGTCTCCGCGGTGAAGCGTTATCAGCAGCGCCACGGTCTCGAGCCCAATGGTCTGATCAACTGGCAGACATTGCAAGACCTCAACACCCCACTGAACCAGCGTGTTGCCCAGCTCCAGCTCACGCTGGAGCGCCTGCGCTGGATGCCGCATCAGTTTCAACGCCCGCCTATCGTCGTCAATATTCCTGAGTTCCGTCTTCGCGCGGTTGATGAACAGTATCACTGGGTGCTCTCCATGAAAGTCGTCGTGGGCCGGGCCTACAGGAACCAGACTCCGGTCTTCACATCGGGCATCAAGTCGGTTATTTTCTCGCCTTACTGGAATGTTCCGCTGTCAATCGTGCGTGCCGAACTGTTGCCCGACATCCACAGAGACCCCGCCTATCTTGTAAGGAACCGTTATGAAATTGTGGACAGTGCAGGCGCCGTCGTAAGTCAGAGTGCGGTCACTGAGGGGATCGAACGCCAGCTCCGTTCCGGAAAGCTGGGCATTCGACAAATGCCTGGTCCGGACAATGCCTTGGGATTGCTGAAATTTGACTTCCCAAATGCGCATGACGTTTACATGCATGGCACGCCTGCCACGCAGCTGTTTTCGAGATCTCGACGTGATTTCAGCCACGGCTGCATCCGCGTCGAGGATCCGGTCGCGCTCGCTACCTGGCTTCTCCGCGATCAGCCGGGATGGACTGCGGCTCATGTCCGCGCCGCCACGCTTGAAGGGAAAACCTTAAGAGTGGATCTCGAACGACCGGTTCCGGTGCTGATCGTATATGGAACCGCTCTGGTGATGGAAAACGGTGAAGTTCATTTCTTCCGCGATATCTACGGCCAGGATGCTCTTCTGGAAAAGGCCCTGCTCACCAGGTCGCACTCGGAGTAAAACAATGCTAACGATCAGTGACGGTGATCACCTACGCCGGTGATCAATGCCACCGCGTACCTACCAGTATTTCTGCGACCATGAATCGTGCAGGTCGTGAAATGAAGAGTATGGACCGGAATCTCGTTCACATCACCTCCGTGAAGCGACTGGCCTACACCTTTGTCGGTCTTCTGGCGGGTGATGTGATGCTGCTTTTCTTTCTCCTCAGACATGCGCTCCACGCCACGCTGTTCGCGGGAGAACCTGTGCTTCGAGTTGGAGACGCGCTTCAATTGTTTGTCCTCTATGCTGCCTTCTCAATCCTGGGCTGGGTATTGATAGGCCTGCCCACAGCGTTGATTTTCCCCGCAGGCTTCATCACCCGCCTGTCGTGGCCCTTCGCCCTGATTGTGGGTGCAGCCCTTGGACCGCCTGCCCTGCTCGTGATCTTTATCCTATTTGGTGACGCTCACGTTTACTTCCGCAACGCCGCTGAAACAGGCACGCTGTTTGGTTACTCCATGCTGGTTTCCACCATCGCTTTTGTTGTGTATCTCGCCTTGCTTCGCAAAGACATGAAGAATGGACCGGCCTTGTCACAGCGAATCGCCCATCAGGCGTAAGCCTCTATGTCGGTTGCTCTTTCCAGACTCGTCAGCGTAGCGCCGCTATGGAAGCGGCAGAACCGATGGCCATGAGGGCCAACCATGCCGGCGTGAGTACTCGAAATCTTCCCCGTCCAATCGCAGCCCCCAAGAGTAGCTTCAGAATCGTGTTGGACAGTATGCCAATGGCAATCGCCTGAGCCGCGACCGGGATCGATATCTGGCCTCCGGCGCTCTTGGCCATGGAGATAGTGAGCACGTCCACATCGGTAAGTCCGAGAACAGCGCCCGAGAGCAGCAAACCAGTTTCTCCCCAGTGCGAGCGAACTGCGGATACGGCAAACAGGACAACCTGAAACAACACTGTCATCTGCAGCGCGGAGATCACTTGAAGCGGGTTGGAGGGGGCTGGCACTTCAGTCTTCTCTTGGCTGCGCTTTAGTCCGATCAGGACAATAATCGTGCCCACGAGAAAGGGTGCCGCCAGATAAGGGAGCAGCGCCCAGGCGAGCGCGGGTCTAAGGATGGCAGTCGCAACCAATACCCTCAGATTCATCACGCTGCAAGCCGCCACAACTCCGACCGAAAGCGGGAGCGAAGAATTCCGGTCCTCCCGGCTTAAACGCGCAAAGGTAAACGCGACCGCCGTAGAAGAGACGAATCCGCCCAGCAGGCCGGCCACGGTGTAACCGCGCCCGGTGCCAACAAGGCGACGGGCGACGTAGCCGATGAAACTCAGCCCTGAGAACAACAGTACGAAGAGCCAGAGCTGGCGGGGCCGGATTCCTCCAAAAGGACCGTACGGGCCAGGCGGCAATAGAGGAAGGATGACAACTGCCATGACCGCGAATCGGACACCCGCTCGCAAACCGGCATCGTCGATGCGGGCAATTAACGCGTGCAGGCGTGACTTTTCTACGAGGAGAAGCGTAGTGAGGGCCACAATGGCACTGGCCAGCACCAGGTAACCCGTTCCGGAAAGAACGCCGGTTGATAACACTACCAGGGCGGCGACCTCGGTCGTGCCGTCCACTTCCCGTCGGCTGGCAGCGACATACGCAACCACGACTAAGGCTGCGGCGCCGGCGAGCAGAACCATCGCCACGGACTGGAGGCCGAGGACCCAGAGCCAGCCCGCGATACCCCCCAATCCGCCCAGCAAGGTAAAAGTTCGAAAGCCCGCAAAGTGAGCTTGCGGGCCGCCGGCGTGGCCAGACCGCTCGCGTTCCAGACCAACTGCCGCGCCGCCCAGAGCTGCGATCGCGATGCCCACTACGCTCTGGGGTTCAGGACTCATAATTAAGACACCGAACCAGCATGGACTGAGTGAGGCCCCAATCCTACCGCATCGCGGTCGATTCCCGAACCTCAGCCCGACACGGACGTTACGTGGGCCCATTATTGTTGAGACTGGGAATGACCACAGGCGTCACAGCGTGACGGCGGTTCCCTCTAAACATTTATCCCGTGACCGTCAGGACAGGGCACCTGGCTTCGCAAATCACATTGTGCGTGAGTGCCCAGGGCAAGCGCGCACTCATTCGGGGAGTGGGTTTCCGGTTCGCTCCCATGACGATCAGGTTCACGTCATGAGCCGCCGCTGTTGCCAGAACCCCTTCTGGCAGGAAACCGGTTCTTACTACGTATGTGGGTTGACTTGCCAGCTTCGCTGCCGACGGAATCAATTGCCTCAGTTTTCTCCCACTCTCTTCTGTGACCATGGTCTGCCATTCGGTCAGTTCCTTTGCGGCGTAAACCCCGGGACAGTAGGCGCCTGGGCCCATGTCTGAAACCGGCATCGGGGGCACCATGTGCACAAGGATAAGCTTGGCCTGGTAGTCCTCTGCCAGAAAAAGGGCATACGCCAAGGCCCTGTCCGCAGCGGGACCAAAATCAGTTGCCATGAGAATGGTCCCGAATTTGACCTTTCCATCGTTTACCGGCGGAACATTAGGTCCGACGGTAAGCACCGGACATGGCGCCTGGCGCAATACCTCCTCGGCAACCGATCCGAGCGCGAGTTTTTTCAGTCCTCCGCGGCCGTGAGTGCCCAGGACCAGCAGATCGGTATTCTCCCGTCGAATGATCGACGAAATCACATCCCAGGCCGGGCCTTGCAAGAGAATCAGATGTGGATTGAGGTCTTTAATGCGTGCCTCATTGGCCAGGCGCCCCAGCTCCTCCTCAGCCTCAAGCCGCTGACGGTCGAGTTCTCGAGGCAGGGGATCCCAGGTGATTGTCGCCGGTACTTCCGAAGGAATCGCATGAACGATCGACAGCTCGGACCGGTACCGCCGCACGATCGGGAGCGAATAGGCAAGGGCTCGCTCCGAGGCAGCCGAGAAATCTGTGGCCACAAGAACACGCTTGAAACCAGCATGTTGATCTTGTTCCCGTATCTGGGCGACGCCTGACATGAGTTTCCCTCCAGACTTCTCCTCCAGACTATCCAAAGCGCCCGCACCCTCACGTGATCGGCCTTACCGTGGCAGGTGATGCTCGTCACCGCGTCACTCCCGATGGAATGTCATGGTTAGCAACACGGGGCTTGATGGAAGGACCTGAATTGGGAACCCGCTGACAGTTTATCCGGCCCCTGCCGCTGTTGACCGGGCCCGGGCGGGGCTGTTTGCGGGACTTGAATCGCCAAAAGGAGTTGTTATGAAACGTATTGCAACTTTACTGCTTTGCCTGGCTTTTCTCGGAGCGTTGAGCCTGGCCCAGAATCCACCCGAGCAGCCTGGTACAGGTGGCCGGATGAGCCAGGACCAGACCTCTGGCACGGGCATGATGGGCATGCATCACACGCACGACATGTCCAAGATGCACGAACAAATGATGAAAGACATGCAGAACGATCTCGACAACATGCGTTCCAACCTGCGAAAGATGAAAGATCAAATCGGCAAAGTGTCCGACCGGGGGACGAGGGATCAGCTCCAGCTCAACATCGACATGTGGCAGTCCCTGGTGGATCACATGGATAAACACATGGCCGCAATGAAAAATATGATGGGAGCCCACAAGGGGCCGCCTGGGATATGAAGTCCGGGGCCAGCGGAAGCGGACGCGTGCAATTAGAACCCGACAGCTAAGACCGGATAAAAGCTGGACCAATCTCGGGGTGTTCTGTCCATTCACAGAAAAACCGTAAACGCCCGGTAAGTACCGCGTGCTCATTGGCGTCCCCGACGAGACAACTTTAAACCGCTGGAATGTGATGAGGAGCCGTGTCTACGACGCATGTGGCGTGACGAGTAAGGGCTCGGGCAGTCAGGGGCGGAATTCGGCTTGCCCAAAGTGGTAGAGCGCGGCCTTTTCAGACCTAGTTCAACCTCAACCCACAACTACTTACAGGTTTGCGGGAGACTGCCAAGTACCTGCAAATACGTGCAAGCCAGACCAATCATGGGCTGGGATCATGGGCTGAGTTAATCAAAGTCTCTTTCGCCAATTCTGTTCGCGAAAGGACACTCTTGGCACCCGCAAATCACAGTCGCCGCAATGCTTCTGCAGCTTTCCCCCGGGGCTGGGTGGAAAAGAAATGGTGCCCGCACAAGATCATCCTTTGCCGGAATCGTTGGTGTAATAGGGATTTTTCGCCAGTCATGGAGATTTCTGATCTAACTCGAATTCAACACGGTAGCAACCAGTATCCCGTAGCTGTAAAGGAAGGGCGTCTCGGGGGGCACCGTGTGTCAAGTCTATGACCATCGCGGTTGTCTCAGCCGTGCCGCTGACGGACTTCATGCCACCAGCGATGGTGAGGATGTAAATGCCGTCAGGTGCGGGGCCAATGATGAAGGAACCAGTGCTGTCCGACACCGTTCGATATTCCGCATCAGAAAAGGCGCTCCTCAGCGTTACGGCAACGCCGGGATATACCGTTCCCTGCGGGTGAACAATGTCCATCAATTTGTTGCCTGTGTTCCCCGGAACAAGCCCTGTGAGCGTCCCCGCGATGCGACGGGTTTGATATGACCAATCCGCCCACTGAAAATTGAAGCGTTTCTTTGTTTTTGCGTCGGGAACGGCAACAACCTCAATCCATTCCTTGCCAGCGTCGACATCGTCATGTGAGGCGGTGAGATAGTACCGGCCTACTGGCAGGGCCTTGATCAGCACGATTCCGCGTTCATCGGTCGCTCCAGTGAAAACGGGCTCGACACTGCGTTCGGGGACCACCTGTACTGTGATTCCCGCGATAGCTTTTTCGCGGTGTGTGATGACCACAGTCAGGTCGGGAGACACCTGCCGTAATTCCAAAGACCGCAAAGAGCAACCGAGTGCACCTTGCACAGTAAACAACAGTAGCGTTGACACTCGCAGGAATGCGCCCTTCATGGCCAGCACTTTACGCCGAATTTCCGACAAGTTCCACGATAACTGTTGTTAACAGGCGTTAGCACTCTTTGACCCCGGTCAGGAAGGGTTTTGAGTGTAATGGCGATTTATCGCCAACAATCCCTTTGAGATACTGCAACGCCCCAGCTTTCATTGACTTGGCTTATGCTTCCGCCGTAGCATGCTTGCGCACGATCGGTCATACCATCTGGTCCTAAGCCGCATCGATCCCACGATGACATACCACTCTGTTCAAGAAGTATTAGGACGAGGAAAGGCATTCATGAGTCGCTGGCTTAACCCGCGTTTTCTCACCACGCTCCTAGCTCTTGGCCTCGCCTCCCTGGCGGCAGGCGCACAGGACTCCACCCCGCCACCCGGAGCGATTCAACCCAATGTTCTCTATGGGGCCGCGTACTACAACGAGTACATGCCCGCCGATCTTCAGCCCGGCCGGCTGGAGAAAGATGTGGCCCTCATGAAAGAGGCCGGTATCTCGGTTGTCCGCATGGGAGAGTCCACCTGGAGTCTCTGGGAACCCTCCGACGGAGTCTTCGAGTACGCCTGGATGGATCGTGTGGTCGACGCCATGGGCAAAGCCGGGATAAAGGTCATCATGGGCACGCCTACGTACTCGATGCCCACCTGGATGGCCAAGGCCCATCCCGAGTTTTACGCGCGTCCGCTGGGCGGGGCTTCGATCAGCTACGGCATGCGCCAGAACATGGACACCGACAATCCTAAGTTCCGCTTCTACGCCGAGCGCGTCATCACTAATCTGGTCTCGCACTACAGAGATAATCCCGCGGTTATCGGCTGGCAGATCGATAACGAAACCGGCTCCTACGGAGCTTCCAACGAGGACGTCTTTAGCGGTTTCGTCAACCACCTGAAGAAAAAGTTCGGCACCACCGACGCGCTTAACAAGGCCTGGTTCCTCAATTACTGGGGACAGGACGTCAACGACTGGGCCGACATGCCTACCCGCGACAACGCCACCAGCACCAGTTACAAACTGGAGTGGTCGCGCTGGCAACAAATGCGGGTCTCCGACTTCCTCGCCTTTCAGGCGGCGCTTGTGCGCAAGTCCCGGCGCCCCGACCAGTTCGTAACTCAGGACTACGGCTCCATGATGAAGCTCGACGTCAACGAGGTCGAGGTTGCCAAGTCGCTCGATGTCGTCGCCAACAATCCCTATCATGGCACTCAGGACCACTTCGATGGCGCATGGCAGGAATTACAGGGGGATTTCGCCCGCTCTCTCAAGCACCAAAACTTTCTGGTGACAGAGACGAACGCCCAGACGTTGGGTTGGGATTCCGCGGGCCAATACCCACCCTACGACGGGCAGCTCCGGCTCGACGTCTACACCGATCTCTCATCCGGCGCCAACATGGTCGAGTACTGGCACTGGCACTCTATCCACGCCGGCCAGGAAACTTACTGGAAGGGCGTGCTCAGCCACGATCTCGAACCCAACCGCGCCTACGCCGAAGTTTCACGTATCGCGCACGAGCTGCGGAAGGTCGGCCCCGAGATCGTCAACCTCCAGATCAAAAATCAGGTGGCCATCCTCTACAGCGTCGACTCATCGAACGCGATCAGCTTCATGCCTTTCGAACGCCAGGAGCTCGGATGGACGCCCGGCAAGGCCGCCGGCGCCTACAACGGTATCCTTTCGCAGCTGCACCGTTCTCTTTATCAAGCCAACGTGGGTGCGGACTTCGTCTTTCCAGAGACTGCCGACTTCTCGCAGTACAAGCTGCTCATCGTTCCAGCGCTCTATGTTGCCGATGATGCCCTGCTGGAGAAGATCGCCGACTATGTTCACGGCGGCGGCCACGTTCTCATGACCTTCAAGAGCGGCTTCACCAATGAGAACTCCGCAGTCCGCTGGGAACGCGCGCCCGGACCGCTGCGCGAAGCGGCTGGCTTCACCTACCAGGAGTTCTCCAATCTTGAGCATCCGCTGGCGCTAAAAGACAACCCGTGGCATGTCCCTGCCGCCGATAACAAGGTCAGTACCTGGGCGGAATTCCTGCTGCCCACTTCGGCCAAGCCTCTCGCCTTCTACGATCATCCGTTTTTCGGGCGCTGGCCGGCCATCACCCGCAACCAGTTCGGCTCAGGCACGCTTACGTACGAGGGCACCGCTCTCTCCGACGCACTCCAGCAGGCCGTTGTCCTTGACGTACTTCGCGAGTCTGGCCTCACCAGTTCCGATCAGGCGCTTCCAGCAAACGTACGGCTCAAGCACGGTACCAATCGAGCCGGAAAACGCATCCACTACTATCTGAATTACTCGAGTGCTCCTACGAATTTCACTTACGCGTATGCCGCAGGCCGCGATCTGCTCACTGGCCACGCCATCGCGAAGGGCGGCAGTGTGAGCCTTGCACCATGGGACCTGGCAATACTGGAAGAGGGCAGGTAGAGAATCAAGACCCAAAGATTTGTTTTCGTTCCGATGGCTGATAGCTGTGCCCACGGCAGAATCTGGGAAACTACCATCGTCGCGCACCCTGAACTCCACACCACCCAGCGGGCATTACCACTTAACTGTTGCTAACAGGCGTTCGCGCTCAAAACCCTTCTAACCCGTACCTAGAGCCAATACTTGCACAACCCAGACGGTCTGACGTAGTTCCAATCCTGCGGCATGGGAGGCCGTCGCCATGGGCAAACAGAGAATTAAGCCGAATTACCGTCGCCGAGTGCTTCGGCTGCCGGATCTGGATCATTGCAAATTGGCAGTGCTCAACAGCCTCGGATCGCCAGCCTCGCGCCGCGTCTATGAATACGCCATCAATCAATTCATTGCCTGGTACTGCTCCGAACCCCGACTGGCCTTGAACCGGATCGTAGTGGTTCGCTACCGCATGCACCTGGAATCAAGGGGGCTGGCAGCAAATACCATCAACCAACAACTCGCGGCCGTTCGACGGCTCGCACATGAGGCTGCCGACTCTGGCTTGCTGAGTCCCGAGTTGGCCGCTGGCATCAGCCGAGTGAAAGGGGTTAAGCAGCTCGGGTTTCGCTTCGGCAATTGGCTGAGCGCAGAGCAAAGTTCAGAAGTACTCAAACATGCTTGTGGCGATAGTATGCGGGCCAAACGAGACTACGCCATGCTGGCCATGCTGTTCGGCTGTGGTTTTCGCAGATCGGAACTGGTCGGCCTGGAGGCGGATGAGATTCAGATGCGCCAGGGGCACTGGGCAGTGGTGGACCTGATCGGCAAGGGTGGCCACATCCGCACCGTGCCGATTCCAGAATGGGTGAAAGCGGCACTTGATCAGTGGACGGTAGCAGCCAAGGTGACGGACGGAAGGATCTTTCGAGCCGTCGCCCGGGCAGGAAAGGTGTGGGGGAAAGGTATCTCGCAGAATGTCGTGTGGTACGTGGTCAAGACCTGCTGCGAAAGAGCTGGATTGGAGCGGATTGCCCCTCATGACTTGCGCCGAACTTGTGCCAAATTGTGCCACAGCAGCGGCGGCGAACTGGAGCAGATTCAATTCTTGCTGGGGCATGCATCTGTCCAGACGACGGAACGTTATCTCGGTTGCAAGCAGAATCTCGGACATCCGGTGAACGATCTTTTTGATCTCGGAACGACCGAGCAGACTGATCAAACGAATCTTCAATCTGCTGCCGCGAAACCGTCGACGCCCGTAGAAATGGCGTCTCGCCAAGGGGTAGAATGCCGCCACGGAGGACCGGACCATGACCAGCCCGTCAGCGGTTCAAGCCAGCTATCCCTACCAGAACGAACCGAATTGGTCGAGGTCAGAAAAAGCCCTCGCCCGCAAAGCCTTCGACGCTGCTCTGAGCCGGGAACTTCACGAGGTGATTCGGGAAGCAAAACGGATGGCCAGCCAGATCAAGCAGTCGTCCGATGTGTGGGACTTGGAACATTACCTGACCGAACGCCGTAAGGAGATCAATCGCAAGTACGAGTTCCGCTCCTCGCGACTCAAGCAGGTCTTGGGGGCACTTCTCCGAGAAAGCCGGCTGGGAGAGGAAGGGTTGCGCGGCTTGCCGCAAGACAAGTTGGAATCTATCCGTTCTTACGCTAAGTTCTTGGCGGAGTCGGACGCGGCATGACTTGGGTTTTGAGCGCTATCGCCTGATTACATTAAGTACCAACCAACCCACACCCAGTCATTGGGATCTCCTCCATGTTCTCAGGAATAAAAAGGGCCGCCATAAAGAGGCGGCCACTTCGATTCCGTGCTTCGCCCTTAAGTCACATCTTTTTTACCGACGACACATGACTCGCAACACACTGCCATTGACCGTTAGGCATCTTCACCCATGTATCGGTAAAACGCTCAGCAACGTCAAGAGGTTTTCCCGAAGGATCGGTGCCCTTACCTTTGAAGCCTCCCGTGGCGATTGCCGTATCACCAAATACTGTTACCTTCATGTCGTCGTAATCGACGCTGGTATATTTGGTCGCTTTCGCTGTTGCCAGCGATTCGGCCTTGTTGTTGACTTTTCCATCGCTGCCGGTGGTTATGAACTTGTCGGCTAGTAGCGGGGCTACCAAGTCAGGATTATTTGTCTTTTGGGACTGAAGCCATTGTTGTTCCAGTGCTGTGACAGCCTTCTCGGTGCCGCCGCTACTATCTTGCGACCATGCGGCGTTCCCGACTGAGAGCAATGCGATTAAACACCACAACCAGATTCTCTTCATGGATCTCCTTATTTTGTAGCGATTTTCAATTGGCCTTCGCTCTTCGTCGTCTTGTGTGCGGTGCAACCTTAGGCTCGCTCCGGCCCCACTCAAATCGGGCAATCGACTGCCTGTACCTTTTTAAGAGCAGGCTTCTGGGCTCATGGTTGTTGATAATGCGGCAATCCGCAGAAGAAAAATGGTCAATTCGGCACAGTGAACTCGAAGCCAACTACGCCCCCAGCCACTCCTCCGGGGGTCAATGAGTGTAATCGCCTGTTTACAACACTTGAACCTAGGTTCGGTGCATAATTCGGGGTATGGGTCAGCACAAGAGCT
>Ga0207706_10001059_pt1 | contig 27975 bp, 27 predicted proteins | sample KBSC53metaG_FD_184318 | JGI IMG/M metagenome (GOLD analysis project Ga0207706, IMG submission 184318) | Corn rhizosphere microbial communities from Kellogg Biological Station, Michigan, USA - KBS C5-3 metaG (SPAdes) (version 2) | ecosystem: Host-associated > Plants > Roots > Rhizosphere > Soil ... | reverse complement strand
CGACGATCGGGACGGCGGGCGGGGGGCGGCTCAGGCTCGTCGGGTACGCCGGGCAGGACGTGCTGGACCTTTCCGACTTCCACCCGCCGGGGATCGACACCACCCAGACCAACATCCTCCGCCTGAACTGGAACTGGGGGAACCGGGTGCTCGGCGCGCGGCTGGAGCAGCCCTTGGGCGCGTGGGTGGCCACGGCCAGCGTCGGCGTCAGCCACTACGGCGAGGCGCTGGGCTTCACCGACTTCGACGACACGCGCTTCAGCTCGCACATCACCCAGCTCACCGGGCGCGCGGACGCGGGACGGCCCGTCGGTTCGCACCTGACCATCAAGGCGGGCGGCGAGCTGACGCGGATGGGCTACCACAACATCGCCCAGGCGGGCGGGACGACGTTCTTCTCCGGCGACCGCAGCGGGGTGATGGCCGGCGGGTTCGCGCAGGCTCGCTGGGCGCCCGACAGCGCGTGGATCTTCGAGCCCGGCGTCCGCGTCGATTCGTGGCACGCGGGGGTGGCGCGCACCTACGCGGAGCCGCGGCTGGCGATCAAGCGCTTCTTTGGCGCGCGCCGCGACGGGGCGGTGAAGGTGGCGGCGGGGCGCTACGTGCAGTTCGTGCACTCGCTGCGCGACGAGCAGCTCCCGGTCAGCAACGACTACTGGGTGACCAGCGACGAGAACGTCCCCGCCGTGGTGAGCGATCAGGCGCAGCTGGGGATCGAGAAGTACTGGGGCGAGGCGTGGTACGCGTCCGCCGAGGCCTATTACCGGCGCTACCTGGGCGTGACGGACCTGAACGACGCGGACGACCCGAACGACCCGGCGGACGACCTGCTGGAGGGGCACGGCTGGTCGTACGGAGCCGACTTCATGGTGCGGCGCACGCAGGGCCGATTCCGGGGATGGATGACGCTGTCGCTGCTGAGGGCGCAGCGCACCTTCCCCGACCCGCTGCAGCTGGGGCTGGAGGGAGTGCCGGAGACGATCACCTTCCCTCCGGTGTTCGACCGGCGCGTGGACCTGGACGTGGTGGGCGAGTACCTGCTGCCAGGGAAGATCGAGGCGGGGCTGCGGCTGAATTTCGGCAGCGGGGTGCCGTATTCGCGCCCGGTGGCGGCGTACGTGGGCTTCGAGACCGACCTGGTCGAGGGCGGCTACCGCCTCCCGCGCCCGATCGGCGACGATCCCCAGGTTCCCATCTACGTGGTCCCCGGCGACCGCAACCGCCAGCGCTACCCCGCCTACTCGCGCCTGGACCTCACCTTCCGCCGCACCTACACGCGCCGCTGGGGCGCGCTCACCCCGTACGTGCAGGTGCTGAACGCCACGAACCGGAAGAACGTCCTCTTCTACTTCTACAACTTCGACAACGACCCGCCGACGCGGTCAGGCGCCAGAATGTTCCCCGTGCTCCCGACCATCGGCGTCGAGGCGACGTTCTGAGCAGACCCACTTCCAGGCTGCACGGATCCGCTCCGCGCGGGCGAGAACGCGGATTCGGACACAATGCGAACGTGGCGCTTGCCCGGGCCCCGTGAAACGGCTACCGTCCACGCGCGCAGTCACCACGCAACCCACCCTGCACGGAGACGATCATGAAGAAGCTCAGGCTGGACGTCGAGGAGATCCACGTCGAGCAGTTCCAGCTCCAGCAGGCCGCCGCTCCGGCGCGGGGCACGGTCCGCGGTCTGGAGTCGGAGGGTGGGACCTGCGCCTGTGGCGCCGTTTCGGACGCGGATAGCGATCCGTGCCGGTTCTGCCCGGAAATGCCCATCACCTACGGCTGCTGAGCCTGGCAGTGCGGGCAAGGCGATGGTCTGAACGTCAGGGCGGGGAACGGCTGCCGAGCCGTTCCCCGCCTTCCATTTCCACTTCTACAACTTCGACAACGACCCGCCGACCCGCAGCGGCCTCAGCATGTTCCCCGTGCTGCCGACGATCGGGGTCGAGGCGACGTTCTAGCACCCCGAGCTCCCCAACCAAAGCAAGGGTCACTTGACCTGAACGGGGACGCCTCGATAGGCCCCACTCATACATTTCACGGTAACACACTTACGTATCCAGACTTTTTATTGTATATTTTAATCCCAGTGTTTAATCGTGAAGTCGCCCCTCTGGTGTGGTCGTCCTGTTACCAGCGACTCTCCGCCCAACCAAAAACACAGCAGCGGTGCGGCCTGGGATAATGATCAAGCCGCACTGCCGTACAGGAATGGCAGGTTTGAATTCCATACCTCTTACGCCAATGTCCGGACGGCTACGTTCCGGTAGATGAGATGTTTTCGCGAGGCAAACGACCTCGCTCACGTCCCGCCTGAACGAAGGCGGGCCCACCCATATCGGGAGACTCGTCAGATGCAAAAGATCAGGCTGGCACTGGACAATCTGACCGTGGAATCGTTCGCGACGGGGCGGGACATGTGGCAGAAGGGCACCGTCGCAGGCCAGTCGGAGGTGCAGACGAACACAGAGGCGCTGGACTGCACCTTCGGGGTTCCGTGTCCCTATGACGTGTACGCCACGCTCGATGCCGCTTCGTGCGCAGCTCCGACCGCGGCGAGTTGTGAGTTGAACTCCGCGCTGGTCTTCTGTCGGGACACCGGGATCGACTGCGACAGGTTCGGGGGCGTGACACACGGCACTGGCGCGATCTGCTGTCCTTGAGGCGAAAGAGGCGGGCTCCGGCTGCGGGGAGCTCCGGTCGCGTTCAGGGTTGATTCAGGTTTCGTGCTGAATGCAGCATACGGCGAGGGTGACGTCCGCTGTCCGGACGCCACCCTCGTTCGCTCGTCACCTGGATCTCGATCGCCACAGCCCAGCAGTGGATCCGGCCTCTTACCGAGCCGGTCTCAGCAGTAGCAGACGGTCCAGTTGCACGAGTTGTACGGGTACACGCAGGTGTTGATCTCGTGGACGCTCGGGTTGCACGGATTGCAGGTGTTGGCGCAGGTGTCGATCCGGGTGCCGTCGGCGCCGCAATCCGAGACGCAGGTGTAGGTCTGCTGTTCGCACGGGCTGCACGCGGTCTGGTTGTTCAGGTCGCAGGTGAATTGATCACACGTCATCTCTTCTGTCACCCTGCCGTGGACCGTGCCTCGTGCCGGCGCCCTGGCGGCCGTCGAGAACGATTGCACCTCCAGGTCGTCCAGGATCAGCTTCAGCTTGTTCATGGCGGCGCCTCCTTCAGACAGGGTGCACGGGTTCCGGTGTTCCTGTTAGAACGATCCGGCTTCCAGAACTTCGACCCCCCGTCCTTCCCGCGCGGCGCCGGTATGCTCGCCATTCTCCGAGGTCCCGCTGCGTTCCAGACCTCCTTCCAGCAACAGGATCCACGTGGCTGCGCAGGACCTTTTGGAGCGCGGGCCGCTTGACGGGGCGGGGTTTCGCCCCCACCGTGCACGGGACACGGAAAAATCACCGGCCGGCCGCCTCCGCCGTGTAAACCTCGTCGGCCGGCGATCCGTTCATCGTCACGCCCACCGCCTTCGCCGCCCGCCCAGCACCCGGAGATCCATCGATGAATCGCTGCTTCACCCTCCTCGCCGCGCTGCTCGTGCTGGTGCTGGGCGCCCGCCCCGCGTACGCGTGGGACGACTTCGGGCACCGGCTGGTGGCCCGCATCGCGTGGGACAACATGACGCCGCAGGCGCGCGCCCGGGCCATCGCCATCCTGCACGGCGCCGGGGCCGACACCGGGCTGCGCGGCACCGTGAGCGGCACGCTCACCCCGCAGCAGCAGGTGGACCTGTTCGTCTTCGCCGCCACCTGGCCCGACGTGGTGCGCGACACCGCCCAGGCGCTGCGGATGGAGAAGTACCACCATCCGTACCGGCACTACGTGGACACGTTCTGGCGGCAGGACACCGACTTCGGGCCGATCCAGGCCGTCGACCGCCGGCAGGACGGCGACCTGCTGCGCGACGCGCCGCGGCTGCAGAGCTGGCTCACCAGCGGCAACGCCGAGCAGAAGGCGCTGGGGCTGGCGTGGGTCCTTCACCTGGTGGGCGACATCCACCAGCCGCTGCACGCCAGCGGGCGCGTGACGCCGCTGGACCCGTACGGCGATGCGGGCGGCAACGACTTCAAGCTGGAAGAGACCAATCCGCAGACGCACGCCCGGCGTTCGCTGCACTCGCTGTGGGACGGGATCATGACCTCCAGCATCCAGCGGCATTCCGGCGAGAGCGACGCGGCGTTCCTGGCCCGCGCGGCGCACGAGGTGGCCGGCCACCATCCGCGCGGCGAGTTCGCGACCGAGCTCGGCCAGCGCGATTTCCGCGAATGGGCCGCGGCCAGCGTGGCCATCGCCAGGCGCTCGGTGTACGCGGCGCCGCTGGTGCGCAACCAGGCCGCGCCTGCCGCGTACCGCCAAGCCGCCTTCCAGGCCGCCGAGCCGCGCGTGGCCCTGGCCGGCTACCGCCTGGCCGACATCCTGAACCAGGCGCTGGGGCACTGAGCCTCGCCCTTCAACCACCAGACGACAGCGAGCGGGGCGGCCGGAGGGATGCGGCCGCCCTGTTCTTCTTCGGCCGAACGATGCATCGTATTCCCATCCCCGCCGGTGATCCCCGCACCCTCCCGAGTCGCCCCCGCGCGTGAAGAAGACCGTTCTCGTCTACGGCCTGTTGGGCGGCGTGCTGATCGCCATCCTGAAGCTGGTGGAGTACCGCTTCCTGGTGGTGGAGCACTCGCTGGAGATCTACGGCGGGGTCGTGGCGCTCCTCTTCTCGGGGCTGGGGATCTGGCTGGGGCTCAAGCTCACCCGCCCGCGCGAGACCGTGGTGGTGCGCGAGGTGCCCGTGCACGTGGAGGTGCCCGTCCGCGTCCCGGCGTCCTCGGATGGCGCGTTCGTGCGCGACGAGGCGCGGGTGAGGGAGCTGGGCATCACCCCGCGCGAGCTCGAGATCCTGGAGGCGATGGCGGCGGGGTGGAGCAACCGCGAGATCGCCCAGCGGCTGTTCGTGAGCGAGAACACGGTGAAGACGCACGCCGCCCGGCTCTTCGACAAGCTCCGGGCGCGGCGGCGCACGCAGGCCGTGCAGAGCGCCCGCGAGGCCGGCCTGATCCCCTGAAGTCTCATCCCCTGAAAGGATGATTTCCTCTCTCCGCGCCCAAAATCACCCGTTCGGGTGACGCGCAACGGCGATGGATCGAGCAGACTTGCAGCCGTCCACCCGCACGAACCTCCCCGATCACCGAGGCTCCCATCCCATGAAGAAGATCGTACTCACCTTCGGCCTGATCTCCGGCGCCATCCTCTCGGCGATGATGCTGATCACGCTCCCGTTCCACGACCGGATCGGCTTCGACCGGGCGATGATCGTCGGCTACACGACGATGGTGATCGCCTTCCTGCTCGTCTTCTTCGGCGTGCGCCAGTACCGCGACACGGTGGGCGGCGGGTCGATCCGCTTCGGCCGCGCGTTCGTGGTGGGGGCGCTGATCGGGGCGGTGGCGTCGGCGTGCTACGTGGCCACCTGGGAGGTGGTCTACTACAACTTCGCGCCCGACTACCTGCAGAAGTACCAGGCGTACACCCTCGAAAAGGCGCGCGCGAACGGCGAGAGCGAACAGGCCATCGCCCAGCGGAAGGCCGAGATGGACCACTTCGCCGAGGAGTACCGGAACCCGGTGATCAACGTCGCCGCCACCTTCACGGAGCCGCTCCCCGTGGCGCTGATCGTGGCGCTGGTAAGCGCCGGCGTGCTCAGCACCGGCAAGAAGCGCCGGACGGACGGCGACGGCGTGGCGGCGGCGGGTGCCGGAGCGCTGGCGTAGACGGTATTCGCGCGACCCGCGCGGCCACCACGGCGAAACCGCCCCACCCGCTCCGCCCCTCGCCGCGTGGGGCGCGCCGCGCCGGCAACCCGGCCGGCTGCTGTGCCGGGAAGGGGGCGAGAAGCGATCCGTCGCCCTTCACGGCGAAAATCCAGCGGCATACATTCCTGCCGGATCGTTCCCATCGCTTCTCATCCGCACGCGTTCAGGGGCGCACGAACATGGGCGCATCAGAAAGCTCCATTCTGGTCCGGCGGCGCTTCCGCGTCGTGATCGACATCGAGGTGACGGTGTCGGACATCATCCCTGAAACCGCCGCCGCGCGGCTTCGCGATCAGGGCGACTACGACGAAGCCTTCGATGATTCGTTCTACGTCGAATCCGCCGAACGCGACCGCCGGCTGCTCATCGCGTTTATCGCGAACCAGCGTCGGTTGACGGACCAACTGATCAACATGGCCGCCGAGCACGCGACCAACTTCGTGGGCAAGGATGATCTGCTGAAGACGGAATTGCCCCCCGATTACGAAAAATACCTCATTCTCGAGACTCTCGGGGATCTGGGGCCGGAGGATGCCGAGTACTACGGTGATGCCGACATCGGCGGGTATCTCTGGGAGAACTCGCAGAACTTCGAGGAGGCGTTCGAGGCCGTGACCGTCGGCGCGAACATCGCGGAGCTTCCACTGGAGCCGTAGCGCATCAGCCCGACCCTCTGGAGCGTATCGTCCCGTCCGCAGCCGGTCGTCATCCCGAGGCCGGACAGACCGCGACCGACGCCCAGACAACCGGTTGCAGGCCGAAGGGTCTGTCGCCGCGTCTGGACGTGAGTTCGCGGCTCACACGCATTCTGCAGCCGGATCCGGTTTAAGGAAAAGCGGGGCGCCGGATTACGGCGCCCCGCCTTTCGTAGCTCAAACCGTGGATGGCTCCGGGCCCGCGGTACCGCCGTGCGCGCCGCTTCACCAGGGGCCCGTCCCGTCCACGGCGGACAAGGGAAGGGAGAGTACATCTTCCTTGCCACAACCAGCATATAGCGCACCCGGGGGCTTGCGGCAAGGCGGTGCTCATGCCGTACGATTCGCGGCCGAAAAATCCTCGATTCCCGAGGGCCGGTGAGGCGCTGAGACATTCTCTGGCGAACGCGCAAGGGAGGGAGCGGATGGGCCGCTACGTGCTGGATTTCCGGGAGATCGACCAGACGCAGGTCGCGCTCGTCGGCGGGAAGGCCGCGCACCTGGGGGAGCTTGCGCGGATCGAAGGCATCCGCGTGCCGGCCGGCTTCTGCGTGACCACGGACGCCTTCCAGCGGATCATGGCGGCGGCGGCGATGGACGATCGGCTCGATCGGCTGTCGCGCCTGGAGCCGGACGACCGGGAGGCGGTCCGCGCGCTCAGCGCGGAGATCCGCCGGACCGTCGAGGGGATCTCCATCCCGGACGACCTTGCGGCGGCGATCACCCGCGCGCTGACCGGACTCGGCGAGCACGCCGCGTACGCTGTCCGCTCCAGCGCGACCGCGGAGGACCTGCCGACGGCCTCCTTCGCGGGCCAGCAGGACACCTACCTGAACGTGGCAGGGCCGGGGGCGATTCTCCAGCACGTCAGCCGGTGCTGGGCCTCGCTCTTCACCGAGCGGGCCGTGACCTACCGCCTGCGGAACGGCTTCGGCCAGCGGAAGGTGCGCATGGCCGTGGTGGTGCAGCGGATGGTCTTTCCGCGGGCGGCCGGCATCCTGTTCACGGCCGACCCCGTCACGGGCAACCGGAAGATCGCCTCGGTGGAGGCCAGCTTCGGCCTGGGCGAGGCGCTGGTCTCCGGCTTGGTGAACGCGGACGTCTACAAGGTGCGGGACGGCGAGGTCGTCGCCCGGACGATCGGTGCCAAGCGGCTCGCCATCCTCCCCTCGCCGGCCGGCGGAACGCGGGAAGAGGCGATCGAGCCGGAGCGGCAGGCGCAGCCGGCGCTGACGGACGCGCAGGTGGTGCGGCTCGTTGAGCTGGGCCGGCGGATCGAGGCGCACTTCGGCCGCCCGCAGGACATCGAATGGTGCCTGGCGGACGACTTCCAGATTGTCCAGAGCCGGCCGATCACCACGCTCTTCCCGATCCCCGAAACGGGCGACGGGGAGAACCACGTCTACATCTCCGTCGGCCATCAGCAGATGATGACCGACGCCATGAAGCCGCTGGGGCTCTCCTTCTGGCAGATGACGACGCCCAGGCCCATGGCCGAGGCCGGCGGACGGCTGTTCGTCGACGTCACGCAGATCCTCGCCTCGCCGGCGAGCCGCGCGGGCCTCCTGGGGATGGTGGGGAAGTCCGATCCGCTGATCGGGGACGCGCTGCGGACGATCCTCGACCGCGGCGGCTTCATCCCCCCGCCGCGGGACGAGGGTCCCGGCTGGACGCCGCCGAGCAGTGATGCGGCGACTCCGATCGAGACCGATCCGGCCATCGTCGAGGAGCTGATCGAGCGCACCCAGGCCTCCATCGCCGCGGCGAAACGCGACATCCGGGCGAAGTCCGGGCCGGCGCTGCTCGACTTCATCCTGGCGGACATCCAGGAGTTGAGGCGAATCCTGCACGATCCGCGAAGCCGCCAGGTGATCATGACGGGGATGGAGGCCACCTGGTGGCTCAACGACCAGCTGCAGGCGTGGCTGGGCGAGCAGAACGCGGCCGACACGCTCACGCAGTCCGTCCCCCACAACGTCACCTCGGAGATGGGGCTGGCGCTGCTGGACGTCGCGGACGTGATCCGCCCGCACCCGGAGGTGGTGGCATATCTGCAGCACGTCAGGGACGATGGCTTTCTGGACCAGTTGCCCGCGCTTGACGGCGGGCGGGAGGCGCGCGACGCCATCCGGGCCTGGCTCGACCGATACGGCATGCGCTGTGTCGGCGAGATCGACATCACCCGCCCGCGCTGGAGCGAACGTCCGACGACGCTCGTGCCCCTGATCCTCGGCAACATCAGGAACTTCGAGCCGGGCGAGGGCGAGCGGCGCTTCGAACAGGGCCGGCAGGAGGCGTGGAAGAAGGAGCAGGAGGTGCTCGATCGCCTGCGTGCCCTGCCGGACGGGGAGCAGAAGGCCGAAGAGACCAGGCGGATGATCGACCGGGTCCGTACCTTCGCCGGGTACCGCGAGTATCCGAAGTACGGCATGGTCAGCCGCTACTGGATCTACAAGCAGGCGTTGATGGAAGAAGCCGGGCGCCAGGTGCAGACGGGCGTGCTCCGTGAGAAGGAGGACGTCTTCTACCTCCGGTTCGAGGAGCTTCACGACGTCGTGCGCACGAACCGGGTGGATGACGAGCTCATCCGCCAGCGCAGGGAGGCGTTCCGGTCGTACCAGGCGCTCACGCCGCCCCGGGTGCTCACGTCGGATGGCGAGGCCGTCACCGGGTCATACCGGCGCGACGACCTGCCCGCCGGCGCGCTGGTCGGCCTGCCGGTTTCCGCCGGCACCGTCGAGGGGCGGGCCCGCGTCATCCTCGGCATGGCGCAGGCCGACCTCGAACCGGGCGACATCCTGGTCACCGCCTACGCGGACCCCAGCTGGACGCCCCTGTTCGTCGCGATCGAGGGCCTGGTGACGGAGGTGGGTGGCCTGATGACCCACGGCGCCGTGATCGCGCGGGAGTACGGCCTGCCCGCCGTCGTGGGGGTGGAGCACGCCACCCGGCTGATCCGGGACGGCCAGCGGATCCGCGTCCACGGGACGGAGGGGTACGTCGAGATCCTGTCGTAGCGCATCCGCCCGACAGGCGGACAGGGCGGGATCCGGATTCCGGAGCACGGAGACGTGCCTGGCCGGAGCTGGAACGCCGGGTGCATTGGCGTACCACCGTGCAGTGGCTGAACGCATCGTCGCTGCCCGGGCCGCGGGGCTGAAGCGCGAGGAGATCCGCGCGACCGGCGTTTCTCCCCGGCGGCCGCGGTCCGGCCGGCGTGGCATCGCACGGGCCGTGCGGAGGCGGTATGATGATGCGCTCCGCGTCGCACCGTCCACGCGGTTGGCGGTGGTCTACGCGACGGGGGCGGGCTTCTCCGCCCGGCCGCCACGGGGGGAACGGGACATCGCCGGGAACGGGGTCGCGTCGAGGGGGGAGGGGACTGGGGTTGCTCGATGACTGACACACGAAGCGCCGCGGAGGGTGGGGCTCTCATCCTGGTGGTGGAGCGTGACCCGCACGTGCGCGAGCTCGAGGCCTTCTTCCTGAAGGAGGCCGGTTTCGCCGTCGAGTTCGCCGATGACGGGGCGATGGCCCTGGAGCGTGCGCGCAAGCTCCGGCCGCACCTGGTGATCACCGAGATCCTGGTGCCGCGGCTGGATGGGCTGTCGTTGTGCCGGCAGCTCAAGGCCGACCCCGAGACGCCGGGCGTCATGGTCCTCATCTTCAGCATCCTCACCGCCTCGGTCCGGGCGCGCGAGGCGGGGGCGGATGCGTTCCTGCGCAAGCCGCTCGCCGAACAGCGCCTGCTGGAAACGGTGCGGCGGCTGATGGCCGAACGCGACGCGGGCCTAGCCGGAGAAAGCGAATGAGCGCGGAGCAGAAGCGGGACGGCAATCCCCCCGAAACCGGCGACGAGCTCCCCCGGATCAGCACCGGGAGCTCGCCGGCCGACCGCATCCTGGGCGGCGGCTTTCCCGCGCAGTCCATCAACATCATCATGGGCGAGCCCGGCACCGGGAAGACCCTCTTCGCCCAGCAGCTGGTGTTCGAGAACGCCGGCGGCGACCGCCCCATCCTCTACGTCACCACCCTCTCCGAGCCGCTGGCCAAGGTGGTGAAGTACCTGCAGACCTTCGAGTTCTTCGACGAGAGCAAGGTGGGAACGGCGGTGATCTACGACGAGGCGGGCACCGAGCTGGCCGAGAAGGGGATCGGCGAGCTGGTGCCCAAGGTGCGCGAGTGGATCCGCACGCTCAGCCCCAAGATCATCGTGATCGATTCGTTCAAGGCGCTGCACGACATCTCTCCCTCCACGGCCGAGATGCGCAGGGTGGTGCACGACCTGGCCGGCCTGCTCACCGCGTACGACACCACGGCGTTCCTGGTGGGCGAGTACGCCGAGCGGCAGATGTCCACGCACCCCGAGTTCGTGGTGGCCGACGGGATCGTGGAGCTGCTGCGCCACGAGACGGGGATGCGCGACGACCGCTTCTTCCGCGTGCGCAAGCTGCGCGGCAGCAGCTACCGCGAAGGGCTGCACGCGCTGCGGCTCAGCTCCGGCGGGGTGCAGATCTACCGGCGGCTGGTGAGCCCGGCGGCGCCGCGCGGCTACTCCATCGTCCGCGAGCGCGTCTCCACCGGGGTGGCGGGGCTCGACACGATGCTGGGCGGCGGGTTCTGGCGCGGCAGCACCACGCTGCTGGGCGGGCCCACGGGGTCGGGGAAAACCACCATCGGGCTGCAGTTCATCCTCGACGGGGTGCGGCGGGGCGAGCCGGGGCTGTACGTGCACCTGGAAGAGAACCCCACCCAGCTCGCCTTCCTGGTCGAGGGCTTCGGGATGGACCCCGACGCGCCGGACCTCCACCTGCTCTACCACTCGCCGGTGGAGCTGCAGATCGACAGCCTGGTGGACGAGATGTTCGGCCTGATCCGCCGGCGCGGGGTGAAGCGGATCGTGATCGACGCGGTGGGCGACCTGGTCACCGCGGTGCGCGACGCGCAGCGGCTGCACGACTACCTGTACGCGCTCTCGCAGCACTTCGCGGCGAGCGGCGTGACGGCGATCTTCACCTTCGAGACGGCGCGGCCGGGGATCACCGGCGGATACGCCATCGACGCGCCGTTCAGCCACCTCTCCGACAACATCGTGGTGCTCGAGGCCGGGATCGAGCAGGAGCAGACGCGCCGCAGGCTGCGCGTGCTGAAGACGCGGGGGAGCGCGCACGACCCCCGCGTGCGCCACGTGGAGATCACCGGCGACGGGATCGAGGTGCGATGACGCCGGGGGAGCGCATGCCTCTGCTCACGCCGCCGCCGGACCGCCGCTCCGAGCAGCTGCGCAAGCTCACCGAGCTCAGCCGCGCCCTGACCTACACCGTGTCGACCGACGAGGTGCTGCGGCTGGCCGCGGCGCGGGCGGCGGAGCTGCTCGAGGCCGACCGCGCCCTGGTGATGCGGGTGGACGAGCGCGGGTCGCTGCGCGTGCGCGCCTCGCACGGCGTGGACGAAGCGGCGCTTCGGCGCTTCGGCGAGGCGCTCGACGACCCGCTCCCCGAACGGCTGCAGGGGCTGCTGGGGGCGCCGCAGGAAGAGGGGTGGCTGGGGGTGCCGCTGGTGGCCCAGGGCGTGGTCACCGGGATGCTGGCCGTGGCGCGGCACGGCCGGCTCTCCACCGACGAGGACGAGTGGCTCCTGTCGGCCGCCGCCGACCAGGTGGCGGTGGCGCTGGAGATCGCGCGGCTGGAAGAGGAGGTGCGGCGCGAGCGCGAGGTGCGCGCGCGCGCGGTGGAGGGCGCGGGCGTGGCCGACCAGGCCAACGAGCGGGCGCTCGCCACCCTGTCGCACGACCTGCGCTCGCCCCTCAACGCCATCGACTCGTACGCCGAGCTGATGGAGATGGCGATCCTGGGCCCGGTGTCGGAGCGGCAGCTCGAGGCGCTGGGGCGCATCCGCATGAGCGGCCGGCACCTGCTGGCGGTGCTCGAGAACGTGCTCGACATGACGCGGCTCAGCGCGGGCGTGGTGCGCATCCACGCGCTCTCGGTTCCCGTGGGCGCGGTGGTGGAAGAGGCGGTGCAGATGGTGCGCCCGAGCGCCGTGGCCAAACAGCAGTCACTGACGGTGGACGCCGGCCCGGGGGTCACGCTGCGGGCCGACCCCGACCGGCTGCGGCAGGTGCTGGTGAACCTGGTGGGGAACGCGGTGAAGTACACGCGGCCGTCCGGCAGCATCCGGGTCGCCGCGGCGTCCGCCGAGCACGACGGCCGGCGCTGGGGCGTGATCGAGGTGGAAGACACGGGCCCCGGCATCCCGGCCGAGAACCTCCAGGCCATCTTCCAGCCGTACTACCGCCTCCCCGGGGCCGAAGCCGACGCGCCCGAGGGCCTGGGCCTGGGCCTGGCCATCTCGCGCGAGCTGATCCGCCAGATGGGCGGCGACATCGACGTGGAGAGCGAGCCCGGCCGCGGCTCCTGCTTCACCGTCCGCCTCCCCCTGGCGGACGAACCAGCAGACGGCGGCTGACACAGACGCAACGCGACGCGTATGCGAGAGGGGCGGCCGAGATCCACGGCCGCCCCTCTCGCGTGATCCGCGCAATGGATCTTGATCGCGCAAGCAGGCGAGATGTCATCCTGAGGAGCCGCTGCACATAATCGCCGTCCGCACGACACCTTGGCGGCGACGAAGGATCTGTGGCCCGCCTCCGATCGTCAGCCGGCCTGACGCGCGGAGTTCAAGCACGGATCTTCGCCATTGTCAGCGCGTCCTCGACAGCCGCCCGGCGAGTCTCCGCTCCGTCTGTGACGCCTTCACCACGCTCGGCATCCGCGCCGTGCGCTCGCCGTCGCACGCCGCCCGGCGGTGGTAGTCGATGCTCACGCCCAGCTCGTACGCGCGGCCGCGGGCGTCGTACGCGAGCTTCGCCAAGTCCGTGTCCGCGCACGGCCGATCGAAACCCACGTTCGACACGGCCTCGGCGGCTCATCCGAGGTTGATCCCACCCGCTGCGGCACAGGAAGGTGACGTCCTCCTCTGGCAAGTGCCAGTCTCTGGCGCGAAACGGTGGTGAGCGAGTATGCTACCGGCAAAAGTGCCGCGCTCACCTCGATTTTCGCATGGCTGAGCAGAATACAGCAGCTTTTGACGCAAGCCTCAACCAGCCGAAGCGCCGTGGCGCCCCACCCGGCCACTCGCGGTTCTCACAAATTCCGCCCATGCCGGTCACGCCGTGGGCTGAGTGGAGCGTTCTGGCCGACCGCGGGGGACCGCTCGGCTTCGTGCTGTGGCGTAGCGCGGCCGATGTTCTCCTCTGGTGTGAGGCAGACCCCGCAGAGCGCCGGGCACTTTTCGGCGTGGCCCTATTTCACGAGCCGGACCTCGTGGCGTTCGCCATACGGCAGGCGCCCGACCTCCGCGAAGCGATCCAGACGCTCTGGACCGTTCACACACTTCCGGAACTGGCAGACGCGGATGCGGCCAGCGACGCGTGCTATCGCGTTTCCCGGTGGGCCGAGTCACAGGGCATCATCCGCACCGCCGCGCAATTCGCCGAACTCGCCGCTCGCCTCCAACCCGAGAGTGCGCCGCGTGCCTTCACCGCCGGCCGCCTTTGCAGGCGAGCCGGCGAGGTGCAACGGGCGGCCATCTGGTACTCCCGTTCGAACAGGCTCGCACGTCGGGCAGGGAGCAACATCGACCGCGCGAACGCGCATCTCGGCCTGGGAAACCTGGAATACGATCTCGGCCACCATGCGCGGGCCGAGCAACACTTCCTGAAGGCCGCACGCGCGGCGCTGCGCAACGGCCGGAAGTCGCTGGCCGGAGCCGCGCACCACAACCTGGTCGGCGTAGCGTACGAGACCGGCCGGGTCGAGGAGGCGCTTCAGCACCTGGGCATCGCAAGCGAGTATTACGGGGCCGATCACCCCCGCTTTCCGGTCCTGGCGTATGACGCGGGCTTCTTCCTGCTTCGGGAAGGGTACTTCTCGAGCGCCCTTCTGGTGTTCGAATCGGTGCTCCCGTGGCTGGTAGGACAACGCGTCGAGATTCTTGCCCGCTCTGCGCTCGCCCGGTCCGCGGCGGCGGTACGCGACCACATTCGTTATCAGCGGGCGGCGGAGGCGGTTCTTGCCCTTGCCGCGATGGACGACGAAGGCTCAGCCAACGCCCTCTATCAGCTGGCCGAGGGCGCGCGCTCGTTCCTGTATTGGGAGCGAGCCGAGGAACTGGCGAAGCGTGCGTTTGAAGTGGGCAGAAAACGACAGGACGGAATCACGATTCAATCCGCCGCTGCATTGCTGCGTGCAATCTCGGGCAAGGAACCCGGTGACGTGGACCGGGTTCCGCCGGTGGGTGATCCCGTGGACCGGGTGACGCAGGAGATCATGCGGAAACTAAAGAAGCGACCCGCCCCGGCCAGCGGGACCGGGACGGTTCCTCCAGAGGACTACCCCACCGATTGATCCGAAGGGCGGTTTCGCTCCGCCCGCTCAATGGCCTGACCCGCCCCATCCGCCACTCACCGCAGGCGGCGGGTTCGTGGTTACGTCGCCCCGCAGATGGCCGCTGCCCCCCCAGCCGCCGCCCTTGCCAAGGCTATCCGCGACAACGGTCCCCGTTTCCGGGTTCGACGGCCCGGTGGCGTCGCCGCGGCACGCCGTGATCGAAACCAGCAGCGCAACCGGGCACAAGACGATACTCAGGCGTTTCATGATTTCCTCGGGCGCTTAAGGTGAACCTTGGAAGGGCCTGCCAGCGGCCCGAACGTACAGCGCACCGATGGCGTCAGCAATGGTAGTGCGTTCCTTCCACGTCACCCAACGCAATGCATGCCGCCCGTTGCGCACCGCTATGTCTGACCGACTTGTCACGATCAGGCCCCAAGTGGTTGACGGGTGGCTTTTGCTTCGTTTACTCTCGCGCGTTCACTACCGGAGCTTCTCCTGCTTACCGGGTTCGGCGCGCCATGGGAATGGAGAGGATTTGCAGCGGGGACCGCATCGCCACGGCGGTCCGGTTCTTCATCCGGCTGGCGGTGCGCGACGGGGGGTACCTGCTGCGGGGCGTGCGTGGGTGGGCGCATCCCGACGACGTGCGCCAGACGAACCGCGGCGTGGTATGGGACCCGTGCTGCGCCCAGGCGGCCGAGGCAGGGATGCTCGAGCGCGAGCTCGCATCCGCACCCGCAGCGACTTCGCCGGAGTACGTATACCGCGTCACGGAGGCGGGATTCCGAAGCTACAGCACTCTTCCGTTGGATCGTTTCACACCGGCCGGTCCGCCGGACGGCATCAGGCGGCTGTACGCGCCGCAGGGCGGCATCTGCGTGATCAGGGTGCTGCGCGATGCGTTCGCCGCGGCGATGCATCCGCGGCGGATGAACGGACAGCCGGGGTGGCTGACCGCCGTGGAGATCAACAAGCCGCTGCGGGAGTGGAACGAGCAGTATGGAAGCCCGCACCGGTACCGGTGCTACACCAGCACGGACATGCTCCACCTGCTGGCGCTGGGCCTGGTGGAGAAAGCCCACGTCAAGCTCGATGGGCGGCAGACGCCGGCCGTGGTCTACCGCATTACGCCCACGGGTCGCGACGGGGAGTTGCTGGAGTGGAAGGACCCCCGTGAAGACCCCGAGCCGCTACCGCCTTCTCGTACGAGCTGGTACGGAACGGGCGGCTTCCATCTTTCTGGTGGGCATTGACGGCGGACGGGGGCTGAACGTGCGAGGGGCGGTCGTGATCCCACGGCCGCCCCTCCCTGCCTTCTGCTGATCATCATCACGCCGCGACCGGCCGCCGGGCTCGCCTCCGATCCGCCTTCGCCACCCGCGCCGCGCTCGGCAGCCGCGCGGTGTGCTCGCCGTCACACGCGGGCCGGCGGCGGTAGTCGATGCTCACGCGCAGCTCGTACGCGCGGCCGCGGGCGTCGTACGCGAGCTTGGCCAGGTCCGTGTCCGCGCACAGCCGCTCGACGGCTTCCTCCACGTCCAGGTTACAGGTGAACCGCCGCCGCCCGGCCACCATCGGGAACAGCGGCGTGTCCCTGCCGCGCCCGTGCACCGGGATGATGACCGGCGACGCCATGCGCACGTGCGGCCCCACGCTCTCGTGGATCGCGTCGTTCAGCCGCTCCCACAGCCGAGCCTGGACCCTGTCGAGGTCGGCGGCCGTGAGCCTCGGATCGAACTCCACCTCCACCAGCACGTTCCAGACGACCTCCGGCGCTTCATCCGCGGTCGATCCCACCCGCTGCGGCTCGTGAAGTGACATCGTTCCCTCCCGTGTTCATCACCCAATATGATGACTATGAGTACCTGATACTTATAATCCGTGGCCTCATCGTCATCAAGTCCCCAAATCACACAGGGCCAGCAGCCGCTCACCCCCGCCCTGTGGACCCGTGCCCCGTCAGAACCGCGCCGACATCCTCAAGCAGTTCGGCGAAACGCTTCGCGCCTACCGGCAGCAGGCCGGGATGTCGCAGGAGAAGCTCGCCACCGCTGCGGGTCTGGATCGGACGTACGTCGGTGGTGCGGAGCGCGGCGAGCGGAACGTAAGTCTGGTGAACATCGCCCGCCTCGCGACAGCTCTCGGTCTATCCCCATCGCAACTGCTCGATCCGCTCGAACCGGAGCGGTGAGTAATCTAATACTTTAGTCTCTGGTACGAAAGTCTTCCCTGCACCCAGACTCCACGCATCCCCCTTCTCGCGTGGAGTGATGACAAACCTCGATCAAATCCTCGGGCGCGTTCTGGCGGAGACCCGTCGCAAGGCTGGTCTCTCGCAAGAGGCGCTCGCTGCGAAGGCGAAGCTCCACCCGACGTACATCAGCCAACTGGAGCGTGGACTGAAATCCCCGACAGTCCGTGTGTTTTGGACATTGGCGACTGCCTGCGGTGTTCGCGCCTCAACCATCGCTCGCCAAGTAGAGGACTTACAAGCTCAGAACCCATAGGTATCACCCATTGGCCAATCGCGCTCATTTATGACAAAATCAGAAGCTCTGCTGGAATGTGAGTCACTGTGGACGTTAGTTGGTGAATGGCCATATGCTGATTTGGAAGCAATCGAACGTGCTCGTCGATTCAGTCGAGCTTTGAGCTGCGGCCCAAACACATCTCCTTACATCTGTGAAAAAGCGGGTACGATAGTGGAGTTATTCGAGCACTGGTTTACGGAAAAACGCTGGCGGCAGTACGGCGATGAGCCCTTTCGCCTCCGTGCCATAGTTCTTTCGAACATCGGCAACCTGCGACGGGCAATCTCGTCGGAGTATGGGGTTGATCCGGAGTAGCTGTACTGATTGACGCGCAGGAAACCTTTCCCCCGCCCCCGGCGTACTCACCCCCGCCGCCCGGCTTGTGCGCATGCGCCGCCGGGCGGATATTTCGCGACCCCACCCAGATCTACCCGAGCCGATGATTCCGCGGGCGCGCCCGCAGCCGGCCGGGCGGGCCGTATCCGCTAACGCATGAGCACAGTGTCGACCTCCCGCACCCGGGGCACGGCCGAGAAGAAGGCCGATAGCAAGGACGCCAAAGGCAAGCCGCCCGCCGGGCCGCCCAAGAACGAAGCCCTGGAGTGGGCCAAGTCGATCGGCGCGGCCCTGCTGCTGTTCCTGGTGATCCGCACCTTCCTGGTGCAGGCGTACAGCATCCCCAGCAACAGCATGGAAGAGACGCTGCTGGTGGGGGACTACCTGATGGCCAACAACGCCGTCTTTGGCGCGCGCCTGCCGCTGACCGACACGCCGCTGCCGGCCTTCCGCGACCCGCACCACGGCGAGATCGTCGTCTTCCGCCCCACCTACAACAACCCGCAGGAAGACGTGGTCAAGCGGGTGATCGGCATCCCCGGCGACACGCTGCAGGGGCGGAACGGCACCGTCTACCGCAACGGCAAGCCGCTGAACGAGCCGTACGTGCAGCGCCTGGGCACCCCCGACACCGAGATCGCGTGGGACGGCCGGGTCGGCGTGCCGCCCGAGGTGATCCCCGAGCGCTACGGCAGCCACAACCACGTGCCGCTCCTGGTCTCCACCGTCGACAAGCGGACGTATCGCCCCACGCGCGACAACTGGGGCCCGCTCGTCATCCCCAGGGGCTACTACTGGATGATGGGCGATAACCGCGACGAGAGCCTGGACTCGCGCTTCATGGGGCCGATCCCGCGCTCGGTGGTGCGCGGCAAGCCGCTGTTCATCTACTTCAGCGTGGACAAGAACCGCGACTCGCCCTTCCCGCACTTCCTGACGGCGGCGCGCTGGGGCCGCATCGGCACCGGCATCCACGCCTGCTGCGACAGGTGAGATGAACGGCGGGGCCGCCACCCGAAGGGGCGACGGCCCCGCCGCTCTTTCCCCTCCCGAGCCGCCGGGCCCGCCGCGCGGCTTCCCCCTCCGCGCCCTGGCCGCCTTCCGGCGCGACCCGCTCGCCTTCCTCGAACGCACTCACCGCGAATACGGCGACGTGGCGCGCTGGCGCTTCGGGCAGCGCCGCGTGTACCTGCTGGCGCACCCGGAGCTCGTCCGCGATGTCCTCGTCACCCGCCACAAGAACTTCATCAAGAGCAAGGCGCTGCAGCGCGCCCGGGTGATCCTGGGCGAGGGGCTGCTGACCAGCGAGGGCGAGCACCACCTGCGCCAGCGCCGCCTGGCCCAGCCCGCCTTCCACCGCGACCGCATCGCCGCGCTGGGCGAGACGATGGTCCGCTTCACGTCGGAGATGTCGGACGGGTGGCGGGCGGGGCGGGAGATGGACGTGACGCGGGAGATGAGCCGCCTCACCCTCTCCATCGCCGCCCAGACCTTCTTCGGCGCCGACGTGCACGGTGAGGCGGAGGAGATCGGCCAGGCGCTGACGCACGCGCTGGAGGCGTTCAAGCGGCTGACCAACCCGCTCGGCCCCCTCCTCGACAAGCTGCCGCTGCCGACCACCATCCGCGTGCGCCGCGCCGGCCGGCGGCTGGACGAGACCATCTACCGGATGATCGCCCAGCGCCGCGCGAGCGGCGAGGACCGCGGCGACCTGCTCTCCATGCTCCTGGCCGCGCGCGACGACGAGGGCGACGGCGGCGGGATGACGGACCTGCAGCTGCGCGACGAGGCGCTCACCATCTTCCTGGCCGGCCACGAGACCACCGCCACCGCGCTCAGCTGGACCTGGCACCTCCTGGCCCGGAACCCCGAGGCCGAGGTCAGGCTCCACGCCGAGCTCGCCGCCGTCCTAGCCGGCCGCGCGCCCACGGCGGGCGACCTGCCGCGCCTGCCCTGCACTCGCGCCGTCCTGGCCGAGTCGATGCGCCTGTATCCACCCGCGTGGACCATCGGCCGGGAGCCGAAGGAGGCCTTCGAGGCGGGCGGATACCGCATCCGCGCGGGCTCGGTCGTCCTGGTCAGCCCGTGGATCGTGCACCACGATCCGCGCTGGTGGCCCGATCCGATGCGCTTCGACCCGGATCGGTGGACCGCCGAGCGCGAGGCCGAGCTGCCGCGCTTCGCCTACTTCCCCTTCGGCGGCGGCCCGCGCAAGTGCATCGGCGAGGGCTTCGCGTGGACGGAAGGGATCCTGGTCCTCGCCACGCTCGCCCAGCGCTGGAAGCTCCGCCACGCCGCGGATGCACAGGTCGGCCGCCAGCCGCTGATCACGCTGCGGCCCATGGGGTTGAGGATGGTGGCGGAGGCGCGGTAGGGCGGGCGTTCCAAGGTTCCAGGGCGAATGACTTCGCTGCAACGACCACACGAAGTCCGCCTTCGCGGACTACCGGCTTCGGCCGGCGACGAGGTCATGGTGCGCGGAAGAAGTCTCGCGGTCGAGACAGTACGACGTTGCTGCGAGCGAAGCGAGCCCAGGTCCCTCTCCCAGGCGGTTTTTGGGAGAGGGACAGGCGTTTCGGGACGCGACGCAGTCGCGCCCGGAACGCCAGGGTGAGGGCCCCTGCGGCGGTGGCCCTCGCGCACCGTCCAAGCCTCACGCAGTTTGTGAGGCTTCCTGTCGTTGTGGCTCGCGGCTTCAGCCGCCTTCCACAATCCGTGCCGCTGCGCGCCGGTTCGCTCCGCCTCGATGCCTCTCACCTCGGTGACCCGATGAACGCCGACCGCGAGTACTTCGTCTCCACGCTGCAGAAGCTCGTCCGCATCAATTCCATCAACCCCGCGTTCAGCGACGGCGGCACCAACGAGAGCGAGGTCGCCGCCTGGGTGGGGAAGGAGATGGAGCGGCTGGGGATGACGGCGAAGCGGTTCGAGGCCGAAGCTGGGCGCGCCAGCGTCGTCGGGGTGCTCCCCGGCACCGGCGGCGGGCGCTCGCTGATGCTGTACGCGCACCACGACACCGTGGGGATCGACGGGATGGAGGACCCGCTCGGCGGCGAGCTGCGCGACGGAAAGATCTACGGCCGCGGGACGTACGACATGAAGGGTGGGCTCGCCGCCTGCCTGGCCGCCGTGAAGGCGCTGCGCGACGCGGACGTCCATCTCGCCGGCGACGTGCTGGTCGCCGCGGTGGCCGACGAGGAGGTGGCCAGCATCGGGATGCGCGAGGTGCTGCGCCACGCCACCGCCGACGCGGCGATCGTCACCGAGCCCACGGAGATGACGGTAGGGCTGGCGCACAAGGGATTCTGCTGGATGGAGGTGGAGACCTTCGGCCGCGCCGCGCACGGCAGCCGGTACGACGAGGGGATCGACGCCAACCTGCGCATGGGCCGCTTCCTGGCGCGGCTGGACGGCCTGGAGAAGCGGCTGCGCACCAGCGAACCGCACCCGCTGGTCGGCCCGCCCACCCTGCACGCCGCCATGCTGCACGGCGGCACCGGCGCCAGCACCTACGCCGCGCACTGCAAGCTGACGGTGGAGCGGCGGATGACCCCCAGCGAAACCGAGGCCCTCGTTGTCGGCCAGCTGCGCGAGATCGTGGACGAGCTCGCCGCCGAGGACCCCACCTTCCGCGCCGAGGTCCACGCCACCCTCACCCGCGGCGGCTTCGAGGTGTCACCGGACGCGGCGATCGTCCGCACCGTGCTCGACGTGGCCACGGAAGTCACGGGCGAGCGGCCGCAGACGCGCGGCTTCGGCTTCTGGATGGACGCCTCGTTCCTGGGCGAAGCCGGCATCGAGACGGTGGTCTTCGGCGCCCGCGGCGACGGCGCCCACGCCGACGTGGAGTGGGCGGACGTGGAGAGCCACGTGCAGCTGGCCAGCATCCTGGCGAAGGCGGCGGCGGCGTACTGCGGGGGAGGGAAGGATCGCACCGGCGGCTGAAGCCGCAGCAACACCATAAGAAAGGGTCCTGTCAGGGGCCTCGTTTCAGGCACGAACAATTCGCCCCGCCCCAGCAGCGCCTGCACGATTGGGATGACCGGAGCAGTGAAAGCCTTTCGCTCGCGCCTGCTACACCTCATCTTACCTGCAATCCCCACATCATCCGCAACGCAGCTCCGGCCCGGCCGAGGTCCCGATGGAGCCTATGTTCATCGCCATGGTGGGCGACCACGATCCCGACATGGTGGCGCACCGCGCCGTGCCCAAGTCGCTGGGCCTGTCCGCCCTCTCGCTGGGCCGCCCCGTGGACGCCGTGTGGGTGGCCACCGAGCGCGTGGCCGAAGACGAAGAGGAGGCGCTCGGCCACGTCGACGCCATCTGGCTGGTCCCCGGGAGCCCGTACCGCAGCATGGAGGGCGCGCTGGCGGCCGTGCGCCGCGCCCGCGAGCGCGGGATGCCGTTCCTGGGCACCTGCGGCGGTTTCCAGCACGCGGTGATCGAGTTCGCCCGCAACGTCTGCGGCATCGCGGACGCCGACCACGCCGAGAGCAATCCACACGCATCCAACCTGCTCGTGGCGCCGCTGGCCTGCGCGCTCCGCGAGGTGGCCGGCCGCGTCCGGCTCGACGAGGGGACGAAGATCCGCGCGGCGTACGGGCAGGAGTGGATCGAGGAGGAGTACATGTGCGGATACGGGCTGAACGCCGAGTTCCGCGGTGTGCTCGAGAGCCACGGGATGCGCTTCACCGGCCGCGACGCCGAGGGCGACATCCGCTCGACGGAGCTGCCGGACCATCCCTTCTTCGTCGCCACGCTCTTCCAGCCCGAGCGTGCCGCGCTGCACGCGCACACCCCGCCGCTGGTGCGCGCCTTCGTGCACGCCGCCACCACCGTCCGCGCGCCCGCGCCGGCGTGACCGGTCGCGGGGCGCGCGGGCCGATTCCGTTTGCAGACCCGTCGCCGCACCGCGCGGCGGCGGGTTTCATGCCCCGCACCGGCGGCTGAAGCCGCAGCAACAACTACGGAAAGCCTCACAAACTGCGTGAGGCTTCACAACGCGCGAGGTGAGGGTCCGGCGATACCGCGGGCCCTCGTTCCGCGCGCCGTCACATCGGCGGCGGCAAAGCCGGTAGTCCGCGCAGGCGGACTTCGTGTGGTTGTTGCAGCGAATTCATTCGCCCTGCCGAACTCGGGCCGCGTACACCCGGGATGGAGATTTGGCCTCTTGCGCCCCTTCGCGCGTTTGTTGCAGCGTGTGCGCGGTCCGCACAGACCCTGATCGAAACCGCCGGAGCAAGACCATGCCGCGATCCGCCGTTCCGCTCGCGCTCGCCGCGCTGCTCGCCGCCTGTGGGGGCGACCGCGAAGCCGTGCGATCCGCCGAGGCGCGCACCACCGCGTCCACACCCCGGCCCGGCGCAGCACCGTCCGCGCAGGTGGCCGCCGCCACGCCGCCGCGCTGCGACGCGGACAACGGCGGGATCACCCTGCCGCGCGGCTTCTGCGCAATCGTGTTCGCCGACGTGGACGGCTCGCCGCGGCACATCGCCGTGGCGCCCAACGGCGACGTGTACGTGGCGCTCACGCAGCGGCGCAGCGGCGGCGCGGCCGGGGTGCTGGCGCTCCGCGACACCAGCGGCGACGGCAAGGCCGACCGGAAGGAGCGCTTCGGGCCGTACACCGGCGGGAGCGGGATCGCCATCAGCGGCGGCTGGCTCTACTTCGCGCAGGACGACGCGGTGCACCGCTGGCGGCTGGCGCCCGGCACCCTGACCCCCGCCGGGCGGCCGCAGAGCATCGTGCTGGGGCTGCCCACCGGCGGCCACACCGCCAAGACCATCGCGCTGGACGGCACCGGCGGGCTGTTCGTGAACATCGGCTCGCGCACCAACGCCTGCCAGCAGCAGGACCGCCAGCGCGGCTCGACGGGCATCGACCCCTGCGCCGAGCTGAGCACCCGCGCGGGGATCTGGCGCTTCGACGCCAACCGTCCCAACCAGTCGCAGGCGCAGGGCCAGCGCTGGGCGACGGGGATCCGCAACGCCGTGGGCATCACCGTCAGCGGCGGCCGGCTGTTCGCCACGCAGCACGGCCGCGACCAGCTGAGCGACAACTGGCCCGACCTGTACAACGACCAGAAGAACGCCGAGAACCCGGGCGAGGAGCTCCTGCTGGTGAACCGCGGCGACGACTTCGGGTGGCCGTACTGCTTCTTCGACGTGGACCAGCACCGGCTCGTCCTTGGCCCCGAATACGGCGGCCGCGGCACCCAGGTGGGGCGCTGCGCGCAAAAGAAGGGGCCGATCACCACCTTCCCGGGCCACTGGGCGCCCGAGAGCGTGGTGATCTACCGGGGCGCGCAGTTCCCGGCGCGCTACCGGGGCGGCGCCTTCATCGCCTTCCACGGCAGCTGGAACCGCGCGCCGCTGCCGCAGGCCGGCTTCCGCGTCTCCTTCGTGCCCATGCGCGGCACCGCGGCCGCCGGCGCGCCCGAGACCTTCGCCGACGGCTTCCGCGGCAGCGGCACGGGTGACCGCGCCGCGCACCGGCCGATGGGGCTGGCGGTGGCGCCCGACGGCTCGCTCTACATCACCGACGACGCGGGCGGCCGCATCTGGCGCGTCTTCTGGCGGGGGTGAGCGCGATGGAGATCGTGCGGCTCGGCACCCGCCGGCGCGCAGAACTGGTGGACGTCACGCGCCAGGTGCAGGACGTGGTCGCGCGCTCCGGCGTGCGCGAGGGGCTGGTGGTGGTCCAGTCGCTGCACACCACCGCCGGCATCACCGTGAACGAGAACGCCGACCCCGACGTGCGGCACGACGTGCTCGCCAAGCTCGAGCGCGTCTTCCCGCACCAGGAGCCGTTCTTCCGACACGCCGAGGGGAACAGCGACAGCCACCTGAAGACGTCGTTCATGGGCCCCTCCGTCACCCTGGTGGTCCACGACGGCAGGGTGATGCTGGGGAGATGGCAGGGCGTGTACTTCTGCGAGTTCGACGGGCCGCGCCAGCGCGAGGTGGCGGTGCAGCCCGTGGGCTCGGGGGGATGATGGGCGTGCAGCTCCGGCCGCTGGCGTCGATGCTTCGCCTGGTGGCGCGCGGCGTGGTGGCCGGCCGCGGCGCCGAGCCCTCGGCCGAGGTGCCGCGCCGCAAGCCGTCGATCGAGCGCGTCCATCCGGGCGTGGACCCGGCGTTGCACGCGCGCTACCTCCGCGCCACGGCGGGGGAGGGGATCGAGGCGCTGGCCGGCCGCGTCCTCTCCCCCGTCTTCCCGGCCACCTGGGAGACGGCGCAGACGCTGGAGCTGCTCTCCGGGCTCGACCGGCCCCTCCCCGCCGGCGGCGTGATCCACGTGGAAGGCGAGCTGGTGCAGCTGCGGGCGCTGGCGGTGGACGACCACGTGCGCTGCCGGGTGGAGCTGGAGCGCGCGGAGCGGGTGCGGACGGGGATCCGGCTGACGATCTCCGCCCGCAACTGGACGGCGGGCGGGCAGCTCTGCACCCAGAGCACCGCCGTCTTTCTGGCGCGCACCCGCACCCCGGCCCAGGACGCGCCGCACGCCTCGCCCCGCTCCACCGCCCGCGACGAGGGCGACCCGCGCGGCGAGCCCCCGGCGCGGTGGGACGAGGTGGCGCGCTGGAGCCTGCGCGGCGACGCGGGCCGCCGCTACGCCGCCGTGTCGGGCGACTACAACCCGATCCACCTGTGGGCCGTCACCGCGCGCCCCTTCGGCTTCCGCCGCCCGATCCTGCACGGCTTCTGCACGCAGGCGATGGTGGCGCACGCGCTGGTCCAGCACCGCCTGGGCGGCGACCCGGCGGCGCTGCGCCGGCTTCGCATCGCCTTCCGCGCGCCGCTCCCGCTCCCCTCGCGCGTCCGCCTGCTGGTGGGCGACGGCATCGGCGTGCGCTGGTTCCGTGTGGCCGACGAGGGCGACGTCGTCTATGCCGAAGGCACCTGGGCCGGCGGCGCCACCCCGCCCCGCCGCCTCGCGCTCGTAAAGTAGAAGAACGCCAAAGGGTCACACGGACCAGCGGAGGAGAACGGAGCAGCGGAGAACTGCTGATGGCTGTTGCAGTTCTCCGCTGCTCCGTTGCTCTCCGCTCCCTTCGTGTGACCCTTTCGGCGATCTCGGCCCCACCGATCGGCTGGAGGGACGAGCGATCAGACCCCGTGCTCGCGGTACAGCCGCAGCCGCAGCTCGGCCCGGTCGCCGAAGCGCTGCGCCGGCCAGCTCTCGGCGTACTCGGCCACGGCGAGGGCGATCTGGCGCTTCACCTCGCGCCAGGGGGTGCGCCCGCGCCGCACCTCGCCGATCCACCACGCGGGGACCAGGTCGGCCAGCGCGAACAGGTCGGCCACGCGCTCTTCGGGGGCCATGTACCCCTCGTTGGCCAGGAACACCGCGCCGTCCACGTCGCCCGCCAGCACGTGCGCCAGTTCGTGCCGCAGGGCGAAGAAGCGGTCGGTCTGCTCGGCGGCGCGGTTCACCAGGATCGGGTAGACGCCGCCGCAGGGGGGCAGCGCCATGGCCACCGTGTCGCTCTGGAAGGGGAACACCTCCACGTGACAGTCGGAGGCGTTCAGCAGGTGCGCCACCTGGTCGGTGCGCACGGGCGCCACCGGCCCGGCGTAGCTCCCCACCACCTCGCGCGCCCGCTCCACCAGCCGGACCGCCGCCGCCAGCACCGCATCGTCGTCAAAGGCGACCATTCTCCACCCGCTCCTTGAGTTCGTACCACCAGTCCGGCAGCGCGCCGCGCGCGGTGAGCATGCGGCGCAGACCCTCCAGCGCGTCCAGCTTGCGCAGCCGCTCCTGCCCGGGCGGCGCCATCCCCTCCACGAACCTCACCACCGCGTCCAGCGAGGCGAACAGGTCGCTCCCGTCGTCTCCCCCGCCGCCCGCCGCCGCCCCGGCGTGCCGCGCGGACCCCTCGTCGCCGCGGCCGGTGCGGATGTACTCGGCGCTCCCGCCGCACACCTCGGCGATGCGCTCCAGCGTGTACGCGTGCGGCACCGAGCCGCCCGTTTCCCACCGCGCGATGCTTCCCGCGTGCACGCCCACGCGCGCCGCCAGCTCCTCGCGGCTCAACCCTCTGCGCTCCCGCAGGTCGCGGATGCGGTGCCCCACCGCCCGTCGGTCGTTGCTGGCCATGTGCCCCGAAAATAAGCCGAAGAAACCGTTGACCGCAGCCACTGCGGTGTGTAGATTGTCAGAAGTGTTAAACGCCAGCACGCCCGGTGTCAAACATTCCAGTACGACCCCGCAGGAGGTACGCATGATCGGAACTCCGCATCCCGAGATCATCGAGCTTCGCCCGCGCCGCCGCGTGGTGGCGCGCCGCCCCGCCGCGCCGCCGGAGCCGCCCCCGCCCGCCGCGCCCGCCGAGCTCCTCCGTCCGGCGGCGGTGTGCCCCCGCTGCGGCGCGCGCCCGGCCATGCGTGTCACCGGGGCCATGGTCACCGCGCTCAGCGGCCACCGCGAAGACGAGCGGGTGGGCACCTACCAGTGCCAGCGCCGGGGCTGCGGCGCCGTCTACGACCTCACCGCCGGCGCCTACCTCCGCGCGGCCGCCTGAGCCCCGCGCCGTCGCCACCGAACACATCCCGAAAGATAACGTGCGCACCGCCGGCGCGGAAGAGTTCCGCGCCGGCCTGCCGTTTTCGTGGCGGATTCGTGACGGCAGGTGAAAGTAGACGCGGAAGGGAATGGCGGTTTGGGAGCTGTATGGGAATTGATCAGCCGCCCATGGAAGAGGGATTCCGCGTTGCAACGGAGAGCGCGCGGGCGGATCGTCCGGCCCGTACGCTAAGTCTTGACGGTATCCGTGCGGCCGATTAGCTTCACGCGCGTTCCCGGCACATGGACCCATCGCCGCACCGCGCCACGCGTCCGGGCATCCGGCCGCGTCCCCCGCACCACAGCGTTTCCGCCGAGGCTGTTCCGTCCGCGATCCCAGCGCTCACATCACCAGATCCGATCCGGCACGCGTGCCGGTGATCCGCCCGTGCGCGGGCGGCTTGTGAATGCCCATGCGTGGGGGGCAGAACCAGGTCCCACGCTCGATCAACCGTATCCATTGGGAGTACCGCATGCGCCAGACCGGCACCGTGAAGTGGTTCAACGACGCGAAGGGCTTCGGGTTCATCACCCCCGAGGACGGCGGCAAGGACTGCTTCGTGCACTATTCCGCCATCAAGGGTAGCGGCTTCCGCTCGCTGGCCGAGGGCGACAAGGTCCAGTACGACCTGGTCGACAG
>Ga0207706_10001057_pt1 | contig 28001 bp, 30 predicted proteins | sample KBSC53metaG_FD_184318 | JGI IMG/M metagenome (GOLD analysis project Ga0207706, IMG submission 184318) | Corn rhizosphere microbial communities from Kellogg Biological Station, Michigan, USA - KBS C5-3 metaG (SPAdes) (version 2) | ecosystem: Host-associated > Plants > Roots > Rhizosphere > Soil ... | reverse complement strand
TGTCGCGGCACATCGCGCGGCGTTCGCTGAGCTCGGTGGCGGCGCGCAACGCGGGGATGAAGGCATATTCGTCATCGGCCGCAAGCTGGGCCACCGCTTCGTCGAACCCCCGCAGAGCGCTGTCGAAGTGCGCCGTGCCCGGCTGGTTGACGACCAGGTTGGCCAGCGCGCGCTTGAAGCGCAGGTGCACGCCCTGGGTTTCCGCGCTCAGCCCCTGCCAGCCGGCGCGCAGCAGCGCCGGCATGATCACCTGTTCGCGAGCCCGCACATGCAGCACCGCCCGATCGCACAGCTCCCGCACGGTCCGCTTCAGCGCCCGCTCGTCGGTACACCCCGGTAATTGCGCCAGCAGTTGCCGCATCTTCATCAACTGCTCGCCCAACAGAACACTGCAATCCACAAACGCCCCTCATTCTTACGCCGGGGTTGCAGCAATCCACGTGCCGGAGTGCGACCCCCGCGACCCTGCTTTGCGCAGGGTGGTGCGCCGGACGACACTCGCAGCCTGATGCTGTACCGACGACGCTTTCTCGCCGGGCTGGCCTGCGCCGGCCTCGCGCCGGCCCTCGCCGCCGGCCGCCGCCTGCTGCTGGCGGCGACCGAGTACCCGCCCTACTACGGCAGCGGGCTGGCGCGCGGCGGGCCGGTGGCCGAGCTGAGCGTGCTGGCGTTGCGGCAGGCCGGCTACGAGGTCGAGCTGCAATTCCTGCCATGGCCCCGGGCGCTGCAGGCAGGCCGAGACGGCACGGCCGACGCGTTGATCGGCATCTGGTACTCGGCCGAGCGCGAGCACGATTTCCTGTTTTCAGACCCCATGATCAGCAACCGCATCCTGCTGTGCCGCAAGCAGGGGCACGGGCCGTCGCACTTCATCGGCTTTGAAGCCCTGCGGCCCTACACCGTGGGCGTGGTGCGCGGCTACGCCGATCCACCCGGGCTGGCGGCCGCCGGCATCAAGACCGAGGCAGTCAGCGAAGACCTGCAGAACCTGCGCAAGCTGCTGGTCGACCGCATCGACCTGGCGCTGATCGACGGCCGCGTCGCCGAGCACCTGATCCGCCACCACCTTCCGCAGGCGCGCACGCTGCTGGAGTGCCTAGAGCCTGCCGTGCAGGAGCACCCGCAATACCTGGCGGTCTCGCGGCAGGCGGCGGATGCGGTGGCGATCATCGCGGCGTTCAACCGCGGGCTGCACCAGCTCCGCATCTCCGGCCGCTACCGCGAGATCGCCGCTGCCGGTGGACTTTGAAGTTTTCGAATGGGCGCCGGGCACATCCATTGCCTAGGCCTCTGTCGGCGCCGCGGTGGCGCCGACGAACAACCTCTTGGAGACTTCAATGAAGCTGCGTCTGGTGGCCCTGATGCTGGGCGGGATCGTGCTCGCTGGTTGCGGCGGCGGTGGGGGGGACGACACCACGCCGGTGACTCCGGGCCCGATCGCGACGAGCTACAACGCGTCGGCCGCGTTCCACAACATGCTGTCGACCAACCATGCCTGGGTGCTCGGCGGTACCGGCAGCGACGGCAAGAACTACTCGGTCGGCGTCGGCCTCACGTCCACCGGCACCGGCTCCTTCGCGCTCAACGGCGCGAGCTACAACCGCGCTTCGCAGTCGCTGGCGCTGGCGGAAACCGGCGCCTCCTCGGCTGCGAGCAACGCCACGCTGTACTACGGCAGCGGCGACCAGGTGGCGGGCGTCGCCAACGACGACGGCACCTGCTGGGCGGCCACGCCCGGCGCGGCGGTGCCGACCTCGGCCCATGTGGGCGACAGCGGTACGCTTTACACGGCCGTGCTGTACCCCGGGTGCACCACCGGCCTGAGCGCCAACGGCACGGCCGTGGCCAAGTGGTCGATCGAAACGTTCGACAGCATCAACTACTTCTGCACCACCACCGACGTGTCGAGCACCGGCGGCGTGCTGCAGAGCCGCACCGCGGTGTGCTTCCAGGTGGGCACCGACGGCAGCATCGGCACGGCGGGCCGCGTTTCGATCAGCAACTCCAGCGGTTTCTCGCTGGTGGCCAAGAGCTGAAGCGAACCTACGGCTTGAGCAGCGAAGCGAGCGCGTCGGGCATGTCGTCCTCGGCCATCTCGAGCTGCTGCTCGCGGCCGTCGGCGTAGGTGACCCTCACCCGATAGCGGAAGCGGTCGGCCGCGGCCGGCGCGCCGCGCTTGGCGGCAGGCGCGGCGGCCGCGGGTGCCGGCGGGTGCTGCAGCAGGTGAGCGAGCGCCTGGCGCTCGGCCGGCCCCAGCGCCTCGTAGCCATGCTCGGCCTGCAGGTGCAGCCCGGCGAAGCCGCCGCGGCGCTCGATGCGCACGGAAGAAGGTGTGTCCATGCCTGCGAGGCTACAGCACGCCGACCTCCTGCCACGCCGCCTTGCACTTCGACTCGGCGGCCTGTTCGCCCAGCTTGAGCGCGCTGGCCACCGTGGTGGTGGCGAATTCGCTGAAGGTGGCGTCGCTGCGCAGCTGGCGGCTGAGACAGGCGTCGTACCAGACCTTGATCGCCAGCGTCCACGCCTGCCCGCCGAGCGCCTTGGCGAACAGCGCGAAGGCCTTGTTCGGCACACCGCTGTTGTCGTGCACATCGGCGGTGGGGTCGACGTCCTGATAGCGGTCGGGCTGCTGCGACATGGTGTGCTTGCCCTTGGGCTGGGCCATGTCGCGCAGGCAGGTGTAACCCTCGGCGCGCGCGGCCGGCGCGATGATGCCGGCGCCCACCAGCCAGGCATCCGGCTCGGTGACGCTCCACTGGTTCAGCCACTGGTTGAACACCACGCCGAAGGCATCGCTGATGCTCTCGTTGAGCGCGCCCGATTCGCCCTCGTAGCGCAGCGCGCTCTCGTTCTGCGTAACACCGTGGGTCAGCTCGTGGCCGATCACGTCGGGCGAGAGGTACATCTCGGTGAAGACCTTGCCGTCGCCGTCGCCGTAAACCATCTGGTTGCCGTTCCAGAAGGCGTTGTCGTAGTGCTTGCCATAGTGCAGGCTCGACACGAGATCCAGCCCGCGGTTGTCGATCGAATTGCGGCCCAGCACCGTCTTGTAGAACTCCGCCAGCTTGGCCGTGGTGTTGAAGACGGTCGCGAAGCCGTCGACCGTCTTCGTCGCAGGCTTGCCCGGCAGCGAACGCCGATGCGCGCAGTCGAACAGGTGCTGCTCGGGCTCGTGCGCCTGCTGCGGCTTCTTGCCGCGCTTCTGGTGCTCGGGGTCGCGCAGCGTCGCCACGCGGTGGGCCTCGCGCAGGCCGCGCAGGCGCTCGGTCTCGAGGTAGCTGTCCTGCATCTGCTTGCGGGTGGCATCGTCGAGGCTGGCGTCGCGCGAATACCGGCGCAGCACGCCCGGCGGCACGATGAAACAGCAGATGGGGCGAAGGGAGCGCGTCGGGTTCATCGGGTTCCTCCATGCGGTGAGTTGCCGGCCCATTTGACGGCAGCGGCATCCCGGCGGCATCGCCCCTTTGGGGGATGTCGCGCGGGCTTGGTAGGCTCTCGCCTCGTTCAGCAAGATCAACAGGGAAAACACCATGCCGCACGCCAGCCACCGGGGGGTCCGCATCCACTATGAAGTCGAGGGCGAAGGGCCGCCGCTGCTGCTGCACCACGGCTTCACCAGCCACCTGCAGACCTGGCGCTACTACGGCTATGTGCAGAAGCTGAAGCCGCACCACCGCCTGATCATGATCGACGCGCGCGGCCATGGTCACAGCGACAAGCCGCACACGCCGGGCGCCTACGGCATGGCCGAGCGCGTGGGCGATGTGCTCGCGGTGCTGGATGCCCTGGGGATCGCGCAGACGCACTACTTCGGCTACTCGATGGGCGGGCGCGTCGGCTTCGCGTTGGCCGGCCAGGCGCCGCAGCGGCTGCTGAGCCTGGCCATCGGCGGCGCGCACCCCTACCCCGACCAGCGCTTCGACACCTTCAAGAAGGTCGATGGCAGCGACATCGACGCCTTCATGGCCGCGCTCGAGAAGGTGATCGACGAGAAGCTGCCGCGCGAGATGCGCCTGCTGCTCGCCGGGCAGGACTTGCGTGCGCTGGCTGCCGCCGGCAAGGTGATGCCGGCGATGGAAGCCGCGCTGCCGAAGATCACGATGCCCTGCCTGCTCTTCGCCGGCGACCAGGACGGCCGGCACGACGCGGTCAAGCGCTGCGCAGCCAGCGTGCCGCACGCGCGCTTCGTCTCGCTGCCCGGGCTCAACCACATGACCGGCGTGAGCCGCAGCGCCGAGGTGGTGCCGCACCTGCTGGACTTCCTCGCCACCGACAATCGGGGCGCCTGAACCACCGCCACTCTCGCGACCCATGCCCCTGAGCTCCTACCTCGGCCACCGCCCCGCCCTGGCGGAAGGCTGCTTCATCCACGACTCCGCGCAGGTCATCGGCGACGTGCACATCGGCCGCGACAGCTCGGTCTGGTGCAACGCGGTGCTACGCGGCGACGTCAACCGCATCGTGATCGGCGAGTGCAGCAACATCCAGGACCTGGCGATGGGCCACGTGTCGCACAAGAACGCCGCCAAGCCCGACGGTTCGCCGCTGACCATCGGCCACCATGTGACCATCGCCCATGCAGTGGTGCTGCACGGCTGCACCATCGGCGACGAATGCCTGATCGGCATGGGCAGCATCGTGATGGATGACGTGGTCGTCGGGCCGCAGGTGATGCTCGGGGCGGGCAGCCTGGTGCCGCCCGGCAAGCAGCTCGAGAGCGGCTACCTCTACGTCGGCCGCCCCGCGGTGAAGCTGCGCCCGCTCAGCGACGAAGAGCGGGCCTACCTGCGCTATTCGGCCGAGCACTACGTGCGGGTCAAGAACAACTACCTCGCGGGGCGCTGAACCGGGCGGGAGGTACCGCGCCGCCCCGTGCTCAAATCCGCCCGTCGTCCTTTTGGTGATCCTTGCCCATGCCTTTCATCACAAGAAAAGCCGTGCGCCTTATCGCCGGCCTTGCCCTGGCCGCCTCGCTCGCGGGCTGCCTGGTCCCCGAGAAGTTCTCGGCCGCGGTCGAGATGAAGCCCGACGGCTCGTACACCTACAAGTACGACGGCACCGCCACGCACGCGCTCGCGGCCATGGCGATCAAGAAGCAGGGTGCGCTCACCGCCAAGGACGAAGCCGGGCTGAAGCAGGAAGCCGACAAGGCGGCCAAGGCACCCGGTGTGCGCAAGCTCGACTACCTGGGCAGTGGCCGCTACCAGGTGAGCGTCGACCGCGAGCTCAAGCCCGGCCAGCAACCCGACCTGATGAAGATCGTCTCGGTGACCAAGGACACCGCCGGCGTATTCACCATTGCCGGCAGCCCGTTGAAGCAGAAGGACAAGGACGGCCTGAAAGAGCTCGGCATCAAGATCGACGGCACGCTGGAGGTGCGCCTGCCGGCCAACGCCAAGGTGATCTCGCAGAACGCCGACGGCACCCCGGGCCTGATCTCCAAGGCCTACAGCTGGAAGATCGGCAGCGTCGATGCGCGGCCCGAGATCAAGTTCCAGCTCGCGCCCTGATGCCATGAACAGCCACCTTCGCATCGCCCGGCCGGTCCCCGACCTGGCCCGCACCGTGGCCCTGTACACGCAGGGCCTCGGCTTGAAGGAGATCGGCCGCTTCGAAGACCACGAAGGCTTCGACGGCGTGATGCTCGGCCGCGAGGGCATGGACTACCACTTCGAGTTCACGTTCTGCCGCACGCATCCGGTGAAGCCGGCGCCCACGGCCGAAGACCTCGTCGTGTTCTACCTGCCCGACGCCCACGAATGGAGCGCCGCCTGCAGCCGCATGCTGGCCGCAGGCTTCACGCAGGTGCCGGCCTTCAACCCCTACTGGGACCAGCACGGCCGCACGTTCGCCGATGCCGACGGCTATCGCGTCGTGCTGCAGCAAGCGGCATGGCACAACGAAGAATGACATCGCACCAGGAGGCCGGCCTTGCTCGTCGAGATCGCGATCGGTGACGCCTACGGTGCCGGCTTCGAGTTCTGCAGCCGCGAGAAGATCGACCGCCACAACACGCTGGCAGCCTATGTGCCGCATGAACTCGGCATTGCGGCAGGCCGCTACACCGACGACACGCAGATGAGCATCGCGGTGGCCGAAGTGCTGCTCTCCCACCGTGATGCCACGGGCGACGAATTCGCCGAGGCCTTCGTGCGCTGCTACCGTCGCGATCCGCGCTCCGGCTATGCGAAAGGCCTGCAGGGCCTGCTCGACGAATGCGCTAGCGGTGCGGTGCTGCGGCAACGCATCCGGCCCGAGAGCCGGCGCAATGGGGCGGCCATGCGCTCGGTGCCGCTCGGCCTGCTGGCCGACCGAGCGCAGCTGGCGGCAACCGCCCGTGCACAGGCCGCCGTCACCCACGACACGCCGGAAGGCACGCTGTCGTCGCACGTGGTCGGGCTGATGGCCCATGCGCTGCTGCATGAGCAGGCCGATCCCGCCGACCTGCCCCGGCTGATCGAGCGCGAAACCGGCTTCGCGCTCCGAAATGATTGGAGCGCCGAAGTCGAATGCGACGCGATCCAGACGCTGCATGCGGTGAACACCGCGCTGCAGCGCCACCGCAGCTTGAGCGCCTTGCTGCGCGACTGCGTCGATTTCGGCGGCGATGTCGACAGCGTGGCCGCGATCGCAATGGGCCTGGCCTCGCTATCGCCGGCCTACGACACCGACATTCCGCAGCCGCTGGTCCACGGGCTGGAAGATGGGGATCACGGCTTGCGGTTCCTCGCCGCGCGCGACGCGCAGCTGGCCGCGGCCTTCCCGGTGCTTGCGCGCCGCCTGCAGCCCAGGTTCAGCGGCGACGCCGCCTGACCGCCGGCTTCAGCGGCTCTGCCTCGGGCACCGCCAGCATCGGCGGCACACGCTCGGCCAGCATGTCGATCACCGTACGCATGCGGCACGGCAGCTGGGGCCTTCGCGGCCACACCGCGTAGACGCCATGGTTGGCGATGGTCTCGTGCGGCAGCAGGCGCTCGAGCTGCCCGCTCTTCAGCCGGTCGCGCACCAGCCACCATGTTGATGCGACCAGCCCCGCGCCGGCCAACGCCGCCTGCACCAGCGCATCGAGATCGTCCATCTGGATGCGGCTATTCGTGGGCGCCAGCGTGACCTTGCCCTCGGCATCGACGAAACGCCAGGGCTTGGCGACGCCGCTGCGCGAATACAGCAGGCATTGGTGCTGCGCGATCTCTTCGATGCTGCGCGGCCGGCCATGCTGCGCCAGATAGGCCGGCGAAGCGCACAGCACCATCGTGTCGCGGCCCAGGCAGCGCGCGACGAGGTCGGCGCTGTCGGGCAGGTTGCCGATGCGGATGGCGAGGTCGAAGCCGTCTTCGATCAAGTCCATCGGCCGGTCGGTGAACGACAGGTCGAGCGACAAGCCCGGATGCTGCTGCGCCAGCTCCACCAGCAGCGGCGCCACGCAGAGGCGGCCGAAGAGCACCGGCATCGTCACCCGCAGCCGCCCCACCGGCGCATGCCGGCCGGAGTCGAGCGCCTCCTGCGCCGCCTCCAGCTCGGCCAGCGCGCGCACACAACGCTCATGAAAGGTCTGGCCATCCTCGGTGAGGCTTTGCGTGCGCGTGGTGCGGTGGAAGAGGCGCACGCCGAGCCGGTCTTCGAGGCGCGCGATGGACTTGCCCACCGCCGAGCGCGAAAGGCCGAGGCGCTCGCCCGCGAGCGCGAAGCTGCCGGCCTCGGCGGCCTGCACGAACACCGCGATGCCGTTGAGCCGGTCAGTGGCGAGGTTCATCGGATTGGCTCCATTGCTTCTACATTGAGTCGAATGATCTTCATCACTGAAGACATCCGTTCAACTCTACAGTGATCTCACCTCATTTGCTCAAGGAGAGATCACGATGACGAACACGATGCAACGCTGGCAGCTGATGGGCGCGGGCCGCCAGCATCTGGAGCTGAGCCGGGCCCCGGTGCCCGAGCCGCAGCGCGGCGAAGTGCTGGTGCGCGTGTCGGCCGTGTCGCTGAACTTCCGCGACCACCTGATCACGCAGGGCCTCTACGCACCCGACATGCCGCTGCCGCTGACACCCGGCTCCGACATGGCCGGCGTGGTGGCCGCGGTGGGCGACGGCGCCACGCGCTTTGCCGCCGGCGACCGGGTGATGGGCTCCTTCACCGCCGACTGGCTCGACGGCCCGCCCCCTGCCGGCCAGCCGGTGCTGGGCGGCGTGGGCGGCCCCGGCGTGCTGGCCCAGTACGTCGTGCTGCCCGAGAGCTGGCTGGTCGCCTCGCCCGCATCGCTGGACGACGCCGCCGCCTCCACCCTGCCCTGCGCCGCGCTCACGGCGTGGAACGCGCTGTTCGACCTCGGCGGGCTCGCGCCGGGGCAGACGGTGCTGCTGCAGGGCACGGGCGGCGTGTCGCTGTTCGCGCTGCAGCTGGCGCGCGGCGCCGGCGCGCAGGTGATCATCACTTCGGCCAGCGAGGGCAAGCTGGCGCGGGCGCGCACGCTCGGCGCCACGCATGGCATCGTGCGCGACGCGCAGGGCGACTGGGCGAAGCAGGCGCTGGCGCTCACCGGTGGCCGCGGGGTCGACCATGTGCTGGAGCTCGCCGCGGGCGACAACCTGAAGCACTCGCTCGCGGCGCTGAAGCCCGGTGGCCGCATCTCGCTGATCGGCGTGTTCGAAGGCTTCGAGGCCCGGGCGCCGCTGATGCCGATGTTCCAGAAGCAGGCCACGATCCAGGGGATCTTCATCGGCTCGCGCAACGGGCTCGACCGGCTGTCGCGGGCGGTCGACGCGATCCAGCTCAAGCCGGTGATCGACCAGCGCTATGCGTTCAACGAGCTGCCGCAAGCCCTGGCCCACGTGGAGCGCGGTGCCTTCGGCAAGGTGGTGGTCGAGCTACCGCGCTGAGCGCTTCGCCCAGCGCACACATCGGCCTCGGCAAGCCGCTACGATGGCCGGTTCCTGATCGCAAAGGATCCGCCAATGAATCGAGTGAACCTGGTCGTCAACGGCCAACCGGTCGACGCCGAGGTCGAGCCGCGCACCTTGCTGGTCGAGCTGCTGCGGGGCCCGTTGGGCCTGACCGGCACCCACGTGGGCTGCGACACCAGCCAGTGCGGCTGCTGCACCGTGCTGGTCGACGGCGAATCGGTCAAGAGCTGCACGATGCTCGCAGTGCAGGCGCAGGGCCGGCAGGTGACCACCGTCGAGGGCCTCGCGCAGGGCGGCCGCATGCATCCTGTGCAGCAGGCCTTCATCGACTGCCACGGCCTGCAATGCGGCTTCTGCACGCCCGGCATGATCATGACGGCCACCTGCCTGCTGCAGCACAACCCCAAGCCCACCGAGGCCGAGATCGTCAAGGCGCTGGAGGGCAACCTCTGCCGCTGCACCGGCTACGTGAACATCGTGGCCGCGGTGAAGACGGCCGCCGACTCGATGGAGGCCGCACGATGAGCGCCGTGTTCGAGGCCGGGCGCTTCGGCAGCGGCCAGGCCGTCAAGCGCATCGAGGACCCGGCGCTGGTGACGGGCAAGGGCCAGTACACCGACGACGTGGCCGCGCCGGGCCAGGCCTACGTGGCCTTTCTGCGCTCGACCTACGCGCATGCCCGCATCAACTCGGTCGACACGGCCTCGGCGCAGGAGATGCCCGGCGTGCTGGCGGTCATCACCGGCGCGGATCTGGTGCACGCCGGCGTGAAGCCGATCGCCTCCGGCGGCTTCAAGCGCCCCGACGGCAGCCCCATGGCCACGCCGCTGCGCCGCCCCCTGGCGCACGAGGTGGTGCGCTTCGTCGGCGAGGCGGTGGTGGCGGTGGTGGCCGAGAGCCGCGATGCGGCGCGTGCCGCGGCCGACGCAGTGTGGGTCGACTATGAAGAGCTGCCTTCGGTGACCGACCCGCTGCAGGCCCTGCAGCCCGGCGCGCCGGTGATCTGCCCCGAGGCGCCCGACAACATCAGCGCGCAGATGCGCCATGGCGACGCGGCGGCCGCGGAGGCCGCCTTCGCATCGGCCGCGCACGTCGTCTCGGTCGACGTGATCAACCAGCGCCTCGCGCCCAGCCCGATGGAGCCGCGCAGCGTGCTGGCGCAGCTCGACCCGGGCACCGGCCGCCTCACGGTGCGCCTGAGCAGCCAGATGCCCACCGGCGTGCGTGGCGGCCTCTGCGCCAGCCTGCCCGGGCTGCGCGAGGAAGACGTGCGCGTGGTCGTCGGCGACGTGGGCGGCGGCTTCGGCATGAAGACCGGCATCTACCCGGAAGACATCGTCGTCGCGCATGCGGCGCGCACGCTGAAGCGCCCGGTGCGCTGGCAGGCCGAGCGCATCGAGGAGTTCCTCTCGGCGGTGCACGGCCGCGACGTGGTGACCCATGGCGAGATGGCGCTCGACGCGCAAGGCAAGGTGCTGGCGCTGCGCGTGCGCTCGACCTGCAACGTGGGCGCCTATGCCACCGGCGCCGGCGTCGCGATCCAGGTGCTGATCGGGCCCTGGGTCTCGACCAGCATCTACGACATCAAGACCATCGACCTGCAGTTCACCGCAGTGCTGACCCACCGCGCATCGACCGGCGCCTATCGCGGCGCGGGCCGGCCCGAGGCGATCTACCTGACCGAGCGGCTGATGGATGCCGCCGCGCGCAAGATCGGGCTCGACCCGGCCGAGCTGCGCCGGCGCAACATGATCCGCCCCGAGCAAATGCCCTACCAGAACGCGATGGGGCAGACCTACGACAGCGGCGAGTTCGAGAAGATCCTCGACCAGGGCCTGGTGCTGGCCGACTGGCAGGGCTTCGAGGCGCGCCGCGCCGATGCCACCCGGCGCGGCAAGCTGCGCGGCCGCGGCATCGCGACCTTTCTCGAATGGACCGGCGGCAACGCGCTGCAGGAGAGCGTGACGGTAAACGTCACGGCCGATGGCTTCATCGAGCTCACCTCCGCCACCCAGGCCATGGGCCAGGGCATCCAGACCAGCTATGCGCAGCTGGCCGTGGACGTGTTCGGCGTGCCGATCGAGCGCATCCGCGTGCTGCAGGGCGACACCGACCGCGCCAACGGCTTCGGCAGCGCCGGCTCGCGCTCGCTGTTCACCGGCGGCTCCGCGGTGCAGGTGGCCTCGGAGAAGACGATCGACCACGCCAAGGACCTGGCCTCGCAGGCGCTCGAGGCACCGGCCGCCGACATCGAATACCGCGCAGGCCGCTTCGTCGTCGCCGGCACCGACCTCGGCATCGGCCTGTTCGAGCTGGCACAGAAGCAGCCCGAGCGCCGCATCGTCGTCGAGGCCGGCACCACCGCCGGCGGCCCGAGCTGGCCCAACGGCTGCCACATCGCCGAGGTCGAGATCGACCCCGGCACCGGCGAGGTCGAGATCGTCAGCTACGCGTCGGTCAACGACATCGGCCGCGTCGTCAGCCCGGTGATCGTGCGCGGCCAGCTCGAAGGCGGCGCGGTGCAGGGCATCGGCCAGGCGCTGAGCGAGCAGGTGGTGTACGACAAGGAGACCGGCCAGTTGCTGACCGCGAGCTTCCTCGACTATGCGATGCCGCATGTCGACGTGTTCCGCGGCTTCAAGACCGAGTTCGACACGTCGGTCCCCTGCAAGACGAATCCGTTGGGCGTCAAGGGCGTCGGCGAGTTGGGCACCATCGGCGCCACGCCGACGATCGTCAACGCGATCGTCGATGCGCTGGCGCACCAGGGGCTGGGCGCGCAGGCCGAGCAGATCCAGATGCCGGTGACCTCCGAGCGGGTGTGGCGGGCGCTGCAGGGAGATTTCGGGCCGCCGGTGTTCGGCTGATCGACCGCGGCCGCCGCTACTCGCCAATCACCCGTTCGGCGAGTGCGCGGATCGCGCTCACATCCGCTCCCGGCCGCAAAGCGATCGAGAAGGCCCGGTGCGAAGCCGGGTCGTGCCCGGCCAGCCATTGCAGAGCCTTCTTCGGCCCGTCGAACCATTTGCCACGCAGCGCGAAGTAGTCCTCGAGCAACGCCGTCAGCAGCCACACGCGGCGGTAGTTGCCCTCGTCGTCGCCGCGCTCGATGCGCGCGACCATCTTCAGCGCCCAGCTCTTGCGCAACGCGATCTCATCGGTAGACAACGGCGCCGGGCCCCGGGCATGAAGCCGATCGAGTCGCGCGAGGAATTCCTCAGCCTCGGAGCCCCGCTGCATCAAGACCTTGGCGCCGCGCAGCTTCAGATGCTCCTCGGCCTCCCCTGCGAGTTCGGCCTCCGGATAGATGAAGACATCGAGGTACGAGCCATCGACCTGCCGCGCATCCCGAACGAGGCGCTCGACCGGCCCGAAGGCCGCGATGTCGTAGTCGCTGTCCGGCGTGGCGGTGCCGTTGGCACGGGAGCCATAGAGCACGACGGAATGGACACCATACCTCGCTACAAGCTCGGAACACACGCGGCCGATCAATGGCTCATGCCCGTTCTTCATCGCTTTCCACTCGCTGGATCCAGAGCTGCCAGTCAGGTCCATCCCCGGCCGGATATTTGCTCGCCGAAGGCAGGAACGAATGCTTGATCTCTTGATCGTCATCACGCTCGAAGATCACGTTGTAGACCCCCGGCTCGAGCACGAGAAATGGTGCGCGCAACTGACCCAATTGCCCCATGCACCCGAGGATCAACCTGCCCGTCGGACACACCAGAATCCCGCTCTCGTGAGCCGCTCCCAAATTTGCTGGCGCCAGCGGAGCCGATGAAGCGGCCTGCAGATCGAAATGACCCATCGCTCGAAAAACCCCATCGAAAAGCACGGTCCACGACAGCAGCGCCCCTTCCTGCGACAGCTCCATCAGACGCTGATTGAGGGCGAACAAAGAGAAGTGCTCTTCCTTCCCCATCCTGCGGACCGTTTCGCTTGCCAAGGCCCATGCCTCGTCCATGAAGCCAACGCGATTCACGGGTGAGGCTTCGTCCCAGATTGCCACGTAGCACCCCTCGGTTGCCACGAGCAGGTCAGCGTCACGCGGTGTTTGCGTCATGCCGATTGTGCTCACTCTCGACAGACTCATCCTTGAGATCCCGTTGTCGGACACACCTGCTCGAACCGCCCCCGCGTGCGCTGCACGCTCGCGCGCTGGCTCATCATTTCCAGCCACGCCCACAGCCGCGGGTGCTGCGCCTGGAGCAAGGCCTGGCCCTCGGGCGCCAGCGCCAGGTAGCGCAGCATCGGATACGCATGCAGGTCGGCGAGCGAGAGCATGTCGCCCACCAGATACGGCTCCGGCGTGACCACGTCTTCGAGCGCCTGCAGGCACTTGGCCGCATCCCGCAATCCGTGTGCGACCCGGTCTTCATCGGCCACGCCGCCCTGCAGCGGAATCCGCACGCGCTGCACGAACACATCCCACACCATCGGCCGGTAGCCGTAGGCATCGAGCAGGCCGATCACCTGGTTCATCCGCGCACGCTGTTGCGGTGTGTGCGGCTGCAGCAGCCGGCCGGCGAAGGCCTCGTCGACATAGCGCGTGATCGCGCTGGTCTCGTAGAGCATGAAGCCGCCCGCGTCCAGCACCGGGATGCGGCCGAACGGCTGGCGCTGCAGGTGCTCGGGCGGCACGCCTTCCGGGCCGAAGATCTCGACCTCCTGCAGCGTGTAGGGCACGCCCTTTTCTTCGAGCGCCAGCCGGGCGATGCGGGTGTAGACGCTGCGCTCCAGCCCGTAGAGGATGTTGTCGGTCATCGCGTGAGGATAAACAGGCGCTCGGTCGGCGTGAGGCCCGCGGCTTCGGGATCGTGCGCATCCGCAGGCATGAACCCGAGCCGCGCGAGCAGTGCGATCGAGCGCTGGTTGTCGGCCTCGGCCACCGCCATGCAGCGCCGCACGCGGTGGGCCTCGGCGAGGTGGCCGATCATCCCGCGCGTGGCCTCGGTCGCCCAGCCCCGGCCCCATGACGACGGAGAGAACACATAGGCCACCCAGGCGCTGCCGTTCGGCAGCACGGTGGCCTGCACATAGCCCACCGGGCCCGCGCCCTGCGGCATCACCGCCCAGTTGAACCACAGCTCGCTGCCATCGGGCGAGCGCCCGGCCTGCAGGCGCTGGTACAGGCTGCGAAGGTGTTCCGCCGAGGGTGGCGGGCCGTAGTCGAGATGGCGATAGATCTGCGGATCGCGCAGCACCTCGAACATCGCCTCGGCATGGCCAGGCACCAGCGGCTCGAGCAGCAGGCGGTCGGTGCGTATCAATGACATCGGCGCATCGTGGCACAGGCCGCGATGCGCCGACAAGCGATCACCAAAAAGACACGGGGCGGGCTACCGGCGGTGTTCCCCCGATGTTTCCCCGAGACGCCGGCCCCTGGCGCCCGCCCCGCGACGGCTTACCACCAGGCTTCGGCCTGGATGCCAACCGAGGTGCCCGACTTCTTGTCGCCGTAGACCTGCTGCAGGCGGTCGGTCAGCGTCAGGCGGGCGGCGTCGTTCCATACCGCGTGCGTCAGGAACAGGCGAACCGTCGGGCGCGACCAGGGGTCCTTGCCGGCAGAGACGGCGCCGGCCACGGTGAACTTGGTCATGTGGCGGGTGTCGCCGCCTTCGGGCTTGACCATGTCGTGGCCCACCTCGACCAGCAGGCGCAGCGGGCCGCTGATGTGGGTGTCGGTTCGGCCGCCGAGCGCGATCCACTTGGTGTCGACGCCGTTCACGGTATTGATGCGGTACTCGCCGAGCGCATCCCAGCCGGTGGCGCCGAACATGCCGCTTTGCTGCACCACGAAGCGCAGGTTGCGGGTCTCGCCCTGCTTGTCGCCCTTGATGCCCAGCAGCGTGCCGCCGCCGAAGGTGCCGTTGATCGTCTGGTAGGCGCCGATCGCCAGGCCCTTGGCCTGCTTGTCGGGCTCGATGCCGGTGACCTGGTCGCGGCTCTTCAGCTGCGCCGAAGGGGTGACGTAGATCGACAGCTCGCCGTCGGGCAGCGTCTTGATGCCGGTGGCGCGGATCGGCAGCTGGAAGCGGTTGTTGTTGGCGGCGTTGCGGCCGTTCATCATGAAGGCCACGCTGACCTTGGCACCGCCCAGCTCCATGTCTTCGATGCCGGCGCCGTCGCCGTCGTTGTTCTCGAGGAACTGGTCGTTGATGCCGGTCTGCAGGCGGTTGTAGAAGCGGCGGCCCGCCCACACGCGGCCGTTGCCGAAGGGCGCGATCTTGTTGCCGTAGGCGTAGATCTGCCCGAAGCGGGTGACGAGCTCGTCGGTGCCGCTGTCGGTGATGCCGCTGCCCGAGGTCTGGAACTCCTTGCCGCCCCAGGCGCGGTAGACGCTGGGCATCACCTTCACATGCCAGTCGGAACCTTCGAACTCGGCGATCTTGGCATCGAAGGTCGGCTCGATCACGTAGTCGCACTCGTTGCCGAGGCGCCATTTGGTGTCGGCGCCGGGCAGGCCGAAGCACACCTGCGTGCCGCCGCGCACGTTGATGCCGGTGCCGGCGCGCATGTAGCCCGAGAAATCCACGTTCAGCGCCGAGGCCTGTTGGGCCAGGCCCGCGAGGGCGAGCGCTGCAAGCAGCCGGGTCTTCTTCATTGACGTCTCCATGTCGTCTCCTAGGGGGTGGATGTGCCGCCTCGTGGGGCGGCGGGGGTGCGCTCCGCCCTCGCCCCTCTCTCAGGCGATGGCACGGGTCGCGTTTTCGTGGTCGGGGTTAGGTGCGCGGCCTCCGCGCAAGGCCGATGTGCTCGCGGTACCAGTGCGCGCTGTCCTTCGGGGTGCGCTGCTGCGTCGCGTAGTCCACATGGACGAGGCCGAAGCGCTTGCGGTAGCCCGAATCCCACTCGAAGTTGTCGAGCAGGCTCCAGTAGAAGAAGCCGCGCACGTCCACGCCCTGCGCGATCGCGTCGCGCAGCGCCTTCAGGTGGCCCTCGATGTAGGCGATGCGCTGCGCGTCGTGCACCTGGCCGGCCTGCGGCACATCGGCGCAGGCGATGCCGTTCTCGGTGATGTAGATCGGCGGCAGCCGGCCGTGATCGCGCTGCAGGCCCACCAGCAGTTCGGTCAGACCTTGCGGGTAGGTCTCCCAACCCATGTCGCTGACCCCTTCGGCGTTGGGGGCCGGCAAAGGCGGCTCGCCCGCGGAGGCCCAGATGCGCGTGTAGTAGTTGATGCCGAGAAAGTCGAGCGGCTGGCCGATGATCTTGAAATCGTTGTCAAAAACCGTGGGGTAAAGATCGACACCGGGAGCCTGCGGATAGCGGCCGAGAAACAGCGGCTCCATGTACCAGCGCACGAACAGCGCGTATTCGCGCTCGGCCAGCGCGCGGTCGAAGGCGCTGCCGGTGGCCGGCGTGGCGGGCGACTGGTTCAGCACGATCCCCAGCGGCGCCTTCGTGCCGGCCGCGCGCATCGCCTGCAGCGCCAGGCCGTGCGACACCAGCAGGTGGTGCGACACCTCCACCGCCGCCGTGCGGTCGCGCATGCCGGGTGCGAACTTGCCCTGCTGGTGGCCCAGCACCGCGGTGCACCACGGTTCGTTGTGCGTGGCGATCGAGGTGAGCCGGTCGCCGAGCCGGCCCGCGATGTGCGCCGCATAGTCGGCAAAGCGATGGCAGGTGTCGCGGTTGAGCCAGCCGCCCTGGTCCTGCAGCGCCTGCGGCAGATCCCAGTGGTAGAGCGTGGCAAAGGGTCGGATGCCGCGCTCCAGCAGGCCGTCGACCAGCCGGTCGTAGAAGGCCAGCCCCGCCTCGTTCCATGCGCCCTGCCCTGCCGGCTGCACCCGCGGCCACGCGATCGAGAAGCGGTAGGCATCCACGCCGAGCGAAGCGATCAGGTCCAGGTCTTCGCGCCATCGGTGGTAGTGGTCGCAGGCCACGTCGCCGGTGTCGCCGTCGACCACCTTGCCGGGCGTGTGCGAGAAGGTGTCCCAGATCGAGGGGCCGCGGCCCTCGTCGGCGGCGGCGCCTTCGATCTGGTAGGCGCTGGTGGCCACGCCCCAGGTGAAACCCGGCGGGTAGCGGAGATCGTCGTTGCGGGAGGTCATGCGGATTGGGCGGGTGAAGAAGTGGAAAGGGTCAGATGCGCTGGCGATGGCCGGCATCGAACAGGCAGGCATGCGCGAGGTCCAGCGCGAGCGGCAGCGGTTCATCGATCGCCGGCCCGGTGAGCGCCGACGACGCCATCGCCATCGATTGGCCGTGCGCATCCAGCCACACGACCGAGTGCGCCCCCATCGGCTCCACCAGCGACACGCGCGCCTCGATCGCTTGGGGGGCGCCGGCTGCGGCGGGCGACACATGCTCCGGACGCACGCCCAGCACCACGCTGCGGCCGGCCACCGGCGGCTCGCGCAGCGGCATGCCGGCCAGGTCGAGCGACACACCGGGGGCGCGGAACAGCACGCGCCCCGACTCCAGCGCCAGCTCGCCCTGCAGAAAGTTCATCGAGGGCGCGCCGAGGAAGCCGGCGACGAACATGTTCACCGGCGTGCGGTAGATCTCCGCCGGCGTGCCGATCTGCTGGATGCGGCCCTGCTGCATCACGGCCACGCGGGTCGCCAGCGTCATCGCCTCGACCTGGTCGTGGGTCACATAGATCATCGTGGAGCCGAGCGTGCGGTGCAGCTCCTTCAGCTCGCGCCGCAGCTCGGTACGCAGCTTGGCATCCAGGTTCGACAGCGGCTCGTCGAACAGGAAGACCTGCGCCTCGCGCACCAGCGCGCGGCCGATCGCCACACGCTGCCGCTGCCCGCCCGACAACTGCGCCGGCCGGCGCTTCAGCAGCTCACCAAGCTGCAGCATGCGCGCGGCCTTGTCGATGCGGCGCTCGATCTCGGGCCGGGGCGCGCCCGACACGCGCAGCCCGAAGGCCATGTTGCCCTCGACGCTCATCGTCGGATAGAGCGCGTACGACTGGAACACCATGCCGATCGAACGATCCTTGGGGTCGGCATCGGTCACATCGGCGCCGCCGATCTCGATCGAGCCGCCGTGCGTGTCCTGCAGCCCGGCAATCGAATGCAGCAGGGTCGACTTGCCGCAGCCCGAGGGCCCGAGCAGCACGAGGAACTCGCCTTCCTGCACCTCGAGGTTCAGGTTCTCGAGCACGGTGTTGGGGCCCATCTTCACCTGGAGCCCTTTGACGCAAACGCTGGACACAGCTTCAACCTTTCACAGAACCGGCGGCGATGCCGCGCACGAACCAACGACCGGAGATCAGGTACACGAGCAGCGGCACCGCCGAAGTGAGCAGCGTCGCGGCCATGTTCACGTTGTAGAGGCGCTCGCCCGTGGTCGTGTTGATCACGTTGTTGAGCTGCACCGTCATCGGCTGGTGCTCGCGCCCGGCGAAGACGAGGCCGACGAGAAAGTCGTTCCAGATGCCGGTCACCTGGATGATGGCCGCCACGATCAGCATGGGCGCCGACATCGGCAGCATCAGCTGGCCGAAGATGCGCCAGAAGCCGCCGCCATCGATGCGCGCCGCCTTGAACAGCTCCATCGGCAGGCTCGCGTAGTAGTTGCGGAAGATCAGCGTCATGAACGGCATGCCGAACACCACATGCACCAGCACCACGCCCGGCAGGTTGCCGAACAAGCCCACCGCGGCGAGCGAGCGCACCAGCGGGAACACCAGCACCTGGTAGGGCACGAAGGCGCCGATCATCAGCACGCCGAACGCGATGTGCGCCAGCCGCGGCCGCCAGAAGGTCAGCGCATAGCCATTGACCGCACCCACCAGGATCGACAGCGCCGCACTCGGCAGCACGATGAACACCGAGTTCCAGAAGCCGACGCTGATGCCATGGCAATCGAGCCCGGTGCAGGCCGATGCCCAGGCCACCGCCCACGGTTCGAACGTGGCCTTCATCGGCAACGCGAAGAGGTTGCCCAGGCGGATCTCCTCCATCGGCTTGACCGAGGTGACCAGCATCACGTACAGCGGCAGCAGGAACAGCGCCGCCACGCTGGCGAGGAAGGCATAGAGCCCGATACGCGATGCATTCCAGCTGCGACGGCGCCGCGCCGTGGCGGGCCGCACCAGCGGCCGGGCCTCGGGAAGGCGGACGACGGCGGCCTCAGACATGGCCATGCTCCTTGCGCCGGTCGGCGCGCTGTTTCAGGTAGAACCAGGGCACGATCAGCGCCAGCACGGTCAGCAGCAGCACGGTCGAAGCGGCGGAGGCGAGCCCGATGTTGGCGCGGCCGAAGAGGTAGTCGAGGATGAACTTGGCCGGCACCTCGCTGGCCGTGCCGGGGCCGCCCTGCGTCATCGCGACCACCACGTCGTAGACCTTCACCACGCCGAGCGACAGCAGCACGAATGCGGTGGCGAACGATGGCCCGAGCATCGGCACCACCACGCTGGCATAGACGCGCCAGGTCGGGATGCCATCGATGCGCGCGGCCTTCCAGAGGCTCTCGTCCACGCCGCGCAGGCCGGCCAGCATCAACGCCATCACCAACCCCGAGGCCTGCCACACCGCGGCGATCACGATCGCGTAGATCACCTTGTCCTGGCTGACGATCCAGTCGAACGCAAAGCCCTCGGCACCCCAGCGGCGCACCGCGGCCTGGATGCCGAGCTCCGGGTTCAGCATCCACTGCCACACCAGCCCGGTGGCGACGAACGACATCGCATACGGGTAGAGGAACACCGTGCGCCACAGCCCCTCGGCCGCGACCTTCTGGTCGATGAACACCGCGAGCAGGAAGCCCAGCACCAGGCACACGCTCACGAACAGCAGGCCGAACACCAGGCCGTTGTGCAGCGAGAGCATCCAGCGCTCGTTGTCGAACAGCTTGGCGTACTGCTGCAGGCCGACGAAATCCATCACCGGCAGCGTGCGCGAGCTGCTGAACGAGATGCGGATCGACCAGCCCACCGCGCCCACGTAGGCGATCACCGCGGTCAGCAGCATCGGCAGCAAGGCCGCGTGCATCGCCCAGTGCGGCGAACGCCTGCGCTTGAGGGATTCCATCAGGACTTCAGCGCCGAGGCCACCGCCTTGGCGGCATCGTCGACCGACTGGTTGGTGTTCCAGAACTTCGTCAGCACGTCTTGCACCGCGCCGTTCACATCGGGCGGCACCAGCGCCTCGGGGTGGGCCAGGTGGCGCGACGGGTCCTTCATCGCCTGGATGCCCTGCTGCGCGCAGAGGTCCATCGACTTGGCGTCGACGTCGGCACGGATCGGGATCGAGCCCTTCTTGTTGTTGAAGGCGACCTGGGTGGCCGGCGAGGTCATCGTCGCGGCCAGCAGGTGCTGCGCCTTGATCTGCTGCGCATCATTGGTCTTCGGGAACACGAACACGTCGCCCGACATGATGTAAGGCGCCTTCGCGCCAAAACCAGGGAAGCAGCCGAAGTCCTTGCCGGCCGCCTGCTTCGCGCTGCCGAACTCGCCCTTGGCCCAGTCGCCCATGATCTGGAAGCCGGCCTTGCCGGAGATCACCATCGAGGTGGCGTCGTTCCAGTTGCGGCCCGGCGAGCCCGGGTCCACATAGCCCTTGAGCCGCTTGAAGGTCGCGAGCACGCTCTTGAACTGATCCGACTGCGCGGCCTTGCCGTCGCGGTCGCGGTAGACCTTGAGGTAGAGGTCGGCGCCGCCCACGTAGGCCAGCAGGGCATCGAAGGTGAGCTTCTCCTGCCACGGCTGGCCGCCCAGCGCCAGCGGCACCACGCCGGCGGCCTTGAGCTTGTCGAGCGCGGCGAAGAACTGCTCCACCGTCTTCGGCTCCTCGCTGACGCCGGCCTTGGCCAGCGCCGGCTTCGAATACCAGAACCAGCCGATCATGTGGATGTTGACCGGCACCGCGTAGTAGTGGCCCTTGACGCGGATGTTGTTCAGCAGCGGCGCGGGCAGCAGCTTGTCCCACTGCTCCTTCTGCGCCACCTCGTCGACGTTGTTCAGCAGGCCCTGGTCGATGATGTCGTGGAACTGCTGCGAGATGTTGAACTGGGCTGCGGTAGACGGGTTGCCGCCGACGATGCGGTTGATCGCGTTGGCGCGGGCGGTCTCGCCGCCGGCCACCGCGTTGTCGACCCAGCTGCCGCCGGCTGCGGTGTAGGCCTTGGCCAGCTCCTTCACCGCAGCTGATTCGCCGCCCGAGGTCCACCAATGGATCACCTCGGCCTTGGTCTGGGCCTGTGCGGCAGTGGCGGCCAGCAGCGCGGCCGCGGCGATCAGGCTTGTCTTCGCAGTGTTCTTCATCAGTGTCTCCTGGGCAGAAATGGGGCTGAGATTTTGAAAAGGATTTCAGCGCCGCGGAGTGTCTGGAGACGCCGTTGCCGCGTCAACGAGCGGGACCGTTTTCAGAGATAAAACCTAGGGAAACTACCGACGAAACGCGCCTCCTCTTGGCGTATTCACCTCTTCCCATTCATGAAAACGTGGTCAGAATCGATCCATGAGCAACCCCACCATCGACGACATCGCGGCACGCGCCGGCGTGTCGCGCAGCACGGTGTCGCGGCTGCTCACCGGCACCGGCAAGGTCTCGGCCTCGGCCCGCGCGGCGATCGGCCAGGCCATGGCGGCGCTCGACTTCCTGCCCAGCGCCCCGGCCAAGAGCCTGCGCACCGGCCACACCGGCCAGGTGGGCGTGGTGCTGCACGACATCGAGAGCCAGTTCCTCGCGATGGTGCTGCGCGGCATCGAAGACGGCCTCGCGCCCTTCGGCCATGTGCCGGTGCTGGCCAGCATGAAGCGCTGCCCGCACCTGGCGGAGGACGTCGCGGCGCTGCTGCGCCCGCACCGGCTCGCGGGGTTGATCCTGCTGCCCTGCCCGCTGGCCGACAGCCAGATCCTGGCGCTCGCGGCCGCGCAGCCGATCGTGGTGGCCGGCCGCCCCATCAGCGGCGAGCGCGTGTGCAGCGTCAGCCTCGACCAGGCCCGCGGCGCATATGCAGCCACCGCACACCTGCTCTCGCTCGGGCACCGGCGCATCGCGCACATCAGCGGCCCGCCGGATCATTCCGATTCGGCCGGGCGCATTGCCGGCTTCCTGCAGGCGCACCGCGCGGACGGCCTCGCCCACGACCCGGCGCTGGTCGTGCCGGGTGACTTTCATGAGGCAGGCGGCGAGCGGGCGGCCGAGCAGCTGTTGGCCGGCGGGCATCGCTTCACCGCGCTGTTCGCGGCCAACGACCAGACGGCGCGCGGCGCGACGCTGGCCTTCTACCGTCATGGCCTGCAGGTCCCGCGCGACATCTCGGTGGTCGGCTTCGACGACCTGCCGAGCTCGGCCTTCCTGACACCGCCGCTGACCACCGTGCGGCAGCCGATGCGCTGCATCGGCCTCGCGGCCGCATCGCGCCTGCTGCGGCTGATGGGATTGGCGGCAGACGAGGCGCCGCTGCCTGCGCTGGAGCTGGTGGTGCGCGACAGCACCTGCCCGCCGGCCCGCTTTTCCTGAAATCGTTATCATCCCACCGGTGAGTTCACTGTCCAGCCCCTCGCCCACCACCGTGATCGACGTCGCCCGCGAGGCCGGCGTCTCCGCCAGCACCGTCTCGCGCATCCTCAATGGCACCGCCCGCGTCACGGCGGACAAGCGCGCTGCGGTGGAGGCCGCGATCCGCAAGCTCGACTTCAGACCCAACCAGTCGGCGCGCAGCCTGAAGATGGGCCGCACGATGACCGTGGGCATCCTCACGCAGGACATCGACAGCCCCTTCTTCACCCGCGCGATGCGCGGCATCGAAGAAGGCCTGATCGGCACCGGCTATGCGCCCATCATCGTCAGCGGCCACTGGAACGCCGCCGAGGAAGCCGAGCGCATCCGCCTGCTGATGGCGCGCCGCATCGACGGGCTGGTCATCCTCACCGGCCACCTCGACGACGCGCAGATCGTCGACTTCGCGCGCCACCAGCCGATCGTCGTCACCGGCCGCCGGCTCGAGGCCGCCAACCTGGTGGCCACCTGGCTCGATCAGTCGGTGGCCGGCTACCTGGCCACCCGCCATCTGCTGTCGCTCGGCCATCGGCGCATCGCCCACATCACCGGCCCGACCGACCATGCCGATGCGATCGAGCGCTACGCGGGCTACCTCCGCGCCCACGAGGAGATGGGCGTCGCGCCGGATCCTTCGCTCACCGTGCAGGGCGACTTCCTCGAGACCGGGGGGCTGATGGCGATGAACCGGCTGCTCGATGGCGGCCATCCGTTCAGCGCGGTGTTCGCAGCCAACGACCAGAGCGCCTACGGCGCCCGCATGGCGATGTACCGGCGCGGCATCCGCGTGCCCGATGACGTGTCGATCGTCGGGGTCGACGACCTGCCCGCCTCGGCCTTCCTCACGCCACCGCAGACCACCGTGCGCCAGCCGATCTACGAGATCGGCCGCTATGCCGCGACCGCGCTGCTGCGCCTGCTGGGCCACGACGTGCCGCTGGCCGAGGTGCCGCCGCTCGAGCTGAGCGTGCGAGAGACCACGCGCCGGGTCTGAGGCGATGGCAGCCCTCACCGAGCGGGCGGCCCCCGCGCGCCCTGCGTTGTTCGCGATCACCTGGCCCATCCTCGCCGAGCTGCTGCTGGGCCTGTCGGTCGGCCTGGCGGGGCTGTGGATGGCCTCGCGCGTGTCCGATGCGGCCTCGGGCGCCTTCGCGCTGGCCAACCACCTGCAGGCCGGCTTCTTCATCCTGTTCCGCATCATCGGCATGGGCGTCAGCGTGGTCATCACGCAGAACCTCGGTGCGGTCAATCGCGCCGCGGCCGACGACACCGCGCGCATCTCGCTGGGTGCGAGCAGCTGGCTCGGGCTGCTGACCGCGCTGCTCGTCGTGGCTGCCGCCGGGCCGCTGCTGCGCTGGATGAACACGCCTGCCGACGTGATGCCGCTGGCCGAGCCCTACCTGCGCGCGCTGGCCATCGCGCTGGCGCTCGATGCCTACAACGCCACGATGTCGTCGGTGATGCGCGCGCACCTGCATGCGCGCGACACGCTGCTCGTGATGGCCGCGATGCAGCTGCTGCACCTGGCGCTGAGCCTGCCGCTGATGCAGGGCTGGGGGCCGCTGCCCGCACTCGGGCTGGTGGGCTTCGCGCTGGCCGCGGCCGCCAGCCGGCTGTTCGGCCTGGGCCTGCACCTGCTGCTGTGGCGGCAGCGCCTGGGCCTGGTGCCGCATGCGCGTGACTGGTGGCGCGTGCGCTGGCAGCGGCTCGGGCCGATCCTGCACATCGGCCTGCCGGGCGCGGCCGAGAACATCGCCTATCGCCTCGCGCTGATGGTCACGATCGCGGTGGTCGCGCGCATGGGCGCGGCCGAGCTGGCCACGCACAGCTACACGATGCAGGTGATGTACTTCATCCTGCTGTTCGGGCTGGCGGTCGGGTTCGCCAGCGAGATCCTCATCGGCCACCTGATCGGTGCCGGCCAGCTGCACGACGCCAACCGGCTGATGGTCAAGAGCCTGCGCTGGGGCCTGATGGTCTCGACCGGCCTCGCGCTGGCCGCCGCGCTCAGCGCGCCGTGGACGCTGCGGCTGTTCACGCATGACCCGCGCATCATCGGCACCGCGACCACGCTGCTGTGGATCACCGTGCTGCTGGAACCGGGCCGCACCTTCAACCTCGTGGTGATCAACGGCCTGCGCGCCGCCGGCGACGCGCGCTTTCCGGTGATGGCCGGCGCCGCCTCGATGGTCTTCGTGATGGCCGGCGGCTCATGGCTGCTCGGAGACCACCTGGGCCTCGGCCTGCCCGGCGTGTGGATCGCCTATGCCGCCGACGAATGGCTGCGCGGCCTGACGATGGCGGCGCGCTGGGGCCGCCTGGGCTGGCTGCCCGCCGCGCGCGCCACCCACCGGCAGGTCAGGCGCTCGCACGCCCGGCCGGCATAGGGCGCACCCTGCCCGGTGGCGCCTTGCCGGCGAAGGCCTGCGCGGCGCCGAGCTCGAGCACGATCCAGGTGCCGCGGCCGGGCGAGGAGCGGATCGTCAGCCGGCCGCCCATGCGCTGCGCCCGCTCGCGCATCCCGAGCAGCCCCCAGCGCTGCGCAACCGCGGCATTGCGCGCGACCTTGCGGTCGATGCCCACGCCATCGTCACGCACTTCGAGCCGGAAACCCTCGGGCCGGTCGTACAGATGGACGGTGACGCGCCGCGCCCGCGCGTGGCGGAACGCATTGCTCAGCGCCTCGCGGCCGATGCGGTAGGCCTCGTCCAGCGCCTGCGGCTGCAGCGGGCGGATCGGCCCATGGCGATGCAGCGCGAAATCGACGCGGTGCTGCGCCGCGAACTGATCGCCCACGATCGACAGCGCATCGCCCAGATCGCCGCCGCCGCCGGGTGCGGCACGCAGCCCGGCCACGCGGTCGCGCCCTTCTGCCAGCGCAGCGTCGGCGCTCGCGAGCGCGGTCTCCATCATCTGGCGCGCGGGATGCTCCGCAGGGATGCGTTGCGCCGCGGCGTCGAACTGCAGGATCAGCGCATTCACGCTCTGCAGCAGCGTGTCGTGCAGCTCACGGGCGATGCGTTCGCGCTCCAGCACCACCGTCATCTCGCGCACGCGCTGCTCGGCCTGCTCGACACGGCGCACATAGTCGCGGCCGATCGCGCCGAACATCAGGAACACCACGCCGATGTTGAGCCAGCGCAGCAGGACCACCGCCGCCGGCTCCAGCGAGTAGCGCACCGGGACCACCTGCGTCAACGCGTCGAGGCCGATGTACACCGCCAGCAGGAAACCCAGCGCCAGGAAGGCCTGGCGCTGCGAGCGGCTGACCGCCACCGCCGGAATGAAGACGAGAAGGAAGTAGTGGATGCCCGTGGCCCAGCCGAACAACACCGTGCACACGCCCGCATGCGCCAGCACCTCGGTCCACATCAGCAGCACCGCCGGCAGGTTGCGGCGGCGGGTCAGCAGCAGGTAGGCCAGCGCATACATGCCGCAGCTCAGCACGTTCACCGCCGCCATCACCGGCATGCCGAGCAGCAGGAACACCACCAGGTAGAGCAGGTCCACGCAGCCGGCCAGCAGGGCGATCCGGCGGAGCATCAACCAGAACGCGCCACGCGACATCGGCGCATAGTCGGAAGACGTCATGAAAGGCCCGGCGGGCGGGTACGAGGCAGGTGCCGACGCGACCCATTGTGCCGAGCGCTTTCAGGCGCGGGGCGAACCGATCCTCAAAAGTACGCACAGCCCCCCTGGGTGGGGGCCGTGCGGGAGAACCAGGTTGTTACGCCGTGTCAGCGCGCCACTTCGGGCAGCTCGATCTTCACCTCGAGCACCTCGAGGTTGTCTTGGCGCTCGAGGTGGACCTTGATGTCGTCGGGGTTGACCGACACGTACTTCGAGATCACCGCGACCAGCTCGCGCTGCAGCGCGGGCAGGTAGTCGGCGCCCGAGCGCCCCGAGCGCTCATGGGCGAGGATGATCTGCAGCCGCTCTTTCGCGACGGTCGCAGTCTTCTTCTTCTCGCCGAGCAGGAAGGACAGGAAGGACATCGCGCTTACCTCCCCGCGAACAGGCGCTTGAAGAAGCCGGGCTTCTGCGCCTCGATGAAGCGCATCGGCTTGTCTTCGCCGAGGAAGCGCGCCACCAGGTCCTTGTAGGCCTCGGACACATCGGTGTCCTTCAGGTGGATCGCCGGGATACCCTGGTTCGACGCCTGCAGCACCGTGTCGGATTCGGGGATGACGCCCATCAGCTGGATGCGCAGGATCTCCTGGATGTCTTCCAGCGAGAGCATGTGCCCGTCCTGCACGCGGCCCGGGTTGTAGCGCGTGATGACCAGGTGCTCCTTGATCGGCTCCTTGCCGTCGATCGCACGCTTGGTCTTGCTGCTGAGCATGCCGAGGATGCGGTCGGAGTCGCGCACCGACGAGACCTCGGGATTGGTGACCACCAGCGCTTCGTCGGCGAAATGCATCGCCAGCAGCGCACCGGTCTCGATGCCGGCGGGCGAGTCGCAGACGATGTACTCGAAGCCCATCTCCGACAGGTCTTTCAGCACGCGCTCGACGCCGTCTTTCGTGAGCGCATCCTTGTCGCGCGTCTGCGAGGCCGGCAGCACGAAGAGGTTCTCGCACTGCTTGTCCTTGATCAGCGCCTGGTTCAGGTTGGCCTCGTTGTGGATCACGTTGATCAGGTCGTACACCACGCGGCGTTCGCAGCCCATGATCAGGTCGAGGTTGCGCAGGCCGACGTCGAAGTCGATCACCGCGGTCTTGAAGCCGCGCAGCGCAAGCCCGGAAGCGAAGCTGGCACTGGTGGTGGTCTTGCCCACGCCGCCCTTGCCAGAGGTCACTACGACGATACGGGTCATCGGTCAGGTCCTTGAGAGATTGAAAACGTTCAGGAGAGCAGCGGTTCCATCACCAGCCGGTCGCCCACCAGGCGCACCTGGGCGGGCTTGCGCAGCACGTTGTCGGGCACCGGGGTCTCGCTGGTGCGGTAGGTGCCGGCGATGGAGATCAGCTCCGGCTCCAGGCAGGTGGTGAAGATGCGCGCCTCGGTGTTGCCCTTGGCGCCGGCGATCGCACGGCCGCGCAGCGGGGCGTACACATGGATGTGGCCGTCGGCAATGACCTCGGCCCCGAAGTTCACCGCGGCCAGCACCACGAGGTCGGCGCCCTTGGCGTAGACCTGCTGGCCCGAGCGCAGCGGCTTGTCGACCACCACGGTGGCCGGCGCGATGCCGGGCACCTCGCGGATCACTTCCTTCACCACTTCCTGCACCACCTCGACCTTCTGCACCACGGTCTCGATGCGGGGAGCAGGCGCGGGCGAGGCTTCGGGCGCTTCGCTGAAGCCAGCCGCGGCGGCGGCCTCCATCTGCCCGGCTGAGCCGCCCGAGACGGCCACCGGCAGCATCTTGTGCCGGCGCATCAGCTCGGCCAGCGCAGCGAAGTCGATCTCGGCGCCGTCGGCCAGCTGCGACAGGTCGACGACCACCGGGTCGCCGTTGAAGAAATTGGGGGTTTCCGCCAGGCGGGCCGCGAGCTCGGCCTCGAGCGCCGCGAGGTCCGCCGTCTTGAGCACCACCGACACCAGCGGCAGCGTCGCATTCTTCAACTCAAAACCGGCGGGAGGGGTTCCTGCGGACACAGCGGCCATGGGCACCAAAGCACTTCGCGAAAGG